>Ga0214542_1000063_pt1 | contig 128118 bp, 68 predicted proteins | sample CNSS1metaG_FD_160096 | JGI IMG/M metagenome (GOLD analysis project Ga0214542, IMG submission 160096) | Root nodule microbial communities from cowpea collected in UCLA plant growth center, Los Angeles, California, USA - CNSS1 | ecosystem: Host-associated > Plants > Roots > Nodule | place: USA... | reverse complement strand
TATACAATATTTTTTATAAACTAGTTTACACTTTATAACATATCTTATTTCTCAACTTTTTTTTCCCATTCATTATTTATGTTTTAAGATGTTAAGATATTTATAATCTATAATCTTTATATATTCATCTATAACAATATATAAAGGGGATTTTCCTTTTTGTGTCCACTTTTCAAAATACTGATTTTACCCTTTAAATATAACAATTTATTAAATTTTAAAAAATTGACCGTTACTTTTACAAACTTTTTATAAAATCAGATGTCTCTGTTTCTTCTCTTCTTCTTTATTTATCAATGGTTATTCTTTTATCTGTTTTGATATATTTTACTTTATTTTTAATAAATATAATTTTAAAATATATATTAACTTAATAATATTATAATATTATCACCTACTAATATAATATCACGCATTTTAAAAAATACATACACACAGGCGCTATCGCGCCTGTGTTACGCTAGTTATTATATAAAGATGATTAGTCTTATTTATGTATATATTTTTGCTTTTCAATTTTATTTTGTAATAAGTAACTATTTTTTTAAAATTAAAAAAATTATGTTCCAATTTAAGCTGAAATAATTATCTATAATAAAAAGATTATTTTAAAAATTTATTTAATATAAACTTGTAAAAATTATTTATTTTTATGATTAGAATTTTATTATTATTTTTGTCATAAAAAATATGAATAGATATTGTAAGGTCCATTAAAGTTTGGTTGGCCATTTCTACCCTAAAGTTAAGGGTTGCCCTCTTGTGTTTGATTCTAGGGCTGGCCCAATTGATAAAACCCTTTTCAGGTTGCCCTAACTCACACTTCCCACTCTTACAAAAAAACTCAGCAACCGTCACCTCTCCTTTCCGCACTGAACGCTTTGCTAGGGTTCGTCCTAAGGTTCACTTGAGCTAACTTCAAATCCAGTTCCTACTCTACGTAAGTCACTCCTCAGCTCATGCTTCTTATTTTCATGGTCTATGTTCACTGTTACCGTTAGGGTTTGATAATAACCCGCCCCTTCCCTCTGTTTTACCGTTCGTTCTAGCCTGCTGACCATCCTAGGGACAATTTTGCTTTCTGTGTGCGGGTCGTGTGGTGCTTGATTTTGCTTTGTTGAATCGGAAAAACGCATCTGTTGCAGGTGAATCAGGGCGAGGACTGTTAATCTCGCCCAGGTGAGTCGGACTCGCCTAAGCGAGTCTGACGAAGGCTCGCCCATACCAGTTTGCGCGAAAGGTTGCCTAGGCGACCCGTTCAAATTTTTGAGCGAGCAAACAACTCGCCCAGGCGAGAGGGGTCTCGCCTAAGCGAGATCCCGCGTTGCTGCCCTGTTCCGTATTGAGCCCTCGCCTAGGCGGAGGGGGACTCGCCTGAGCGAGATTGTCTCGCCTAAGCGAGATCCCTCAACCTGAGCGAGGTGTTGGGCGAAACAGTGCGGTGATTGGATGGTTGTTTATTTCTGGATGATCTGTTTTGGTTGGGTATGAATGTATGATGAGGGACATGTATATAATGGAGTATGATGTATACATAGCATGATTCATGAATTATAAGTGATGGGTTTGGTATGAAAGTTGGCATGTGAACTAAGTGAATTGGTCATTGTTAAAGTGGCATGAAAATGTGATGAATGGAAATCCTATGAACATGGATGGTTTATGATGAGTGGAAACGGGTTGGGCCTAGAACATGAAAGGCCTTGGCTTTAAAGGTTAGTACGATTAATGTATGCTTATGCATGGTGAATATTCTTTGGTTGTGTGAATATGGTTGGTAAGTGTCAGTGCATAATTCCTTGGAGTCTCTAGGTGAGACTTTCAGCGTCGCGCTTCAGTGGTCGGGACGTAATTCTATGGCCCCTGTTAGTGGGTGCCCATGGTGGTGCCCCATCTGTATAACTAGGTAAGGATTCAAGTTAAGGTTGCATCCTGACACTCTAAGGAGCCAGTTAGTCTCACTTAGAGCGGACTGACTCCTGTGGTGAGAGTAGCAGGAGGCCTGAAATTCATTAAGGGCTAACCTTGTGGTGAGGAAAAATTGATTCATCGTAACACTTGTAACACTTTGCTCGGGGGTGAGCAGCTCGGGGGTGAGCAGAGGTATCCACCACAAGTGCGGGCATCCGCTGAATCCGACCAAGTTATACGTATCCGGATGAGTCGAGTCGAGTCGTAGTGTATTGAATGAAGAGTCATGACATGCTTGGTTGTTGTGTGGGTATGGGATGATGAAAATATAATTGATTGTATGATGCATATGTTATTGGCTCTAGCTTACCCGTTTGGTTGTATGGTTGTATTGTATGTGGCTGTTCTTTCTTGCGATGATCATCAATCTAATTGATTGAAGCAGATGGGCGAGGTTCCCGCGGTCAACAAGGAAATGGCGATTCCGCTGCTTAGCCGTCGGGGCTGGATTTTATATTTCTTTCCTTCATGATTTTCGTTAGGGCTGTGACCCATGTATTGTTTACGCTTTGCTACCCATTTCTTATTTGTTAGACTTTATTTGGTGTTCCCTTGACATCATGGTGTGTCCGGTTTGTAGGAGTTGTGTTAAGGACTCCAAGACTACGCTACATTGTTATCTCGGTGTGACGTTTTTTTTAATTTTGCGCTTTAAATTAAATGGGGCGTTACATATATAAGTTTCACCACCACCACCACTAATAATAATAATAATAATCATAATAATAATAATAATAATAAGATAGACTTAAATTGTTAACTATCATTAACAAAAGTGAAGCTTTAGAATAACCTTTGTTTAAATCTAACAAACTTAATAGACATAATTATATTAATATATAATTAAATTATTCGTATTATTATTATTTATTATATAGTTTAAAATTTTAATATGTTTCACACTCGCAGACTTTTATTTATCTATTTTTTTTAAGACAAAAATTTTAATTTACAATAGCTGAGATTAAATTTAATTAATGAATAATTAAATAGTTAGCATTAATGATATATATTTATATATATAAGTTTAGTGATTAAATAATTATGATAATCTTAGTACATTAAGTAGCACTATTTTATTTATTATATAATTTACTTGAAAAATTAATAACTAAGTATTGATAAAGAATAGATTACACACACAATATAAAACACACACACACACACACACACACACATATATATATATATATATATATATATAATTTAATTTAATTCTATTTATTTCTAAAATACTACTATAGGTGTTTGCTTTTAATAAAAATAATTATAATAAATGACAATAATGATAATAATTTTTTTCTTTCCAATTGTTAGTTTTTTTTCTTATATATTTATAATAATAGCTTGAATATTACATTAACACTTATCTTAATTTTATTTTCTATGAACTGTCAGATGGGACCTTTATGGTAACTTTTTTCATACGCTCTGTATTCATAATTCACTTTTTTATTTTGGAAAGTTTACAAAGACTTAATAAATAAATGAGAAAAAAAAATCATGGATACCAATTTTTATATTTTTATTTATTGAAAATCAAAGTGGTACAAGTCTCATAAGTAAAGATGAGAAAGTAAAGACCGTATAAAAAAAATCTATTATTTTAAAGTTTTGAATTAAAAGTGACATAAATTTTTATGTAAATTGGACTATTAGATCGTATTAATGTTATGTGTTTCTAATTAAGTTGAAAGAACTTCGATCACGGTAAATTTGATAACTCTTATGATAAATATATTGAAAATCATGATTTATAAACAATAGATAATACATATTTTTGGTTTTGAAAGGAATATTTTAAATCCTGTTTTTATTGTTCAATTTAAGAAATTTATCTTTAAAGGCTAAATTAGTGAAAAAGCGAAAAATAAAAATACAATGGCTTAAAGAAAAATAAAAAGATTAATTATTTCTTTCTGTAAAACGAATTAACAATCACGAACATTGAATTGTATCATTATTGCTATTATTTATATCATATATAACAATGTTGAATATTATATGTATTTTTTATTTGATCACACACATAAACTAATTCTTTTAGAATAACCCTCATAAATATAAATAAACAAAGGCATGACTGCATTCTTTTTGACAGAGACACTTTCATATTAAACGAACATGAATGTTGGCATTGGTTAAGAAAAACAAAGCGTTGTTCGGAAGAGAAGAAAGGAAAATGGATGTTTCCGGGTGCGAGTCCCTTCAGAAAGTGAAAGCAAAGGAACCAAAAAGGATTGGTCATGAAAACGGCATGGTTTTGGTGAAGAAAGAAGAAGAAGAAGATGATGATGAAGATGATGAGGAGTGGGTTCCACAACCGTTCGTGAAGAAGATATTGAAAATGGTGGAAGATGAGAGCTTGGACCCAATTGTGTCGTGGGGTGAAGGGCGTTGCAGTTTCGTGGTGTGGGATTCTGCTAAGTTCAGCAAAACCATTCTTCCACACTACTTCAAGCACAGTAACTTCTCCAGCTTCCTTCGCCAACTCAACAACTATGTCAGTGTTCTCTAATTAATCTCTCACTGCGTTAATTTCTTCATGCATGTTGCATTATTGATCACTGTGTATTTCTTAATTTCTTCTCGCAGGGGTTTAAGAAGGTTAATCCAAGGCGTTGGGAGTTTGCACGCGAAGGTTTTGAAGCAGGAAAAAGGCATTTACTGAAAAGTATCGTGAGAAGAGGAAGAAAGAAACGACTTCAAGGTGAAGTTGAGGAGCTGAAGAAGGAGAAGAACAAGTTAGCACTGGAGATTCTGAAGCTCACACAGCGGCTTAAGAATTCACAGGTTCAACTTAACAGTGTTGAGGAACGGCTTCGGTATGTTGAGTTGAAGCAGTATCAGACGTTGGATTTTCTGACCAGAATGGTTCAAGTGCCTGGTTTTGTCGAGCGATTGGTTCACAAGGTGCAGCAGAAAGATGGAGCAGACATGGTGAAGAGATGCAGATTTTTGGGACCTCAGTACCATAAGGGCACAAACAATAGCTCAAACTTTGGTTATTATAGACAGGAAGGTTGTGAACAACATGGTATCTTGTCGGAGACTACGAACACAGGACATGGTTATGATACTGTGTTAGAAGAATTACTGAGTGAGAGTTTTGATGAGGATGTAAATGTAAATGTGAATGAGTCGAGTATATATCTTGAGTTGGAGAGTTTGGTTGGATCCACAAGTGATTGATTGGTGGGGTAAATTAGTTTCCTGAGCATCTCTTGAGTGTTACAGTGATATTGTATGCACAAAACATAAAACATAAAAGGCAATATGGTTCATATTATGCAAAAGCAATGTTTTGTCAGAAAGCAGTCTTCCATGTTTCAAATACGTTGTTCACCAAAAGATCAGATTCAACTCTTCAGATCAGAGTCCACATCTTTTACTGATTTTTTAATCTTAGTTACATTAAGTTGATAATTTAAATATCTTTTTAATATATTTTAAAATGTCAAAATTAAACACGATAAAAATTCAAATTTCTTCCGACCACATAATACAACATAATAATATGTATCAAAACACCATACTACATACTCATCTAAATGCTAATTATTTATAATTACAATTTAACTAGTTAATTAAGAAAAAAATACCCTATTAAAATATTAAAAAATCACCTTGACTTAAATAATTGAATAAGCCCGTTCTCCCTTATGCAGAAAGTTATAGAAATTATTTGTCCGAATTTCAGATTTTTCTCTTTAATGATTATACAATTGTTTTTTTACAAAAAAAAAAATTATTAACAAATACTTTTCTTATTTTTCTTATAGTAAGCAAAAGAAAAAGGGAATTATTTTTCTTATATATACTAGTCTAAGTGAAGCTCCAATTCTTCAACTCTTTTCTTCTTTAAGTTTTTCACTTTAAATTTACATTCATTTTTCTTCTTACTTTACAATATCATACAAGATCTCATCCCTTTATCATATCTTTGAATTTAGAAGAGGAAATAAGTGTTATTTAGATTTCATTTATTTTATTGAGAAAACAAAAAGTTGTTTTTCCTTCTAAAATGGGTAAATAGTCTATTGTTTTCAACAAATATTCACCTATTTCGTTTCTATCATAATAATAAAAAAAAGCTTAATAGCATTTTTTATTTATGTATTTGTAGCAAGATTAAATATATTTTTTATTTAATGTTTATTCTAGGTAGTTCCAATTTTTTTTAAAAACACTAAATGTGGTCGTATCAGAGTTAATACCGTTTAAATTAGGATGAACTAAAATATACCATTACAATTATTCATTCTTTTTACGTATTTATTGTCCAATTCCAAGAATAAAACATTAACTTTGATAAAAAAAACCATCATATTAAGTTTTTTAAAAAAATATAGAGACCACGTTAAATAAAAAATATTTCATCATTACTATCAATATAGATACAAAAAATTCTATTAAACCTAAGAAAAAGTTATGTGTTAATAACTTTAGTTTTGTTAGTTTGGCTTGAATTTAAAGGGAGTTTTTCCCTTTTTTTTTTTTTTTTTTTTTTTTTTGCTTTTCTTTGAAATGACTCTTTAATGTTATATTAATATTAGTTTTTCTTTTTTTTATAGACTAAAGACATATTTTAACTATCTTAACTTTTATAAGAGTACAAACAAATATTAACAAAATTAAAACTTTTAATAGGAATTTACCTTCCTTTATTATACTAAAAATAAAATTAATAAATATCGAATGTATTAAACCGATCCTTCTAAAATTAATCATCTAAATAAATTATTCTTAACCATGTTTAAAAGAAATAAGTATAAGCCTTGGTGAAACTTAAATCAAATCATACATGTTAAAAATGATTATATATATTTAAAAAATTATTTTGATTTAATTAAATTTTAAATAAGACTTAAAATTGAGTGTTTATAGTTGGATTTCAAATAAAAAAAATTATCTAATGCTCAAAATAAATTTTAATTGTTTTTTAAATATCTTATTATTTAAATTTTGTAGTCAACAAGATAATTTCATATCTAATTTATTAATTAATTTACATTTTTTACAACTCACCAATCAACTCGTTTATTTTCTATTTAATAATTCATCGCAAATTAAAAAAATAATAAATATAGAAGGAACAAGTTAAAGATAAAGAAAACATAATTAGATACAAGTAAAAAAAAATTAAAAATCAGTATAATAAATTCTCTTAAAAAAAATCAATTAAAAAAGTACACAAGTTTTAATATTTAAAATTTAATTATACATTTCCATTTATATAGATGAAGAGACCGCAGAAAAAAATGTAACTTACATATTTTTCTGATTAGGAACACACGTGTAAACAATAAGTCTTGCCGTGCCAGGGGAAAGATTTTTTGGAGTATAGCCGAAAACTCTTAACATGTGTAGTCCTTAAAAGTGAGACCTCAGAAGAGTTTAAAAATGACAACGATCCTTTAACTCATTTTTATTTTTTTAAATTTTATTTTAAATTATTTTTAACTCATTATTTCAATTATTATTAAATTATTACATTATATTAATAAAAGAAATTAAAATAAATAATTTAATAGTGATTAAAGTAGTGAATTAAGAACGAGTAAAAAAATATATTAAAATATAATTTTTCTTGAAAAAAGTATTAAGATAAACAGCAACACGGTTCAAAGAAAAAAATGCAAAAGAAATACTTAAATACCCTATCCAACATTTGCGAATCGTGAGAGCAACACAACTATTTCTTTTCACAAATTATTATTTGTGGGTCAGTGTTGGATCTTGATACAAACGTTGTCTCAAATGATAAAAAAATTCAAGAAAGAATCGAAATTCGAAAATTTGTAGCTGTCCTACTTTGGATGAATAGCTTGGAAAACAGCTTCGAACTCTTCTTTTACTCTTTCAAACACATTCGGACCCTTAATTTCATCGAGAGGAGTATTCTCAGTGATGTCATCGTTCCTTCCATGAGTTTCTTTATGGTGGTGTTTTGACTTGTCGTGGTGTATCATGCCTTTAATCTCTTCCTTAGCCTTCACAAATATGTTTGCTGCCAATAAAAAATTGTCTGTTTGGTTTGGATGAGGAAAACAGAGGGAAGACAATTTAACAGAAGAAAGAAAAGAGCTTCCATTGAAAAGGATTGGAACAATTAGCAGTGAAACTCATCACATTAATATATATACATTTACCTGATGGAGAGGTTGTGGCTTCTTGGTTATGTTTTGATGACTCAGCCATTTGATTTTCATCTCTAAATTACAAAATTAAAGAAACAGAAATCAGAGTCTTTTCTGGAGCCAATTTTTATTTCTTATATATTTTTGTGTAAGAAAAAATGTGTATAATGTGATGATGAAAACCTTATATCAGAAGCAGAAACCTTTCTCTTGTGATGGAAGACCTCAGAAAGGGCTTGAAACTCCTCCTTTGCTCTCTCGAACACATTTGGAGCCCTAACATCATCCATTGAAGTCTTCTCATCGATACCACTTCTCAGTCCATCACTTTCCCTGTTCTCATCTTCTGAATGCTTCGATCTCTCAGGAAAATTGGGTTCTCCATTTTCATTAACTGATGCAACAAAAAACACCAATAACGCATATCAGTTCTTATTTTCCATTTCTCGCTAATATCAACATTTCTTACCAGATAAATTAAAAGGAAATGGTGCAAAATCCAATCTATGTAAGAACCGCTAAAAAATGCAGTAAGGGTTACATCTTGCAAAATCAAATTAGATAGACACAAATGCACAAATGCAATTGCAAATCAAAGTTTCTGAAGACACAAAAAGGGGTAATTTTCTTACCTGAGAGTGGGTTTGTTGTTTCGTGGGTAGATTTAATCTGTGTCATGATGGGTTTAAGGTTGCTGCGTTTAAGGTTAACGGGGAAATCTATGTGGGGTTTTTCAGAAAGTGTTGACGTGGTTCTATTTTATCGAAACGAAGTGGGTTTTAAGATCAGATGGGTAACAATTGTTGGGAGAGCGACCAAAACCAACGAAATCCACAGAAAAGTGAATCTAACTTTTCGTTCACTCAAACGATTGATTTGTCGGATCAAGACGCCAACATGTCATCTACGTGTTTTTTTTCTGTGATTTCATAATATATTAATTATTACTGACTTATATATTTTAAAATATATTAAAAAAATATTTAAAATATTAGAATTACATCAACCTCTTAAATTAATAATAGATAGATATGGTAACCCATTGCTATCAACACCCCCTCTAATTTGCATTTTTTTTTAACTTTCTAGTGGGCCACAGCGGCCCAACTGACCATCCATTGTGGGCGGACTCTTCACTAGTCCATCTAACTAACCTAATTAGAGATGACAAATAAATCTGTTTTCGTGGATATTATCCGAACCCGTTCTGGTTTTGACATGGAATCTCCACATTGACTGGGTTTGGGTATGGGATTCCCCCGACTTTTTCAGTTGGGGATAAGGATGGGTATGGGAATGAACATATCCCCGCCATAATACCCGTCCCTGCCATATCTCCATTCTCGTTTAAATTATTAAAATATTCACAATTAATTAAGTAACCCTATATATATATATATATATATATATATTTCTTTTAATTATTTGGTTTGTAATGAAACTTATTCGCATCTCCAATATATTTTTTTTCTTATCATAACTTTTATGTAATTATGTTATAATGATGTATGTTAATTAAAAAAAAATTTTGCTCACATTTGAATATTTCTATTATTTTTTAATATTTTTATTTATTATATATTTTCTTTTCATATTATACTCACAATTTAAGGTAATATAAAAAAAATTATTTACTTATTATTAATTTTTGTTTAATTTGAATAACTCTTTTGTTTCATTAAAATAATTTTCGTTATTTTTCAATCATTGAGTATATATGTTGATATTTGAAAAGTTTTCTTAGTTCTCTAAGATATTTTTCATCTTATCATACCTTAATTATACATTTGATTTTCTTTATGCGATTTCTTTCGAATTATTTCTAAAACACACATTTGTTAGTTTTTTAATATTTTTTACTTATTGTTTATTATCTTCATCATGTAAAATAATATTTCGATATATTCTATCTATTTTTTTTTTATAACTCATTATTAATCATACTGTAATTTTTTCACTTTAAATTATGTTTGAAGTGATTAAAATTATATATATATATATATATATAAGAAAAACATGAAATAGTGACTGATTTAGTCATTAACCTATATCCGTCACTAATTTTCGTCATTGGTGATAGTAGTTGATTTATCAGTGATTAAATTAGTGACCGATTCAATGATCGAATTGATACTTGATTTAGTGACCAATTTAATTACTAATTTATTTGTAATTTGATGACAAATTTTTTGGTCACTAATGATATTTCTATTTAATTTTAACCACTTTAAACATAATTTAATAATTAGTTCTTTAAGGTATTTTTCATCTTATCATACCTTAATTATACATTTGATTTCCTTTGTGCGATTTCTTTCAATAGTTTCTCAAATTATTTATAAAACACACAGTTGTTAATTTTTTAATATTTTTATTTATTATTTATTTTCATCATGTAGAATAATATTTGATATATTCTATCTAATTATTTATTATTTTATAACTCATTATTAATTATACTGTAATTTTTTCACTTTAATTGTATAAATAACTTTTATTTACTACAATATAAAAATTTAATGTAATTGCTATGAATATTTTTTTGTCACTATCCAACATCTATTGAAGTTCAAAAGATACAAAATCTATGTCAAAATTTTATTATTATATTTATTATTTGTTCTTTGTATCATTTTGATCAAGTGACGTATTATAACTTTTATTAGTGTATAAAAAAGAGATTCATTAGAATTTAAATAATTGAAGTAAACAAAAATTTAAAATATATTTTAATTTGAATATTTGTTTTCCTTTTATATTTTTTTAAAAATTTTTTAATTTTATCAACTAAGTTCATCAATGTTGTAGTTTACAAATTTAATAAATGTTTTGGTTTTCATAAAATTTTATTTGGTATTCTAATTTAAAATGTAGACAATTATAATTTATTTTAAAGTATTTTATATGAAAGAAACAATCATCCTCCTAATATTGAATATTTGATAATATTATGTTTTCTTTACCGTAATTTTTTTTCTTTTATAAAAATAATATTGAAGTAGTTAGAACATAGGTACGGGTATGGGTACGAGATTATACCCGTTACCCGGTGAAGATGGGGATGAGACAAAAGTTTGATACGCGTTGGATTTGGGTATGGGGATAGGTATGAATTTTTTATGTGAGGATGGATATGGAATATCGAAACCCGTCCCCATCTCACCCCGTTGCCATCCCTAAACCCGATAATCAAATTACACATCCTAATGGAATAAATTTGAGAATTTAATAATTAATATAAATGACAATCAATTATATAATTTATCTGGTTGTGATGGGATGAAAAGCTGCCAAACCAAACAAACACAATTTATCATATTGAAAAATGATAAAAACGAAATAAATAAGTGAGTAAAGTAAAATACCGTTTATTTTATTTTATATTTTGATTTATTTCTCCTATACTAACATGTCTATCTTATTTTTCTCATCCAAACAAAGTCTCGTCAATGGAGTTTTTCTTCTATTTTATGGTTTGATTTGCAGAAGGAACAGAAAAGAGTTCCAGTACAAGAACGACTTGTCAAAAACTTGACGTGGACATGACTCATCCTGATTTAATAAATTAATTTGAGATGCGTCTTTCTTAATTCAACTCTTCTATATATTTCAACTATAAAGTGATTTACTTTAATATTTTAATCAATTTGAAGTTTCCAAGAACCCTAATTTCATGTAATTCTGTCACGTTATCGCACATGCTTAAATTATTGACCAATATATATACATACTCTTCTTTCTTCCTCAGTCGTGTGTATCTCTTTAGTTGTAACATTTTAAATTTATTCTAATTTTCATTAAGGATGTGTTTTACACAACCTAGTTTATAAGCTAATCAGAGGTTTTTAATTAGTCAACACTCATACAAGCTGAAAATTTTAGTTTATAATTTTAAATTACAAGCTTATTTATTAGATTGTAGTATTTAGTAGAAATAATTGATAAACTAGTTAATAAATATAATTTTTTTCTTCCTCCACTTCTTTCGATCTCCCAATATTTTTTTAAAAAAAATCTTATAATTAGAAATTAGGAGACAAATTATTTTATAATTTATATTTACTAAATTAATTTTATGGTAATAAAAAAAATATTAATTACCTTACTCGACACATTGAAGGTAAATATGAGGTAACAGTTGAGTATCAAATGGTTGAGGCTATGCATATGACAAGGTGGTGTCATAAAGAAGTAAATTATTGTAGACATTTTATGATTAGGACATATTTGTTTGGACTTTAATACATTACTTATTTTAAAGCAAACAGGTTTAATTAATACAGAGAGATAAGATGATTGAACATGGCTGCTTTTGAAAAAAAAATTAAAAGAAAATGATTTTCTAATGCAAGTGGGTATTTATATTGTAATAAAAAAGAAGAGCATGTGTGAGGTTTCAGGAACAATAAATGATAATAGTCAAAAGAGTTGTTCACGTTGTGGTTGTGTAGTTAAATGCATAATTGTTAGCCAAATACATTACCAGTTTTCAATGCAACTCTGTGCTTTGACCTGAAATTAAAATATCTGAAAGACAAGAGAAGAGAGAAATAAAAGTGTTATTGTGAACGTATAGAATGACCTAAGGAAAATACCAAACCATTCAAAACGTGGCTTGAAAAAAGGGTACAACCAAAGTGCAAACAAACAGACACATAACATTCAATGGTCAAGATTTTTGACCATATTGACCCACTCGGTAAACCAAATTTTCACACACCGAGTTTTTTTTTTTCTTTTTTTTATAGCAAAGAACAAGAATATCAGAGTAGTTAAAACTAGTCCACCATGAAAACCGATGGTCAAACCGAAACAAGTTTAAAGGATAATATGAGATATTAGAGATTTGTATTATTTTTTTTCTTTTTCGTATTTGGAGTTTGTTTGAAATGAAAATGGTAAATATAGGTTGTTTTTGAAAAAATAAAACAGAGTGAAGTCGTTATGAATCAGAATAATTTTATAAGTGAAGTCCTTGTGATATATATTAGATTTTTCTTTTTTTTTTAAAAAAAAAAGTAAAGTTGTCATGAGTTATGACGACTTCACGTTTATGATACACTGAAATCGTCATGACTCATGACGACTTTAAATTTAAAAAAAAAGAAAGAAACTAACATATATCATGACAATTTTATTTTTAATGTCGATTTCATTCTTGATAACTTCACTCTATTTAAAAAAAATTCAAATGGCTCATATTTACAATTCAACTTAAAATCTATCCTGAAATAAAAAAAAAGTCTTTTTAGACGTAGGATTTCCGACCCCAACGTAAATGTTGAGATATATATTTCAAATAGAAAATTAGTGTAATAGGGAATGAAAAAAAAAAAACTTAGTTTATAGGGATGCTAATGGGTAAAATCTCTAGCAATTGTGGAAATTGGTAGTGGCATCATATTTATTTAGATTTTTTTTAATTTGATTATTTATTGTGATAATGAATTTGTGTAGTCTGTGTTGTAATGTTACATCTAAAAAGAGTGAGGTGTGTGGATATTAATTGTTTTGGTTCGTAAGGTGGTCCATGCTTGACCATGTTAAGATGCATGTGTGTGTGTGTGAATCTTGGACGCCATTAATGGGAATGGGTTGGCTGCTCATCACTTCACATCAACACCGTACGTACTTCACTTTGGAGCTACCTACACTATCAATTTGTTTATTATTATTCGAAGTTTTGTTTTAATTACGTTACAAAATGAATAAATTAAATTGAAACATGCAATGTATTTTATTCTAATTTAACTTTATAAAATTAATTTGTAAAGTGAGAATTGTACTTACTTTTATATATATTATAAATTGACCTTATTTCTAGTTGATATAAAACTTTCAACACATTCATCTCAAGTTTAGTCTAACAAAAATAATATAAATTGGTGACAATTTTAATATATATTTTAGTATTTATTTCCTGCTATATTTATCAAACTTTAAATCATATTACAAAATCAACTACTTTTTTTGTCTTTTCCAGATATCTTCTTAATGTCCAACCACCATAATGAAGCTTGAGTGTTGCCATAATCCCTATCACAAAGAAATTTTCAGCCTCCATGACCAACCACCATAATTTCATTTAATGAGCTCATTTCAAAATCAAAACTTTCATTAAATATGACGACATTTTTCGCATTCATGTCCCTAATTTTTTTACCATGAATATCTTTTCAGCTAATCCATGTTATGCTTTTCTACCATATTCTCCATACAAACTTTTTCAATTTTGATCATTTATAAGTTTTTTAAATCAATTTTCAATTATTTTATTGCATTGATTTTATTTTTAACATTCTAGTTTACAGTAGTATTTCACTAACATACTATTTCTATTTTTCGTTTAAGATTTTTGTGTATGAGCTTAAAAATAATAACAAGATAGAATGTCTTCAAATTTTCTTGATTTATTTTACTTATTCTCTTAATAACTATTTCTCGCGTCAATCAAGAAAATGATCAATAATATTATCTCTTTACTGAAAAATATCATAAAAGCGATACTCCTAACATCTTAAACTTGTTAAAAAGTACTTAAAAATAAACAAAATAAGTATATTTAAGTGAAATAACTTTGATATCCATTCTGTTATTAAGAAAATATTTACATATATATATATATATATAAGTTAAAACAAAAATAATTATTTAGGGTTTAAATCACAAAATTGTGTGGCACAGAGCATGACTTTTGGTCTCCAAGTTTGAAAGATTATTTTCCGTACAGGAACATTCAACATATCCCCCTCGTGAGATCTATTAATCAAGCTTAATCTTTACGAGTGTACGACGAAAACAAAACACGTGCTGTTGATTTCTGATCCAACACACAAAAGGGACCTCACAAATCTTAAAACCCTAGATAATATTAATGATGTCTTTTTATTTATGTTTTAGGTTAAATATAATCTTCAACAATTTATTAATTATAGTATAACAAAAGTAAATAAAGATAAGAATGTGTTATGTGGAGAATTTTGATTGGCACGTGTTTATTTTATTTATATAAAGGGTTAAATTATAATTAAAACATATGTTTATGTTAGTATTAATTATAATTTGTCATTAAGGTGTGCATTATTGTGACCGCCATGTTACTTGAAACAATCAAAATTAACACCTCATGCTGGAAAATTTGGTGACACGTGAGATGAAGGGTAGAATGGTAAAAGAAAGATGTTGAATTGGAAAAGTCGTATATTAGAAGAGTGAGAAAGACACGGACAGTAACAAAAGTTGAGGCCACATAGCTTTTCTTATCCGTCACACAGTTTACGAAACGCGCTCTTGACTAATCACTATTGCTTTCATCAAAATAAAACAAAAATAATATAGTGATGATAAAATTTGTTATGATTAATTAGTTTGATAGTACTCATTTTTATTTAGACATGTTAGATGTGTCAGTTTGATAATATTTTAAAAAATATGTCAATTGAATCTCAAATTTTAAAAATATATTTCAATTAGGTCATTTTCAGCAAAAAAATATTAATGTCATTAACCGTATTGATGTTTAAAATGACTTACAAAATTAAGTATTGATATTTATATTAAAATTTAGTGGTAAAAGTCATGAATTAAATTAACGACTTTAGTAATTTTTTTCTGATTAAGACACTTTTTCAAAAATTAAAATTAAATTGACACATTTTTAAAAGCAGATACCAAACTGATAAATATAAATGAAAATGTGAACCATCTTACTAATTAAACCAAAAGTTTAATAGCATTTTTGTGTCTAACTTTTGTTTTATTGAAAGTGATTTTTCAAAATTTTAACGTATTTTTTGTTCTGTTTAATAATGTTGATGTCATTTAAAAGATAATATTTTTTTTCATTTTTAAATGATTTCAACTCCAATGTAAAAGTTATAGAGATAAAAACGAAAAACTATATTAAATGATTTTTATAAAAATTACGATAAAAAATATTAAACCTAATAAATAATTACAATAATACAAATAAAATGTAATCAAATTTTATTTATATTAATGCATTTTTAATTAAGTATTTTATCATTTAATTTTTGTAATAATTGAGATAATATAACTATTATGTTTTTATTCTTTCATTTATAATTCATTTGTTTTTTATTTATAGTTTTCGTCAATTCGTTAGTCCAACTCCCAAATTTGAAAGTTAAAAAAAATTGAAAAGAAAAAGTTAACAAGTTGATTTATGAATTAGAAAGAGAAAAAAACGAGAGTAGTAACTATGGTCGATAACATAATTAAATGGCAGAATACTTAAAATAAAACAAAAAACATATATTAATTTCTCAATAAAATTATTGTTTTTAAGACAGATTCAATTTAAAATAACTAGAATTATTATGTATTTAAAAGTTTAATTAATAAGAAAAAAAAAATTAGAAAAATGAAATTAAGCACATTTTTTTCCGCTAATTGAAGATAATAGAAACTCTTCAAGACGCATTGAACAACCAATAAAGATACATGCATTATTTTGCGATGATCAAAATTTACTTAAGGGATAGATATATTCAACATGACAAAATTCTAGTCAAATATAAAAAACAAATAATATAATTTTTATCTCGTTAAATTTGGACCACCATAAGATAAATACTTCCTCCAATATTGAATATAAGAAAATTAGTTAGATACACTTAATTCTATTAACTTCATTTAGTAAGTAAATATGTTTTTTAAATAGCATATATGGAATTTGATATAAATAAAAAAGGGGCGCCGTCATATACAAAATTGCAATGAAATAAAATAAAAATGTATTTTAGAAACAGTTTCATTAAATTGCAATTGACTCACATTTGAGTCTCTTATATTTTAGACTGGAAAAAGTGGTATGTATATTTCTTATTTTAGTTAAAAAATTGTTGAATAATGACTATTTCATAAGGATATAAATTCTAAAAGGTATCTGAGTTTTTTATTGGGTTTTAGTAAAAAAAAAAAAATCTTTATTTCATACACTATAATAATAAAAATATAGTAATATTTTATTTTATTTTTTAGAAAATGGTGAAATCCCTGTTTTTTACAATTTTATAATTTTCTAATATACATTAAAAAAGTTACATTTTTAAAAAATATTTACAAAAAAAACAGCAATGTTCAGTTAGCTTAAAATGAGAATAATAAATGATGGGTGATTATAAATTTTTAATATTTATTCAATTTTTGTGGATAAAAAAACAGAATGAATTTTGCCTTCAATGGTCAATTATGGAGGAATCAACAAAACATTCAACAATGGTTTCCATGTTCAACGAGAGAGTTAAAAACCAAGGAATTGAGGAATATTTATCTTATTTGTGAATATTAATTGTATTTAAGATTTGAAAAGAAATATGTTTTTATCCTCACATTTTCAATGAAACATAGTCAATATCCGTATACTTTCATAAGGAGTGGATTTGTTCTTCCAACTTCAAAAGAACATGTGTTGTATCAATTTCTTTTATAAGAAATTACATTTTTTTTAAAACCTTAAAAGCATTTAAATCATCAATGTAAAACTACAATACCTTAAAAACATCATGTGAAAGATATAAAGACAAAAGTGAAAATTTTGTCTCAAGATATTAATAACATTTTGACTTTGTTCTTGATCACGGATAAGGTATTGGACCCTTCTTAGTAAAATGTGAACAAAAAGATTGAAATTTTTTGAAGCCATTTACAACACTAGAGTTTCTTTTGTTTTGAATGAATGTAGATACCTCTAAAGTTTCTTAATTAGGTTAAAAAGAACCAAGGTTTTCCAATGGAACCTCAAAGAAGCTAACTTTATTTGACCAGCAGCCTAAAACCTATTTCTTCATTTTTATTTCAAATTTGTGTGTTTTGTTGTGCCCTTTTATGAAATTAAAAACAGAAGCACATATCCTCTGCAAGGGTCTATGCACCTTAAAAAATCCAAATTGAGGTCGACTTCAAACCGTAACCTTTGAACCACTCAACCCAACTTGTGGGTTGGACTTTGGAAAAATAAAAATATAATTCACACAGCTAAACTTTAGAACCCTATTATTATGACCACCCACCATTTATTTTCCCATTCGAAGTTGCGTTAGCAGATTCGTTGTGGAATTCAAAGACACCCCTTTTTCTCTCTTTTTTCCATTCTTGACACGTATTTGAAAGTCTGCTACCTGTGTGGAAATTCGGTTCTTCAGAGCTTATATATAAGCAAACAAAGACACTAACATATTCCCATCTTTCTGCATTTATATTTGATCCTGAAACAAGACTTCAATTCATACACACCAAACACCTATACCTAGTACGCAAAGGTAAATCATTCATGTTGGATTTTTTCTGCTGCTTTTGATGAAGTTGTTTGTTGCATAAATACATACATCTTCGGTGCATCAAAAACCAAACTTGTTTTTATTCATGGGGTTGCATGGTTAAACAAATAAGTATCAGGATTATGCAGCATCTATTTTGTTTTCTTCATCAACAAAACAGAAAGAGAAAGACAGAAAAAGTTTTTATTTTTGTTGTGAGGGACGCTTCTTTTTTCTTTTCTTTTTTTTATAATTCGATGGTGAGAAGAACAATTATGAAATGAAATGAACTCAACAAAATGGGGAGTTTTGTTCTGTAAGAATTTTCTGGGTTGGATGTGTAGTCTATTTATAACGCATCTAACAGAAACAAGTGTGTTGTGTTGGCAGGAATCAAAATAGTGATAGTTTTCTTCGAAGAAATTGAAGTGTGGGGGGATCTACATCTCTATGGGATTATCACTTTCATTACTGTCATCAGCCTGGGAAGAAATCGTTAGACATTCTCTCTTTGGTTTGTCTTTGAATTTGACCTTCGGTTCAAAAGATGGGGCTGTGATTTTGAGATCAGGTAGCTTCAAGAAAAGAGAATCAGACACCACTTCTGTGTTGTCAAAGGGTGCCTCTACCACCGGCTCAAGCAAGTTGAAGGATTACAGACCCGAACACATGATCTTTGAAAGAAACCTTTCATGCATTAAAGGAATGGAGATGATGGGTTCTGAGAGAAGTGAACTGTTGCAGCAGAAGCCAGTGCCTGTTCTTTCTCTGCCTAAAGAAGTGGTTTTCTCTTCCCCAAGACCAGTTAGTGAGCTTGATGCTGCCGCAACTAAAGTTCAGAAAGTCTACAAGAGTTACCGCACCAGAAGAAACCTTGCAGATTGTGCTGTTGTTGTGGAAGAGCTCTGGTAAGTCTCAAACAAATTCTTTTAGATTAAGATCCTCTCATGCCAGCAAGTTATGTTTACACTGCACAAAAATGAAATCAATCTAGATGTGATTTCTTGGTCATTTTTGTTGGTGCTGTTCTCCAATCAGTTAATATTTTTGGTATGTTACTAATTGGTTATGATATTTAATTGATGTAGGTGGAAGGCATTAGACTTTGCTGCTCTTAAAAGAAGTTCTGTTTCATTCTTCAATGTGGAGAAACAAGAAACAGCTATGTCACGGTGGGCAAGAGCAAGGACAAGAGCTGCTAAGGTATATTCCATTGAAATTCAACTTTCTCTAAATCAAAGTACATTCATTTATCTTCTTATTCTTATAATTTGATTTGGGATATGTACAGGTTGGAAAAGGTTTATCCAAGGATGATAAGGCTCAAAAGTTGGCCCTGCAACATTGGCTCGAAGCTGTAAGTTACCCATTACTCAATTAACAACTCCTACTTAGCCATGAAATTGTGTTACATTCTAGTTTATGGTCTCATCTAATGTTGGCAATGTGCATTCTTTTTTGTTTTCTGAACAGATTGATCCACGGCATCGTTATGGACACAATTTGCACATGTATTACGATATTTGGTTTGAAAGCCAAAGCTCACAACCATTTTTCTACTGGTAAACTCTTATTCTGAGATATCTAATCATCTATATGTTCTGAATAATTTATCTTGTAGTTTGCAAAATCTATAGAAGCTAAGGATCTCGATGGTTAACTTTGTCCTTTATGATTTTCAGGTTGGATGTTGGAGATGGCAAAGAAATTAATCTTGAGAAATGTCCAAGGGCCGTCCTGCAACGCCAGTGCATTACATATCTTGGACCAGTAAGTTATCACTGATCAACCTTAGTTTTACTATGTTTTTTGGTTAATTAACACTACAAAAGCTTTTACATTAATCTGTGAAGTGTATAATCTAATGTTTGTCTGTGTTGTAACCATTGCAGAAAGAAAGAGAAGAATATGAAGTAATTGTTAAAGACGGAAAGCTAGTGTACAGAGGGGATGGAAGGTTCGTGGACACTGATGGAAAGTCGAAATGGATATTTGTTCTCAGCACCACAAGGTCCTTGTATGTGGGGCGCAAGCAGAAAGGTTCATTTCAACACTCTAGCTTTCTTTCTGGTGCTGCTACAACAGCTGCAGGCAGATTAGTGGCTCATCAGGGTGTGCTTGAGGTAAACAACACATAATCTAAAGTTCACAAGATACCACTTTTGTTCAACAATAACTTTTTCACTTTACACGTTTACATCACTTTAGAGAAATTTCAAAGTACTCAAATTATTGGTAGCAAAAGAAAGGTGACTGATACACAAAGTGTTTGATAAAAACAATGCAGGCTATTTGGCCATACAGTGGTCATTATCACCCCACGGAAGAGAACTTCAAGGAATTTATAAGCTTTCTTAACGAGCACAACGTGGACCTTTCCAATGTGAAGGTAAAAAATTTTGTTCACCAAGTGAAGTCAATTATTGAGAGAGTGAGTTTGTTGTGAAATAAATAAGCTGATATAGTTGTTGATTTGTTTCCTTGCAGAAATGTGCTATAGATGATGATGCTCCTTCAATGGTTGGGTCCACTTCATTTAGTGACATTAAAGAGTCACAACAAATTAAGGGTCCCCCTCTACCTTCCACCAATTGCATCACCATGAATGCAACAACACTTCATAAAGAGACTGAAAAGAAGGTTGAGGTCCCAGTTTTTGACGTGTCTAAGAGGCTAACATGCAAGTGGTCTACTGGGGCAGGACCCAGGATCGGGTGTGTGCGTGACTACCCTGAACATCTTCAATCAAGGGCCTTGGAACAAGTCAACCTCTCCCCCAGGCCTGCTTCTGCACGCCCATATAGCTACGGCCCAATCCCATCCCCAAGGCCCAGCCCAAAAGTCAGAATGTCTCCAAGGCTTGCTTACATGGGCCTACCCAGCCCAAGGCGCCCAATCCCTGCTACAAGTTAAGACAACAAACATGTTTGATGTTGTGTTGGTTCTGAAAATTTTCCAATGTTTGACACCTGAAGCATGGACATGGAAGAGAATTAGTGATGAAATTATGGATGTCTGAGACCAAAGTACCAAGTACATAATAGTGACAAAAAACTGAGATGACATCAAAGAGGCTCAATTCTCTCTCTCTCTCTCTCTAGCTAGGTAGCTAGCTTCTGTTTTTGTCTTACAATTTCTTTATTTCTTCATTACTAGGCTCAATGAGTCACTCACTCTGTATTAACACTGTGATTCGTCTCTGGTTTTCCTTTGTTTTTAAAAGGGCCATTCACTTCATTCTTCATTGTAAGTAGAGTTGTATAAGTTTCTAATTCAACACCATATCAATTTTTGTCTGCTACCTATAAATCAAATAACATTCTTTTCTTCAACTTTTACGTTTTCTTCACTTATATATAATATTGCAATAAAACTGTTTGAATATTGTTTACTAATTTTAATTCTGTTAATAAATATATTGAATTTTAATGGATTAACAAATGTGAGGTGAGTTTAATTTGAATTCAAAATGGCTTTGCAATTCCAAAAGTTTTAGGCAAAAAAATGCATACCATTGACTTCAAACACTGCATTAAAATAAATATATATATATATATATATATATATATATATATATATTTAGACTGGTTTGAATTCAAAATTAACTTTCCAATACTAAAAAGTTTGGGCAAAAAGTGAATACAATTGACTTCAAGCAATGCATTAAATTAAAATGTATTCATGGATTAAAATTGACTTTGACTCTAAATTAATTGTTTTTTTCTTGTATACTACATAATTCAGATTTTACATGAAATTATTAAGGGTAGGAAATAGATTTACTCTAATTAGTTTTATGTTAGTCCATTATTACTCTAACCTTTTCTCATCTTTCTTGTAGTATTAGCGTAAGTTGAATTAATTAATGTATTGGAAAATGTTCTGAACGCAAGTTCAAATTAGTTTGTAAACATAATCATTTAAAAAACGTTTTATAATTTTGTTTGCAGTTTTCAATTCTATACTAGCACAATATTCATCTCTCTTCTAACCTGTTCTTTGTATTTTATTGTTCTACTACAAATTTATTTGATTTTCATTCTAATTTATTAGCGGAATCCATTTTCTGTTCTAAGTGTGCAAACACCCAGGTTGACCAAAAAAGCACAAATGTGAGTTTCTTAGTCAAAACTAAGATATCCAATAAGATCGTGCTCAAAAACCCAAGTTGGAAACACTAAAAAGTCAACGTGGTCGTGCTACAAATAAAAGAAGACCCAAATTCAAAGTCCAATTCTTGTAATTTCTCTTTATTCTTTTTTAATGAAATAAAAAAAATGAGTTTTTCATTCTGTAATAATTTTAACTTCCCTAAAGAACCCTCGTTGATCATCATGTTTGTTTCGACTGAATTAATTAGATTCATTAATTTGAATGTTTTTTAAGAACTAACCATTCTTCTTAATATTAATCAATTTAATTTGATGTGACTAGACATATTTAATGGATGGACCATTGAGATAATCAGAATTGATATTTTTCTAAATATTAGTTCCTTATGATCAACCAGAAATATATTTTAGATAGAGATTAATCAGTATGAAGAGATTCAATTATACATAATATTATACAAAGTAATAAAAATATATTATTTAAAAATTTTAGGTTAAAGGTGACGTGAATTCTTTTTATATAAATTTAGATTACGTTTATGTAATTTCTACTAAATGAATTCTCTTAAAAAAAATATGGTGCAATAACCATAACTCATTTCTGAAAAAGATAGTTGAAAATTCAAATATAAATTTAAGTAAAAATAAGAAAGTTAAATAGGTTGGAATTCTTATATTATATGGATTAATCTGGCATCACATTTATCTAATCTTTGTACCGAAATTTTTCTTAAAAAATAACATAAAAAAATATATGTATAAACAAGTAGAAAATGAGTGAAAATAATCATCACTCTCTCACTTATTTTCCTTCTTCCTTATTTCTCGCAGAATGAAGCAGAGGGTTCTGAGTTGATGTTTGATTGGATATCAATCGGTGAAGACAATTCAGGAGCGAATAATCAAATCACTCAATCAATTGGTGATGTTCTTTGTCATATTTTTTTAATCTATAAGTCATTGGTTCCCCATGAAATAGTCTTAACTAATTTTGGGTAGTCGCACCAATTTTGTAGGGGCCATTTCTCTTTCACCTATTCTTCTCCACACTGCACTGATATGGTAATCTTTGGCATCAGAGTGCAGTGTGTAGACTACACTGTACCAGTTTTTCTTCCTACCACACTCTGCAACCATCACTGTCATCACTCATACCCTCTTCTGTTGCTGTTGCTTTTTCTTTTCTTCCAAGGCGGCTTCTGCTTATAGAAATTTGAGACAAACAATGGAATTAGGTTTGGTGGTTTATTAAAACCTGAATTCAAACATTGTTTTCAATCTAAAATAATGTACTTGTCTAAAAATGTAATTATCAATTTTGATATTACTTGTTAAATTTACGGAGAGTTTTATCGGAGAGAATAAATATCAATGAAACTTGAATCTAACTACATAAGACATTGATACCATTCTCAACCTAAATTTTAAGATAATGAGTTTTTGGATCTTTATTTTTATATAATACTCTACTTTCTTATTTTTATCCAAGACTTAGATTTAAATGACTTCGTGACATGTATATCACTTTAAACATGTTACTATGTGTGTTTGATTTTGAATTACATTAATTACGAAGGGTTTTGTTTGTTAAAGAAAACTCACTTTGATCATCTTACACTATTAAAAATATTAACTTTTAACTTTTAGTTGAGAGATGTTGGTGTCAACATATACTACCTCACTTGAGTTCAAAGTTTCTCATGAAATTTCAACCCCTCATTGATGAAAAATCAAACTGAAAATGGTGTCTGTGAAAACAATTTGAGTGAGTGAGCACAGGGTACATATTGAGATAAGTAATAAAGACTGCTTCATTCACATCCACTTTAGTCAATATCATGAATATATCAACTTTGCTCTTCTCCAACCCTCCTTTGACCATCATTCATTAGTGATTCAATTCAATGAAGAGAATTGATTCACTGCATGTTTCCTGTTCCCACCGACCTGCATGAAATTGACTTAACCATGAAATGTTGCATTCCATTCTGCATAATTTGCCATTTAATCAATCTTGGTTCAGCCACACTAGCCTACATGTACCATTTGTTCCAGTTTGAGGCACTTGCAATTATGACTAGTATGATTCCTGTCCGCTACATATTTCCTTCATATTCCTCCAATGGTGAAAAGTACACTTCAAATTCTTGATCAATATCAACAACAAAAGTAATAATATATTAATAATCTTTTCGACCGAGGAATTTGAGTCTGGTATGGGGAAGTCATTTCAGACTGTTAAAATTGAAAATTTTTGACAGATGTGGCTCTGCAGTCTAGGTAGTCTAAGACTTTCTGCATATCTGTGAAGTCTCACACTCTATAGGGACATTGCAGCTCAGTAATCAATTAACAACGAATCCGAATCAGGTGCACCTGCAGCAGTTAGTATTTAACTTATATTATAATCTTTTAACATTTTATTATGTAACACCAGGTAAGATTCTCTGTATTTTATCATAAAAAATTTTACTGAAAGTTTTTTAAGACATGGTAGATCATCATAGTTTTGCATACATGAAAACATTTTTGTGTTTTACATACCTTACTGGGTTGATATTATGTGACAAGTAAAAAAATGTTAGATATGCCAACCTGTACGCAACTTTTTTGAGAAGTGAGAAAATAAAGGATTTTTCAACAGATCTTTGGTGGGGTCTCTAGCATATCTCTGAGTGTTTACTCTTTGTTCTTTTTGTGACACGACTTGCTCCAATCTCAGTCAACAACAGTGGTATTTGGTCTCTTCAAGTGAGAGTAATAGTCTTTAACCAACCCAAAACTCTGCTAGTGGTGCTTCTGCATTTTGGACCTATCTACTCTCACAACACCCTTTGGCATAAACCCTTTTAGGATGTCCACAACTGTGAAGACAAGAAGAATGTGCTACATTCTAATGGCTTCAATTCTAATCACACATTTGGTCTGCGTAAAAAGCAAGCCTTTGTTTCTGCTTGATGCTTCAACTCAACAAGGTCAGTAGTTTCATCAACATACATGTTACCACAGAATCACTTTTTTTCCCCTTTCACATCATCTAATAATCCCATTTGCCACTTTCACTTTCTCTCTAATGAAGTATTGTCTTTTCCACCTTTTGGTGATTACCAACAGCACCCTTCAAGCACTCTTCCACAGTAGCTGATGTTCAAGGCGTATCAAAACATGTTTTTGACTCCACACAGGTACCATTACATTAAACTCGTTATTAAGGACATGTATTATGTATAAGTCCAGAACAATGATTTGATGTTGTCATACTTTCCTTAACATCTCATTCATACGTATCATTTCTTTTCATCTTTCTCTCTTCCATATAAATCCATCATCTGTCATACATATATTTTTCATTTTCCATCTCTTTCATTAGAGGTTTCCGACAAGTTTTCATTTGATAAGTTTACATGTTTGTGTTGTGTTTTACCTGGTTATGTTGCTGTAGGGGAATGAAAGAAAAACTATGCTGAAATCAAAGGGCAAAGGGTACAAAGAAGCATTGAGGGGACTGAGCAGGTTAGGGTCAACACCACCAAGGTGTGAGCACAAGTGTGGAGGTTGTATTCCCTGTGACCCTATTCAAATTCCTACCAACAATGATCTTCTGGGTGCTCAGTATGCAAATTACGAGCCAGAAGGATGGAAGTGCAAATGTGGCAATACTTACTTCAATCCATGATCACCAAACCAGAACTTCTTGTTATATGTTTGTGCATAGCCTTTGAAGTTGAATGTTTTGGATACAACTGATTGAGATCTGTGTTAAAACCAGCAAGTTTCTCCACAGTGATCTTAGATGATTGGTTGCTAATTAAAACTAACAAATATTAGATGATTTTGTTTATTTTAACCTCAAGGTGTTCTTGGTTGCTATTTTTCTGCTTTTCTGGATTAAGGAAATTTCGTGTTAAACCTTGCTTAGCTTTACAATTATACTGCTATGAGGTAGAAGATTTTACTAATGTGATTCATATAATAGCACACCTTTCCTTTTTAATCCACATGTTATAAGGACTAGTCTGTTTTGTAATAATGACTTGGAAAATGTTACGTTACAGCATTTAAAAAATAAAGAAATATAGCACATGATAGATAAAAACTGTAATAGTTTACTTCAAAGTTTCCATCTTAAGGGGGAAAATATATTATGTTATATTTTGTAGTGAAAAATGATTAAATGACCGGTGCATTTTGACTACTATTTGACGTGAAAAATGAATTTTAATTTTTTTTTCACTTGCAAAAGATAGAGAGGCACGTAATGGGAATATGAACATTAGTAAAATAGCAATTACAAGCGGCGAGAGAAAAGAAAACCACCAAAAGCGGTTTTGTTCTAAAACCACTCGCAAACCACAACGATTGATGTTGGAATCTTGCGAAACTCTTCGCCCCTTCCCTGCGAAATCCACCCTTCATAACTATTTAATGTTTTTTTTTCTATGGTATTCAAATTTTACTTAAAGGGGTTAAAGGTTGTCATTCTTGTTATTATGCACACTTTTTTATCCACCTAAGTCATACTCATAGGTAAGATCCGTATTATATATGATAATTCTGGAAGGAATAAATGGTGACCACTGATTTATTAATTGGTGACCTACTTTGAATTTTTGTACAACAGTTTCACCACTCCTATGTTGTAAGGAAAACTACAACTAAAACATTTCTAGTATATTAGAAGACGTCAATAACATGTATGAAAAGTATATTTACTCCTAAGAAAAATTGTTGTAGAATAATTGGTTCACAACTCCCATCTAACACATATGATAACAACGAATGCATTAACTAGTGACCTACTAATTACTTTTTGCACAAAAATATCAACTAGGGTTTGTTATTATGGTACTAAACATGTATATCATTCATAGTGAATCACGTGACCTTCAAAGCATGTATGGAAAACCTAATAAATATTGATGCAAGATAATTGATTCACAAAATTCAGCTCACATATACATTGACTCTAGATAGAATAATTGGTGACCATTGACTTAATAACTGGTGACCTACCTTGAACTTTTTGTACAATAGTTTCACCACTTCTCTGTTGTAAGGAAAACAACATCTAAAACATTTATAGTGTCTTAGAAGACCTTAATAACATGTATAGAAGGTATATTTACTCCTAACAAAAATTGTTGTGTAATAATTGGTCCACAACTTCCACCTCACACACATGATAACATTGGATGCATTAACTAGTGACCTCTGATGTATTATATGGTGACCTGTCAATTACGTTTTGCACAACAAGATCAATTGGGGTTTGTTGTTATGGTACTAAACATGTATACCATTCACAGTCACATGACTTTCAAAGCATGTATGGAAGGTATATTGAACCTAATAAATATTAGTGAGATAATTGGTCCACGAAATTCAGCTCACATATATTGACTTTGGATGGAATAACTGGTGACCACTGACTTATTAACTGGTGACATACCTTGAACTTAATGCATAACAGTTTCATCACTGTTCTATTTTAAGGAAGTCCACAACTAAAACATTTTTATGTATTAGAAGACGTCAATAACATGTATGGAAGGTATATTTACTCCTAAGAAAAATTGTTGTGGAATAATTGGTCCACAACTCCCACCTCACATACATGATAATAGTGGATGCATTGACTAATGACCTCTAATGTATTACATGGTGACATGCCAATTACTTTTTGTACAACAATATCAACTAGGGTTTGTTGTTAAGGTACTAAACATATATATCATTCACAGTGAATCACACTTAGGGTTCAACATAATGACAGAACTTCGAAAAGGGGATTTCCAAAAAATGTCGTCTTCTTCCTCACACTTTCGTCTTCACCACTTCTCCCTACCCTTGCGCGAGAAACCCTTCCTTTCGATGCTTGGGAGTGTTCTACGTCTTCCGTTTTTGTTTTCTCCCACTCGTTTTCCCTTTTGTCTTTCTCTTCTTTCGTGGAATGAAACAAAGACAGTGGCTTTCGCAGGGAGGGTGGAGATTTTCCAAGGAAGATGACCGACACAGTGGATTTCGCAAGGAGGGAGTAGAGAGTTTTGAAGGATTCCGACACCAGTCATTATGGTCTCGAGTGATTTTAGAGAAAAACCGCTTTTTGTGATTTTCTTTTCTCTCAATTGTTATTTCACTAAAGTTCATATTTCCCTCACGTGCCACTCCATCTTTTGCAAGTGAAAAAAAATTAAAATTCATTTTCCACGTTAGGTAGTAATGCAGTAGTCAAAATGTAGTAGTCATTTAATCATTTTCCATTTTGTAGTATATCAGAGTTATTCTTAACATACATGTTATTTTGGACATAATTTCGTGAATAATTCTATTTGTGTTTTTTAATATTAATAAATAAATAAAAATAGGTACTCAATAAATAATAAATAGAGAGTAGGTAAAGAAGTAACAGTAATAATTACATAGTAAAATAGAATATATAAAAGATGTACTTATCATTATATTTATAAATATACATTCTTATATGGTTTGACAATGCATGCAAGATATCCCTGTTTAATTATTTAATACACAGAATTAAACATTTTTTTTGTTGGTGTGTCGCTTGTAAATGATTAATTTGCGAAGAAATAATTTTTTATTTAGATTTAATCACATTTAGTTTTTTAATTTAATACCCCATTTTAACAAAAGAATATTTTACATTTCCAGAAAATAAAAATTTACAATTAAATCACCAAAACAAAATGAAAATTAGGGATGACAAATGATAAGGGTGAGAAAGAGTTTCATTATCATATATTAATTCTCCAAAAAAAATTAATCTCCATCCATAACCATATTTGTTTGATAAGTATAAAATTTGTGCCTCATCTCAATCCACATCCCACTATGTACATCCATGTTTGTAAATATTTTTTTTACTCTTTCAATAATATTAATTGATTATTTGTTATAAAAAAATAAAAATCAATGCAAAAGAAATATAACAAAATCAAATATTCAATATCAAAAGGATATGTCAACATTTTCTCAATGTTAATCTAGAAATAAGGATTTAGTATGTTTTTAATCCCTTAACTTATAGTGAAAATTGAAATTAACTCCTATTTAAAACTTCGTCCCAATTTACTCCTCAAATTTCATAAATTTGGGAATTTAGTCATTTCAGCCAAATTTTGTTGAGTATATTTGACGTTTTAAACGCGTTTAATGATAACATTTTAGATGTTTACGCGGTTTGACACATTTTTGGTTTAGTGTTAAAGATTTTTGGTTCAATGTTAAAGTGTTAGCTGAGAAATGTGGTTGAAAAATTAAATAAACTTAACAAAATTAGGTTAAAAATGACTAAATTCACACATTTTTAAAGTTTGAGACTAAATTGGACTAAAGTTTCAAATATGGACTATTTCCAAATTTCACTGAAAGCTAAGGGACAAAAAACATATCTAACCCTAGGAAGACATTATATTATAATTGTATACGTTCCAAATTAGAATATCAAATAAAATAACCAAAACATTTATTAATTTTGCAAAGTGCTAATAAAACAAAGTTGATAAAATTAAAAAATATTTTTTAAAAAAATTATAAAAAGCAAATAATCAAGTTTAAAAATATTTTAAGCGTATCTTCTCTCTCTTTCTCTAAATCCTATTGATATCCTTATTTTATACAATAATAAAATTTAACATGGATTTTCATCTTTTAAACTTCAATATATATTAGATATCGATAAATAAAATTCATAACAATGACATTAAATTATTATATTTTATTAAATGAAATGTCTCTATATAATTAAGATGGTAAAATTACACTTATGACATAAAGTTAGAAAATAAATAAAAAATATATAAAAAATTATAAAAAATAGTATATACATGATAAGAATAAAGAACAAATAAATATATTAAAAAGAAGTAAAAATGATCAAATGTATGTTTTAGAAATATTTTGGTATATAACTGAACGGAATCACAAAAAGAAAAATAAATGTATAATTAAATATATGATAAGATAAAAGGTACCTTTTGTAAGCCCCATTTCTTTCAGCTTATGAGTTTTGGGCCTCGCCTTTTCGTAGGCCCAAGGCCAGCCCATGAAAGAGACCCCCAATACCCTGCCCAGCTCTCACACTCTCACTTTTCACTTTTTCAGAAAAAGCAAATTTCCTTCCATCTCCCAGCTGGAATTTGAGAGCTCTACTAGGGCACAATGAACTTCCCTCCTTGAGCTAGCTAGGACCATTTTCGTTTCCAAGTAAGTAACCCTTAGGGTTTCCCGATCTTTCCCCTCTTATTCTTCAATGTTTTGATACATGGGTTGGATTAGGGTTTAACCTTATACCACGTGTTGTTTTGGTTTTCATGTTGCAGCTCACTACTTTAGTTCCTAGAGCTGTGGTCCTCCTTAGTTGTGGGCTTATTGCATTTAACGTCTAAAAAGGTAAGGGAAGCTAGGGTATACGTTTTTCTTTGAAGTATTATGCGTATTTCTGGAATGCTCTAGTGTCTTTGGCGTTTAAATCTTGTTGTTGGATGTATGAAAATGGTTGTTGTGTGTGTATTTGACTGAATGAGAAGATGCATGTGCTGGCAGGTGAGAAACATGTTAATCTCACCCAAGCGAGTAACCCTCGCCTAAGCGAGAGTAGTAGGGACTCACCCCTGAATTTCAGCTCGAGTCGCCTAGGCGACTGACTTTGTTTTTGAGCGAGGCGTAGTCTCGCTTAGGCGAGGCGTAGTCTCGCTTAGGCGAGGCGTAGTCTCGCTTAGGCGAGGCGTAGTCTCGCTTAGGCGAGACGCTGTCGCCTGAGTGAGAACTCAATGAAATTCCTTCAGTGGCCACTGTTGAGCTCTCGCCTAGGCGAGAATGGGTCGCTTGAGCGAAAGGAACCCTTTCGCCTGGGCGAGGACCTTTAGCTTGGGCGAAAAGACCTTGGCAGGGGCTGTTGTGTTGGTTGATGTGGCTCCCTACTAGGGTTAGCTAGTTTCCTTGCTCATTGTATGCGGGTATGCTTGACATGTATGGTTGAAATTTTGGACTGGGATGAAAGGGCTGTTATGTATAAACTGTGATAATTAGTGGATGGTATATTGGTGTGCATGTGATAAGTATGAATTGAGAAACATGATATATTTGGTGATGGAATTGCATGAGAATTGGGTGTTTGATAGGCATGTGAAATGTGTTGGTAAGAGAGTTTCATGGGGAACTCTTGGTGATATACATATATATTTATATGCTTAGTGTATACCTTGATATAAGAGATGTCTAGATAAAGGAGGGTATCCTAAACTCTAATAAGCATTCACGCTCACATAGAGCAGAATAGTTTATGTGGTGAGAGTGACAGGAGGTCCTAGTCTTGGGACAGATTGGGCCCAAGACAATAGAAGATTAACCCTGTGTGTGGTTGGGTGATAACCCCTTGCGTCTAGACTCTGCAAAGTTTAGAAACCAACACAGGTGCATACTTCCTTTAGAATTCTATATCAAGTGTATGATCCAAATATCAAGTCGTAGTAACTTGCATTTGATTGTTCTCACATGATCTGAGTGGTTTCTAGTTAAATGTTAATAGCTTGCTTTGTCTTGTACATGCTCTATAATTTGTTAAAGATATTTTACACTAGCTTACCCCTTTCGTTCTCCGTGTTCTTGCCTTGCCTTCTCTTTTGCATGATCACCTTATTGGCGGGAGCAGATGGGGCTAATCCTGGTGATAGATCTGATGGGGGCAGCGGCGTTGTTTAGCTGGACCCGTTCCTTGTGGCTCTTAGGGAGAAATGTCTTGGCTCTAGAACTTTTCTGGATTTCCTGCTCTAGTAGCAACCTCTTTTGAAAAACTGTTAAATCTCTTTGGACTTTTTTTTTGGTTTAAGGCATTATGGTTGTGCCTAAGTTTCCTTCCAGGCACATTTATGGATGACTGTAACAGTGAATTGTTTAAGTATGTTATTCTTCTGGTTGCTCTGGTTATTACTATGATTATGTGATGTTTTAATTTAGTAGAATTGGTCTATTATAAATGGGATGTCACACCTTGGAAATTTATGAAAAAATTTATACATAAAAACTAGTCAATCTATTAAGAGATAATAAAAGTTGTTCTCATGAAATAAGAAGAAGGGATAAAAAAGAATAATGAAGATGGATTTTTTTATATTAAATAGTAAATGAAGGATTATGCATTGAATATTTAAAATTGGTAGAAATATTCAAATGTGAGAAATAAAAACTATTTTATTCATTGTAATTGGTAATACATTATTTAAACATAATTGCATAAATGTTATAATAAAAGAAAAAATATTTTGAAGATGTAAGCGAATTTTGTGAATATAATATAAACCAACAATTAGAAAAGAAAAGAAGAAAAAATGCAAAGAAAAAAATGATTATAAAACTAAAAAATAATATATTAGTAATTTAAACATAGATAGGAACGAGGATATAAATAAGTAATAAGACAACTACGCGTACAGAACAACTAGTATATACATACTATATTTATTTATATACCTAATTAAATAAATTGAATATTATTGATAATTGTATTCATACTTAATCAATGCAAAAATTACCTATTAAAATAAAAAAGAGTTTAAACGATACCAAGAATGATGAATTTATTTGTCCTTCATACTTGTCACAATAATATTATTAATTACAATAAAAAAAAATCTTAGTTAAAAATCAATACAAGACCTAGTTAAAAATCAATACAAGACCAGCATCGGTAGTTAAAAAAACTTAACTTAGATAAACATAACTAAAGTTCATAAAAGAATCATAATGACTTTAACCTTTAAATAATGTTCATCGCAGTTAATAAAAAACATTATATCATCATAAAAAGTTATAACCTCAACTAACTCACCGATCTCTAAATCAGATTTCAGATTGAATTAATAACTCTTTGGACGAGATTAATATTAAACCAAAGTACAAGTATGAAGAAAAGTAACATAAATTTATATAAGAAAACATAAACAATTATAGATTCTTACTCTTTATAAAATGACTTAGATACCTTTTTGGTCCTCATTTTCATAGTGTTTGTTGCGGATGGTTCTCATTTTGACAGAATGTTTAAAATGGTTCTAATTCGTGTTTTATTTGGTCCTTTTCTGTAACACCGTTTAAATCATTAACGGAGCATTGTACAGGTGGCACAGTTTGTATTAGGGTGTGTTATGTGTATTGTGTACATACAAACAATAACAATGCTAATTGTACAATGTTTCGTTAATGATTTAAACGACGTTACAGAAAATGACCAAATAAAACACGAATTGCGAAAATGGGGACCATTTTAAACATTCGGTAAAAATAAGGACCATTTTAAACATTATGTCAAAATGATGATTATCTGCAACAAACACTACGAAAATGAGGATCAAAAAGGTATTTAAGCCTTATAAAATTATATAATTTTAAAAATCAAATTAGTCTTGCAACTTATCAAATTTCATTTTTTTTAAATATTATATATCCAAACAACCTATTTTATCGTAAAATACTTTAAATATTTTATACACATAAATTATTCCTAAATTCCTTTTCATTCAAAACCATTATTAAAAAATGTTTTTGTTCCCTACTAGTTTGTTATTCTTTTACCTCTTTTTAATAGTAATTAGTATATTCACCCGTGCATACGCACAGGACGAGACATATTTGTTTTATTTTGTATATTAAAATAATAAAACAGTGAAAGTATTATGTAATGAAATATTATGAAAATTAAGTTATATTGTTGTAAATATTGTTATTAAAGTAATAAAATAGTAAATCTAAGTGATGCAGTAATAATTTCAATTTTAAATATAATAAATAGAATTGATATCACAATATAATACAGTTAATTGAATTTATGAAATGATTATAATAGCCTATGATTCGTGTGAATATTTTTTTATTTATTTTTTATTTAAATTTTTTTTAGAATAATAATATAACTGTTATTATATTTATTTAACAATTAAAAATACTAATAATAATATTAATATAAATTATAAATTATAAAAATTTAAAGATTAAAACTCTATTTAGCAAAAGTATTTAGTATAACAACATTTTCTATAATTAAAAAAACACATTTATAATAATAACACCATTATGAATAGTAATAATAATAATTAATAAAAATAATAATGATACCAATAATAATAATAATATTCATGCTATAAATATTAATATTAATGCTAACACTAAGACTAATGTCAACTATAATAATTTATAATTATGTATAAAGATATATATTAACAAAAAAATAAATAAAAATGACAAGTAATTGAAATACGATTCCGTAAATTAAGTTAAGATGTGTGTCTAACTATAATAATAATAATAATAATAATAATAATAATAATAACAATACCATTATAATAATATCTTGTAGTGATAAAAATAATAATAATAATAATACAATAACTACATATATATATATATATATATATATATATATATATATATAAAGATATATACATTTGTTGTGTCCTCTTTTGTTTATACAATTTTATCCTCTTAATTATTATTTGTTAAATTAAAATAATTATTCATAATAAAAGTTATTTGTCCATTTTATTATTTTAATAATTTTAGTAACTATTTTTTTAATTTAAATAAATACACAAATATAAAAATAAAATGAACAACAAAAACAAATAAAAAGTGCAATTAATTGAGATATGATCTCATAGTAAATAAATGTAAAATGTTTGTTTAACTATAATAATAATAATAATAATAATAATAATAATAATAATAGATAATAATAATAATAATAACAGTAAAATAATATTGCGTAGTGATAAATAATAATAATAATAATAATACAACTACATATATAAACAGATAAACATCTTTGGGGTCTTTTTTTTTTCAATTTTATCCTCTTAATTGTTATATTTTAAACTTAAATAATTATTTAAAATAAAAAAATTATTTTTCAGTTTTATTATTGTACTAATTTTAGTAACTATTTTTTTTGAATTGAAATAATTATTCAAATGTAAAAATAAATAAACAACAAAACAAATAAAATGGTCAAGTAATTGAAACATGACTCATAAATAGTAAGTAGAAGTAAAATGTGTATGTAACCATAATAATAAAAACAATAACAATAATAATAATAATAATAATAATAATAATAATAATAATAACTATTATAATAATTATAGTTCTAACTAATAATAATAGTAGTAATAATAACAATAATAGTAATATAATAATAGAAATAATTGTAGTTAATAATGATAATAATAATAATAATACTTATAGTTAGTAGTAATACTGATCATAATAATTATAGTTTATAACAACCATTATAGTTAATAATAATAATAATAATATTATTATTATTATTATTATTATAATTTGAGCTGATAATAATAATAATAACAATAATTAGAGTTATAATTAATAATAATAACAATAATATAAAAATAAAATAATAAACGTATGAAAATTGTGTTATATTGTTGTAAATGTTATTATCAATAAAATAAAGTTGTAAATTCAATTTTAAATATAATAAATAAAGTTAATATCACAAGTGTAGTTAATTGATTTTATAAAATAATTATAATAGTATATAACCCGTGTAGACACATTTTTTATTTATTTTAAATATGTTTAGAATAATAATATAATTGTTATTATACTTATTTAATCATTAATAATAATAATAATAATAACATTAATATAATTTATAAATTATAAAAAGGTATTTAAGCCTTATAAAATTATATAATTTTAAGAATCAAATTAGTCTTGCAACTTATCAAATTTCATTTTTTTTAAATATTATATATCCAAACAACCTATTTTATTCTAAATTACTTTAAATATTTTATACACATAAATTATTTTTAAATTCCATTTCATTCAAAACCATTATTAAAAAATGTTTTTGTTCTTACTAGTTTGTTATTTTTTACCTCTTTTTAATAGTAGTTGCGGTTAATTAAGTTAAATAAAAATGTTATCACAAATTTGAAGGAAAAAATATAATAACATTTTATATTTACTCAATTAACATTTGGCGCAAATGTATGTCATTCATTTTAACAAAAAATTATTTAAACTACAAATAATTATATAACTAAATATTTTTCATAACTTCTTTATTACGTTAATATTTTTTATTATAAATTATATAAATAATTATTTAAATTTTAAAAGGTAATAAAAAAAATTATAAAATAAATTTTTTATCATGAACAATTACTTCAATTTATAAAAATTGTTATTGAAGGATAAAATTGAAAAAAAATTATAAACACAAAAAATAGATAGATATCATATAATATAATTTTACTGTAACTAATTTTAATTTATTTTTTAGGTATTTTAATTAAAAAATAATATTTAATTTTTAAAAAAGTTATCAAATAGAAAAACGTTAAATTTAAATAAACGATATTAAAAAGAAGATATTGATAAAATAATTATTTTAATTTTAAAAAATAATTGAAATAATTAAATTAGAAAACTAGAAGGTGAACAAAAATATCTAGTACATAAATATAAATATATAGTTATAAAGAAATAATATAATCAATAATTACATATTATGCATTTTCTAGCCGGCAAAATGCCCAATTTAACTTAAACACATTTGGTTTTTTTATTCAGCAAACTTTCCAAGTTTGAGTAGTTGAAAATTTATTTAACACAAATGTAAAATTTAAACTAAAAAAAATGAAAGCCTCACATTATCAATTAAAACTGCAGAAACAAAACCTTCCACATTTCATCTCACACAATAAAATCAAAATAAATAGTAATAAAGTTAAGACATAATTAGAATTTATTATATATAAAAAGTATATAACCGTACTTCAATTATTTTTTATCTTGAATTGAATTAAGAGAAAGGAAGAAGAATAAATAATGTAGGATACGGTTGATGAAAGTCACGTGAGATAGGGCCCAGTGAGGAGTGACAACTCGGCGAAGGGTTCACGGTGTGTCTCCGCTCCTATATATTTGCTTCGCTCCTTCAACACACCAAAATAACCGAAGGTTAAAAGAATGTTCCTGCAAAACCATAATGCATGAGAGAGAAAAACTATTCCTCCATTTTCAAATTCCCCTTTCTCTCTAACCATCATTTTCTTTTCTTTTACCCTACCACAATTTTCTTCTCTACCTGAATCTTTCACCATTTTTTTTCCCATTTTTTATTCCTTTTTCCCTTACACCTGCAATCTCCCAATCTCCTTTGCTATTATTTTTTTCCAATTTTTTATCCGATCCATGAACGCAGCCACTCGTTCGTTTCTGCAACTTTTCGCGTTAAATGTTGTCGTCTTTCGGGATTCGGCGTTCGGATTAGCTTAGGGTTTCAGCGGAAAAAATTCTCTCTCTCCCTTATTGTACAGAATTGTTTTTGGAATGGAACCTCGCGTGGGGAATAAGTTTCGGCTTGGTCGTAAGATCGGTAGCGGATCGTTTGGAGAGATCTATTTAGGTTGCTTTAATTTACTTACTAATTATTAAATTTGTTATTTATTGTTTGTAATTTTATGTGTTGTTGTTGTTGATGATGATGATGCTTTTTATTTTATTGTGCAGGTACTAACATTCAAAATAATGAAGAGGTTGCAGTTAAGCTTGTAAGTGCTTTTAACCAATAAGATTTTGAATTATATAGGACTTTGAATTTGAGTGATTTTGTATTTAAAATATGAAGGAGAGGACAATTTGTCAGTTTTATAGCCATGAGCTGTGTGAAACTGGTTTCGAATGGAGGTTTCGTGTGAAATTAGATTGTGAAAATTGGGTTCAGGTTGGATTTTGTCCTGGCGTTCATAATGTCATTGATCGGGGTGTGGGGTGTGTATGCGCTTCTATTCTGGGTGTCTGTGTCTGTCTTCATTCACTAAGATTGCTGTCCTTTGGTTTTTATGGGAGGGGACAGAGTGGAGGCTTAAAGGGTTCTCGTGGGAGATCTTTTATATTGTTGTGGGAGATCTTTTATATTGTTAAGTCCGATCTTGATGGTGTGTGAACGAGAATTTTTCTGTTATGCAGTAGACTCGAAATGATTAGTGTAATATGTCTGCTCCTTGTCCAAAAGTAGAATTTTAAAATGGCAGGTTTGTACTGGTTGTCATAACATTTCATAGGAATGAAGATTATGATTGGTGCACTGTTCTTAACATGTTTACTGTAAAAAACAAGTGCATATATTCTTTCAAATAATTGGATTATTTTTAATTATTGAGTGGCTAAGATTATAGATTATTATTATCGTGGAGAAAATTTCCCTTTATTAGCCTTTAAAACGATTATGCATGTGAGGTAAGTGCTTATTATAGCAAAATGCATATTAATTGAACTGCTTGAAATATTTGGGGTAGAGGGTGGATTGGTCTGCTTGAAATGTTGCTTATGTATTGCTATTAAATGCTTGGAAATTTTGTATGTAATGGTCATTAAGAAATAATTTTCTCTTTGCAGAGATAAAGTGTATATAGATATTTAGAGATGGTCTCGTTTGCTGAATGTTGTAGATATGTAACCATAATCGTGTATAAATTCAGCTTTTTTATATATGTTTAGAAAGTTTTTACTGTTTTACTTCCATTGTTACTTTTGTAGCATATACTTAGTGTATACTGTGTAAATCAGTTCATTGTTTAGGCGCAAATTACAATTCTTAGTCTGTTAAGGAGAATATTTAAAAATTGAAAAGGTACAAATGGTATGTGAGCTGCAAATTTGGAACTCTTGCAAGCTGTTGAATTTACTATTATATAACTTCATTCCTGATATGGTCTCTACTTGAATTTTGTTGGTCATTTTGGACTCTGTTTTTTTTGGTAATTCTAGTTTTTGGATTGCTCAGCTTATTCCCTTTTTCCTCTTACCCCTCTCACATGTTCCTGTTCTTTGCCTGTCTGCTTTTTTTAATTAGGAAAATGTCAAGACAAAGCATCCTCAGTTGCTATATGAATCCAAGTTGTACAGAGTTCTCCAGGGAGGAAGTAATGTTTCTTCACAAAATAATTGTTTGTCTATTTCTTATTTGCATATTTTTGCCGTGAGCCCTGATAAGTATGTGATCTATTTATATTTTATAAATGATTCTAACACAAATTTGTCATGGGCAGCTGGAATTCCTGATATTAGATGGTTTGGAGTTGAGGGAGATTACAATGTTCTAGTGATGGATCTGCTTGGACCTAGTCTTGAAGATCTATTTAACTTTTGCAGTAGAAAGCTCTCACTAAAGACAGTTCTCATGCTTGCTGATCAAATGGTGGGTTTCCCCCCCTTAATCTGAGTGAAGGAGATAAAATTCCGATAAACTATTTCATTCAAATGACTGTTAATTAGTGACTTATTTTGGTCCTCTGTGTCCTTTCCATGCGACTGATTAGGACTAACTATTTGGCTAACTAGTAAACTTTTATTAACTCTTTATATTTTTGTTTTTTGTTCAGATCAACCGTGTTGAGTTTGTTCATTGTAAATCTTTTCTACATCGGGATATCAAACCAGATAATTTCCTTATGGGATTGGGAAGGCGGGCAAACCAGGTGGGTGATCTTGTTTACATTTGACCTTTTGATATATTGTATGTTCATAAATTAGGTATGTAATCCATTTTGATCTACGTGTAGGTTTACTGTATTGATTTTGGTTTGGCCAAGAAATATAGGGATAGTTCAACCCATCAGCACATTCCATACAGGTACACGATTCATTTACTTATCTAGGTTATTCCAGTTGTTACACCTTGTTGCCTAGTGGAAGTAATGACTTAATTATGACTTTGTAATTTTTCATGTTTGGGGTTGTTGTTGTCCTAACTTCTCATGTCATATTATTGTTCAGCCTCAGAATTACAAATCTGCGTTATCAATCATTTGGCAGAAAAAGTTGAAAACCTAATAATTTTCTTGTTGACTAATATACTTTTAGATGTTCTCCCATCGAATGTCTTTTACATGTTTGAAATGGAAGTCTGATTATATACCATACCCCTTATGGATTTGTACCTTCTAGCAGCTGAAAAACTTGGAATTGGAGGCTAACAGTGATGGAAACTTGAAAGAGGCTCGAAGCTTTTTAAGTTTAAATTAGTTTCTTAACTCTACATGAATTTAATTTGTGTTTAATTTAAATAATTCCTATTTTGAATTTGAATTGTGTTTAATTTAAATAAATTCTTATGTTGACTTTGGTTTTAAATTAGATTAGTAGTATCTACAATCAAAATCAAATAATATTTTTGGGGATTTGTGTGGTGTTTAAAGCAAAATACAAGAAGAGAGGACATGGAATCAGGGAGGTTTATTTGATATAAAAACTGATTAGTTTTAAAATCAACTTTCTGAAAGATTTCTTCTTTGGTCATGTTTTGTCATAAAAAAAATTTGTGTGACTATGAAGACACTTTAATCATGCAAAGTGATGGCAAATGCAATTCATAGAATTCTAGTTCACTCGTGATTCACAAATATGATGCAATTATCAGCTACAATCTGTATATTGAGAAGGCAAGTTTTCTGAATGTGCCTGAATGTTTTATCCACTTAGCTCGTGGTTTTTTTCATAATAAGAGTTGTTGCAAAGATAATAAGTACAAGTACTATTTTCAATTAAACCATGATAACTTCCTAAGCTATGTTTGAACTAAGCTAAACTATATGGAAGGGTAATAAGCGTTAAATTAAACACTCCTATTTCCAACATTCCCCCTCAAGCTGGAGAATAAATGTTATCCATTCCTAGTTTGCGTTTTATTCTTTCAAATTTTTATTGCACAGTTCTTTAGTGAGAATTGTGGAAGTGCATATATAGTACAACCAAACAACCATCCAGCTTTTCCCTGAAAAATGCTTATCCACACATCAACATGTTTTGTTGATAATATTGAACTAGCTAGATTATGGGATATGCTGATTGTTGACTTTCAAGTCTTCTAAGGTACTTTTCGGCCAAAGCTACTCACATATACCTTGTGTTATAGTTCAGAATTCAGCTTCAGGACTTGATTGAGCTAGAACGTTCTATTCTTTTAACTCTCCAAGTTACTAACTTTCCTCTTAGAAATGTGTAATATCAAGTAGTGGATCTCTTATCAATTATGGATCCTTCATAGTCGGCACCAATGCAGGCTTTCATGTATTGTATTCCCATTTCTTTTTAAAAAGTTCCTCTTCCTGATATCCCCTTCAGGTATTGCAGAAGGTTTTGTGTGTGGTTATATCTTGGACAATTGGCTGACCAAATTGACAGCGAAGGCAATGGCTTTGTGTGGGACAAGTAAAATAATTCTCTAACCTGGGTTAGATATATCTTATGAACTGTTACACTGCCATCTATACTACTCAATACTACCCAATACTACCCAATATATGGTTCAAATCATACTTATAGGTTTACCAGCTGCCAAACCTGTCTCCTGAAGCTAATAAGGGTGCACTTTATGAAGCACAATCGTGATTTGGACTTGACGCTTCCACAAGTTAGAACTGGATCAGACATGGCATGGAAGCGGTGTTGGAACCAGCCTGCCAGAGATGTCTGACATGGTCATGGCCCCTCTCTGATGCAACAGAGATGAGGTTCGATTCAATCATAGAGATGAATTTTGATTCAAGTACAAAGACTGTTCTTAGTTCTTACCCAGTGTGAACAGGAAGATGAGATGCTAAACAGTTTTGGGAAATTATGAGGAAGAAGATCAAAGAGAGCACCATTGGGAAGGAGCAGTGGAACAGGAAAAGGAAAAAGAGGGAATAGAACAACCTAACTTTTAATTTCAACATTAATATATTTGGTAAATTGCTTTCCATTTGTCTAATGGAAGACTTAATAGATATTCTTGCCAGTTTAAGAAAAGAAAAGGGTCTTTAAATAGGATTGAAGCTTAAATTCTTCTATTTTATTTTGTATAGCAAGATGTGGGTCTCAAAAGATGTGTTTTTATTATATTCTAATGTCATGTCATGTTCATATTTCATGTACATGAGTGTGTTTTGTATTGGTGTCCTGCATAATTTTTTTTTTCTGTGTCCTTATGACTGTCTCGTGTCCAAAATTTTTGCTATATTGGGCCACTTCAATGCCTAGAAAATATTTTAGTCTTCCCATAGTTTTTATCTTCAATTCCTTTGCTAGATGTTAACTCAAATTTTGTTCCTTCCAAACAACACCAATAACAATTGTATCATCCACATACAGTAAAAGACAATCACTTCCCTTGAAAGGAAGTATTCGATGAATAAATTGTGATCCTGTTGGCATGTTTGTATCCCAAGGTTGTCATGGCCTTTGTAAATCTCCCAAACCATGCCTTGGGGTTTAACCCCTATAAAGTTTTTCACCTGCAAAAAGAATTGGCAGGATTTTGTATGGTTTGATTACTTGTCCTCTTGTATCAGTCAGGAATTCTTTTGAAACTGGAATATAGGTTTCCTAGTTTTACACTTTGGTTTGGTTTCCCCCCATGTTTATTTGTATTTGCTTTCCTTTTTTTTATGCATTTCCTCTTCGAAGAATATGATTGGTGAGCTACAAGATACCACCTCGTTGGGATCTTATAGTCTCATTATGATGCTTTCTTGAGTGAAACCTTTATTATAAAAATACTATTTAGTGAAAGTTTTCTGAGAGAAGATTCATATTCAAACACCTGAAAGTATTCGCCTTGAATGTGTTAATTTTAAACTGAAGATGATCCAAATCCGTTTATTTAATAGTGATAATCACTTATTTTTTCAAAATTTCTAACGGATTCATTTATTGTACTTTTCTGAAACTTTGATTTTTCCTCTGGATTCCTTTGGATGCAGAATCTGCCTAGCTTCCAAAACAGGATTATATATGATTAGTGCTCTTCTTCCTGCCTCATTTATAATTTGTAGACAACTTTTTATTTTACTCCAGTGCCATTATTTAGTTTTCTATTCAGAAGTCATGTAATTTACCTGACTGGTTGGTGATGATAAGTGTATTAAATTTAATTATGTGTGGAATGCTCTCTTTGTGATTTCTTGGATAAGGTTGAGGTTCATGTTAGCCATGTAATAACGTTACATTCATATGTCAGCTTGGTTTTATATTTATGTATCCTGCCCATTCTTGTTAGTGTTCTTTTAATGTAATTTATTACTATGTACGTGTAACAATTATTCTATTTGACTGCAGAGAAAATAAGAATTTAACTGGGACTGCTAGATATGCAAGTATGAATACCCACCTTGGCATTGGTATGTATGTTTGTATGATTCTTGCCTGGCATTTGACTAATTTGTGCCAAAGTTGTGTTGTCTAACATATACATGTTGCTTGGTACTACTTTTATGATCAATACACAGAGCAGAGTCGAAGAGATGATTTGGAGTCTCTTGGTTATGTCTTGATGTATTTCCTGAGGGGAAGGTGATTATTGGCGTGTACCTTGCATTGCTTTCTTCAAGTACAGAGTTGAATGCTTTTGACTTGATATTCATTTTATATGTAGTCTCCCTTGGCAAGGACTTAAAGCGGGAACCAAGAAACAGAAATACGAGAGGATCAGTGAAAAAAAGGTTTCTACCTCTATTGAGGTTGGTACTGTTATTATTTACCTCCTGGAATCTATATTTTGCACTATTCTTGAATTATATTGATAACTTACTGATTATTCCAGGCATTGTGTCGAGGTTATCCAACAGAGTTTGCATCATACTTCCATTACTGCCGCTCATTAAGGTTTGATGATAGGCCAGATTATGCTTACCTCAAGAGAATATTTCGTGACCTGTTTATTCGTGAAGGTGTGAACATAATCTGATTTAGAGTGCATCCTTTTGTCTCTTCCCTTGAGTTTATTGTGGATACACTTCAATAGTTTTGATTTCAATCTCTGAACGGCCATGTATATATGCTCATTACATTGGCATATGGACAGGATTCCAGTTTGATTATGTGTTTGATTGGACAATTTTGAAGTATCAACAATCACAGCTAGCCGCCCCTCCTGCGCGTGCTGTTGTAAGTTTTTCTTTATTCTTGATCTTTCACTTCAGCAACGGATATAGAATTCTGAGAATGGAAGATGCTTGTGTTTTAGGGTCCAGCTGCTGGAACTAGTTCTGCAATGCCACCAGCTGTGAATAATGCTGATAGACAAACAGGTAAATCATCGTTATCTGTATGTTTCTTTATGATATTTTGCCAATGTAATACGTTAAGTACATATGCTTCCTGTAAGTATATTCAAGCCTAAGTATATTCAAGTCTAAGTATATTCAAGCCTAAACGTGCTATGTCTAGTTTGTCGTCTTAACATGATCGACTTTTTCTCAATTTTTAAATTTAAATGTAATTTAATTAATTCATTCTGAAAAGATAATTACATTTTGTTGCCTTGCATTTGTTGTTGCCACTCTAATGCTTTTCTTTTTTTTTTTCAGCAACTTGCTAATGTAGGTTCTCTAATAGCTTTTTTTGTTTTGTTCCTAATAGTTTAGCTCTTGAACTGCTGTTCTTACCCCTTTTTCACAGGAGAGGAAGAAGGACGACCTCCTCCTGGTCTTATTTCAGGGGATTCCACAAGGAGAAGAATGTCAGGCACCACCTCAAACACTGTAAATATTTCAAGACAGAAAAATCCGGTCACCATGGATGCTGCTCTTAATAAGGAAGCCATGGTAAGTTATTTAGAGTGCTTAGTTTCTTTTAGGTTCTTTCTGAAAAACAGATCTTAAATCACTGATTACAAGTGTGACGAGTGCTGTTAAATGATGCAGTTATCAAAGCCCAATGTGTTGGGTCAGTCAAGTGGATCAAGGCGAGCGGGTGTTTCTAGTAGCCGTGATGCATTTGCTGGTAGTGATCGTACTACGGAGGTTAACCCTGGAATGCGCAAAATAACATCTGGGAGAAATGCTTCTTCTCATGTCAAGAACTATGAAAGTGCTGTCAAGGGCATTGAAAGTTTGCAATTGGAAAATGAGAAGAGGGCACATTATTAACTCCTTACCCTTTCATGTTGTAAATATATATTTGAGTTGAGGAACACTGCTATGCAGTAGTTGCATACGTTACTAAGGTGAGCTGTGAAGGGATATGTGGATATGAACTCAGAAATGTGGGGCTGTGTTGTTTAACCCTTGTGCTCATACTCTGATTAAGTGGGGAAAAGCTGAAACAACTTGGGCTAACTCAAGTGGGAAGCTCAGGTTTGCATGGGCACTGTCTTCTGGTAAGAACCCTAAATTTTGTAATATTTTCTTGAGTTATTGTTTTACCAGATGCTTAGTGTCATGTGTCGACCTCATTGTTCAAAACTCTCAAATACCACAAAAAATCTACTCATGTTTTGGTTAAAACTGAAGTTTCCAAGACGTGTCTGGATCTCACTGCTGGCGGTATCAGAAGTATTTTAGGTTTCTACCTTGGTAATTCTTATCAGCTTGAATCATACTTTTTCTCATGTTTTCCGTAATTGTTATTTCTGAATAACATTTACATCATTTTTATTTCAAATATTTTGGAAGGATTTATTTAAATTGGATTGCTTGTGTTATTGCTCCTAATCCTCATGCTCGATGGAGTATGTGGTGCTTCATATTTGCATAGGTTAATCATTCTTTCTCAGATGTGTCTGATTAAGAAGTCTCGTTGTACAAAATTGTTTGGAAAATATGAATTTCACTTATTTGAAGGTTTAATTTAGTTTTAAATATCATAAGTTTTTATAATTTGGTTGTTTGATTTTTACGGTTAACGGATGATAGGAGTGTTATTTTATATTATTTTTACTGGTTAACTCTTTTTTCAAAGGACAATGACAACCAAAAAATTTTTATACCCATTTTTTATGACCACTTTATCCTATAATGGATTGTTAAATAGTTTTTTTGTTGTCAAAACATTTTTTTTCTGTTTTAAGAGTGACCTGATTAATAAGTTAGAAAATATTAGATAGAGAAAACATAAGTTGATTGGTGGGTTGGAGTAATATAATTACTACAGTAAACTTAAACGATTAAGTGACAGTAATTAAATGAAAGAAAAAGCAAGATTTTATAATGGATATTTAATTAGATGTATTTAAATATATAAAAGGTTTAAACTTAATTAAATTCTTATTTTAGATAAAATATGTTTACTATTAATCATAATTTATTATTAAAATGAAAAAAACAATAATTATAATGATGATAAGAAAGTATTTTCGTGTTGAGCTTTTTTTTATTTTATATAAATGAATAACTATATATAACTTATTTTATATATTTCATTTTCTATTAAATGACTGTAAGCGGGTTTTTTATTTGCCTGATTTTATTCGAAATTCAATTTAGTAATTCACTGAATATTTTATTTAAAAAATACTATGATATATGATATAAGGATATTGCAATTTGGGTTAATTGTTAGATATTTTAAAATATTTTATTGATATATATAAATGAAGTAATTAATTTATAAATTATAAGGTTGCGGTATTTTTAATGATAATGAATATTAGTAAATTATTAAATTTTTTATATTAATAATTTTAATATATAAAATTTTAATTTAGATTCATAAATAATAGTCATATATTTATTTTATTTTTAAGAATTATTTTTTTAATATATATATATATATATATATATAAAATCATATTTTATCTTTTTTAAAAAAATATACGTATTTGATATTTGTGTATCATATATTACTATTAATATTATAATTATAGTTTTGAATTAGGATAATTCGACTTATTTGGGTTTAACAATTTCATCATTAAAGAAAGACGACGATAATATAACTAATAAATATATTCCTCTTTTTATCACTATTAATTGTAATATAAAAAATAGTAATCGTCACTGCTTTTTTATTCTTAGATAATATAAAAATAATATAAATTATTTTATTCATAATAGAGTAAATATGTTTTGTTAGTAATTATTTATAAAACGATAAATGTGTTCATATATAATATAAATAAATATAGTAAACATATATTTTAAATTTTAAATTTTAAAAATAAATAAATAAACAGTTATAAAAACAATATAGTGATCGTTGATAATATATGAAAATATAAATTATAGAAATGGTTATTTGTAGATAATAGAATATATGATAAGGTTTACCCAAAAACCATTCTTCAAAGAAAAAGAAAACTGCACCAGCAAGACTGTTGAGACCCAACTTGCTTGATGAATTCACCACAGAGTGATAACAATATTTATTATAGAGATTGGTCTCATGTTTTAACGTATTTTCTAACGGTTAAAATATATAACACGTGTTGAACACAAAGTTATGAAAAAGTTATGCATATTATAAATAGAAAAGAAAAGGATAGGTTATGAAAGTTATGCATATTATAAATAAAAAAACAAAAAAGGATAGGTTTAAGTTTGATATATTTGAAACTAACACATGTAAACATAAACTTCAAAAAAAAAAAAAAAAGGAATAATTTTATCTTTAATACACATCTCAAAATTATAACTCGTAATTGTTAAACCTAAACTTTATAATTGACTAAGAGCATTATTTCGATATGTTGTTAAAATAAAAAGTAAAGAGATATAGAATAAATTTATATGTTGCATATAAGATTATGTATTTATAAATAAAAATACAAAAGGATGGATTTGAACATTTTACATTTAAAATAACATTTAATATTTAACTAACAATATCTAAATATCTAATAAAATTTTAATTATATTATCATTAACCTTAGTAATTTTGTTTGTAAAAAAGTCAAAATAAAATTAAATTTATGAATCAACTTGGTTATTACATGTTGAATTAAGTTAAGGAAAGATATATTTTTTTAATACTGGTTATATTAAACTTCACTCGGTCTATAAATTAAATAGGTTCGAATGAATTGAAGTCGAACTTACGTTATTTTATTTTTTGTTATAATTATTTATTATCTTTAATTATTTAGGTTGATAATTTGATTTTTTTAAAATGTTACAGTATTCTCTAATAATATTTGAATAATTTTGATATTTAAGTTATTTATTTGTTAAATTATATAAATTAACATTTTAGTTTTTTAATTATTATTTCTGTAATAATATTTTATAAAATAGGTTAACTATTAAAAATAATGAAATGAACCAATGTACTTTTATTATAGCGTAATAAATATATAAAGTAAATTTAAAAAAATCTGAATAAAAGTCAAGATACTTAATCCATTAACATGTAATAGGTATTATAAAATTTATGATTAAAAAAATTAAATTAAATTAACTCATTTCTAACTATGACGATAACGAGTAAATATGTGTCAATTTGTATAATAATAGCGAGTTATAAATGAAACTTTTTAAATAATTTTCATGTTTTACATAATGATTTTTCCGTATAACATATTACAACGGAAAAGTGTAGTATAAGATCTCAAATTTAATAAGAGAAACTCTCTCACGAAGGAAAGTAAAGAACTTTTTCCATTTAACAAACTTCGATATTTTCTGATTTTCCTTTAAACGAAGAAACTCTATGGTAAATAAAAGGTAAGGAACCGATGATTGACTTAACACAATAATGTTCGGCAGATAAAAAAATGGTGGAACCAAATCTTGGTGATTATGTTATAATGCAGCAACTTATACACGTCAAATAATAATACTTTGCTTTTTATTTAAAAAGAATACATTTCTAAATAAATTATATTATATTCATATTTTAATTTTACTCACAAAATGAATTTTATCAATCAATTAATGATAATTTTATCTTTTATATTGTGGCTTCCTGATAATTTTATCTATATGTTTTAGCTTTCTTGTAAGTCGTAAACATAGAATCAAAAGGAGTTACATCCTCAATTATTATTCTGAAAAAGCGAATTTGAAAAACTTTCCAGACAATTAAAATAATTTACTTTTCAGACAATTTTTAGTTTCATATTTTTGGAACGATTATTTTGAAAAAAAAAAACTTTTAAAAGGACTAACTTTTCAATCTATTTTCACAGGAAACTTTTGAAAAAGTGTAAATTTTTCTGAATATTATTTTCTCATTCTTCTTTGTACAACAATAAATTACAGAGCATAAAATTAATATTATAGAACAATTATGACATTTCGAACAAAAAAAAAACAGAATACACTTGCTAGAATAAATGAAATGCTTTTCACAACGACATTTATCCAAAACAGAACTTCTAGTGAAAATTTCAGTATATATGAACAAGTTTGTTGAAACAATCGTTTCTTCTTCCTCTTATTCAAAAGTGCAGTGGCAATGGAGAATGAAAATATAGTTAGAGACAGCAGTAGCAATGATGATAGAACCCATTAACGAAATACCTAATGAGAAATTAAGTGGTGAAACGAATCAACTAGACTACCCATCTTAAACGATAACATTTTAAAATGGGATGTTTCTTACTTCTCCCTAGAAGAAGACAAGTTGGCTTTTCTGTTGAAAATTTTATATGGAAAATCAATCAAATGAATAAAGAATAAAGATAGAAAGTTACTGGTGACAGAGAAGATTGGAGGCTTAGAAGCTGAAATTGGGAAATTAGATATGTTATCTAATTATGTGTGATAATGATAATTTTAATTGCAATGTATAGTTTACTTAGTTTGTGAAAGTAAGGTTTATTTTGTTATTATACATTTACTTAAATTTAAAAGAGACAATACTATGCACCAGATCTTTTATAGTCCATCATAAATTATCATATTAAATAACTTCTCTAACTTTTACGGTGAATACTTTAAAAATCACAGCAATAAGAATTTATGATTAAGTAACACAATAAAATTGTTTTTCACTAATACACAGTTCATGATCAATTCGAATTCTTTTCATTTAATATTTTTGTCCTTCACTCGACATTAATGTAATTGTTTAAGTTTCATGATATCAAAAAAGTCTTTCTTTCAATTTGGATGTGAAAAAATGGAAAAAGAAATATTTCTCTTTAACCTTAAAAAAATTCTTATCGTAGTTTAAGGTTTAAATTAACATTAAATAAATTGACATGACAATATATTAGTTTAGTATTACGGGTGCACAACTTACAAAATTTGTTTCTCTCATTTTCAACCACAACGCCATGAATAAAGTATTAAATTCTCATCTAAGTTAGACAATAAGTATTTTCCCTCGTCCATAAATATAAGTGCAGTAAGATGACTCATACAATAAATGATATCCGTCATTTATTGGTTGAATTCCAGAAACAATATACAGTTAAACCAACTTTGGCATTTACAGCTATCCCTAAACTAACTATCACAAACTAGTGAGTGTTATTTTAGTGGTTAGCGATTGACATTTTCAAAAATTGGTAGCATATTGATAATAGCGCAAATTAGTGAATAGATGAAGAGGAATCAACCTTCAAAGACTCAAAATGAGATGGAATTGTTAACCCAGAGGAATCACTGTCAAAGTAGATGATGATCCCCGTACAAAAACAAAGAGGCAACTACTTCAACATTCATTTTACTTTGAAAATGCAAAAGCACATTCACACCAACATTGTAATGCTACCTTAGTCAATTTCTCCGTTTCTATTCATCAAGTCATGGTAGTATAATAGTACGCTCATAGGTTGACCAAGAATACAAAATATGAACCAAAAAATCATATTTCCAACCTGGCATGCATAAAATAAGAATGAAACAAATAAATTCACTTGAAGATTATTATTTGAAATAACTCATTAATAGGGCAAATTTCTTAATAGAACACTTTAGAGTCATACCATTGAGTTCCTGTATTTATTTTGCAGGTAATTAGTGATCCAGACCAATGGAACCTAGAAAGGGAGGAAAAGATATTTGCCATTATATGTCAAGAAATAAATTCTAACTCCAACCAGAACAAAATGACAACACAAATTTGTCTAGAGAACATTGTCTTGTGCTTGGCCATAGAACAGGAATCAAACTCTCACTGCCTTTTCATTTCTTATGGGGCTAGGTTTGTTGTTGTGGGGGTTGGGAAATCGAGTTTGTACTAAAATTTGTGCAAATTTTATGCTTAATAACTGAACCTTAATAGTAGCCAACTTCTATTGAAAAACAGTAGAATATACCTGAAACATAATTCCTATAAATGCCCACAACTTGAACACGTGGCAAGGAACGGCAATGCATAACTGCACTCAAATGAGAAAATATGAGCAGATTGCTAAAGGAAGAAAAATGAAAGGTGGTACTGTAAATGATTCAAGTCAACTCTAAAACAATGCCAGTAATGAGTATATGACTACGCTTGTAGAGCAAGAATAGACAATAGTATAGACAATAGTACATGGTGTCTGAAAGCCATGTAGTTAGGGCATCTAAAATAAATCGCTCTAGATGAATTACCATATATTCTTTTTTTTTTATCGACAAATGATAGCTGTTAATTTTGTTAGTGAAAGAGTTGAACCCACAATCTCTCTTATTCTTATTTTCCAACTCTTTAAACCAATCTTATATCTCCAGGTGTTGATGGGGGAGTTAAAACTCCTAGATGAGTTGCTATATACCAAATATTTTACTCCTTTCCAATTTTGTTGCATGTGTTTGAATTGCTTTAAAGAAACTCTTGGTAGTATCAGATAAAAAAACATATCAAACACAACACTTTGAACTCAACCAAGCCAATGATGTTCCGGTTAAGGTCAAGCCAACTAGAGAACATAAAGAGAAGAAATATAAATTTGAGAGAGAAGTGAGTACGAAAATTTTAAGATTCTTACTTTTTATGTAAAATTTGAATTTTGAAATTACGTGATTCTAAGTAATCAAATTACGCTAAAATAATTTAAAATTTTAATTTCTTCTAAAATAACCTATCCAAACACCACCTTTTATCGTTAAACATTTCAAAATTTCTCTAGAAAATGATCCATCTACACACATAAAAGTATTATTAAGGATCGATTTCACTAAGATATCCTCTTTTCTTTTTTTTCTAATTTCTATAATGCATGGCTCTCTTTCTTACAATTAATTTCTATAAATATTCCGATAAACATCGACAACGTCAATCAATATACTTATTTTTTGGATGAAAATCAACTGCAAGTGAGGGATAATATTTAACTTTTCCTATATAATTCCATATCATCTTTCGTACTTTAAATAATTCAGTTTTTTTTCGTCAAAACCAACTAGAAACTCACCAACATGGTGTTTTTGATGGAGGAATGGAGTGGAAGAGTTTTTCCAAACTTTTATTGTTTGGTTCAATTTTTTGGAGGGGAATCGAGGAGAGAAAAATCGCTCCTCGTCCCAACTTTACTCTCCTCCAATATTGGGAGGATTTGGAATGGAAATAAGTAGATCTAAAACACTTTAAGTATACTGAATATAATATTTTTACTAATGATTTGAAGCTTAAAATCATAAAGGTACAAGGTAAATTTAATTTTAAGATCTTCCTTCTTGTGAACTAAACAAGAAAAGAACTATCTCTCTTCCTCTTTATTAAACGCCTCCCTTCTCTCCAAAAAAACATAGTCTTATCAAAATCTCTCCTTAAAAATTAGTAATGCATATTGAAATTAAAAATAACTTTCAAAAACCATGAAAATTAAAATATGAATAATACAAATAAAATAGAGTATGAATTTTATTATTATTGCGGAAAATATGATGTATTTTTCTGATTTGGGAAAAAAATACAGAAAGGGTGTAAAGAATATAAGGGAATAAATTTGAACACTAATCTATCCCTGAAAATAAGGGAAATAATTCTCCCTATACCTAAATGAGGAAATAAAAAACTGATCTTATTTACATTAGATCCTATTATGGTCTGTATAAATTAGAATTGAATGATTCTTATTATATGTGTCGATCTCAAACAAATTCTGATTGATATGCGTTTATCTCCAACAATTATCAAATTGAAAACTTCCCCAAGTATGTTCCACACCAAGTCTTATATGTATTTCCTTCTGACAAAGATATGTTCTCCTTCCAAGTGGTTCTTTAATTGTGATAATTAGGCAATTATTGGATATGGTCAGAAAAACTAAATTATGGGAGGAAAAAATTTATGAAGATTCTAAATTATGGCAATCATACAAATTTAGGATTTGCATAATTATGGTAATTCGCAATTATTTTCACTATAATTGATACCCACAATAAATAATAAAACACGTTGGGGTATGCATTGACACACAGATTCAGTCATGTCTCTTGCTTTTTCTTCTTCTCAAACATGTTCGAACCATTTGGAGATGTAGTACTAAGATCCAAACAGACAATATTTTTTAACTGGATACATAATAAAGTGTGACCGACATGTGCTACACGAGTGTCAAGGAGGTGTCAATGCCAAGAACACGTCGTGTAAGAGAAGCTTGGGTATGCTTCACGACTCAAACTATTCCCCCATTATCATGTTTGTCATTCTTTTACGATGTTTGATTTGCACCCTTAAAAATGGGTTTGCAATCCAAATAAAAGGTTGAATAGATGTAAACCATTGATGCTTATGTAAACAGTGATAATACCTTTTTTAATATACCATAACTTTTCCGTAGAGGTAGGTATCTAACCATAAATTTTTCACTTCAAACTTTATTAAAATATATTTTGCAAGATTAAGATTTAAATTAAACCTTATTATCGTCTCAATCACACTTTATAGCAAACTACCAAAAGGGAGAGATGACAATTAGGATAGAAAGAGAGATGAACCACACACCTCATGAAAAACAGCAGAAACCAGGAAGGCAATTAATGAAGCACCACCCTGTACAGGACAAAAATCACAATCTCGCATACACAAATAGAACTACGAAATGCAAGATGAAGGTAAAGACCCAAAAGAACAAGATTATAGAATATGAGAAAAATAAAGTGAGCTCCTTTGCTATTCTTATTTAATCATGTCAATATGCATACAACTAAATATGCCAAAGTCAATATCTGAAGTAACAAAACGAAAAAAGACAATTAAGTCCACGTTTAGATTAAAGATGGGAAAGCTCCAAAATACTGTTACTTCAAAAGCAACAAATTTTTCCTTCTCAAATCATGCATTGGAATGCACAAAAGTACTTCAGTAATTTTTAAGTCAAACATATACCGTCTGCAATATGGAATGAACAATTCAACAGAAGTAAACGTAATGGAACAAGTACAAAAAATGAAATAAGGTCTGATGTTAGGAAAATCTTAGCAAACATAAACTTCCAGAAAATAGTAATTTTGGTTTATTAGTTTAAGCAAAGGAAAGTATCCACTATCTTTATGAAAAAAATAAAAGCATTTTTCAAGAGCTCATTCTTGCTCCCAACATAAGAATGAAAATTTAAGTTTTTACATTAATTAACTAGCAGAATTGAAAATTATTTTTTACCATAAATATTTATTTACCCTGATAGACCAACTATATCCTAAAACAGAAACTTCAAAAGTTACACCTTTTTATTTGTTCCTAAATTTTGCCTAAAAATTACAGTTTAGCGTCCACTCAGAAAGATGACAGGAAACTTCAGTTTACCTTGGGTATACCATTCCTTATGCACGGAAAATATATGTGGCGAACCATCCATTTGTGCACAGGCTGCATTACAAAAGAATCTATTCAGTTGAATAGTAATGGTTTAGAACTGCAAATGAAATTTATAAACAAAAGCTGAATTTTCTGACATGGTTTCAAAACCAAATAGTCAGCAAATAATTAAGATAGAATACATGAAGAACAAAAGTGCAAGTTATCTTTCTTCCTAATTCTTTATGTTGTTAAAATAGCATTCAATAGTGAAAAAAAAATCAGATATATATTCATTGACATGAATTTCATGCGAAAACTGCACAAGCATGTCATTTCACACAGGCAGTTGTGCAAAGGAAACATACCATATTCCACATCCTCCAATACTGATGACCGCATCAGCAGAAATGCATTCAACAAAGACAAGTCATAAGTTCTCTTCAAGAAAGTATGATTAACTAAACAGTCCAAAAACATGCCAGAACTGAGCCTACCTCTTCAACAGTTCTTGCATTCCACCAATCTTTATAGAACTCACGATCACCAAATCGGAGAAGCTCTGCAAGTATATTTAACCTACATTGCAGTAGTACTTCTTAAGACTACAAACAAATATTACTCAGTTTTAAAAAAAATTTAAATCAATAAAGGAATATTTTTTTAATTAACATTTTTTTCAGATACTACTTCTAACTACTCTAAATAAGACACATTGATCATAACTTGAAGGTAAGCACATGAGCACAAGAACACATCTAAATTATTTTAACAAAACAATAGCATTGTCAATGAGAAGGGGAAAAAACATTACAAGTGCAAAGAATGATAAGATATATGTATATCGCAACAAAAGTATGCAAACTCATTAATAAAGTAAAGCTATACAATGTTCGAATATGTGCTAAGTGTCTTGTAATACTTTTGGGTACCTTCATCAAGTCACTTACTTGTATAGAAGTGATCAAGAAACTCCGAGCTTTCAAGATACAACATATTGTTTCCTCCAGGAGAAGGTCATATGTCCATCGCAATGCATCTCTACTAGGGTTCTATCTAATGTGCAGAAGTCTACAAAATCTTTTGCCCAAGTTCTACCTAATATTTCTATTTGTCCTTCATCGCAATTGCCAATGTGATCCAGGAAAGGTGATTCCATTGCAAACACTATACCAGAAAATGAGTATCGGGAAGGCCTTGCCAATTGAGAGATACATCTTCACGGGTTTGAAAATGAAGTTGGAGGCGCTTCAGGCCAAGATCAAGAATTGTCACATGATTTTTCTAGGTCATAGGTTCTGTGAACTTGTCTTTACTAGTCAGGATGATTTGAGAGCTATTCTTGCTACTGGGTCTTGGAATTTGCAACCGGAAATCTTGAGGATGCCTTTATGGACTTAAACCTAGAGCACAGAAATATTCATGCCCAATTTTGGATTATAGTGTATGACCTCCCTCAAGAATATTGGAGGCCTAAAATCCTTTTGATCTAGCAAGTGGTATTGGCGTGCCTATTTATATAAACTCAGCAACTATTAGAAGTTTTCTTGGTCATTTTGCTAGAATTTTGGTGGATATTGATTTACTAGAGCAACTTCCGGAGCTACTGTTGGTAGAAAGGGAAGACTATGCTCTTTTTTGTCTCTATCATGTTTGAAAGATTGCAAGAATTCTATCATTCTTGTCACATTATCATTGCCGAAAAGTTGGTTCTGATAAAACAGGCATGCATGCTGCCAATTTAGATCTTTATCAAGGCAAGTGCATGTCTCTAATGGATGAGAAACATTTTAATAAAGATGGTATGGATAAGTTTCCAGAAGAGTAAGCAGGATAATGGTTCTGATAAGACTGGTATGCATGTGTAGAAGGGTGTTGTTCAAGCACAGGATCATATCGCTGCTATTTCAGCATGAAAACATTGTTGGTCAGTCACAAGTGTTAGGAATACAAGTGTGAGTCTAAGTCCCACATTGACCAGAAATGAAAAAGTAGAGCACTATATAAGAATAAAGACCTATAAACCCATTGCCTTAAGGTTTTGGGTTGAGAGTGGTGTCAGTGTCTTATGTGGTTAGGCTCAGATCTCATTGGTGTTGTTCTCCCCAGTGAAACCCCCTCTGTAAAACCTGACAAGTGGTATCAGAGCCGATGGTTAAAACTAGCTCAGACGAGTGCAGTATGGTCTTAGTATCGAAAGTCTTCCTGACAAAGGTCCCAGGTAAGGGTTCCAGGTAAAGCGTGTCCCGTTAAGAATAACGGCGGTACAGAAAAAGGTAGAAAAGAAGTACTCGTGGTTGAGAATGCTTCCGCTGGAGGGGGAGTGTACCAATGTGGTTGAAGGGACTCACCCTTGAGGGGGAGATTGTTAGGAATAAGTGTGAGTCTAAGTCCCACATTGACCAGAAATGAGAAAGTAGAGCACTATATAAGAATAAAGACCCATAAACCCATTGCCTTAAGGTTTTGGGTTGAGAGTGGTGTCAGTGTCTTATGTGGTTAGGCTCAGATCTCATTGGTGTTGTTCTCTCCAGTGAAACCCCCTCTGTAAAACCTGACAACAAGAACATAAAGATCAGAGGAATATTGCTGATCAGGCAATGGCTTATAGCCCTGCTATTCTAGAACAGGACAACAGATGCACGAGAGCAATCAGATATGCAATCTAATTATAGTAGTTTGCCAACTCTAATGGATATTAAAGGAAATAAGGAAGGATGTGTTTCTTTATGCTGAAGCAAAATTTATAGATGGATTGATCATCAAGAGAGGTTGCTTTTAGCAGTCATGCGTGTGCTCTTGTTTTCTTCTAAAAATATTCTTTGAAGCTTGTTTTCTAGAGTTCATATGAATGACGAGGATTCACTATTCTGACATCGTGATTAGAAGATTGTACAATTGAAAAGGGATATTTGGCACAACAACAAAGCGACGAATTCTATGTGTGCCTTAATCATTGGTTCAATTTTTTGACACCAAAAAAGAAAATTATTTTCATGGGGCTGTTCTGAAATCGAATGACAGAAAGTCACTAAAGCAGATGAAGTGGTGGTGGCAGACAAGAGGTGGAGAAGAAACCACTAGAGATCAATTGCTCTAGATGTCATATAGAAGTGATACTACAAAATAAACTAAGAAAAATCCTGACTTCATTAATTAGAGTTGTTAGAATTAGTATTAAACTTTGTAACACATCACTTTACACCAAATCAAGATACTCTTATATTGAGTATTCCTTTTCTCTCCCTTGTCTACCTAAACCCTACACTTCCAAAGTTTACATGTGTCAGAGAAAATTGCTTAAAATGAAAATGACAACAGGTAATTCCGCAATAGAGGTAACAAACTTAGTTTTACATCTTAAAAATCATATACTTTAGACAACAAAAGCCACATACATGCCTTTTAATCAGCTAGATATATTAATCAATGTTGTAATTAGACACCTAAAAGCATCATCATCATAAAAACATTTCCAAGGATGAAGTCAAGTTTTGGCTATTGCAAGTGCTGATGCACTTCAATCTTGACATCCATAAACACAAAAAGCAAGATATAAAATTCTTCAATTTATTGTAACATTAATTGCATGAGAATATTTTTTTCAAAAGAGCATATACATGAAAAAAAGAGAGGAAATACACAAGAATTAATAGAAAAAATTCTTCAATTTATTGTAACATCAACTTCATGCGAACATTCTTTTTTCAAAAGAACATACACAAAAAAGAGAGAGGAAATACACACCAAAGATGGAAAAAGCAGTAGAACATGCAGAGCCACACATATACATTGGGAACAGAAAGCTTCAGAATTCTTTCAATGGCATATAGAAGGTTTCCCTTCAAAGGATGATGTGAATTTTGTACAATTGGATTCATATACTGCAGAGTTATGAACAAAATGACACCACAGAATTAGTGAATGGAAATTAGAGGAGAAAAAGTATAAACACTAAATTTGTTAAAGTGTAGCGCTTACTTGCTCTATTATAAATCCCATTACTCCTGTAAATATTATCAGCTTGACAAGTTGACGAAACACCCAACCCTTTCGAACAGAAGGGGTGCGAGGATAGCTTGTCTAAAACAGTAATTCATCACAAAGGACATTTTAAGTGTAAAATACATGAGTAAAAATTGCATGGTAGAAATCAACACGCAAATGCATTTTGGCAAGTGCAGAAACAAGTGAACAGCAGAAAATGCTTAAACAAAATCTATGAAATTTCACAACTTAATCCTACCATGGTGAACATATTACAGTCTTCTTCCTGCTCTTTTCCTATAAGCAAAAAATATAGTGAAGAGCACATTTCCTCCTTAAAAAAACACCAATAACAGGTTCCTAAAAAGATCTCTAGCACCGGGATAAAATGAGAAACTACCTACCCATTTAAATGAAACAATCTCATTACAACAGAGATGAATGTTAAGGGTTTAGTATTGAGTAGAAGATACAATACAAAATTAAAATATACCATGCTTTAGAAATATTTACTCTTTCCATTAAAATCATGACACTTGGCATGTATGGATTCAGACTGAAGCCCTAAAGACCTAAAATGCATAACACCACCAATGAAACTGCTGCAAAAGAGTCCATAAAACAGTGTCTTTATGTTCTTCAGTTGGAAAAAAAGTGCACTCAAATGTCAGTAAGAGAGTTGAATCCAAAAATGCTACAACAACAATAAAAATAATTTTGCAAACAGAAAGTAAACAACTCACTTAAAATGTTTACACTACCTGATAGCACAATGTAGGTGCAACCATGAAGTATGCCAAACTCCCGATCGTCACGGTATATGGATGCTCCATAATCAAAGTATTGGGTAATGTTTCTCCCTATAACGCAAGGAATCATTATTGAATAAGGGGGGAAACAGAACAATTATCTTACACTGATCATGATAAAAAAACTGTACTTTCCACATGATTTAGTTTTAGAACACAAGAACCACAACTACAGTTTGGTAATTCATCCTGTTCAAAAACTAAGCATCCATAAAGTGTACAGGATATGATTTTATTTAAATATATAATCTTGGATGAAACTTAGTGACAACCTTTTCATTTGAAACAGCAAGTGCTCTCATATCATAGTTTGTATGGGCATATGACACCAATTTTAACCACACAATGCAAGTAAATAGCATCAACGTGACACCGGATACAAAAGCCGAATCACACCTGCCCAGAAAAAGTAAAATATCCATGAGCTATCTTTGCTATATTGGTATCGAACAAATGAACCATACCAAAGGCTATAGCTATTATATCCAACAAGCAGACCTCTTTACCATATCCCTTATAAAACAATGTCTAAAAGGAAAGCCAAATATGTAATCACCATTTCTGTTACTGGCTATGGGATTTTACTTTGATCCTACGGTTAATTAAGTGATTGCAGATGTTACATGGATGTCAGTCAAAAGCATCTGCAGCATATGATAACTCTTTAAATGGTTTTGATAGACTAGGCTGTAGCTTTTATCACAAAGTACGTTTGAAGAAGCAAAAAAGTTGTTTTCAATTTTTCCTTTGACATAACCTGATAGAACACTGAAATTTGAGATTCAGGCACACTACTTAAACAAAGAATTACTGCTGAAATAGTCCCAGAATTGTAACAACTCCTACAGATAATAACTCTCTCCAAAGAACTTCCAAATACACTCTTCTGGCCACCTTTCCAGCAGGGCTTTCTTAATACGAATTTAAATAATAACTGCTCCCAGAAAACGAAAAAATTGCCTACCATCAGACCATACATAAAAAATCTACTCCTAAAATACATAACTGAACCTAATAAAAATAAAACACAGATTCAATATGTAACTACTCTTAATTTATTCCATTAAGTGTCATAACTGCCCCTAATCCCATTATAACCCATTCTGTTTCCAACAATAATTTCAAAGATAATCAATCTAGTTTCAACATTTTACGAACCAAATGTTAAATGAGGTGTCATCAAAGGGCATTAAATCTCTTCTCAAACACATGTTCCATCCCACTATTTGAAGTTGGCAAATCTCTTCTCAAAATGCAAAAAAAAAAAATACTATAATTCCTTCCTACATAATGACATTATCTTGTGACTATACTGTCTTTTCTCATGTTAATTTTATATTACATTCACAAATACTAACAGAATTTACTATGATATGGTGTAATAACAAATGACAATGAAAGAATAAATTGAAAACCTGGAATACCTTTTGAAGACTACACTGACCTGAGTATTACTAAAACTGGGTAGGATAACTCAGCCGTTGAGATAACTAGATGAAGTAAAACAACAACCTGCAATATTCAATTCAATTTTTCCATGCATGTAAATATCGAAAATTATGTGATTAAATTATTTCATGTCATATTCTGAAACTATTGTGACTTGTAGAAGAATCAAGGAATTGATGTTTGGTCACATATTTTTAATAAAAATATGTGAGCAAACATAGCTAGAGGCTAGTAAAATATGTGACCAAACATAGCTAGTGGCTAGTGGCTAGACCACTTACCCGTTCAGAAATACACTTTTGCTGTGCCAACCTTTCCACTATAAAGGCAGCAAGTGGAAATATGTTAAGACTAAGACTGCAAACATAGCATATAAATAGTGTCAGAATGCCTGAATTTAAGATATCATCCTCAAAATAGATACACGGCACAATCTATATTCCTCAGGGGATTCATTAGACATACCAGCACATGAAGAGGGGCCAATCTCTCAATGATTTTGAACTAAACCAAAACCCATACTTAATTAACCAACCATACTGCAAACACATAATACAAGAAACATCCACAGAGATAAAGAAGTTAAACAACCATACACAACTAAATGTATGCTTACATTTTAGAGATCCAAATCCAGCATGATTGGAAAAAAAAAATGGAAGAGGATACCTTCATTAAGTTCTCAATGATAAGTCTGCTGTTCACCGCAACAAGAACTACTATACAGAGATTGAACAGTCCTGCGTGACTCTGTAACTCATTGATTAATGGCTATTAGTAATCATTCCCCTCCAAAGTAAACTAGAATCTCTCAATTTTTATTTAATGAAACACAAAAATTGACAGAGTTAACAACCAGTACTCGTGATCGTAAATTAAAAAGAAGCAGGCAACTAAGACTTACAGACAGGGGAATTCAGTCAACAAAAAAAAAATCATATACGATCATTTATACGTAGGCAAATTACAATGTTTCCATAACTTGAATTAACTGTTTAAAACAGAATATATAATTGTCTCGACTACAAAATCTATGACTCAATGACATCAAGTGGAGGCAATAGCACATACACTAGATATTTATAATTATTGTTATGATTGCTAAAAACTCCTGAAAACAGTTTAGGTCGCCATTTTCATTTTCTTCAATTCAGTGGACTACGAGGCACGAAACTTGCCATGCACTAATGAAATCAAACAATGGCACAAGAAATGTACCTGTCTGAAAATGTTATCGGAGCTGAGCGGGCTCTCCTTGATTCTGCGGTGAGCTGGAACGGAGGGACGGTAAGCGTATTTGACATCGATGACTTGTTCTCCGTGCTCTTTCCGAGCGTCATTGTCGACGATATTATCATCAGAGGCTGCATGATTCGCCTTGCAGTCTTTATTCTCCTCGACGTTTTTGTTGTTCAAGGACTCCTCGGAGCCAGAACCTCTGGCGGCGTCTTCGGCGTCGAAGCCGCCCTGGGAGGTGGCGCTGGACCTGCGCCGCAGAGAAAGCAGTCTGAGATCTGAGTCGCTTTGACCGGTGGCGGTGCCTACGCTTTCAGGCGCATCGGAGATCGCCATCGGCGAGGAGTAACGGTTTGTATGCTCTGTTGCCACACGGCACTCACGTGGCAGTGCAAAAATGGTTCGTTTTTTATGTAAAAAAGACTGCTAATGTGTTTTATACAGAGAGAGAGAGAGAGAGAGAAGAATCGGAATCAATTAAGAGAAAGATTCGAAAGGAAATTCGGCTAAGTGGCGAGAAATGTCGTGAGAGAGAGTAAAGTGAAAATATTTAATTTGTAGATGTTTGGTTAAAAATAAAAGAGAAAAGAATGGGTGAGGGTGTAGCGTAGTCTGTGGTGTGACGAAGAAGAGGTGGCATGTGGGAGAAGAATAATGGCCTAACTCATCAAGGACTTTTTAGAATATTGTTTTGAGTTCTGTTTATTTATTCTTGTTTTTTAGTTTTTTGTTGCTTGTTTCTTAGAGCAGTTATTTTGAAACGGAAGTAACATTGGAGAAGGGGAAGACGGTGCATTAAAGAAGAGCAGAGCATCTATATATATATATATATATATATATATGGTGTTCAACTTGATTGGAAGCTTCCCATACCTGTGAAGAAAATTACGCGGGAGGCACACCTTTCCGTTGACACGTAAACGCGGACTTTTGTTTCTCAAGCAATAAAAAAAACAAAATGAATGCCCCCATTAAATTGCTACGTCTCGGACCAAACAAGCGCGCCCAAGGATTTTAATCCATAACAACTCCTAAAGGCGTTATTTGTCATCCGCATTTTGTCCTTTCTTTTTATTAAAAGTTTACGTTAATATTTTCTTTACGTGGTATTCTCAAAAATATCAACTGAAAACGCCGCAGTGAAGTTTCAATAATGATCATTCACATGAAATTTTCCATCCCTTTTATTTTTGCACTGGCCATGATTATTCCCTTCCGTTACAATGTTACTCTTGATCTTTAAAAATTTCATATTTTGCAAACGCAACATTTGATAATGCTCAATGACCAACCATGACTACCCACCCCTAACTTTACTTATTAAACACGTTAATCGCATACATTGAATACATGTGGAAACTGGGACGTAATACCTACTATAAATATCGTTTTATTCTCCTTTACAGTACTTGCGCGGGTATCAATATTAAAATACGAGTCCTTAAAATGTAAAATGGCATTTAGTGTAAGGTTGTTCAAAAGATTCAAGAGATCGCAATTTTAAAATCTTTTGCGATTTGAATATCATTTTGCTCACAAGTCAACCACAATTTTGAAGATTTGGATATCGTTTTGTTCACAAGTTTGTTCACAAGTCAACAACGTGCCCCGCCATTCTGACAATTTTAGAAAATACCTCCAACTGATGATTCGGCGAGACCAATAAATATTGCAACCAATATAAAGCTGTTCTACAAAAATTAGATAACCACAAGCTAAATAACTCGCTCCACAACACTCCTCGCATCCTTGGTTGATAGCTTTTACAATTGGGATAACAAATAGTCATTTGAAACACAATACCAATGACCAGTTCATTTTATTAACACCATTTTTATAATTGAGGAAATGAAGCACCCAGTAAAAAAAGTGTTTCTTTAAAGCATATGTAATCCCTGAACCTCAAAAATGGGTGTACCATGGGAGATCGCCATTTAATTAATGTTTCATGTGCCATGCCACGATGAACTCTATGAATACATTGAAAAAATGAACAAATGTTAAAACTACCAAAACATAAAATTGAAAACCCTGCTTGTTAGAAAGGTGCAACTATCAATACACCATTCGGACAATATGTGATTCCACATTGTAAGTACTTATATTTGGACATCCAGACGACTGACAATGTAAATTAAATTACTACACCTATTGAAAAAGTCAAACAAGGTTTAGGGAGAAATACAACAAAAGGGGCAAAAGAGAAAAGAAACATTACATAACACTTACCTCAGAAACCAACTCCCTTCTAATATGATGGAACAAAAATCATCAAAGGAGTTCGGCAACATTTGAAGGCAGCTCCTCGACTACCACATTGTAAAACTTCTGAATGTCGTACAGCATTTTTTCATCGTCCTTTGTGACAAAATTGATGGCAACACCTTTCCTGCCAAACCTCCCACTACGACCAATACGATGAAGATAGTTTTCGGGCTGTGTTGGGAGATCATAATTTATAACTAAAGACACTTGCTGGACATCAATACCACGAGCTAAAAGATCAGTAGTTATTAAAACACGGGAAGACCCAGAGCGGAATTCACGCATAATAATGTCTCTGGTATTCTGGTCCATATCTCCGTGGGTTGCTGAGACTGTGTGGTCTCGGCTGCGCATCTTGTCAGTCAGCCAATCAACCTTTCTTCTAGTGTTGACGAAAATGACACTTTGAGTAATTGCCAATGTCTCATAAAGATCACAGAGAGTGTCAAGCTTCCATTCCTCTTTGTCAACATTGACATAGAACTGCTTAATACCCTCCAAGGTGAGCTCATCACGCTTCACCAGGATCCTCACGGGTTTGTTCATAAATTTCCTAGTGATCTCAAGTGCCTCAGGAGGCATTGTAGCAGAGAAAACTCCCACTTGAATCTTAGTTGGGAGAAGCTGGAATATATCATAGATCTGGAAAAAGATTTGCATTTAAAGTATTAATGACACTAAACAAGTTGCCCAAAAAAATAAAATCTCCAAGGTAATTCAAACGAACTTACAATTAAATTTAAGCTCTACTGGTTACTGCTGATAACATAAGGAAAATCATATGCATAACAAGCATACAAGTAAAGGTATAGTTTTAGAAAAGAAACAAATAAGAAAATAAAATGAATTCAATGAAGAAACTTGATGAACATGATTATAAATAAACAACAAGAAAGAATTGTGTGGGCGTGACATATCTAACACAGAAAATACAATTAGTAACTAACATAAGCCACGAAATAAGCACCTGATCTTTAAAACCACGGGAAAGCATTTCATCAGCCTCATCCAATACAAACATCTTGATGTAATCTGGTCGAAGTGACTGTCTGCGCAGCATATCAAATACACGACCAGGAGTACCAACAACAACATGAACTCCACTTGATAGGATGCGTTGGTCTTCACGGACACTGGTACCTCCCACACATGCATGCACCTTAACACCAAGATAATCTCCAAGTGCCCGCATAACTTTCTCAATCTGCTGAGCAAGCTCTCGAGTTGGTGCTAAAACCAAGGCTTGGCATTCTGTCACATTATAATCAAGTTGCTGCAGAATTCCAGAACAGAAAGTTGCTGTCTTTCCAGTTCCAGACTGAGCCTGTTGTATAACATCAAGTCCCTTGCAGAATGGAACTATTCCCCTTTGCTGAATAGCTGATGGCTTCTCAAAACCTAAAACAAATCAAACTAGTTTAAATACACACAACTATCAAATACCAGCGGCAGCACAATAAGCACAGAGGGGTACTTGTTACACGTCATCTTTCATTTCAAGGAGTATAAAGGTGAGAATATTTATTCTCATTTATGTTAGAAGGCTATCAAAGTTTTTTCGAAGTATCTTCTATAAGAAGGAAACCTTTATTAGCATGCTTTAGGTAGTTTTCATTTCAAGGGGAAGCGAAAGTGGTATTCTCATGGAAAAGCTGGAAATTATTTATTATTACTCTTATAATTATAATTTTTACTTAGTAAATATAAATAAATTTGATATAAAAAAATATTCCTATGTTAGTAAAATGTAACCAAACACTTCTTAAAATATATAGGAATATGACTATTGGGAATTTAATATTAATAAAAAAGAATTTAAAGGAAAAATGCAGTGGGATAAAGGCATTCACTGTTACTAAAGAGTAACAATATGACCATACCATCTATTTGAGAGAGATAAAAAGACAGCAGAGAAATTTCGGTACATAAAACCAGAATGAAAAAATTACATTGTCATCACAATCACAGTAAATTAATTACTAATACATCTTACTTTATTTGTAAAATATAGATATTAAAAAAATAGTTACATTGTCATCACAATCACAGTAAATTAAATACTAATACATCTTACTTTATTTGTAAAATATAGATATTAAAAAAATAGAGGGTATAAAGAAAGTTAAATCTACCATATGCATAAATGCCTCTCAGAAGATTTTCTTGCAAGCCCATAGCATCAAAACTTTCAAAAACCTCGTCGTAGGATGTGAAGAAATCTTGTCCATCAGATGTAAGCCTGTAGCCATTAAATCATCACAATCAAACCAATAAAATTATAATCACATTGTATCTATATGTGTAAAATTAGATTGAAACATGAAAATAAAAATTGTAGTACATAAATGCTAACAAAACATAATTCTACAACAATTACTTTGAAGAACAATAACCAAAATAATAACAAAAATTAAGGAAAATCTTACAACTCATTCATCTTGTTATCATAATGACGACCATCAAACTGTGATACCTCAGGTGCAACTCCTGCCATGACTGCAAGATGGAAAGAAATAGTATTACGACACCATTTATTAGAGAATATTTTATTAGCTTTCTACCCATCCAAAGCCCATTTCCAATTCAAATGGCCCAATACTGCCAAAACAAATAGCAAAGTCCATGTTAGCACTCATACGTTCTCTTACTGCAGGCAAATAGGAGACAGCTTTGTTTTATTTTACCATGACAAAAAAAACACCGTCTGTATATTGACATGAACAATAATAACTTGATATAAAAACTAAGCTTTCAACGTAATGTAGTCCTAATCTGGAAGTGATTCCATTTACAACTCCCAAACGAGTTTAGAAAAAAAAAAAACTGCATTATCATCTTAACATCAATTTACTCTCAATCTAACTCAAGACATACAGCATACACATTCTATTAATTACACACCAAAATGTACTTGATACTCAAACCGTATATCAAATGCAATTGCAACTAAACCACTTCCAAATAAATGCTGATGTTTAGTGTTCCACTCTATCTCACTTATAATAAAATTAAACTTGTAACTTCAATCCGAGTAGGAACACATGCTAAGCAGATCAGGTAAAATAAAACTAAAGAAACCGAAAAATAGGGTCAGAGAACACAGTCTGAAATTTAATTCCACATAAGCAAAGTAAAAAAATTAAAAAAAAATCTATAAGATATCATAGGCATAGAAGGAAACAAAATAGATGCTAAAGTAACTTCCTAAGCTTTAGTAGGGCACAAAACAAACAGAAGCTAACAAACCAGAACAGCATAAGCAGATCCAATCGTAAAATCGAGATAAGAACTACATCGATTGAATCTACGCGAATTAGAAAGAGACAGATTACGTCCGATTACATCGCATCGGAGAATAGAGAAGAAGAGAGAGCAACCTTAAGGCGAAGAAAGAGGTCGTTGATCGGAGGAGAAAAAGGCGAAGAGAGTGGTGAAGTCGTTGGTGAGAGCAGTTAGGGTTTCCCAAACTGCTCAGATCTACGCCGCTGAAAGAGAGAACAATGCGTTTTTGAGAGAAAGTGAGTGGGAACTGTGAGAACAACAAAGATTATAGCAAGACGCCCTCTCCTTTGGAAGCGTTTTTTTTCATTCCCATTTTGCCCTATTTTCTTACCCGACACGGGTCAAACCGCCATTGAGAAATCAACCATTGTTGGGCTCCGGCCCATAATGAAAAACTATTGTAAATCTTCCAAATACACTTTTTTACAAGTCTTGCTCCTTGCTGTCAAATAAGGAAGTAATAGATGTATTTACATATTCTGAATAAAAAATAATATTTATTTCTAAATTTATAAAATTAATGATTTTGATTTATTTATAGGATTAAATATACTTTTTCTCCTTAAATTTCACTCAAATTAAAATTAGTCTATTTCTAAAACTTTGACTTGATTTAGTGTTCGAACTTTAAAAATGTGTGGACTTTTAACTAAATTTTGTTAAGTTTATTTAATATTTCAAATTCATTTCATGATACTATGGAAGTTATTTACATCATTTGATACATCTTTAGTTAAATGTTAGTTGAGAAATACGTTTGAAACCTTCAATATATTTAACAAAATTTGATTAAAAAAAAGTAAATACATGCATTTTAAAAAATGAAGATTAAATTTGTTCAAAGTTTTGAAAAAAGACTAATTTCAATTTTCAAAAAAAGTTAAGAGATAAAAACATATTTAACCTTTATTTATATTCTAAAATATTCATTAATTGTTCATTTACTCTCTTAATTTAATTATTTATGATAATTAACATTATAATATATATATATATATATATACTCAAATAAAATTGATCAATCCATTCATTAAATCTTAAATAAATTTTGATTTTATATATCATCAATAAGTAAATATTATAAATTGCTTATGAAGTTAACAAAATTATTATAGTTATTTATGCAGCTATCGTAATGAACTATATGTTGAAGCACACCTAAAATCTTATTGAAGTATAAATATTTTCACGTTTGATAGTTAAATGATTATATGATTATCAAATGATTTATTTGTCACACTTAAATAAAAGTATCAGTTCACGAAAGCTTAATGTTATTTTGTATCACCAAAACACGAAAATAGCCTTACAAAGATTGCATTAGGTTTATAAACTATGATATTAGATTGTTTTAACATATTAAGTTGTTGTACGTAATATCAATTGTTTCGTGGTAGAGGTTAAGAAGTTGGGTTACAATTGAATCGTGGTGTTTGGACTGTTATTATCTTAAGTAAAAAGAGTTGCGCTTTGACTAATAGCTATAGTTTTTAGCTTAGTGGTAAGTACTCGATCCTAACAATTAATATCAGAATCAAGATTACGAGTTCGATTTTTATGAGGAAATTATTGTGTGTTTTACAAAAGTAAAAAAAGTTATGTCCATACTAATGATTATAGGCTTTTGACCTAATGTGGTAAGTTGATCCTAACGATCAAGGTCTTATTTGTTTAAGTTTAATCATTTCTATTTTATTTAATATGATAAATACTATTAATTTTTTAATATAACAGATCCTATTAAATGGTGTAAATGTAATGGCTTTGAATTTTATATTTTTTAAAAAAGAATTGAAGTGAACATGAATGATGTCTATATCATAGTAAGTTTAATTAAATACAACTTGTTTTATAGATCTTATATGCAGGTATTTTATTGTATTCGATTTGGGAATCATATATGTATGTACTAACATTCAAATATAAGACATTTAGAAATTCACGCAATCAAAGTGTAACAACCTAAAGACATTTATACTAGTGCAAAGAGATCATAATGAGCAAGAATAAAAGTAATAGCATGTAAAAAGAGGTGGTACAGATAAGACATTTATGCATTAAATAACATGTTGCAAATATATTGTCTCAGCGTTTATAAAGGTCATTATAAAGCATTGTCCACAAAACACATGACTTCAATAATGGGATAGGTTGGCTTATGCAGGTTTAGAAAGTGGTGGCATGTACTAATACAATGAAGGCGTTTTCCGTATGTTATGTTGGGTTTTTACTTCAGTTTTAGGATTGATATTAATGTAAGACACAAATTTATGCTGGTCTATTCAAGGTTTAACATAAAAGTAACAATTTATATAAAAAAAATTGATACCAATAAAAAAACCACAATGAAATGAACATTTTTTAGTTTATTTGAGTTATGCATATTGTGTATCAAATGAAAGATTTTTTTATAAAATTAAAAAATAGTTAGTAAGTAGGGAAATCAAATTTATGACAAAGGTTCAACTACTTAGGGAGAACACTAAGATGTACAAACTTTAAATGTACGGGCATTAAAGCCAAAAAAAGATACTGCAATCTCTAATTTTAAGTTCATCCTTGACTTCAACACCTTTGAAATACAAACATTAAAGTGAAAGTAAGGTTGAAATCTCTAATTTTTAGCTCATCCTCAACCTCAATACCCTTGAACCTATACAACTTGAATTCTTCTCTAAGTGGTCCAACCTTTGTCCTAAATTTGACTTCTTTACTCACTAACTTTTCTTCAACTTTATAAAAAATCATTCATTTGATATGTAACATACAAAACTGAAACAAGTTCAAAAATACCCATTTCATTATAGTTTTTTTTGTTGGTGGTAGAAATGAAAGGTGAAAATTGAGGTTTGGGGTTTTTATTTTAAATGTCAATGATAAATGTCTAGTTTTAGTTAAATTGCATATCACTTAGACATTTACCTTGCATAAATTCAATGTAAAAATCACTAAAACAACCTTTTTTGCATTAAAATACATAATAAAGAGTGAAGAAGTTATAAAAAGTGGAATTTAACATACTTGTGTTGTCTTTGTAGGAAAAAAATGAAAGAAATTAAGAAGTTTGTGCTAAGCTCCAAAGTTGCAACTCAACCAAAAAAGATGAAATGAGAAAATTCAAAATAAGAACTTGAGGCTGAGCAACGATATTGCGTTGAACCACATTTAAGGAAACCTTCACTGCAATGAAACTCAAAGCTCAAGAATAGCGATTGAGCTTCAAGAGAAAGCCCCCATGGGAGAAGCCCCATTGTTGATCATCAAGTTGACTGCCCAAGCTTGGGAGCAAATCCACTCATGAAGGAAACCTATGTGGCTAATCTACTTGGATGAGAGTTAGAACAATACTTGGAATTTCTGTAAATACATAGCATGTCTATGTTAGTTTTATGTTGGTTTTTTAAATCACTTTAGAGAGCGAAACTTCATAGTTAGCTTAGAATTATATTGTACATCTTTTGCAAGCTATAAAAGGAGGGAAGTTACTTCATGTTCTTGTTGTATACATCACTATGAGCAACTAATTTCTTCCTAAGTTAGGATTGAATGTAACTTCTAAACTCTTTGTACTGCACTTGGTTTGATATATATTGTGTTCTTGTTTTATGTGTTAGTTATTTGATTTGCTTTCATTGCTTTGGTGACTTGATTAATCATCATATTTCATGAACAATGGATAACAATGAGAACTGATTTAGTGTCTAGGTCCAATCAAATCTCCTAATGTTTGGTGTAAGACTCGTAGAATTTAATTAATTAAATAAATAATTAATTAATAAATACGGGAGGGGAAATAATTATGACATTAAATTATGGTTGGTATGACGTGGAAAAGTGCTAGCTCATGTGGTTGAGAGGACTTTGGTTGTGTGGGAGGACTTGGGTTTGAGTCTTATGTATGCTAACTTTTGTGTTATTGTTTTATTATTTAAATCTATGTAATCATGTTCTGGTATGATATGATGTCTGAATTGGATTTGTTAAGCATGAAAATGACTTGGTTGAATTGGTGGTGTAATTACTTTGTGATTGAATGGTTATGGGTTCAAACCTTGGAAAACCAAACTAAAAACATTATTTTTGGCATTCAATTTAAGCGAAGGAATTCCAGAGCTGCACTCCGTAAAATTGGGTGATGAACCACCGCCAGGCGACTCATGCTATTTGGTGTGTTCTGGGTTCCTGGAAGAGGAACCGCCTGGCGGCACATTCCCGGCCGCCAGGCGACGCAAAGCGTCTTAGCTATTTTCTGGGTTTGCTGATGAGGCGCCTGGCAGGACTGGTTGAACCGCCAGGCGGTGCAAGGTATTTTGACTCGTTTCTGGGTTTTCTGGAATTCTGGGTGAAATCTGATCGGGGCAAAAGGCAGTGGTGATCCTTATAGAGGGGTAATGTTGACCAACAGTAGGTATAACCACCTAATTGAAGGCTTAAATGAATGGAACAGTGAATATGAGTTAGGGTTGAATGTATGTTATCAAAAATCACAAATTGGAATGTGTTACTGTGAATTGGACATAGGAATTGGTGATCAATGAAGGTATAAAATAAATTGTTATGATTGTGCTGGGATTAGTTTTGTGTGTATTCATAAAGATGGAAAAATGGTCGAGCATTGGGTGCAAAAGGAATCTGGGAAGTTCCAGAACTGATGCACCGCCTGGCAGTGCGAAGCTGGCCGCCAGGCGACGTTGGTGACAATGCAGAGGGAGTGTTTTTCGTGATCGAGCGGGTGTTGAGGGTCGGTGGGAGCTTGGTGAAAAAAAATGAGTGCATTCGGTTGAAGTTCGAAGTCATAGGGATGGGAGTTGATGGAATGAAATTACATAGATGGTGGACCTTGAGGTTTGGTATGAGTCACGGGGGATAATTGTAATTAAGGTTTGGTATGAGTCATAGAACTGTGTGAGTGCAATATTGGACCTTGAGAGGTCTGGTTGGACTGTGGTACTGTAATCTGAAGATAGTGGAAATAAGTATAAAATATAGTGAGATAAACCTGTATAATTAAATAGGCTGTAAAAGAGGAAGGAAATGAGGACAAGTATTGTAGGAGCATGGGTACTGTCTAGAGAAAAGGGTGAGTTATACTAAATTATAACAAGAGTACGTGAATCTAGACTAGGAAATGGTTTCAAGTAAGGTACCCCAGTGATGCAGGGGCACTGTGACTAGTCAAGTCTAAAAGACTTGTTATGATTCAGTTAGGGAGAAGAGCATTAGGAGCTAGAAGCTATGAATGATGAAAACACGTGACAGGGAACTCAATTGGAGTGCTGTTGTACTGATACAGCGCCTGGCGGCGTGATTGGGTCTGTCAGGCAATAGTTTGGTAACAGAGGACAACTGAGTGGCCGGCGCCTGGCGGTGAGCATAATACCGCCAGGCGGTACCTGCTTCGAGATGAATTTTGAGGCGCTGTGTGCCTGGCGGTACGCGACACCCGCCAGGCGGTCTGGGAGCTGGCAGCGCCTGGCGGCATGTGTCCCCCGCCAGGCGATTTATACTGCTGCAACTTGGAGTTTTATTTACGAATTTGTGATCTACCGTGCGTCTAGTGATGCTTTAAGGGTGAGTTTGCTGATGTTCCTTGAGTTGTGGCTCGGAACGTATCTCTTGAGTTGTGGCTCGGGATAGGGGTTAAGCACGTGGTATTCCTTGAGTTGTGGCTCGGAATAGCATCTCTTGAGTTATGGCTCGGGATGGCGGATGGACACAAAGAACCCTTGAGTTGTGGCTTGGGTTGGCGAGTGTTGCCGGTGTGAGTGTGCTGGTTGTGGCCAGTACGGATGGGTCCAGATGGATTGCCCTCCTCAGTTGTTGGCTGACGAGTTTGGTAGTCTTGGGACGATACAGACTATGTTCGTATATGGGAACTCTATCTAGCGTTGCGGTGTATGATCCGTAGCATGTTTTCCCGCACGTGCTCTATCGATTGTGGCCGATAGGTATGACAGCAAGTCACCTTGAAGTAATCCTTAGACGTTGTAGAACACGGATAATCTGATTGGGGGTCAGATGGTAGGAATTAAAGAATAGGGCAATGTGAGATGTTTATGTTATGTACGATCTCTTGTGTTTATATGCTTATGTTTCTGTAACTTTATATATGTGATTTAATTGTTAAGTTCACCCTATCTGCGTGTGTATGGCGATGATCGTGTACGCGGTACACGGGAGCAGATGTTGGTGATGCAGGTGGCTCTGGTGCAGCCTAGTCGCGGAGATGGGATTGACTTGGGGAAACTATTACGTGTATTTACTTATTTTTGGAAAACATTTGTAAACCTTGATGGGTGACTTGATAATATTGTGGATTTTGGTTTTGTAATGGACGTTGTATAATTTATCCGACCATTTAATAAAGTTTTAAATTTTCCCGCGTTTTGGGAAAATGAGGTATTATTAAACGCACAGTTTTATTTATTTCATTTATTTATTTATAAATCAGTAATATCCTGACGGGATGTTACATTTGGCATATACCAAAGATGAATATACGACTGTAGTTGGTTTAAATAATATTATTCTTAATGTAAGGGTCCCTCCACCTGGATGAGAATCATCCTATGTCTAACACTCTCAGGTTATAATACTACGAAGATGAGGTTAGAATTACATTCAAAAGTACTTCCATGAGTATTAAGATAAAACACATAATTTATTGATAGTCAATGGCAGTGCAATTGAGTGTAATTAAGGGTGGGCAAAAAATCCAATTTTTATGATCCAATCCATTTTTTCTATGATCCAATCCATTTAATATCCATTCTATTAAAAATCCATTCCATTTAAAATCCATTTTAATGGATCTGGATATCAATCTAATCTACATTTTATATATTTTATGGATTGGATATCCATTCTCGAAATCTAGATTTTCAAAATGGATAATCCAAAATATCCAATCCAAATTTTCACTTTATATTTTTTGTTAGGTTAGGCTAAAGGTTGAGACGGACTAGCCCAAATTTAGTCGTATTTGATTGAGTTGGTGTGACCCTGTACAAAATTTGGCCGAATTAGGTCAAATTCTGTCAAGTCAGTCCTGATCGAGATTTGACCCAGTTGGTCCGAGACAAAATTTGGAAGTATTCGGAAAAATCTGTCAAATTCTTTGGTGTCAGCCCTATGGACAAAAATTTGGATCCACATCCATTATTTGGATCCAAAATGGATGTGGATTAGATTTTTGATAGGGCTGACACCATAGAATTTGACAGCTTTTTTGTTGAGGCCAAATTTCAGCATGGGATGAACTTGGATGACTTTCGAACGAATTTCGGTCGGGGACGATGTGACCAAATTTGGGCTAAGGTCGACTCGACAAAATTTCAGTCGAGATCGATTTGACTGGATTCAAATGAATTTCAGCCAGGGCCGATTTTGTCTAATACGACCAAATTTTGGCCAGAGCCGACTTGGCCAAATATGGCCACATTTGGGTAAGGTCATGATAAGTCAAATTTCGGTCAGGGTTGACTCCACTAAATTCGTCGGCCGAGACCGACTTGACTGAATATGGCCAATTTTCAATCGCAGCCGACTAAGTTGAATATAGTCAAACTTCGTTCGGGACTTAGTCGACCGAATACGGCTAAATTTGGGCAAGTGCCAACTTGACCAAATTTACTTGCCCAAATTTTGATCATGACCAACTCGACTGAATTTGGCCAAATTTAGGTTAGGACCGACTCACCTAAATATGACAAAATTTCGGTCGCGATCGACTTTGCCGAATACGACCAAATTCAGGCCAGGACCAACTCGGTCAAATTTTGGTCGAGGCCAACACGACCGAATTTTGACCGGAGTCGACTAGACTGAATTCGGCCGAATTTCGGTCGTGGCCGACTTAGTTGAATACGGCCAAATTTTCAATCGTGACCGACTCATTTGAATACGGCCAAATTTTACCCTAGGTCGTCTCAGCCAAATACGACCAAATTTGGGTCAAGGCCGACTCGACCAAATCTCAATCGGGGCCAACTTGATTGAATTCGACCAAATTTTGACTAGAGCCAACTAGGTTGAATACAGCCAAATTTTGGGCGTGGTTGTCTCGACCGAATACGGTCAAATTTTTTCTAGGTCGACTCAGGCCAATGCAGTCAAATTTGGGTCGGGGTGAACTCCACCGAATACTTCCAAATTTTGTCCAGGACCAGCTGGGCCAAATTTTGATTGAGATCGACTTGACAGAATTCGGCCATGATCACCCCTAAGTGTAATAAGACAAGTTCAATTTCAACACCTTAATCAATACCACTTAGCTTTATATTTAGTTGCAATTAAGTGAAATATAGATTATTGTTCTATCAAACAAAATCCTTGTGGATACAACCTTATTGTATTATAACTAAATTAGTGCAATTGTTGGATGAGTTGAACTCTTAATTGGGTCTCAACAGTCACGAAAGTCCTTAGGATGAAAACTTTTTTACCACTAAAATATATTATTACAATGACAATACACAATATACAAACAGGGGGACATTTATGCAAAACCATGACTAAGTTCCCCAAGAAACAATCATGGTTACAAATGAAAATGCAAAGTTTAACAAATAAATATCAATGACGAAACGGAGGGACAAAAGGTTGTGTCATGAGAAGCCTATGACAAAAAGAATAAGACTTAGATAGAAATTAATCCTCAAACCAACACTATTTTATCGTAAAAGAATAAACCCTAACTCAAAAGAACATTTTTTTGCATGTTTTTTAGTAGTGAAAAATGAGGAAGAGAACATGTATATAAAATTTAAAAAGAAGTTTACGTCTAACCCCTTGGCCAACATAAAATAAATAATTTACATCAGATAGTATAAGGTCCAACGAAAATTAATTATCTATTTTAACATCGTTATAATCGTTAACACAATCGTGTATACATGTCATTGTTTCACTGACATGATGTACTGTACAGTGACATGACTGTTTATTTACTGTGACACAATGACATGGTGTTGAATTAAAAGTGAATTGCGTTTACGAATTGGAGGAAATTGGAATTAGGGTTCGCTGTTAAGAGAAAATTTTGGGAGGATTCACTGTTGGGACGAAATTGGATTGATAAAAAATCAAAATATTTTCAAGATCAACATTTGGGGAGGATTCACAATCAATTGATGCTAAGGTCATTCTTCATAGGATTAGAAGCTATTGATTCCAACGAGAAGTGATATCTAAGAACTTTTCTTCTTTGCAAGGAATTGTAAGACCACCCATTGGATGTTTATTCCCAATTTCTTCCTCGACAAGAATCAACAATTTTTAAGAGTTTTGTATTATAGTCATCTTCTCTTACTTGTAACAATTGTTACTAAATTTTTGAGTAATGACAATGAATTCAAAATGCTTAACTATTATATTTATCAATTATAATTTTCACTTATCCTTGTAATTGAATGGTAGACAACATCAAAAGATTGCTTGCTTGAAATGAAAAAAGTAAAAGAACTTGAATGTTCTCATCAATTCCAAGACTTGATAGTTATTAACATACAATTTTGTATCATAAAGAATTGGATCATCCCTCGTACGTGCATGGACTTGTATTGTACAAATGGTTTTGATCTTTTGTCAAGCCATATTTCAGATTTTCAATGACCAGGGATGGTTCACAAAAATCATAAAAGAAAGACGGAATCCAAGCAATTGAGTCTCGGTAAAACTTATAATTTTGATGAGTTTTTCTCTTTATTGCACCGATGATCTTGTTTCAAACTTATTTTCTTTTTCTCTGTTATAATGTAGTTATTTTGTTATTGAACTTAGCTATAAAATGCAGAGATAATAAGTGAATTTAATTCAAAGACGTTAAGAACTATTTGGTTGGAGACAACTAGTTAATTTCTTATTCGACAACAATGTAGATCAGAATGACGGATGAAACTGGTTGGGACCTTTCAATCCAATTTCGTCCTAGCAGCGAACCCTCTCCAAATTTTCTCTGAGTAATGAATCCTAATCCCAATCTCCTCTCATTCGTAAACCTAATTCACTTACAATTAAATACCAAACCATGTTGTCACAGTAAATAAACGACCACATCATTGTACAATACATAACGTCAATGGAACAATGACACGTATACATTGTTATTCTGTTAACAATTTTAATGGTATTAAGTAAAATAACTAACAATTTTAATAATATTAAGTAAAATGACTAAATTGAATGATATTTTCAAAATTTAATACCAAATTGAATAAAAATCCTAAAATAGGATCAAATTAAAAAAACTTAACCAAAACTATGACCATATCACTATTTAAGTATAAAAGTTTTAAATCATATATACCTATTAAAACTACTATATTATTCAGGATAAATTTAAAACCGTATTAATTTCCATCAGTGGCTTAATTAAAAATTTTAATTCTAGAAATATTTAATCTGAGTAGTTAAATTATAATTTTAGAAATGTTTTAGTGCACAAAGTAATTATAATTTTACGTGGTTTAATACTATGTGTGTGTATGTATAAAACAGAAGTGAAAAAACAAAAATGTAATATAGAATTAGGTAAGTTAATTATCATTAACATAACCGAAAGAATGAATCCTTGGTTAACCCGTCGCATGGGATAAAAACACTCGTTCCGTACCTTCGTCCTCCCCAATGCTTCTTTCCACACGCATCTTGGTGACCCCTTTCTTCAGAAACCACATCATATAGATACTTTCGCTATACAACCAAGTAACCCTGATTCCAATCCTTCTTCGCCACTCTTTCTCACACCCGATCTAAATCATCGTTTTCGTCCCACATCGTGAGTTTATCTAAATTTCTTTCACTCTCTAATCTGTGCTTCTTTTCTCAATCTTTCCTCTTTTCTTATTATATTTCGTGTTTTGATTTTAATTCAGCACCAATTTCCTTGTAATTTCGTTTCGGTTTCCACCGGATCAAGGTTCTATTGTTGCAGTGTTTCAGTTTCAAATTGAATCTCCGTTTCAATTAATTTCGTGTTCAGTATTTTTATTGTGTTTTTTTTTAATATATATTTCTGCAGAGTTGGGGGTTTTTGATAATTGATATGGGTGATAACAGTGTCCCATCTGGGTCTCCAAATGCGAAACCAGATCTTGTTCATGGAGACTCAGTGGTCTCCAACAACGCCTCGTTGGAAACCATTGTGCAAAGTTTCCAAGATTCAATGACTCTTGGTAAGAGACATAAGTTCTGGGAAACACAACCTGTTGGACAATACAAGGATGTTGGGGACGCAAGTTTGTCTGAAGGCCCCATTGAGCCCCCAACACCTTTGTCTGAGGTTAAGCAGGAGCCTTATAACCTTCCTAGTGCTTATGAGTGGACCACATGTGACATGGACTCTTCGGAAACCTGTGATGAGGTTTATGTTCTGCTGAAGAATAACTATGTTGAGGATGATGAGAACATGTTCAGGTTCAACTATTCCAAGGAGTTTCTCAGGTGGGCGTTGCGCGTTCCGGGGTACTACCGGAGTTGGCACATTGGTGTGCGTGCCAAGGCCTCGAAGAAGTTGGTTGCTTTCATCAGTGGCGTACCAGCAAGGATCAGAGTTAATGAGGAGGTTGTGAAGATGGCTGAGATCAATTTCTTGTGTGTTCATAAGAAGCTTAGGTCGAAGAGGCTTGCGCCTGTTATGATCAAGGAGGTCACTAGGAGGGTTCATTTGGAGAATATTTGGCAGGCGGCTTATACAGCTGGGGTTGTGCTTCCAACACCAATCACGACTTGTCAGTATTGGCACCGATCATTGAATCCGAAGAAGCTGATTGATGTTGGGTTTTCAAGGCTTGGTGCTAGGATGACGATGAGTCGCACAATAAAACTTTACAAATTGCCAGATTCGCCGGTTACTCCTGGATTCAGGAAAATGGAGCTTCGGGATGTCCCTGCTGTTACTCGGCTGCTTAGAAACTACTTGAGCCAGTTTGTTGTTGCACCTGATTTCGATGAAAATGACGTTGAACATTGGCTACTTCCCAATGAGAATGTGGTGGATAGTTTCTTGGTGGAGAGTCCGGGGAATCATGAGATCACTGATTTCTGCAGCTTTTATACACTCCCCTCTTCGATCCTTGGAAATCAAAATTACTCAACTTTGAAAGCTGCTTATTCTTATTATAATGTCTCCACCAAAACCCCATTGACTCAGTTGATGAATGATGTGCTAATTGTGGCAAAGCAAAAGGATTTTGATGTTTTCAACGCCTTGGATGTGATGCACAATGAGAATTTCCTCAAAGAGCTCAAGTTTGGACCGGGAGATGGACAGCTTCACTACTACTTGTACAATTATAGGATTCGTAATGCCTTGAAACCATCTGGACTCGGGCTTGTGCTTTTGTAGTTTTGATATTATTCAGTTTTGGTGTTGCTAGGTGATTGGCAAAACCATTCATTTGTTTTGTTTTAGTAGCTGCTTGCTTCATTATTTCTTGTTCCTTTCAAATACTGGCAATTAACATATTAGGTTTGCAGGGTATGTGAGAGCCCATCTTTTGGCAGACTTTCAGCTAATATGCTTACATTGCAAAATTCTGAAGTTGTTGTAGACTGGTGCTTCTTAGATTTCCTTTTTGCTCTATTTTCTTCTCGACATTTTCATGCATGATTGCATGTATGAGTAGTTCACAATCCTTATAAAATTAATCGTGTCAAGCTTTTGTTGCTGTTTGGTTGCATATGCTCTGCTGCAGATGAGTTTGTTTGGCTGGGTGCATTTGCATTTGCTCATATAACCTTCCATTTGATCAATCGTAAGTTTAATAGCTTTGGGTGTCTAATAAGTAGGATTTTTGTAGTGATCAACTGAATGTTATAACATGGGATATATCATCATGTACTCTTGTTTTATGTAGACTTCATTAGGGAACGGTTAAGTAGCTATTTATGCAATAGATAGTTTTAAACTTCTATAGGAATACGATCCTAACACTACCTGTCCAGCTGGCTAAGCTTTTTTGTGACCTTGTTTTGAACTTTGAGGATTCCCCCTCCCCACAAATAATTACATTAAAATCACTTTGTTTTCACTTTTGTTATTTATAAAGATGTATATTTGGAAAACAGCAAAAAAAAAATCTACTTTTTGAGCTTAGTCGTCAATCTTTGCACCAATGAAACTTGTGAAAATAAGAGAAAGCCCATAAATTGGGTGTTAGCTTTGCCACTAACCACAGCCATTGAAACCATCCCTGTGCAGCTGCTATGGACTTGACGTTGGGACCGGATCCTATTTCAGTTCCCATTATCAGGTAAGAGCTGAAGCCAATTGTCAAGAAGATAATAAGTATATTATGCCTTGTTTTCTTACATATTATTTTGTTTCCTTAATTCTAATTTTGGCTTTTGTCCTGGGTTTAGTTTGTGACCTACATATGAATTATTTGTTTCTGTTTGCATGGCAAAGTAGTGTTAAGTTAAAAAAATGTAAAAGAAACTTCACTGTTTGTGGATAAAATAGAGAGGGAACTACTTGTGCTATTGTAGTTTGATACTATTCAGTTATGGTTTTACTATGTATTTGGCAAAACCATTCATTTGTTTCGTTTTAATGGCTGGTTTGGTTGTTTCAATATACAAATATTGCAATTAGCATACCAGGGTTGTGAGTATGCAAAAGTCCATCTTAAGGCAAATAGCCTAGCCTCGATTTCCTTCTCAAGTTCTTAGTTAGTTCACAATTTTAGACTTAAATTTAGAAGAAAAAGCATGACATTATTTGTAGTGTTTAATTTTGTATGTAATTTAATTTATTTACTTGTCAAGAGTTTGATGGAAAGTAAAAGCTAACTAAAACTGATTTAATGACTTGTAATCTTAAGTTTCAATATTTTGTTTACTTTAATACTAACTAAATTTGGTTTTGAAAACCATTTTTCTTTTTAAAGTTTTTTCGTAAATTATAGTGACGAATTTTCTGTGATTTTCAAAAGATTTTTGTCGTCACTGTCAACAATAAAACTTCTTTCGGTAGATCTGAAATTATAAGGTAAACAAAATAACTCACCTATTTTCACTCATCCTTTTGATTTTTCATCTTCCTGCTTCATGGTGGTTTCTTCTTTGCACATTTTCAATGTCATGCAAATGCTCTTTTTTATTTAATTATAAGGTAAGGATGCAGCTGTATATCTAGTTTCTTATAACTTTTGGTCTCTGATAAGTTATAATTAAATAATAGAAAATGTGTTAAAAATATGAAATCATTTATGTATAATAATTTTGTAGCATAATAGGGAAAAAATATGGATGAAAGAAAGTTCTGTCTACATCGGCTAGTCCAGTATTGGAAGACAGAAATTAATACTTTAGGTTGTGTTTCCACACAATAATATTTGTAGCTGTAGTCATGGTTTAAATAGTAAACAAAGGTCTAATTGCTACAAGTACCAAATAAAAGTATTTTTCTCAAACAAGTCCAATTTATTTCAGTGCATGGGAAGTGGTAAAAATGAAGATAAAAAATCGTATTAAAAGTAAATAGAAAAAAAAAAGCTATAAACGGAAATACAAAAGCATGAATAATTAATCATCAACAACTTTAAAAGTCCCTGATGTATATTTTGTTTCTTTAGGTTTTCACCCAATAATAATACAGAAGGAGAAATTGGAACACATGAAGATAGTTGGAGGGTGTAGAGAAAATAAGATATCTTAAATAATAATTTTAGAGATATTAAACTAATATATTGAAATTAAACATAATTTTAATGTTTATTTTTTATATAAAATGATTAGAGTCTATTTTCTACCGTTCCTAAGGAAGGTAACCAACAATATTATTGGATAAATGATTAAAAAATAATGAATTTGGTGATGGGGTTGGACCCCAAAACTACCTCTCATCCCTTATAAACTTGGAAGTGTATGGAGGTATCAATCATAGAGAAAGCGTGTAAATTGAAGATTGTGATTTTCTTCCACCCTCTACAATAAAGTTTTCGGCTTTTACTTCCTACACCCCAAAATTTCTTTGTGCACTCCCAAATTTTTAAAATGAGTCTTCTGTAAAAGTGATTTTTAAATTACATATTCCATAAATTTCTCAGAACAATTTTTTTTTCTTCTTAAATTTCAAGAATAATACATTCAGAACAACCAGATTTTTGTAATAGAATTTTCAAAACACACGAAATGCATTATTGAACAAATTTTTTGAAACATTATTTTTAAAATTCATATAATATATTCTAGAACGAGTTTTTTTTTTCCTCACATTCTCTATTCTTCTTCTTATATGACGTTCTCCCTCTTTTCTTTTCTTTGTTTTTAAAATGACTTTTGTAAAAGTGATTTTTGAATTACATGTTCCACAGATTTTTCAGAACAATTTTTTTTTTAAATTTCAAGAATAAAAGCTAACTCAATCCGACAAAATTAATTTATAAGGTGATGTTTGCACTTATTTATATATTGTGAATGAATTTTATCTCTACTCGATATGAGACTTTCAATACACTCTCGTCATGCTGAGGTATATACATTTTGAGCGTGAGACTAGACATTAATGAATGGTCCGATAACAATCTTATAGCGAGTGGAATAATATTCCCAACTTTCACTAGGATATATAGACTTTAACCCATGACTATCTTTGATGCCATGTAAGAAAAAAAAAAAGATGATTTGAATGTATGTACTGAAAATACATATGTATACTTAATATATCTAAATAAAGTATATAATAAATAAAGTATATAATTATGCAAAAGATTAATAACCTAACTACACAAATTTGATTAGCTTAATTATAAGATATTAATTGCTAATTGACTTAATTTCAGACAAATAATTTAGATTCTATCACATCTCATTATCTAAGCGGAAGGTTCAAGGTTCATGGACGTTTAGACTAATCCGGAAATCATATAAAAGAACTTGAGATAGACTTTTGGTAAAAATGTTACAAAATCCTATTGGCTCCACAATATCAAACTTGAGTTAATTTTTTTATGAAATCTATCCCAAATTTCTTTGTCATAAGCTTGAGTTAATAATTATGTAGAACAAGGAAAAGATATCTCTGTTGATTAAAAAAAAAGGAAAAGATATCTCTAAATAATTTTATAAATGGCTTGGTCTAGAAAAGAAAAACACTTTTTAACAATGGAATAGGAGATTAATACGTGAGTTTCTCACAAAATTTTTTCCCTTCAATCAAAAAGTGGAGCAAACTACTTTTAACGAACTCTGGTTGTTCATTTGCACAGACATCTTCTGGAAGAGAGAGACATGAACAAAAGATGAAGGTTTGATTGTTGTTGGATAAATATTAAGGGAGTGTTTGCTTTTAATGATGAATTCGAGGAAGATGGAGTAAATGAATTTGAGGTTTGAAAATGTGAAATTGAAGAGATTTGAATGTAAAATTTGTGAAATTTTGTGAATAATTTGATGGAATGAAAGTAAATATTTTAAAATTCCGTTTACAAGCGAAAGTATTTTAGATTTTCGTTATAAAAATGATATAATGTTACATGTATTTCTTTGTTTTGTATAACACCTATATGTTTCTTTATCCTCTAAATTGAAAATCACAAAAATTGCTAATCTATCAAAAGAAACCCAAACCATACTTCTACAGGGAAATATAAAATTATAAAACTATTTTTACCCAAAACAAAACATAAAAAATGTAGAATTATTTACTTTTGACAAAATTTTCTTCTTCTAGTTTTTTTTTTTTTAATTTTGATAAGTATTAAACATCAAAAAATGACAGAATACTGAGTTAGAAAATGTAGTTCAAATACTGAGATATATTGAATTTACAATTTTTTCTTTGAAAGGATAGTGGTCGTTAACAATCTAACATGCTAAATGAGGTGGAAATTTGATGACAATTAAATATGTCGGCAAATTAATCAACTATATATGATTCAACAACCTTTGGGCCCTTCGGAACCTTGTCATGATCTATCCATTGATTTTATGACCCATTTCTAGTTTCCCCACACACATGGTTTTACTTTCTTTTTTGCTCTGTCTTTTTTTTATTATATATAAACTATATATAATAATAAATAATGTAATACTTATTAAATTTATTATAATATTATACGTATAAAATAATTTTATAAACGATAAATTTTACAAAAGTCGCATAAAATATATATATATATATATATATATATATATATATATATATATATATATATATAAAGGCTTTTTTAAATTTTCCAAATAACTATTTTACTTTTTCTTTTTTGTAAATGTTATATATACGCACCCCCAAAAATTAAAATATTGTGAAAATTTACAGTTTTATTAATAAAATTTCATAATAGAAATAGAGACAAATATTTAAAGGAGAAAATATATTATGAACAACTTGTTAATATGTTCCCAAGTGCAATAGTCAAAGATAAACCCTACTATTTAATGCATCACAACACATCTCTCACATTTTTTCTACATTTTAAGAAACTCAATTCTTATTTATACGCCATAAATCTTCACCTCATGTTCTTATCTAGAATTTGGATTACATGCAATTTCTCCAAAATCATGAAACAATACCTTTTTACGTTCCTATTCCTTCTTCTTGTTCTTCACCCGGAGAAATCTCAGGCCAAGGGCGGTGGTGCCCGTTCTTCTCTAAGTACCAGACGATTCAGAAGCACCAGCGGCGCACTGGTCGGTTCCCGGTGGTACAACACCGTCGACGACGTCGAACAGCAAGAGTTGTCTCCGCCGCCGCCGACCAAGGAAGTCAAAGGCCTTTCTCGCATCAAAGGCTACTTCTCAGACTTCGGCTACCTCCAATCCTCTCCTCCATTCAACGACCTCCTCGACCACCAAACGCGAACCGCCATACACTCCTACCAGAGTTTTTTCAATCTCAAATCCACCGGTGACCTAACCAACGAGACGTTCCACCAACTCTCGCTGCCGCGGTGCGGCGTCCCCGACATGAACCTCGAGTACTCCGCCGCGGGTAACGTCTCGTGGCCAAAGGCCGGGCACCGGTGGTTCTGGGCGAGAAGGGTGACGTACGGGTTCCTCCCGGAGAGTAGAATACCGGCGAACGTGACGGCGGTGTTCAGGAGGGCGTTCGCGCGGTGGGACAGGGCTTTGACGGGGTTGAACCTGACGGAAGAGAGTTACGAAAAGGCTGATATCAGGGTAGGGTTTTACGATTTGGACGAGGGCGTTGAGGATGTGGTGTGGGGTGAGAGCGTTGTGAGGTTGTTGAGGAATGGTTCTAATGGAGAGATACGTTTGGATGGGAGCAAGGAGTGGGGGTTGGGGAGGGAAAACGGCACCGTGTTGGGGAAGTTGGATTTGGAGAGTGCGGTGATGCATCAGATAGGGCATTTGTTAGGGCTTGGTCACTCCAACGTGGAAGAGTCTGTTATGTACCCTTATGTGTTGCCGTCGAAGCAACGAAAGGTGGAGCTTTCAGATTATGATAAGTTTAACATTGAGAGAGTGTACAGTGATGGAAACTCCGATCATGGTGCTGGACATTGGAGAGTGTCTCTCACAGTTATCACACTGTGTCTTGGGTTTATGCTAATTCTGGTTTGATAACGGAGTCATGTTGGTGTTTTTTGTTTTTTTTTTCCTTGAGTGGCATTTGGTTGATTTGTTGACGTTAAGGTTGAATTAAAACTTAAAAGGTTTTTGAACTTTTGATAAAAAATATATTTTGATCTATTTTTTTCTATTCAATTTTGATGTGTCACTCCAATCATCTTTAGATATCATTCTATTATATTACTAAAAGACACTATTTAAATTAAGATAGATAATTGAAGGATAATCGTGATAAGTTAAAATTGGATCAAAATATCATCATCTTTTTAGACGTTATATTTTGAGTGATTCTCCATTTTTTCTATTTTTCCATTTTTAATATTCTAAAATTATTTAAAAGATGTGATCTCATATTATAAAAAAAAACATTATAATTTATGTTTTTCTGTCAAAATGAGAAAATTCAAATTTATGGCCGAATAGTTTTGAAATGGTGTGATGATTTTGAATGAGTGGTGAAAAGCGGTGGTGGGTTTGGGGAGACAGCAGGGTTGAAGGCGATGGATTGGTGGAAGTTGGGTAGGGACAAGGGTGGTGTGGTTTTGGTCCAAATGCAAAAGAACAAAAAAGGTGGATATGGAACACGCGGGTTTCAGGATAAGGGTTTTGGTTATGGCTTTGTGTTGATGTTTTATTTTTGGAATTTGACTCTTGTCATGGATGAATGTAGAGAATTATTGCCATTGGTCCAGTTAGGTTATTGAGGATTGAATGATTTTTAGAGCTTTCATTTCTCTAAATAAATATCAATATATTGTTATAAAATGTATGTTAAAATAAATAATATGTTATATTTAAGTGTATACACTATTTTAACTGGTAAATACATATATATATCACAAATTGACAAATTGATAAAAGTTTACCCTTAATTTACCATTAAATTATATTTTAAATAAGTATTATTTAGTTCAAATAGCTATAAAAATATTACATTTTAAATAAATAATGATAAGTTTAACTGCGCATAATACATATTTATCATCATGTTAGTAAAAATATATGTGTTTACTTCTTTTTACTGTAGATAATTATTTAAATTTTAAATGATTAAATTTATTTAAACAGATATTTAAAGAATAAAATAATAATTTTAATTGAAATAACAATTAAATTTAAAAAATGTCACTTCAAGACAAAATAATAAAAATTTGTGCACACAGAAATCTCCTTTACTAATATTATAGATAAAAATCATTTTAAAATAATAAAAATATATATATATATATATATATATATATATATATATATATATATAATTTTATGGATCTTTAGAGTTCTTTTAATTATATAAAATGATAAAAGTTAAAATTATAACATATATTTTAGACGTAAATTAGAAATTTAACTATTTAGTTATTTACTTTTTAAACTTTTTTCATCTTCTTTCTAGCTTTTTAAAGCGTATTTTCATTTCTTCAATGAAATTCTAGCAATTAAAAGATGACTAAGTTTAAATAATTACCATCAGATCATAAATTGATTTCCTTTTTTTATATAAAATATTTACATATAGTGTTGGTTTAATTAACTTTATCACAGGTAGAGAGTACTATTACTTAACATTAATTAATTACTCAAGTTATAACTTGAAAATTGACTAAGGGAAGACAAAACAATTATCATGAAGCAACAAATGTTCATTCAAATGATAAACTGTTACTCAAGTGTTAGCTTTGTTTAATTGATATAAATTCATATTCACAGCTTAAGGGAGGAAGAGACAAATTAATTTATGTAAGGATAACACTTTTAGTAAATATATTCCTCTTTTAGTCATTATGAATTGAGAACTTGATTTAGAATCACAGAGTGTGTGATTGATGTATAATACATATAATTGAATATGTATTGAATGAATAAGGAATTCCGTTTAACTCTCTTTGCAATATTTTAGTATTAATTAAAGTGATGTTTATTGAATAATATATCAATTGTCCAGCTACAATCAAATCATGCAGTACATTTTTTATTAAAAATTATAATTATTAATCTAGTAGTAAACATCCAGTCCAATAAATAAAAAAGTTATTATTGAATAAAATCTAATTATTACATACTCACACAATATATTATAGATACAACCTTCTTAAAAACCACAAAAAACTGCTTAAAATAGATTTAATAAAGCATTTTGAAATAATAAAAATAAAAATTATATTTATATATATATATATATATATATATATATATATATATATATATATATATATATATATATATTTGTAGGTATGTATGAATGAATGATAATAATCACTAATCTCTTCATTTTTATACTTGATTATTATTTTAAATTTATTTCAAATTTAAATATAAGTTTTAAAAAAAAAAACTTTATCTGTTTATGGGAGAATAACTTGATAAATTATATTTATTTTAATACATTTCAGTTAAAAAGATATTTTAAAGCCTTTTAAAGAATATTTATTCTTTATCAAAATCATTAAACTAATAATGGAATAAATTATATATTTTAACATAAGAATCATAAGAAAAAAAAAAACATTGCATCTATATATAAGGATAAGAAGTTAATTTTTTATAGATTTTAATCCAAGAGGAGGTAAAGTTGTGCATATTTAAGTAGAGATTATGAGTGCATTTTACTTAAATTAAATAAAGTGTATCATGAGACAGACTCACATCCCATATGTTATATAGGAGAGAATATAATTGATACATAAGTAAAATATTTATTGAAAATGATACTTTGACAAATAGTATTTTTTTAGTAAAAAAAAATTATAATTTTTTATTATTTTATTTGTGTAATTTTCATAAAAAAAAAATTCTATTTAGTAATTTTCTCAACAAAATATCTATCAAAAATCATTTTCGTATATCGATTAACATTGTGAAATTATGTTATACCGACAATTTCCTACGCATGATGCATAAAATTTACTAGCGAAATTTAAGTTTTAAATGTATTCATGCAAGTTTGCACATATTTTTGTGTTAATTAAGATTGATTGCATTTTTTTTTGTTTGACTTTCATCATTTAAGAATATGGTTGCTTTTTTGTCTTTTGGATGGTGGTAGCATGATGGAGAATTGGATTTGAAAAAAAAAAGTTGACGTTGAGCGGTGTCAGAAAAAGTCCACATATTGGCTGCAGTCTGTGATACTTTGTAACATCATTTATTCATGATATTTTTTAGTCATTAGTATTATCATTGTTATTGGTTACAATTTTGGGACAACACAATTTTATACAAAAGTATGAATGCAAATAAATTAATCAATAAAAATTATAATCATCTAAGTCATAAGATGTTATAAAAATGCATATGCGAGTCCTCACATTTTTAACATATTTCACTCTTTATAGAGAGAATTTCGTTTCCATAAAATCATAATAAGTTTGCTTTAATAAATAAAATGTATATAACTAGTTTATTAGTGTGTAATGGGAAAGGGAGAGATATTATAAAAAGAAAGAGGAAAAAAGTCCAGTTATTGAAAAGAGATGTGAATGTATTGAAAGATGTTGCATGTTGTTCACAACGAAAACTTATTTGTCAAAGATACCGTGTATATCCTAAGTTCTGGAGAGCTTGAGGTGAGAATATAAGAAAAGTGACTTTTGGTGAAAGATGTTTATCAGGCTCCCTTCTTCTTCTTTTGTCCTTTTGTAAGCATTCTTGGAGCTATGGCCATAGCCATTAACTCTTGGCAGAGGAGTTTACAAGCATACGGAATGAAAACCTACACGGACAATCAAAGCAAGCAAAAAAAATCAGCACAAGGAAAAGCTTAGACATGGACTACCAGAAGAGATAAATTACCATTCACCTGAACAATGTCAATTTTGTTTTTGCACCCCCTGCACTCAAAGTTATTCTTTTTGAGATTTGCAATAGCTATCAACCCACATTGCTCACATACATGAACCCTATATGCATCACTTTGATCAAACAACCTTTCCTTCAGGAAGTGAGCGGCTCCATGAGCTATCATGCAATCCCGTTCCATCTCTCCAAATCGGAGACCTCCCTCTCGTGACCGTCCCTCAGTAGGTTGCCTTGTGAGGATCTGCACAGGACCCCGACCACGACAATGGATCTTGTCGTCAACCATGTGCTTCAGTCTTTGGTAATATGTCGGACCAAGGAAAATCTTTGCACTCAGACGTCTACCTGTATGACCACTGTACATAGTCTCTAAACCAAGCATTTCATACCCACATTTGTGCAGAGCTTTGCTGATATTGTCCACCTGGACAACATATGTATATGTATTCAATGTATTGACATAAACATACAACAACAAAAAAAAAAAACAATTTTGTTCACAGGTGATGTTGAAAAATCATTTTGACTGAAAACTTTTAGAAAAAGATATAACTTACCTCTGCCTTTTGGTCTACATTGTTAGGTTTAGGGTATTAGATGGAAGAATGCTACTTACAGTAACATCTGTAAAAGGAGTAGCATCTCCTTCTTTTCCCATATGAGCTGCCACCTTCCCCATGATACACTCGATAAGCTGACCAATTGTCATTCGAGAAGGAATGGCATGTGGATTCACAATAATATCAGGGGTGATGCCTTCTACGGTCCAGGGCATGTCTTCTTGCCTATAAGTCATGCCAACAGTTCCTTTCTGACCATGTCTACTACTGAATTTGTCACCAATCTGTGGTATACGAACAGATCTCACTCTTAATTTCACAGATCTCAATCCATCAGCATTTGTTGTCACCAAAACCTACAAAACCATAAGAATTTAAGGATTCTGGAAACATTAATATGCTCTTAGTTCCCATGTCGATAAAATTTAAAACCTCTTATTCACTATGCATTCACACTAACATAGGCTCAAACTCAACATGTAACATGTTGAAGTAAATGAATACGATAAACTTACTTGATCAACAGTTCCAGTTTCATTGCGACGTAAGCTTATGCTGTGATCACGCCTAGTGTATCGTAAAGCTTGTCCTTGTGCCTCCTCTTGGGATATTGGGCTGGTCTTTCCAGTAATAACATCCTCCTCTTGGGATATTAGGCTGGTCTTTCCAATAATAACATCCTCAGCAGATACTCTTGTACCCTATTGCATAATAATAAATTGGTCTTTGTAAAGTGTCAGGAACAGACAACAAAATGCATAAATACAGATATGCTTACTGGTGATACAAGACCATCATCATCCAGCTTATCATAAGAACCGTGTCTCATTCCCTGCAAAATGAAACCACCAACAAGAAACCAATATCTTTTTCCAAATAAAAATACAAAGCAAGAGTTATAATTTGCCACCAAAGCCAAAATTCTCACCATGGTGTCAGCTCTATTTGGACGGTCAAAACCTTCTTTGACTAGGGTTCCCATCTTCTTCTCTTCGTCTCTATGAAAGTTAAAGAAAGCAGCATTCCTAAACATCACAAACACAGCAACTGAAAGGAGAAAATATCCCATTATGGGCATTCATACCTATATGAACGGAGAAGCAGAGACCGAAAGAACCCACGGTCTATTGATGATTGGTTCATGATCACAGAATCTTCTTGATTGTAACCAGAATAACAGCAAATGGCAACGATGGCATTCTAAAACACAAGGGGTAAATGTATTAGAATGTTTAAATTACCAACAAAATGATATAAAGAAAGGAAGCATGATGTTACAATTCCAGCTGGGAGTTGACGGAAATGAAGATGCTCCATGGCTCTTGTAGTGACCAGTGGCTTTTGCGGATAATATAAAACGTAGGCCAAGGTGTCCTAAGTAGTGAAGCAAAAACATGGAGTATAATCCAGTGTTAAGTAAAATAAAATACATATACAGAAAAACAGCCACTCATTAATCACAAGAAAGAACAAACAATACCATCCGAAACTGGTAGTTGGTAACATATATTCCCATTGCTTGCTTTCCCATTGCAGACTGATACGTATTACGTGGGGACTGATTGGACCAGTCAAAGATAAATGAGACGGATAATGTGTATTAATCAGAATGAATACACACAAAGAATACATATTTACCTGATTGTGATCAGGAAATGGTATGATGGAAGCACATACACCCAGAATCAGTGATGGGTGGATTTCACAATGAGTATACGTATTAGAATATGCTTCTTTTGAATTGATCCTAGCTTGTACAAGATCCTGTAACATTTATTCAATAATTATTAGAATATGCCTCTTTATCTGCATTAAGAACCTGCATATTCAATAAAGGGTCTTTTTTCAAATCCAGAATTATAATACTAACATTAATTGTCATGGAAATCATTGTATTCTCTTCTTCTTCCGTGTCAATATATTCTATAAAGCCCTTGGACACTAGATCATGCCATCCACCCTCTTCAGGGGATTCCTGAAGAAATTGAATCATGAGTTAAGCAATAACTGAAACAATGTCAACTCTAACTAAAGTTAATGCTGGCTCACCCTCTGTTGTAAAGCATGAATATCCTTCTTCTTTATGAGAAGCCTTTGCTTATCCACAATGAATAAAGGACGACTGCAACGACCATAATCTGTATATATATGCACCTCTTTAAGACGGATATCTCTGACAACCCCAACTTCAGTGTTAACATCAACCTGAACCATGGGAACCATCAGCATCATACCGCAATTAAATCATCTAAGCAACTTTAATCAATCAAATCCCAAAAGAAAGTCAATAATCGCTATTCAGATGGGTCTATCATGAAGTTATCAGTAAATCAACAATTTGAAAGACACATACCATGGCCTCTAAAAATAATGTCAAAACTATGTTGCTCATTCTGTATTTTAGGAAGTTTTATATTTTATACTTGCTGTAGTTTTATTCTTTATCGCAGCCATATCTTGCTCTTAAAAATAGGTTTATGTACTTAGAAACATATCAAAAGAGAAATGGTAGTTACCCGTCGTCTCAGCATTCTTAATGTTGTCACCAACATATCAGGATCACGATGGATACCTATCCAGCAACCATTTACAAAAATTTTTGTTGCTTGGGGAATCACTGCAGGAGTAATTTCCTATGCGGATGGAGAACAAACAAGTTTAAGCATAGAAATCATAAGGACTCAATAGAGAAACAAAGTAACTTTACGCAGGAAGGCCATCAACCTCAAAATTCTCGGTGCTCCATTCTTCCAAAAACTGTAGAATAGGATATGCATCTGAACCAACCGTTATGTTGACCATCAATGCCAGATTCTTCACCAGTCCACAGGCCTATACAATAGCCCAATCACACTCATAAATACCAGAGAAAGATGAGTTCCAACAAGTAATGATATAGAAGTATGCTTAGAAAGCAAAATACACACTTGTCCTTCGGGTGTTTCTGCTGGACACATCATTCCCCATTGTGAATTATGCAGTTGTCTTGGTTTGGTCAACTTCCCTGGAATAGTAAAAAATACAGTCTTAATTACCACTTAGATAAATAAGTAGTATTGCAATAGTGCATATTCTGAGTGAATCTATAGAAATAACTGATAAAGCAATACCTATTGCATTTACTATTATGCAAGAAATGTACAAGCGGAGAGGGAAAAGTTGAAGGCTGGATCATGCTTGAATAAAGAAAGATTACCTTCACGCCCTATTGGGGAATTCAGTCTTCGCAAGTGCGATAAAGTGGATGCATAGGTTAAGCGGTTCAGCACCTGAAGCAGAAGATCAAATTGAACAGTCTTTTTGCAAAACAATTACTTGAACCATAATGCAATAATTTATATTCATACCTGTGAAACTCCAGCTGTAGTCCCTGCACTATTTGCTTGCCCCCAATTACCAGTAGAAAGTGAGTATCTAAGGCCCCTTGTGATGGTTTTTGCATTGATAGCAAATTGCAGATTAACCTCTTTCCCTTTATCAACACACTACAAAATTCATGAGGTACAAAGGTTTAGGTAATGCAAAATGAATACAGCAATAGCTGTAACTTGGAAGTCTGAACAAACCTTCTGTACATACGCCCTGACTTCTCTTGTTAGCTTTCTGAACAGCTGCCCCACAAGTTACAATGGTCAGGAATTGATTGATCAGAAAGTTACTACGTAAAAGACAAATAAATTGGGAAATATCACAAACAAACCGTTCTAAAAAGTCCACCAAGTAAAGGACCAGCCAGATCCAGCCTCTTCTTTCCGTAATGATCCCTATCATCCTCTGCTCTCCGCCCAAGTGCACAGAGTAGTAGCCGGTGAATGATATATCTGTAGGGCAATGACAGTATAATAAATACTCACCATGTAATCAAAATTAAAACACAGTATATGAAAAATAATAAACTTACCCAAAATAGTAAGCTTTCTTGGTCTCACAATATTCCCCAATGGCAACATGAGGGAGCATCTCCTTTTGAAGGATCTCCTTAGCATACCTGCAGATTATGATACAAGTGTAACCCTAACTCAATAAAGGATGCAGCACAAACCACTGTGAGGTTTTAAAAAATCCAACTAAACTCACTTAATTCTCTTTTCCTTGGTTACACCAACAGTGGCTCCTCTTTTCCCAATGTAGTCAAGTGCAACCTGCAGTTGAGATAAATTTATATGAAATTAAATCAAATTACCTAACGGTAGTAAATACATAGAGTGTAAAATAGTGTACCAAATTCTGCCATATTCCACTAATCATAAAAGTTCCTTTACGCTTCTAGGTGATGCTCTTCTTATTACATGTCATCTAATGAATCACGTCTTTCATTTGTTCTCAACAATCAAATTCCCCACTCCATCTTGAACCCTGTAAAGGAACTTCATTTTGTCCTTCTCTATATCTTGGGGAGCACATGTTTTGTCCATGATCTCACTCTGCTTAAAAATAAACTCTTTGTTAAATCCATAAAATGTATTCTTTTCTGGTTACTCTCACCTCCGAAAATGTTATAAATGTTTTTCTCCTCAACTAAAATGGTATCTAGTCTCAGTTGATGTTAAATTCTAGACAAGATAAGCAGCACCACTGTGGCTGCAAGCAAATAACATTTAAAACTAGCGAAGTCACCTGTTGATTTTGAATTACAAACGCCTCTTCCAGAGAAGGACGTAGCAACTCCATCATTTGAGTGTCCGAAAAGTCATAGCATATATGCTCTAATATTTGTTTATCAGCAACAAACCCCAATGCTCGAAACACAATAACGATGGGAATTTCAGTTCGAATATAAGGAAGAGTGGCACGTATATATTGTCCTGAAGAACCCTGAAATGGTAAAATTCATAAACTCAAACGTTGCACAAAACACACAACCACGAAAAAAACTTCTCCGAAAAGCCTAAATTGCAAAGTTAATATTACCCCTTTGGAACTAGTCCGAGAAAGCATGCGCACAAACATAGAACTGGGTGTTCTGTTCTGTGATTCCGCCATGGACCGAACTTCAGCCACATAAGCATACTTGTTTGGCTGCCTCTTCTTAAAGACATAGACATGGTTGGTGCTCATCTTCTCCTGAGCAATCAGAACTTTCTCACTCCCATTAACAATGAAATACCCACCTTGATCATACGGGCATTCCCCAAGCTCAGTCAAATCCTTCTCTGAATTCTGGTATAATGTGCAGTAACTAGACCGAAGCATTATAGGAACCTACCATTGAATTAAATAAGAACAAAGAGAAAAAGAGTAATCACTAAACGGTCATTGAGCCTAATCATTGAATAACAAAATTAAAATTATCCAAATCAAGCGGCACCTTTCCAATGAAAACTTTGGTTAAATCCTGAATCTCAGTGACCTCTTCACCATCATGCCCCTTCTTTATAACCCTCTTAGAGACATCAACATACAAAGGAGCTGAGTACGTAAGGTTCCTTAACCTGGCAGCCATGGGATACAACGTGGCAGTTTCTCCATCACACTCTGTCATCATAGGCTTACTCAAGTAAATCTGACCGAAACTGATTTTATAAATACTCTGCAAAAAATAACCAACAATTCACTCAACCTCTTCACCCTGTGATACTTAACTCAACTTTCTCATTGGTAAGAACCCTTTGTCGGCGGCACTCCTTTCTCGTACCAATTGACAAACACACAAGCACTTGGGAACCCAGCTTAAAAGCTGGTGGTACCTGGGTGCTTATCACCTAAAAAACAGTGCATAATCGAACAGAAAAGAAAGAAAAGAAAGAAAAGAAATGTGAAAGAAAATGCCTCTGCGACGTCGGATTTGTGACGGGGATTGTGCGACTGGGGTCGAATTTCAATGTCAGCAGACTCATCCACAATTTCTTGAATGGTGTTTTGGATGAACTCGTCGAAGGAATCGAGCTGTTGACGAACGAGACCTTTCTCTTCGAAGTACGCCGAGATGACGGCCCACGCGTCTTCTTGCATGATCTCCTCGTCCTCCATCATTTGCTCCTCGTACTCCTGTTCCTCTTCCATGTCCATGCTACGTTAGTTCAAACTACTATGCGTTTGTTGAACTTTTCTTGCAGAACGAAGGTTCAAGATTAGAACGAAGAGTGAAACCCAAGCAATGTCGGAGAGGAGGGAAACCCAAGTTCAGGAATTTTGGTTCAGAAAGGATGAAAGTAGAAAAGAAAGAACGGTTTGGGTTTGAGGTTTGAACTTTGAAGTTTTTCGTTCACAATTCTCGTTGCCCAATGCTGGCTTCTGATGTGTGCCGTTTGTACGTTTGTACAAACGGTGCTAACTGCTAACGTTTCTAGTTATACTTTGTCTTTCGCGCGTTTTTCTGGATACAAATTATTTTCAGACTGGTACTTGTAGTTGTTGACTAGTTTATTGACCTATGTCTTCATGAATTGATATTGAACTTATAATTAAAATACATTTACACCATAAAAATAATTTTAAATTATCATAAATATAAGGCAAATTGCCAATGTTTTTTTTTTTGTGTGTGTTCCAGTTATGACAATTAAATTTTATTTTAGAAATTCGTAGTTTGTTTGAATTATATTTTAGACTTGTCTAAATCTAATTCTCCTTATCGTCAAATATAAAAATAAAAATTTCCAATAAAATCTTGTACTTGCAACTTATACAGCTATATATAGCTCGAATATCAAATGAGTTATTATCAATAAATTAGTTAATAATCATTAAAAATAAATATTAATAAATTGACTATCAATAAATATATATATATATATATATATATATATATATATATATATATATATTTATTGTGTGTGTCTCTGTGTATAATATATGGTTAAAGACATCATAGTTTGTATGTCTTCACCCTTTCATATATCTAGAAATATGCATGTAATGTCCTAAACTTTATTTATCAATTACTATACATTTAAAATTAATTTCTTTAAATAAAAACCAACATCAGAAAATAATACAAGTTTAAAAATTATTATTATTGAATCAAATTAATTTATGTTTAATAAAATAGTTCATCAATTTACTTTTTTAAAGGGATATTATTAACATATGAGTTAATTATAAAGCATATATGTTAAATTAAATTCATATTAAATATGTTTGTATACTTTAAACTTATATGCGAAATTAAATATCGTTTTTATCTTAAATTTTAATTTAGTTTGATTTCACAACTTTGTTTAAATTTAGAAATGGATTTAAGGGAGTGAAAAAAAAGGGAAAGAAAATGAAATTGAGTTTTTTGGATTAATAGAAAAATAGTTAAAAACTAATAAAAAATATATGAAAGTTTGATTGATTTAATTGATATAATAAATTTAAAAAAAAACTATAAAATGATATTATAACTTAATTATAATTAAATAATAAATTATAATATTATTTTTATTTAAAAAAATTAATTTTACTATTATTGTTTATTAGTTATGTTTACAATGATCTTATTATTATTACTATTATTACTGGCTTGAACACAAGTGCTATTTATGCATTTTTTACATATGTATGATATCATATTAGTAGATGATGACATTGTAATGTTATTAAGTTAATATATAAAATAAAATTATATTTATTAAAAGTAAAATGAAATATATTAGAAAAGAAGAGAGAATAACTATTGATAAATAAGAAAAAGTAGAGATAAACGATTTCATAAAAAGTTTAAGCTTATAAAAATAACGGTCAATTTTCAAAAATTTAATAAATAATTATATTTTAAAGGGTAAAGTTGAAATTCTAAAATGTGAACACAAAAGAGGAATAAAAATAACGATCAATTTTCAAAAATTTAATAAATAATTATATTTTAAAGGATAAAATTGGAATTTTGAAATGTGGATACAAAAGCGAGAATCATCTTTATATATTGTTATAAATTCTACAACTTTATTATTTTAATAATAATAATAATAATAATAACTTATATATTATTATACTATATTATTTCATTATAAAAGTATAAATACGAACAAATAAAAATAAGAACTAATTATATAAAAAAAATATAATATAAGTAATTATATTTAGACGTAAAATATAATTAAATATTCAATATAATTAGTGCATAATTAATTATGTGTTTACATAATCAGCATAAAATTCTTCTTTTTCATAAATTCATGTTAGACACATCATGTCTTCACATGGATAAATTTATTAAAGGCTTAAATACCTTTTTGTCCTAATCTTCGTAGTGTTTATTGTCGATGGTCCTCATCTTGACAGAATGTTTAAAATGGTCATCATTTTCGCAATTCGTGTTTTATTTGGTCATGTTCTGTGACGTCGTTTAAATCATTAACGGAACATTGTATAGGTGGCACAATTTGTATTAGGGTGTGTTACGTGCCACCTGTACAATGCTCCATTAATGATTTAAACGGCGTCACAAAAAAATGACAAAATAAAATACGAATTGCGAAAATGAGGACCATTTTAAACATTCAGTAGAAATAAGGACCATTTAAAACGTTCTGTCAAAATGAGGACCATCCGCAACAAACATTAAGAAAATGAGGACCAAAAAGGTATTTAAGCCTTTATTAAAAGAAGAAAAAAAAGTTTGCAGGAAAATCAAATCAAATTTATATAACAAACTACAAATAGAACCTTCAAATACAATTTAAACAAGTTTTAATGTAGGCAGTTAATACCTAATGTGGAGAAAAATCAAGAACATTTTCGGACAAAATTTCATACACTTTGTCCACTTGCTCATAAAGATGAAAAATAATTTGTATTATAGAAACCGTTTCCAGAGCAAAAAAAAACATTTTCTAATAAAACTCGTCTATAACATACCAAGTATGCTCAATAATCAAATTTGCCCCATTAACTTTATATATAGAGAATTTTGAATTTTCAAAAAATTAAAAGTTACAAATACTTTCCCTCATAATTCTTTTCAACAAACCAACATGTTTTTATAACCAAGAGCAACACCATTGATATTTATTTTAACCTAATTCACACTCGAAAATTTTCAGCTAACTTGCATTGCATTAATGACATTCCTTTGTGTAGTTATGACATCAAAAATATTTTAAAACCAAAATCTCACCCACATTATTACTCGTCATTTTATTAAAGACATTAAATACATATAACATTTAATGATCTGAATAACAAATTGAAGTAAAAATACTTTTCTTAAATCTATTATTTTTCCTTATCTTCCAAACCAACTAGATTCTGTAAGTGAATGCCACAAGTCTATTTTATTTCAACAAAAGACTCAATGACAATTTGATAAATGATATAATGAAATATATAAAAACATAGTTTAAAACAGATAAAATTTCTTTCAACCAAAATCATACAATTTCTTTCAACCAAAATCACAAGTAAACTGCTACAAGTCAATAAAAGAAATGTTAAATATATTTTGGGTCTCTTAAGTTTAAGTGAAATTTGAAATTAGTCCATCTTCAAAATTTTTGACTAATTTAGTCTTTCATCTTTAAAAATGCGTATGAATTTAGTCATTTCAACCAAATTTTGTTAAGTTTATCTAACGTTTTAAGTGCATTTCATGATAATATTTGAATTGTTTTCACTGTTTGACACATTTTCGCTTTAATATTAACTCAAATATCATCATAAAATGTGTTTAAAATATCAAATAAATTTAACAAAATTTGGTAAAAAGGAATAAATTCACATATTTCTAAAAATAAAAGACAAAATTGATATAAAATTTTAAAGATGAACTAATTCCAAAATTCACTGAAACTTGAAGGACCAAAAACATATTTAACCCAAAAAAATATATTGAATGAATTCCTTTTCTCTCCGCACAAATAACACATGGAGAATATGGTGAGACTTCTATGGTGTATTTTTGTGTCAACAACAATCTTATTATGTAAAACTTTCCACAAGTGTAGTGTTTTTGAGGAGTAAATGGATGAAGACCAAATTAAATTTATCGACTAAATCTGCATCAAATAATCTCTTAACAACTTATGACTAAAAATTATTGATTCTTCCAACATTCGGTTCAAATTATATCAAATACTTTATTATATTTTTTATCTTGTTTTCTATTTTCTATTTGTTGATTTTTGTGCTTTCCCTTTATTTCTTTATTTTAATTTGTCTTTGCAAATCTGTCCTTTGAACAATAAGAAGTGATTCCCTGTGTTATTATCTAATGTTGACACAGGCAAACAGTTAAATATAAGACAACTTTTAAATAAAATTAATTTTGTTTGACTTCTATTAGTAAGGGGAAAAACTATTTTGAATTTGAGAGTCAACTCTAATTTTAATAAATTATTAGAATTCAAAGTGGAGAATCTCTTTTTCAATTATCAATATTCTCTAATCCCGACTTGTTTTTCATTTTTCTCACTAATAATTTGATTATCTTATTGGTTATTTGGTGTATCGATTTTATCTCCATGAAATATTATGTTCAGTAGTTAAGGGTTGATATTGTAAAATTCTTAGACATACGGTAACAAATAGATAAATATACTTTACATGAATATCTTGTGAAAAAAAAAATGAAGAGAAACATGAATATTATTTTTTATTCAAAAAGAAACATGGATATTTTTTTAAGGTTAAAATACTAGTTTGATTTTTATTTTGATAATTTTTATTCAATTTAGTTATCATTCGTATTTAATGTTCAATTAAGCATATTTTTGTTAATTTTATTATTTTTGTTAACCATATTTAAATAATTAATGTTAATGAATAATTTACGTCACATGTCACTGATATAAACTATTTAAATTTTTTTTTCTTTTCAAAAAAAGAAGTTGACAAATGATATAAACTATTTATTTCAATATTTAAAAGTCATTAAAAAAAATCAAATTAACGAAAAAAAGTTTAGAAAAATTAAAACTTAATTTAACAATAAACCAAAATAAAAATCAAATTGAACGAGAAAAATAGATCTCTTATGAATACTTAAGCCTTCTTTTTAATTCAAAGAAACGTGAACTTTGTAATTTGTATAGATGATTCGCGCATGAGCATCTTCTCATGTTCGGCCAATTTTTTTCGATGAAACAAACAAATTTAATTAATATTATTATACATCAATCAATTTTTTTCTCCAAATCTTGAAAATCTCATCCAATTCTATTAAAAGATAACAGAAAACCTATCAAATACAGTAGTGATATTAAATTGAAAATTTTAATTAATTTATCTAAATTCTACGTCTCAATTTAAGATTATGTCAATTTTTTTTTGTTTATCTTCTTCGTAAGATTCATGAGAATGAATATTCATAATTAGGCAAATACAGTGTTGGACAAACGAGAATTATTATTACATTATAAAACGGACTCCATTGGATGCAATCATATCTACGGTCCAGATTTACATTCTCTTCTTCTTTCTTGTGGCTGACTCTATATCTGTAGACTTTTGCACTGAATAGCTGTGGATAAGGGTAGCATTTTCTGAAATTCGCCCAATCTGAGTCTGCCACGTGGAAGTTTTGGATCGCTGTTAAACATGTCACCACATTAAAATCAAAGCATCGCATAGCATACCATATCCCTCTGTAACAGAAAGCGAACTCAACTATTGCACGAAAACACACACACACATTTAGCGTGATGCAGAGTACGTCGCCGTTTTAAGAATCGATGGTGTAACAACATCTTCAGTGCTTCACACACAAATACTTAATGTCATGGTGAGGAGGAGGGAGTGATAAAGAAACTACCAAATCAGTGGCGTATACTGAAAACGACAACGAAATGGAGTGCGTTTCAGCGAGAAACCTGGCGGCAATGGCGTTTTGCGTGAGTCCTTCGCCAAGGTTGAGATTGCGGAAGAAGAAGCTGTGGAGAAGACGAACCGCGTCTGGAGGCCATGGCGTTCGCTGGCGCTCGCGGTGGCTGAAGGTGGAGGCGAAGGCAGGGGGCGAGAGTTGCGTGGCGACCAAAGAAGACTTCGCTGATGAGGACGATTACGTGAAGGCCGGTGGCTCCGAACTCGTTTTCGTACAAATGCAACAGAACAAAGCCATGGAAATGCAATCCAAGCTCGTGGATAAGGTTTCTTGTTCTCTCTTACTCATGTTTCTTGGATTTTGATTCTTGTTGTTTTGTGTTGGATGTAGAGTATCGTTATGATTGGTCCTGAAAGGTTCACGAAGATTGGATGAATTTTTGTGCTATGTTTCTATTTTTTTGATTGAAAATTTAATGAATATTGTTTTAGGCTTCGATTGTTTTTTTCGCTTTCAGGTTGCTGCAGCTTCTATTTATGTTGAATCGTCATCTTGTATGATTAATTAACAGAGACCATACATGTGCTAGATAGGAAATGTATCCCATTGTCGATACAATTATGTTAAAAAACGTATGAGATTTGCTTAATAGGTATAAAATTCATAAAAACATAGTAGGTATATAATTATAATCATGTAAATATAAATTAAGAATATACTTTTTGGATGTTATTATAACAAAAAATTAAAAATATTGTAGTCAATTCATTACAGATAAAAACAGTATTTAGACATTTTATTTAATTTTTTAAATTATCCATGAAGAGGACAACTTATTTTATTCAGATACCATGTTTTTTATGTTATACATGCTTCTTTTTCTGGTGTAAATTGATACGGGGCATAGTTATACATACATGAAGTAAATTAGGTATAAGTGATTTATAGCCATCTTGAGATGCTGATGATAAAGTGATTGGGTATTGTTTTTCTGAGAAATTGCTTTATATTTGTTGAGGAGAATGTGATAATTTAGTTGTGTGGATGAAGTTGAGGTGTGATGATGGTTTTGGTTCTGATGATGGTTTTGTTTGGTGTATGTGCTGATGGACCGGTTGCGGTTGCGGAGATACTTAACTAAGTTGTGTTTTCTATTTCAGTTTTCTTACTACTAAGAACCTGTTGTTAACCACTCTTGCAGTTGGCCCCTATAGGAGATGATATACTGGATCTAGTTGTGATTGGTTGTGGTCCGGCTGGTCTTGCTCTAGCTGCTGAATCAGCCAAGTTGGGACTAAAAGTTGGGCTCATTGGCCCGGATCTTCCTTTTACAAATAATTATGGTGTGTGGGAGGACGAATTTAGAGGTATTATTCTTGCACCATTCTACTGATGCTGTCTATATATGATATTTATTTAAAATATTGTTAGCTCACCGCAATCAATCCTAAACCGTACGGACTAGCCAATATGGCCATGTGGGTGAGAGACAACTAGAACAATGACAATAACCTTATCCCAACAAATGAAGTCGATTACACGTTATGCGGCCAAAAATCAAATTCTCATAAATATTATTTACCATAAAATTCCTTTTAACATATCCCATCTTCTCGCCACACTTCTCTCTTAATATTATCATTTTTACTACTATAATCTTTTTTCATGTGTTTTCCTTTTAAAGCTTAGTACTCAGTACCGTAAAGTTCAAGTGGCTGTATGTCTTCCTTCCTTTAACCACTCGATTTGTATCTTGAACTGACAACTTTATTAATTTTCCAATTTCTTTATAGTATCGATCCTATATACTTAAGCTTACAAATTGTGGTATGACATCTTCTATTTTACGTTCAAAGCATTTTTCTTCTTTGTCTTGCTAAAATTATAATACATATACTCTATTTTGCTCCTATTATATACTCAAGCGAAAATTCTTATATAAAATGTCTCTTAGAGCTAAAGTTTAGGACCAACATTTTCCCTTACCTTGGTTAGCAGTACCATCTACAAATAGTATACCCCGTGGGGGAAAATCTTTTGGGCAGACTCTTTTAGTAGTAACTCTGTCAAATTAAGTAACATATGCCTAACAAATTTCAGTTAGGTGTATCAAAAGAAAAAGTTCAATTCATCGATTTCTCTACGAACTAATATAAAGTAAATTTTAGTTATGCATCTTACCTTTTGGGAAGTTAAATGAAAAAGCTTCTAACAAAGCTCAACTCATTTTAATGGAATATCTAAATGCTTATAAATTTTGATGAGCAATAAACTCTGATATTTTAGAAGTTTTCAATTTGAAGTTTTAGACGTTCTGCCCCAAAAAGTAAGATGCTAATAAACTTTTTCCAGACTGCATACTTGCGCAGTTGATATTATGCATAGATAAATTTTTCATTTTAATCACAGGTCTCGGACTTGAAGGTTGCATTGAACATGTTTGGAAGGATACCGTTGTCTATCTGGACAACAAGGATCCCGTTTTTATTGGACGTTCCTATGGACGTGTCAGTCGGCATCTGCTTCATGAGGAATTGTTAAGCAGGTACAATCGTCCAACTGTTAGTGATATATTAAATATATCACTGTTATTTCTACTGATTGTAGTTTAATTTCTTAATAGCAATTATTTTATTTACTTTTGTAGATTTTTGATTCATATTAATTTTCCCTAGGTGTGTCGAGTCAGGTGTCACATATCTTAGCTCAAGAGTAGAAAATATTATTGAGGCGAGCAATGGTCACAGTCATGTCGTCTGTGAATATGATATTATAGTGCCCAGCAGGTATGATCACTCTATGCTTCAAATATCTTTTATCCATTTATCTATTATATATGGTAACTTCTGACGTGTTATTATAGGCTTGTTACTGTTGCATCAGGAGCTGCTTCGGGGAAACTGTTGCAATATGAGGTCGGGGGTCCAAAGGTTTCTGTTCAAACAGCTTATGGTGTGGAAGTTGAGGTCGGAGGCTAGCTCTCTGTTTCTGTTTTTCAGTTTACTACTAAGTGTTTAGTTAGATGTTGAGAATCTTTTCCCATTTCCTTAATCTCTTCATTTTTTATTTCTTACATTTTCGCTAATAACACGGTTTATAAGTCCGTTTAAATCAGACTAAAATTGGTGCTTCTTCTTGTCATACTTTTTTAACGCCGTTAAGTTAATTAATACAAGTTTTATTAAAAAAGCTAAATGCATAGGATGTGATAGCTTCTAATAATGAGTTTTCTTGTTACAATATCAGGTGGAAAACAATCCTTATGATCCAAATGTGATGGTTTTCATGGATTACAGAGACTACGTGAAGCAAAATGTTCAAGGTCTAGAAGCAAATTATCCAACATTTCTATATGCAATGCCCATGTCCCGTACAAGAGTGTTTTTTGAGGTTTGCTCCATGATTATCAGTTTAGTGTTTTATATTACGTGTTACAGTTCTGTTAACACTTTATGTAAAATTGACAACTGCAGGAAACCTGTTTAGCGTCAAAAGATGCGATGCCTTTTGATTTACTAAAGAAGAAGCTCTTTTTGAGATTAAATTCAATGGGGATCAGAATTACTAAAACTTACGAAGAGGTAAGATTTTGGAAATTCAATGGGCATTATTTGTGTTTGTTAGCTTACACCTTTTATAAATAACAATGATTTTAAAACCGTGCCGTCATTGACCTGATTAACATACTAGTTTAAGGTTTACTGGTTCAACTGGGATCGCAGCGGGTTAAATCAATAATAAAATTATGTTCTTATGCTGATAATTTTTTAAATAAATCATGTTAAGTATAACTATGAGGTTTTAGCATTCCAACTAGGTTGTATTCTAAAACTTCAACAATCATTTACCATCAAATGAACATTCATAAAATAAGAGAAAAGAAAAAAAAAATACAAATAAGTATTGGGAGACCAAACTAAACCCATACCAAGAAAAAGAAAACCGAATGCTGACAAAACCTAAATTCTGGAAGGTTAAAACAATTTCTAAAAAATTTGGTATTTACTACGGTGGGTAAAGTATAAAACCAAAAGAAGTTCAATTTATTATTAACCCCTATGGTAGCAATAAAATCAATACACACACACACCAACACGTTGAGTACAGTTTTGGAGTTGAAATCCTGTTCTTCCCTTCATAGCCGTGTTATCATTAAACTCAGTTTTTCGCTTCCGAGTTCCAAGAATAGTATGATGTGTACAAGTTCTTTCACGTATAATGTAGGAATGGTCTTATATCCCAGTTGGCGGATCCTTACCAAACACAGAACAAAAGAACCTTGCATTTGGTGCAGCTGCCAGCATGGTGCATCCAGCCACAGGCACGACTTCATCACGTTTTCATTTGATGGATATGCTTATTTAATCTATTGCCGTTCATTATCTGTTTTTCTCCAATAGGGTACTCCGTTGTGAGATCTTTGTCAGAAGCTCCAAAATATGCTTCAGTAATTGCTAATATTTTGAAAGATGGCCATGCCAAGGACAATATTACCCAAGAAAGAAGAAAGGAGAATTTATCTATGCAAGGTAATCAAGTACACTCATTATCACAACCTTAGATATTAAATTGTTCTGTTTTCAACATTGCGTAAAGTATGTTTATTTTGTTTCTTTCCTCAAACCAAGGGTTACTAAAAAAATCCAAATATTCAAACCCAATGATCTAATTCACTTTAAAGTTAATTTTAATGGATCCCTTTCAAAGTCAAATCTATATTTTTGGATTTTAAATATCATCCAATTACTTGAATTTAAATTAGATATGTATGGATTGAATAATTTTTTGGGATGTTAAGGTATCTAAAATCAATGTTAATCCTAAGAAATCATTTAGTCTAGTAAATTTTTTGTCGGTTTTATTTTTACTCAAAAGTTTGTTTGGGCCGCGATCAAGGCATTATGTTAAAAATAGGTTTTGTTTACTATATAAATTATTTTCTAAAGACTAATATTAAAGGAGATAAGAAAATTTCAACTAGCAATAAGTCATTATATTGGAAATGGACATACCCATCACAAGGTGCTCATATTTGTCATAAGATAAAAAAAAAAGTTTTGTAAACAAAAGTAATTAAGCAACCGGAGAAAGTAACCAATAAAAGGAAAAAAAACTAAAAAAATCAATTAGAAACATTTTACAATTGCATCTTTTAGTTAAACCATTAAGTTATTAGTCACCGAATTCTCTTCCAAAATTAACAATTTAATCTTGAAAAATAATTTAATTACTTAGTAAATGGATAACAACTAAATTAACTTAAATAAAATTTAATTCGAATTTATAAGATATAATAGTTTCAATTTTAATGTAAATTTTATCCAAATTAAATCGATATGAATTTTATATAATCTAAATTCAAATTTAAACTAAATTCAAAAAAATCATTTAATTTAATGGAAGTAGATTTGAATCCAATCTATTTTATTGGATGTGTATAGAATTTATATAAGTCCCATCCATGCCCATCCATACCTCAATCAGTTATTGGTAGGGTAAAAATTTGTTGATTATTTTTGTGATAAAGTGTTATGTAAATTGCCGAAACTTTTTAGCTGACACTCATACCTGATGGTGATGTCAAATCATTTTAACTGTTGGTAGGCATTTGAATTTTCTTTTTGTTTCAGCTTGGAATACACTTTGGCCACAAGAAAGGAAACGGCAGAGGGCATTCTTTCTTTTTGGATTAGCTCTAATTCTGCAGCTGGACATTGGGGGAATTCGAACATTCTTTCGTACTTTCTTCTGCCTACCTGATTGGTATGACTTATTTTCTCTCATTGTACATGGTAGATATCTTGGAATTTGCTTTATAATGTTTTCCAAATATCATATAACATGGATCTAGTGCTAACTTTTAAGGATATCTATATAAAAGAAATTCACTAAAGCCTATACAGCTTCTTGGTATCTTCATAATGATCGAAACTTTGTATTGGACAAGATGACCAAAGATACAAGGTCGAATAAAACACTCTCGGTGAAACAAGAGATTGTTTATCTAAGAAAGAATGTAGGTTTTTGACTGCAAATGTGTGATATAATGTTAAAGTTAAAGGCAATGTTATTAAGTGGGTTCCTTGTGTAACACTTTTTAAAATTGGAGACAATAGAAGATATCTAAGAGACCAAGAATGAAGTGAGCCTGAAGGCAAAGAAGGCATGCAAAAGCATCGCTACATAACTTGCAATTCCAAGTTATATCAATCATTTGTAGCATACCCAAAATATCAAATAAAAAAGAGAAGACATAAAAATTAAAGTGGAGGGACCACGACAAATCCACAAATAATCCCTAATCCTATAAAAAAATAAAATCGATCGATGAAAAACTCAGGGCAAATAAAGCTAGGAACATTTTCTCATCAAGTGTAACCCTGAGATCTATTGCCAAAGTCAACAAGTTTATCATCACATTGGTTACCATTTTTAAAAGTATGAGGGCAATGAATACTCATTAGTACTGTTTACGAAACGATTAAGTCAACCATTATGAAGTTCTCAAGAAGTAATAGAAGTGTTTGATTGATTGTGATTGACTGGAAAACTTGTATTCATAGGATGGATTATGATTATCCCATCACAGTTCTTGGCAAAACTTTTTGTATTCATTTACTTCGGGTTTACTAAAAGCTTCTAGAGTAGAGGCACCTCAAATTTTGTAAATCCTTTTTATTATATTTTTACTATGCTACGCTCCTTACCTAAAATGTACATAACTGTTGACCTTGTGGCACAAAGGTTAATATTTAATTTACTTGCTGAGATTAGACGAACCAATTTATTTCTTTGGTAGTTGCAAACCTGACATCATTGCTTGTTGCAAACCTGACATCATTGCTTGTCGCCTAAACCCTCTCAGCCCTCCCCAATTTTGTGATAGAAATTGATTTACTGTGGAGTAATCGGGTAGTGCTTTTTCCTCGCAGGATGTGGCAGGGATTTCTTGGCTCCTCACTCTCCTCTACAGATCTTGTATTATTTGCTTTCTACATGTTCATAATAGCACCAAATAACTTGAGAATGAGTCTAGTGAGACATCTGCTTTCAGATCCTACTGGTGCAATCATGATTAAGGCTTACTTAGCGGTATAGTACGTTTCTTTTACTTATTTCCCACGTTAGGTACTCGTATTGGGAGACAGGTTAGATTACTATAGGAGCCATTACAGTAATTAGTAGGTTCTTGTATAGACATACATATTTTAATCTGATATGGTCTTATGAATTTTATATCCCATCTGCAATTAACTGCACGTCCATTTTATACGGTTGTAGCTCTTTTGGCGGTAGAAATGTTTTCCATCATTTTCTTCCTTTTTGAAGAATTATTTCTGGTCTAAAAATACATAATTTGACAGTCAACTTCCGCACGGGTTTATTTCTATGAATACATCCCAGTACTAGTATTTCTTGTTATGACCAAAATGAACTAGTCTGCAACATAAAGTATATCTCCACATCCACAATCCACAACTCAACCTTTACCTTTAATAATATGCTTCTAAAAGCTTTAAAAGATGCACAATGTGTATTAACAGACTTTGCGAAACTCAAGTCGTTAAGCACGTCTCAAGTCGTTAAGCACGTCTGGCCCGTCTGAGGCTTCAGCTCATCTCATCAAGCTGAGTCACCCAGAGCGCACATCATCTTCCTTTCTCAGGTATGCAGGTACTTTACATATCATTCCACTAATCGCTTCGGTTCAAAGGCTTTCGAGCTATGGGACTTTTTTAGTGGTGAAATTAGTCCTATCACATCAGTTCACTTAAAAAATGTAAAATGTTTGTACAAAAAGGATAATGGAATTGTAAATGAACGGTTAAAAAATGCTATATATATTGTGATAAACTATATTATGTTCGTTCGGGGGATGTCTTTTCCAAGTACATTTAGAATGTAAAGAAATGAAGCCTTCAGAAATTTAGATACAAAAGGTTTTGCACATTATTGTCATTCACGTTGGCATGACGCAAACAACTATCTCTGAAGTCGTATAATGCAGCAAAGTAGAATTCTAGTGAAGCGACACATGAATAGATAGGAAGTTCATGTAGCATCGATTCAATGTCAATCGCTAATAGGAATGAGAATAAAACTGCCATTGATATCACTTGATGTTGTCATTATGTCAACACATTACATTGTCATAACTCAACAACTTGACCTGCATCTAACTTGATGGAAGAAAAAGATTGCTTAAGAGTAGATACCATTAGGGAGGTAAATAACTCGGTGGCTACAGAAAAGAGGTGGATTGAGAGGTAAAAAAATAGGAGAATTTGCTTGTCAACACATGTTTCTTTTGCTAACCTCGGAACAATTGGTCACGACCGAGTGACAAGTTTACGATTACACATACTTTTAACTTCAAAACTTTCACATATAGTAGGAGTTACCAGTGATGCAGATATCCCTGTACACTAATTTATGCATGATAGGTGGTTGTTGGCAGCACTAAAGGTAAGGTAAACTTGGTTGAAAAATAAGCAGGCTTGTCCATCACCATGCTCATCAATTTGCTACACAGGTCTATACATGAAAATTGAAATGAAAAAAATTAGGGTCATTGTTCGCATGAGAAGAGGTGTTACCAGAGGATGCAACCATCTATGATTTTGTGATGTCCATTCAGATGGAATAGTTTACTGCTGAATCACCTAGAGCAAACGGTTCAGTTAGAACAGTTTTAACTGAATTGTATTGAGTAGTAGTTGTCATAGTTAGATCCATTACTGTGTGTGGAGTCAATGGATGTCCGCTGTGGTGACATGCTACCTGTATCTGTATCACGTTCCACAAAAGTGGTTATAATCATTATTAGCTATCACGTTCCATTTATCTTACACTAAAGCATATCACAATGCACGATACTTGTAAATCCAATAGTGATTTTAGGCAGACAAGACTAATCAACCCATCTCCTACATAGACAATGCAGCATTATGAAAACAATACCTACCATGAGATTGACGCATCCCCTTCACAGCAGCAAAGTTCTTATATGTATAACCAACAAAACTGAGATCTTGAGAAGTTAAGAGTTTCTGTTAACAAAGAGATATAATAAACTGTAAGGAGAGAATATAGATCCATGTATATTTATCCTGGGACAAATTTTGGCCAGGGTAAACAACTACAACTGATGAAACAAACATAGGAAAGTGTAGGTGCTTATGAATTAATGGAAAGCCGTGTGAAGCAAATGATAGTTTTTTTTTCTTTCCTGAAGCATCATCAACCTTGAAAATATGCCATATCAGATTAACTAAAACAATATTATGATGATTAATTGAGACTAAATGTTATGTGCAAGTTCCATATATACATATTCATGCAGTTATTCTTGAATGTCAGTTGAACGAGAATTTGAGTATCTACAGATTTAATGTTGGAGGGTCCAATGATTATGATGACAATAATAATAAGTAAAGATACAATTTCCCTTTTTGAATCGACTACTGTCTGAAAAATCTTATTCTTTCAAGTAAATAAAGCTTCTTTCTACCTTTCTGATGGGTCCAGATCCAGGTCTAGTTGGTTTTGGTTGTTCAACCTGTTAGCACAATTAATTACAATAATTTCAGAATTCCAGCAACTAAAGTGGACTTCTACATATGAAAGAATAAGTGAGAAGCTTATTCCCACTGCATCTATGGTGACAAAGAAGAAAAGAAGAATTCCCAAATCGTAATGTCTTACTTCATCAAATTTCATAAAATTCTGAGTGTCAAGCTCTCCAAAGACCTGTGGTTTAAATGCTGCCTCCATTTCATAGAGCCTGTCCCATGCCACATCTTTGAACCAAGGATGAGCCTGCTCAATTAAAAACCAGCAATATTATGAACATAATAATAGATTATTACAGGAGAGAAAAAAAAAAAGAAAAAAACACATTTTACACACTTTAATTTCATCTGCTCCATTAGTGCCAAGCCTATGTGAAACACCACAGAGCAACCTGCATATTAGATCCTTGGCTTCAGGTGTCAATCTGGCCTCCTCTGGAAATTTCAAGTGATTTTTCCAGTTCACGATCTGAAGATACTCATCACCAAGGAAAAAGAAGCAGATATAATTTCAACAGTTACTGTTAGTGCTTTTCAAGAAATAGAGCACTGTGACAATTTATGGTGAGAATAAGGATATATACAAAATAACTATAAAAAATTTAAGAAACAATATTCTAAGTCAAAACATACAAGATATTAAAATGAACCAAGGATAAGACTTAAGAATGAAGCACAAGACATCCAAAATTAAATAATCAGAAAGAGAAAGTACTGTTTTCTCACCTTTCGGCATGTGGTTACAGGATCATCAGAGTAAAATGGGGGATATCCAACTAGCATTTCATACATTATAGCACCAAGAGACCACCTGCGGCAAGTTAGAACTCTGTCAAAGGATGTCATTTCTTTTTAAGCAAATATGTTTTACATGGGAACCAGAGTTTTGTTTGGGTAAAAAGAACTATAAAGAATAGTAATGTCAGTTTCAGTAAAGCATTTCAAAATAATTTGGAACCTTGAGCTTATATACTACTATTAATCACTCAATAAAAAAGTGATTGTGTGCGTTCACTTCAAAATGACAAAACTATTAACACAGCAAATGGATAGATGCAACTCAAGTGACAGAAAATAAAAAAATATAAAAACAAACCAGTCACACTCCACACTGTAACCCTTTTTCAGTAATACTTCAGGGGCAATATAATCTGGAGTTCCAACAGTGGAAAATGCCTGCCATGAAACATCCTCTACGGTGTCATCAAAGTACACTGATAGACATCGATGTTAATGTTTTAAAATATATAAAAAATACTTTTAAAGTATAATAATGTATTTTTAATGATCAGTTGATGACAACACCAAAATGAACGATAGAGAATCTGAACTCATGTTTAACTATCTCTAAGTTCAATGTACTATCATTTTTGTATTATATAGATCAATTAGATACTTACATATTGCTATCATGAATTTGTAAGAAATGAAAAATCAGAACCAACCAAGAATCAAATAATTACCAGCTTCCTCCTATTAATTTGCCAGTGTTGAAGTTGTTCTAAGGGACTTTTCCAGCGCCTACCATTTCTGCCATTTGGCAAGGCTCCATCAACATCCATGGTATCATATAAGTTGCCATCATCGAGGATCTGCATTTCATGAATAGATGATAGACTTGAGCAGTCAAGTGGCTTGCATAGACCAAAATCAGATAGCTTCATGTGACCGTATTTGTCCAATAGAAGGTTGTCAGGTTTTATATCTCTGGGGGAACACGAAGAAGCTTGAGAAGGAAAATTATGATTTACAAAAAGATTATAATGTAAGATGTAAAAGTGCCAACCTATGAATGTAGTTGTGTTTATGAATAGATTCTATGGCCAAAACACTTTGGGCAATGTAAAATCTAGCCACAGTTTCAGTCAAAGTTTCTTCTCTCATCAACAGGGTCATTATATCACCACCGGGCAAATATTCCATTATGAGATATAAGTGTTCATCATCTTGAAAAGAGTAAAAGAGTTTCACAATGCAGTCACTGGCAACTTCTGCAAGTACATTCCTTTCAGCTCTAACATGCTCAACCTATAATGGAAATGAACCCAAAATTAGACAATATGAAAATCAGATGGTGAAATTTAGAAAATGATGGAAAAAATAACTTTCTTTTCATGTTCAATCAAAGAAAATATGAAGATTCACCTGTCCCCTGCTGAGCATTTCAGATTTTTTCAACTTTTTCATGGCATATATATTACCTGATGTTTTTTCCCGACAGAGTGTTACCTGTGAAAGCATGTGGAAAAATTAACAACTTTTCAATGGCAGAGGTATACAAACAAAAGTAAAAACACAATCCAAAACCCGCAAAACCACACATTACTTATGACTACCATACATAATCAAAGATTAACTCTTAGAAAATATGAAGTATATATATTTCTACCTCCCCAAAGGCTCCCCTCCCAATAATGGTTAGAAGATCAAAATCATCAACACATATTTTGTGTCTTTTTAACCGCATAAACTCAGTTTCCTTGCTCTCTAAATCCTTCAATTGATTCATCTGTTCCTCTTCTGTTACATGAGCAGATGCTAACTTCTGTTCTAGCTCTAAACGCCTGCAAATTTTAAAATTATGCCCATAACTTACTAATATACTTTAAAAATCAGAAAGAAAAAGAAGATGACTTGTTAAATGTAATTCCCTTAATTCAGAATGACTGCTCTACTAAAAAGAAATAACTTGAATGAAAAATAAAGCTTCGAACATCAATAACTAAAATCAATTTTCTGTGTGCATGCATGTACCAGAGTGTCTCTGTCAATGAATTAAGAAACAATTGCAAGCCTCCTGTGTTTGGGTCCAACTACATTTATCTGTCACAACTAAGACTCTGCCAAAGGGCCATGAAACACATAACTAAGCACAACCATGAACCACACTAATCATTTACAAAATATGATATCACACCCTCAAACTAAAATTATGGAAAAGCTCTTTCAATAGATACATGAACACTTTGTGGTACCATAGAGCATGCTCAGAAGGAAAAGCTTAAACACTCTTCAGAAAACAATTTACTCTCATCCGGCCCATTCATTCAATATGACAAAATAAATGTTCTGGAATAGATTCGGTGACTTTTTTCCGGGAAAAATCAAATAATTTTTGCTCAATTTTTAACATTTTTTTAAAAAATTAAAGTTGTTCATTCAACACATGAAAACTAAGAAAAGTTACAAGATTTTTTCCGGAAAAAAGTCACTGAATACGTTGCCGGTATCATACCCTAAAGATGCAATGCAACCATTTAACAATCAGCCAAAGGTTCTACAAAACACATGCATTATACATTAATAATTAATAAACACAACAACAACAACAACAACAAAATTTTGTGAAATTGTCATCTACAATGGTCTGGTCTGGTCTGGTCTGGTCTGATCCTATGCACTCAAACAGAATTGTCCACAAAAACCATCACATTAAAACGGCATTTCCAGCACAAAGCAAGACCGAAAATAGAAAGAATTGAGAGACCCAACACAACACAAAAACGAAACAGAAACGATGTTAGCATAAGATTTTTGTATGCATACCTCTCTTTGCGTTGTTGGATGAGTTTCATCTGAGACCTGTAATGGTCCTCGATGAATTTCTTAGCTGCAGCGACCCTTTCCAAGGTCATGCTGGAACCCACATCTGCTACATCTTCCTCTTCCTGCTCCTCCAGGTTATTCTCTATCTCCTCCTTAACACACACCGATTTTACCATCTTGTGATTCTCCATGCTCCCAACCCCTCTTTCTCAACTATTCACCCTTTTTTTATTTATTATTATTATTAATATTAGTGTTAATGTTATTATCAATGTTATTCTCCTTTCTTCCCTCTCTTTTCTCTGTGGTTTGTGAATTGTGATGGTTGTGACAAGGAACACAAATTCAAGAGACCCTTTTAACAAACACGAAGAACAGGGAGGGGGTGTGTGTCCCTCTGTGTCTCTGTGTGTCCGACAAGTGTTGAACAATGATTGGGACTATGTTTAGTTTCGATGAATCCGAGGCCCACGAAGTAGGATTCACCTTTTTCAGGTGCTGCTCTGTGCCAACTTTTATGCCGTATATTTCTGACCATTATTTTTTCCTATTGGTTTAATGTGCCAGATATTCTTTTTAGAACTCGTGCAAATCAATTCATAGGATATGAACATCCAATGGTATGAAAATGAAATGAGTATTTATGTATTTTGTGTTGAGAATTTACTTATTTTGTCTTTGTTCTTTCATTATCCTGCTCATTATATGTTGCTTTAAATTAGTAAACTATTTACTATTTATTAGGTAATTTTAAAAATTATTTTTATTAAGTCTCTCTTGTTCTTAATTTTACCAACTTTCTTTTCTTTGTTTACACACTTATTATTTTTATTATTCTTTTTCAATTGTTTGAATTGATTAAAATTTAAAAAGTTTTAGTTGGATATTATACATTGTTTTTCTTTTTATTAACTTCGTTCAAATGATGTATTGAATATGATACACGTAATTTTTTTAGTATAAATTATTAGTTTATTAGGTTTTTTAGTTTCATTTGTTAGAAATTTTATTTTTAACACCCTTTCTATTAAAAGGATTATTAGGACTATTTTTATTTTATTTTTTGTTGATAAATCCTTTCTGCAGAATCCTTATTATTCTTACTCTTCCTATCTTGAGAGTTTGACGTCTATCTTGAGAGTTTGATGCTAAATGAATATATTTAGTATTCTCTTTTTGTTGTCTTTCCTCTTTTTGAACACAAGAGTGAGAAATCAATTTATTCAAGTTCCATTTATCTTCATGAGTATTATTACTCACCTTGAATTGCCTAAAGTGTTTAGGAAGGAAAATCAAAACTAAGTGCACAAGCAAGTCACTAAACAACTCTAACTTTAGTGCTTTTAACTTTGACACGAGATGAGACATTTCCCTAATGTACTCCCTTATGTTTCATTTACCTTTGTATCTCATAGAGATAAGTTTGGCAAGTAAACTGCTTGCAATAGCTTTCTCATTGCTAGTGAAATACTGCTCAATAACATCAAGGAAATCTTTAGCGTTGTGGTTCTCAGAAATAGAGTCCCGAAAAACTTATGTGGAAAATATTAGGGTAAATCGAAAAAATTTAGGTAGAGCCGGATCTAAATGTTGAATAGGTAAACGTCCTATAGTAAGAGGAATAGTTATGAACCCTGTAAACCATCCGTATGGGGATGGGGAAGGGAGGGCCCCAATTGGTAGTAAAAAACCTGTAACTCCTTGGAGTTTTCTTGCACTTGGAAGAAGAAGTAGAAGAAGGAAAAAATACAATGAATTCATGATTATCAAACAAATTCAGTTTGAGTGTTCCCACTTTTCAACATTATCCTCTTACGTGTTTTCTGGGTTGCTCGGCCAAAAGTGCAAGATCAAGATCCATGCAGCCAAAAATAATCTCAACTACTTCCTTCCAAATCTTAAAGTTTGTCCCATTAAGCATGTGTATACTATTAATTTGAGAATTAATTCTGTTAAATAATAGTCTTTCTTTGGAATCACATATTTATAATTTCAAGCATGTTATTATTTGGCCAAATTATGTATTCCTTTGGGATGAAGATAAAATGCATAAATAATCTCAAGCATTCATTAAATCTTAATTAAATGAAATTCTATAACAGATATTGCTTTGATAATATATTATATAAACTTCATTTAATTAAAATTTACGAGACACATTAAACAACTATAATATGCCAAAATTATCTATTTATTTATCTATTTCAAAATATTTGAAGCCATGCAAAATAGTATTTTGGTGCAATGATCCTCTTTAGTTAAATTATCATATTTTTCAACATGACTTGATATTCCTCTACTGGTAGGAGACAGAGTGACATGCGTTTCTAATTTGGCATCTTATGGACCATGATCATCATTCTAATTTTAAACCATGTAACGGGCTAATGAGCCAAATATGGTATTCACTTATTTAAGCCATTTCAGTTTCACCATTGTTAGTCTAAATATTCACTAAAATTATATCACTTCTATTAGTTCAACTAAATGTAAATAATTAATATAAATGCTATAAATAATATGTATAACTCACATTAAAAAAAATTGTAACATTTTATTTGGTATAGCCCACATTAAAAACTTAGGTAAGATAAAAAAATATTTCCTTTGGTAGTTTTTGTCTTTTAGTTTCATTTTGTTTGAAGAATCTTTCTTTCACCTAAATAAATATTCATTCTCTCTTGTTGGACTATTTTTATATTCACAAAGTTTATTAAGATATCAAATGTATTTATTCTCTCATCAGAACAACTTTGATTACATAACCCATTTTGTTTTTTCATTTGTATATTTTCCTTATTTGAAGAGTGTATTACATTATGAAATGTAATCCTCCTTTCATCTAATTGATGTATTTGATCATTTTTATTTTTTTTAGTTATTTGACTTTGATCTAATTATTATTTGATAGTTGATACTTTGATTTGATATTGTTGCAATTATAAATTATTTTTTTGACATTTAAATTGAAGAACATTAAATGTGTTCTTTTAACCTTGAATCTTTAATAATATCATGTTTGATTTGTTGTGATTATTTTTTTTTTTAAAAAAAAGTATTTAATTAACATTTAAAATATATGTCATGTAGGGCATATCATATAAGTTATTTAGCAGAAATAGAAATGAGGATGAAAGAAAAAAATTTATAAATATAGATGTTTTGGTCTTGTATCTTAGGGAAACAAAACCAAGAACACTAAGGCCAAAATAATTCTCCTTACATTTTGTCTTTGGTGAGGAGAGAAGAAGTAAATAAATCTCTTTATGAGTTTTTGGTGTTTTCATTGAATCTTAAGATTGAAGTAGTGTTAATTAACTTATTTTGATATTAGTAAGTTTTTGTCTTATTCATTCATGTTATTCTAGTTACTTAAATAAAAAAATAAACTAAGTTCAAAAGGTGTAAAATCTAATAGTTTAGAACAATGTAAAGATATTGACAATCCAACACATTAAGTTAATGTGTTTGTATGTCTTCTTCTTTACAAAGTGTTCAACTTTTTCATTTATTTCTAATGTGGGACTTAAACTCATACTTGAATTTTCAATTATCTCTCTTTCAGGAGTAAATCTCTTCCAATTGTCACACTCTCGATCAAGCGAAAGCATTCCCAAACATGGATACTTTAAGGGTGACCTTTTTATATCGTTGCTTGAAACCCTTGTCAAAAAAGACTTTTGATACAATGAATCCTCACATATAGGATTTTTCAATCATATTGTACTTGTTTGAATCTATCAACAAGATCAATCTTTGACTTTGATACTACTAATAGGTCTATCGAGAGATAATTCATCAAGAAGATTTAACAACAATGAAACTCAAATCCAATCCACTTGGAATTGACATGACTTCTAGCTAAATACCTTAACACAATGAATTTATGAATATTTTTATTATAAGATTCTCAACTTTTACATCTATATCCAATGTGGGACTTAAATTCATATTCAAATTTTCAAGAAGATGACTACTGATTTGATTAAATGATAGAAATAGAAAAAAGATTACAATTTAAATTATTAAAAGAAAAGTTATAGTACTAAAGCAGAGAGTTTTAAACAAATGTAAAAAGTTATTACCAACACCTATAAAATATGTATGTTGGGAAAAAGGTCACAAATGAATATTAAGAGATAGTTGTTGGCCAAGTAATCAATATTTTAGAAAATAACTTTTGATTACGAGTTTATAAAAAGAGACGTTTAATTCCATTATCAAGTATGAAAATATTTACATTATAATTGATATTTTGGTATCATCAAGTGGAATGGCTAATGAAAAATAATCGTCTCTACTTAATCATTCCTATGTAGTTTATATATTGTTTTATGCATTATTAGTAATTAGTTATTCGTTTTTTTTTTTTCATTCTTGCAATTATTAAAGCTATTTAGTTCTTTATGGATTTGTTTATTGTATTTCTTTCCTTTTGGAACTTTCTCTATACATTTGAAATGATTTAACTTTAAAGTATTTCCATCCTCTAGTTTTTCGAAGTTTATTTTTGTTTTTGTTTAATTTACAGAATTCTTTTCCTCGAAATCCAATCAAATACTTTCCATTTACGCTGAAATGCTATAAGTGCCATTTATTTTAATAACAGTGGTCCAAAGAGCTGTGCATACACTACAATTGAACCTACACGATCAAGGTTGCAATTGAGAAAGTTTTAAGAACAAGATCAATATATGGTAACAATTGTTATACGAGAATATCAAAAGCCATGAAAACAAATATTAAAGTTATTGGAATTTCGGCAATTGCAGACATCATCTGAATCTTTGTGTTTGGAAAATAATATTTTGACAATTAAATTTTGATAACTTATCTGTAATGTTGTTTTTTAAATGATTTTAAAATATTGAAAATAAAAAAATAAAAAATTTCTTAAAAATATAAAAGAAAGTTGTGAAAAATTAATAATTAAAAAATTATTTTCTGATTTAGTCGTTTGGTCTATTCATTCATTTCCATGCTCTTGTCAACATCAAAGCAAGAAAAATTCACTAATAATTAACTCATTCATTTCTGTTCCGAAAAGATTAATAGACTGAATTTAAATAAATAAATGTTAAAAACAAATATTCATTATCATGCACATTGTCCAAATATGCAAGTTTACTATCTGAAAAGGGACATGATTATTAGTATTATATCTTCAATTTTGATTACTACAACTACCCTAATCAAAATATGCAAGTATACAATCATACAACCACATTCAGAAAAGTTGGTAATTTCCCAGCTCAAAACTTTATTAACCCCTTACTATTGTATCATATTATTATTCGAAACCCCCCAGGAGTCCAAATGAAAAGATGATCCAAAATATATATTTTTTTATAAATTTGAATTTTTTATTTAGCACTCAACTAGTTTTCTTTCCTCTCATAAGTCAACGATATTTGTAGTGATGATTATTCTTAAACTGAAAAAATAAACCTAATTTAATGGACCCAAGTTTCAACCACTTGTTCAACAACTTTCCATTTCTAAAAACTATATTGCCATACTTTGTAGAGACCAATTCAGGGAGCAGAGACAAATCCACATGTTCATGCCATTCTCTATTTGTCAAAGGCTGCAAGAAGCTAATTAATTCTTCACCAGGCTGAAGAATTATACTATTGTTCTTATATGACATTATTTATTTTTAAACTAATGAGTGATCAGTGACAGCAATCGAAGTCCAAGAAGACTCCAAAGTCAAAAGCACAAATCGAATCTTTTTGGGTCAGAGGTTGTGGGACACAGCAAAACACGTAATAATATGTATATTGGAAAACAGAAACGCGGTGGCATCAACTTGGGAGTACATGGTAGCAGTAATCCATGACAATACCTGAATCGCTGAAACAAATATATTATACTCTAAAATCTAAAACATGTTCTTGATTATATTTTTGAGACAAAAATTCTGTATACAATCTACCTATTCAAGAATTTAATGAATGAAATTAATATGCTAATTCTCTCTCTGTTAATTAACGTGACTACTGCAACATAGTCAAAAAGAATAAGGTAGAAGAAGAAGAAGAAGAAGAGTTACAAGAAGGCAGTGCCAGCGCGAGCATGGTGCAGCAAATGGTGCGCAATGTGGTCTCTGGCCTGCATGGAAGAAGCAGAGCGAATGGAGTTTTCCGGCACCATCTCGTCGTCAAAAAGCTCAAATCCCCACTCATCATCCATCTCTTCATTCCTCATCTCACAAATGTTATGCAGAACACAGCACGCGCCGAGCACCACAGGCAAGTCCTGAAGCTTCACCTCAGTCCTCTTCTGCAAACACCCCCACCGCGCTTTTAGCTTCGCAAAGGCCTGTTTGGCAGTGCCCTGAATCTCCTCAATCTTCTCGTTGAACGCGTGCTGCGTCCACGTCAGGTTAGGGTGCGTGTACGGGACCAGCACCCAGTCCATCAGAGGGTGCCCTGAGTTTCCCACGATCCAAACGTCCCTCAGATTCCCACTGTTAGCTCTCTGAAACAACGCGCTTTTCTCCAGAACCTCGTCGTCCGGCATCGAACCCGGCCAACCAATGCACACGTCGCTGAAAACGCCTCTCGAATCAACCACGCCCTGAACCGTTACCGAGTAACTCGTTTTCTGGTTCCGCTCCGTGTGCCGCTTGTTAAAATACGCCGACACGCTTATTTTAGGAGCGATGATCGGCACGTGCGTCGTGTACATTGCGCCTCCCACGTTCTGTATTCCCGACGAGCTCTCGAACTCTTCCTTGATGCGATTCATCTTTTCCTCGCTCGGCCACTGCAGAAACTTCGGCATCAAAACGGTGCGTATCGCGTAGCAGACTTCGAGCACGAGCTTGTGACACGTGGAGATCCCCAACCCGAACCGCTTCGACACCAGCCGGAGCGGGTCGCCGGTGGCCAGGCGCCAGATGCACACGGCCACGCGCTGCCGCACCGGAATCGCGTCTCGGAGCATCGTGTTTTTCTTCGTCACCACCGCGTCGAGCTCGTCGCAGATCATGTCGAACGTGCTTCTGCTCATCCGGAACCACCGCCGGAACTCCTCCTCCGGGAAGTCCTCCCGGCTAATCCGCTCCCACCAGTCCTTCGACCGGTCCCTCACCCACATCCTCCGCTGAACCGTCGAACCGGTTTGAGGAGGAACCTCGGCCTGAACCGAACCGGTGTCGTCTAGAATAACCGAACTGGCAGCTGCTGCAGCCGCGCGACGGGCCTTTTTGGTTATTTTATTTTGGAGCTCCTCCGATTCGGCGTAATGGGCTTCGAATTGGGCCTTGTAGGTTTCCATGGCCCTGGCCTGGTTCTGGAAGCTTGCGTTGAACATATCTCGTTGTTGTTGGGACTCAACCATTCTGTTTTGCTGTTCACGAGTTTCTTCCTCTTCCAACAGCATCAGCGAAGCAAGTAAGTCCTTGACGATAGCACTATCACCATTTTGTTCTGCTCCTCCTCCTTCGTCTTCTTTACTGTTACGCTTTCTCTTGTTGGTGTTGCTGTCTGTATCTGCAAATAGGTTGTAGAAGTGTGAGTAATCTTCTTGAGCGAAAAACGGGACGGGGCTGATTCCCATGGTGTGTTTGGATTTGGTTGTTGCGGTTTTTTGAGAAGTGTGAACGCTTGAGCTTTTGCGTTTGTGATTTGATTTATAGAGGGGAGAGGAAGCGTGTGGTGAAGTGTGAACGCGATGTGGTGATGGTGGGGGGTACTTTGACGCTGACTCTGACCTAAGGCTTTTGGATTTGGGAGCATAAAACAATCATAATATGCGTTTTGGGAACCGTGGTTTTTTACGCGGTTGTTTTTGTTTTGGAATTTTCTGGGTTTGAAAACACGTTGGAGAGAGGGAAAGGTGCGCAAGCAGAGGAGTTGAGAAAGGAAACAGGGACTTTTGTTCCTCTTCTTTCATGTTAGATTCCATAATCTTAGTGACTGAGAAAATCTATTATTAGCATCAATAAACATCCGTTTTCTTCTCTTTGAATAATTTGTGAGATTTAGATGTTTGAAATAAACTTTTTGACATTTTAATTTTTAGGTTTTTTCATTCAGCAAGTTGGTTCTCTCGTTATTGTTTATGTTTCTTATTAACTTTTTGTTGGTGAAATTCATTCTTATTTACTCGTATGAGACTGTTCTATCTACTCTTAATTTTAATCCCAATTCTTTTTACCCACTCTTCAATTTTTCCTGAGGGAATAAAAAGATGGTTGTTACTGGTTTACTTTGGTCAATTCAGAAACTATGATATGTAGATGATAATAATAATGTGAAAGTGTCGTATGGGTTGACATGCAGTGTGGTATAAAAAGAGTAGAAGGCATACTGAGCATATAAGTGTGCCATAACTTCCATTTCATGTGGGATAAAGTATGGGTCATCTGTCTCATCCGCAGGTTATATAACTAGTTTATTTTTAATATTTTGTTGTTGTGAAAAATTATTTATGTATGGAATATAATTAAATATTTATATTAATTATTTTTTTAATATTATTTATTTAGAAATATAAACTTATATGTTATTTCATGTTTTATACCATATGTACAATCTTTCGTTTCAATAATGTATAGAAAATATAAATATTTATGACAGAAATATTTTTATTTTGTGACACTTAAAAATTGATTTTTTATCATTATTTATATAATATTTAAATAAAAAAATTTAATTATCATTTTTTTATAAATAATTAGATGTCAAGAATTTCTCATTTGACATTACACATATATTATCTTTAGACCAAAGTTAATCTGCCGTACTAATTATAAATTAAAGAAAAATCACATACATTTTGAATAAATATCAATAGTCTAAGCAATTTAAAAGAAGATGATCAATTATATATAAAAATTTTAAATCTTCTATATGCTCAAAACAGATATCTTTACACGATTTATCTCAAGAATCTTTATAAAATTATTCTCCTATACCTCGTTGAAAATTCTCTCATATTAATGTCATCATGCGAGATATTAACATCTTGAAGTTTTTTTGAAGTTTTTCTTGAGTCATACTCCTCTTGTTTAAGTTATTATCAACTAAGTATATTATTCGAAAAACTATTATCCTAACACTTCCCCTAACATATGTTAGATAGGATAGTAGGTGAGCAACAAGTAGTATAATCATTGAAGCAAGTTGAATAAGAGCTATAGTCTCTAAGTGGGCAACAAATAACATGATCTTTGAAGCAGGTTGAATAAGAGCTATAGTTTTTGCATTCCTCTGATAGGAGTTAGGTCCAACTTATGATGATAAAGAATAAGACAAGTTGACAATCTTAACTAGTGCAAAGTTACAATAGTTCGAGGATGTTAGTTGAATCCATTAAATAAAACATTCATTAGCCTTACATTGTACAAGAGGATCATCCATGAACACAACATGAAGTTGAAGATAGTCCATAAAATGATTGTTGGTGGATGCATAATAGCTCAAAAGATTGCATTAAGAATAGTAGAAGGTGATGCCACTAAACAATACACAATTGATTGAGAATCGAGAATAGTTAATGTTGGTGAATTGAGCGTTTACCACTACGTCAAAAGTTATAGTTATAGTTGGAATGCAACTATTTATACTTAAGAGCATAACACCTTATTGGAAAAAAATCTCAGAGAATCACTTTATTAATAGAGAAATAAAAAAATAACACAAAGAAACACATAAGCAACTCTATCATGCCCTTTGACCCCGAGTACAACCACACTCTCCAAAGCAATAAGAATAAGAATATTCAAATACAATTTTGAAGTGTCTTTAACTCGGGAAAAGGAACATCATGGACTTAGAGTCCATTATATAGTCACTGAGACCCACCTCCTAGGTTATCCTAGGCGATGTTGGACTTTTCAAGACATATTATTTTCACCAGCACAACATTCTCTACCTTGATTAAAATAAACACATCTTTATTGCCTATACGAGTCATATCATACTCCAGCATGAAAAGTATCACTTGAAATGAAATTGTCCTAAGATTTTCCACTTAGAATCAAACTATCTCAATAATTTCCACTTGGAATCAAACCATCCCAAGAATTTCCACTTGAAATTAAATCATTTGAAGAATTTTCACTTGAAATCAAACCATTCCAAGAATCTCACACTTCGAATTAAGCCATCCCAAGAATTTCCATGCACCCTACATGAATGCTAACCAATGTTCGTGTATAATCACCACATACCTTGCATAAATATTAGTCAATGCTCGCGCATAAACACCATACACTATTTGTCAGAACCATGTCGCAACCCACAACGCAAAACCACCAAACATTGCGAAAAGTCACAGATCAAATGTCTGCACTTTGTAGCCACCATCACTACTAAAAAAACTCATATGTCTTGTCAATTTTGTTTTGAATTTTTTTTTTTGTAGAAAATACTTATAAATTTTGTTATAAAAAAAAATTGCAGAAAATTGCTGCCAATTTTTTTGCAAAATATTTTGTATAAAACACTTTTCGCAACAAATTTTGTAGGAAATACTTGTGAACTTTATAATTTTGTAGGAAATAATTACCCACGAATGAATTACCTTCCAAATAAAATTCTTAGAAAAAATAGCAGGAAAAAGCCTTTTCTTGCAAATTTTTTAACAAATTTGCAAGAAAATTCTCATGTAATATTAGAATTTGTAGTAGTGCATGTCGTTTAACTCCCTCGCTGGAGATGCATTACCGTCGACGTAACACTTGTAAACGTAATACCACCATGGCACCACGACATCTTGCCGCCAACAAAGCACCACACGAAACTTCGCCACTAGACATCGAACTTTCATCATGCGAAAACCGAAACACCTTCGCAGATCCAAGAGCATCTCACCACAGCGAACTCCACTACAGATCTAGCATGACACACAATCCTTGCACCTCCACGAACCCAACTATAGATTCACCGCGTCAACACATCGTTGTCAACACAATGTTGACAATGATCCTTCTATCAAATTTCTCGTTGCAATTTCAGCAAATAAGGATGATTCTCCAACAAGGAATTAATCTTTTCTAATGTGAAATATTAGACTAAGCTACAACCATAGAGCATACTAAGAAAAAATCATACGAACCATAGCTCTTGATACCACTGTTGAAAACCCCCCCGAGAATCACTTTATTAATAGAGAAATAAAATAAATACAAAGAAACACATAGATAACTCTCCTATGTCCTTTGACTCCAAGTATACCCACACTCTCCAAAACAATAATTTAATCCAAAACAATAATTATAAGAGTATAAGAAATAAAAAAAGTCAAATACAAGCTTGAAGTGTCTTTGACTCAGGACAAGGAATATCATAGACTTAGAGTCCATTATATAATCACTAAGACTCGTCTCCTAGGTTATCCTAGGCGATGTGAGACTTTTCAAGACATGTTATTTTCATCAGCCCAACACCCCTTAAACGCCACAATTCAATTATGACTGGGCTCATCTGACTTATATTACGAAACAACACTTGCAACAATTTCCCCTTAATTATTGTCTTGGTTGAAATAACACTCATATAAAAAAAAGTTGTATCAACTTAAAGAAACAATAAAAAAGTATTTAACTAATATAATTTCAAGTATTCAAAATAGATGTGTTTTTATTAGGTGAGTTAAAATTTACTTATACATGTTTTCTTTTAATTATTATCTACTTATTTTCTTTACAACCCAATATTTAAATAATCACCTCCAAATACTTTTTATTTGAGTTTTTAAAAATATTTGATAAAGATAACATGATAAATTAAATGAATGTTCCAACTATAAATTCTCTCATTAGACAAGATATTATATTAATCAAAATAAGATTTACATAAACTATCAAATTATTTTTAATGTTTTCAAAATATCCAAAAGACTAATGAAACTTCCTAATATCCAAAATTCATTTCATGATTTAGTTATCCAACTATACAAGTGATGGTAGCCTCATATGATCAAAATATTAATACGATCTAACAAAGAACGCACATGTCAAACCTAGTTTACCTCACATTTACATCATAGTCACAACGCTAACTAAATAAGGATCATTGAAAAGAATCATCATAATAAAAAAAATTGTCTCTCCATCACGATTTTCTTATGCAATTTTTCAATTTCCTTTCTTGCAATTTTCAAATCTCATTGTTTCTTTTCCAAAGCTTTATTTGGGATCAGAGTGACACCAAAACCATCACACATAATATTTCCACCAATCTCAAAGAATAACTTCAAAAATACTTTCATTATTGAAAAAGTGGTTGTACTATTTTAAAATATACAAAACATTCTTCATAAACTTAAGTATTTTAAATATGTAATTTCTCTTTGGCAGTGTTATGTTTATATTTGTTCAAGTTCAAATTTCTACTCATCGCGTATTTAATAAATAATAAAGCATTAAATTATGTTGAAATGTAATATGAACCATTGGTGCATTTATTACGAAGTGTGTAAAGTTCTTAACCAATCTAAAATAGGACCACCGTTATATATATATA
>Ga0214542_1000062_pt1 | contig 128339 bp, 62 predicted proteins | sample CNSS1metaG_FD_160096 | JGI IMG/M metagenome (GOLD analysis project Ga0214542, IMG submission 160096) | Root nodule microbial communities from cowpea collected in UCLA plant growth center, Los Angeles, California, USA - CNSS1 | ecosystem: Host-associated > Plants > Roots > Nodule | place: USA... | reverse complement strand
CTCTCTTTTTTGTTCCTTTTTTTTTTTTTTTTTTTTTTTTTTTTTTACTTTACTTCAGGAAGATGACCTCAACTCAACTCCTCTTCTGCTCTTCTGTTCCTATACTATTCAACCACTGCATATAAAAAATAATAATTTTTTTTTTAATTTTGTTTACTATAAAAATAATTAGTTTTTTCTTTTACTATTTCAGTATTGCCATGTTCTAATTTTTTTTGTTAACATTGTTTATCACTTCCTACTATGTCCAAAATATTAACATATCATTTGTTAATACATGAACCAATTTTTTACATATATGCAGATATAGTTATAGTTTTTAAGGTGAGATTTATACATATTTAAATCTCTTAATAATGAATAGTATGATAAGTTTAATAAATAATAAATTTTAGATAATTTTGATATCATCTTAAATAATAAATTTAAAATTTAATTTAATCTCACAAAATTAATTTATATTATGAGATTTAAATATAATTATATATTATAAAATTGTTATTTTTTATAGATGTATAATCTTTAATATATAAGATCTATTACACTTTTTTATGTGAGTGCGACTTTCACACTTATATGCAGATGACAATCACAATTATAGATCGAATCTTTAATATAATTTTCTATAGAAATACCTTAAGTTTTTGTATAATCATATCTTTACTTAAATAAAACTACAATTCTTGACAATAATGTATTTAAACATAAATTGAATAACATAACGTTATATTACAAATAAAAAACTTGATACTAATAATATACATCTTATTATATCATAAATTATCATTATAAAAGATTACTAACTTTTATAATATCTATCGTACACATTACTATGTTAGTGTCATTTGTAATCAAATGATAATTTAAAATCATTTAGACCAGCATAAAAATTTCCCAGTTAATTCATCATATGAAACTTGACACTAATAATGTATTTTAACATGAAACGAGTAACCTATTTAAATGATTTAATTATTACAAAGCAAGTCACACTCGAGCTGCTTTCAAATTTACCTTTTTAACATTTTAATTTTGTTTTAATTACCTGAAAAATTAACTTGTAGATTCGAACGAAAAATAAAAATACTACACCCGTATACATATAACAAGAATTTTCAATATTTATGTATCTGATATTTATATCATGAACTGAGTTCAATAAATACTTGTAAAATGAGCTATCGATTTTTCAAAATATGTCAATTTAAATTTTTTGCACAGGGATTAAGAAACATAACATTTGTCCTAAACTCTATAAAGGAAATTAAATTAAATACGGAACTGAATTATCTGTTTCTGGAACTGTGTGTTCTTGATACCTTATTATTGTAAAGAAGAAAATAAATGAATCAATTTATGCTATTATTCTTTGAAGAGAGTGTGGAGAAAGAAAGACAAATTTTAGTAAATTATAAAGATTCCCTTGATGTTGCTAAATGATAAATAATCTAAAATGACAATAAACTAGTTTTTTTTCCTTCTATAAAATTACAGAAAATTTGATACTTTTTTAATTTGACACTTTTATTGTGAATCGTACAGGATCATTCTATTTTAATACAGTTCAGACCAATTTAATTATTTTAAAAGGCACTTAATTAACTAAAAATGTTAAAGAACCAAAGTCACACATATAATAAAAATATATATATATATATATATATATATATATATATATATATATATATATAAAAGTTGGTTTCATTTCACCATTAACAGATTATAACTAACAATTTCTCACTGTCAATGACGTGAGGAGAGCGTGGACTGAGTCACGCTCATGCATTATAAATCGAAAGAAAAAAAGGTTTGATTTGCATATTATGACGTGAGATCATGAGAATTTCTTCAAATTTTATTACCAAATGTACAAAGATCTGAATTTTTGCATGAATCTTGAATTTTCCATTGAATCATCAGAAACTAGTAGTAGTATTTTTAAGGATTACGTATATCAGTATTATAAGTACATGTTTCATTGACAGAAGTTATACATGTCGGAGTGAAACCGACATTAGTAGTTGTTTATTGCAGTTTAAGTCACGCGAAAAGAACAAATATTTAGTAAATTTCAAAATTTAATTTAAAATTAAATGGATTTGAAATGTTGCAGGGCATAACTCCTCCATGATCATACAGGAAAACGAGATCATAGTGAAGATTTGATATTCTCAATAATCATAAGAATCGAATTCTTACATTTTTTATAATTTCAGCATAATTATTATGGGTGACCGAAATAAAAAATGATTTAAAAAAGGCATTTTGAAGGTGAGGTGTGAAACATTAATTTATTAAGAAATTGGTGGGTTTGCGTTTAGGAGTGAAAATGATAAGTTGATAGAGAGATTCCCAATGTGATAGTTTAAAGATTAGGGTTTTAAATAGCAAAATGGGAATAAGAATCCATCCCCACCAAGTGTTTTTTAATTGGTTTGACGCGAAGGAGATCCAGAAGAAGGGTAAGATCCACTATCCACCACCAATTCGGACAACGACAATATTCGGTCTCATACGGCAACCGAACCGAATCCTCAAAATCAAAACCAATGTCACTTTCTCTGTGCTGGAAACATGACGTCTAAAATAATTATGTATTTCATTTCATTTGCACCAACTATATTATTAATAATAAATACCAATAATAATAATATTGTTGTTGTTATTAATTTTAGGGTTCGGTTTGGATGTATACGGCATTCAAGGTAGCATGTGATGTACCTCTGCATGTACTATACCATGTTGTTACTGATTTTGCTTTTGCTGCATGCTACCAGACATCATGGGAGAACTAAGAATGTAGATTCAACATGATTTCTTTTTTTTACATTGTTTTAGGTTTAATTGTATTTTATTTGAAAAGATAAAACTCATTTTTATTTATTAAAAAATTTAGTTTCTCAGTTGATAAATATAAAGTTGAATTATAAATATATGTTAAATTATTTTAAAATGATTCGATTGATTTTGGTGGTTGGTTTGAAGGAGTAGAATAGGACCATGAGGCAAGTTGTAGGAGAGGCCAAAATGGGTAGTGCTGTTGATGTTGTTGTTGTTTTCCATTTTGTATCAAAACTACGTCGTTGATAAGATCATTACTCCTGCGTATCAAAACACAACCATAGAATCCTGATCAATGTGTCCAACTTGGTGGCATTAACCGACTAAGACATGTTCCTTCGATGGAACAGATCAAAGACACTATAGGCCCAACTAAAAGTTCACCCAGGCCCATAAGTGGGCCCGAAGGTTCTCCCACTCATGTTTGGACAGCTGTTCCTCCAGGATTGGAGGAAGAAATAATATAATGAGAGAGATTCTGTAACGATGGAGAGAGGTGCTGGATATTCTACACTTGGATTGGAATCTTCTTATCCCTCTCTCTTACTGTTTTGCCACCCAAAACTAAGAGAGTCTAAAATAAAAAGTAAAAAGAGAAAATATAAATTTGTTTCAAAGTAATGGAAAATGAGAAGTAGAAGAGAAGTTTGTGAGAAATTTTAATTAATGTAAAGAGATAAAAAACTGATAATCTAAATAATAGTTCAAGTGCTTTTATATTAAAGTTAAATATGAATGGATATTTAAATATTAGTTACTTATATCAGATTGAAAAATATGTCTTTTGGGAACCTTTTTAAAATATATATTTTTATTGCTTGATATTTAAATAAGTTTTTCATTTTATAAAATACGGTTATTTAAAAAATAATTGAAAATGTAAATTAAAGTCAAGTGAAAAATTTAATCCTAAAATCTTGATAAAAATTAAATAATATTTTAAAAATCATTTTAATTGAATGGATGTTAATTGTAAAAATCTTGATATAATTATAATAGAAAAGAAGAGCATGGATGTTAATTGAATGACATGCATACCTTTAAAACCTTTTTGTAATGATTAAGGAATCATTTTATTTTATAAAAAAGTTAGAGACATGTTTTCTAAATTAAAGAACATATTTTTACTGTCTCGTGAGGTGATTATTTAAAATTACAAATACATATTGTTAAATAATTTTTTGAACTCCGAAAATTCAAAAAATGGGAAATCATTGGCAACGGTACAAGGAACAACAAAATGCAAATAGATATTAAGGTATGGATGTGTGAATAGCCCATGAAGAAGCAGAGTTTACTTTTAATTTTTTTATAAGGGTATTTTAGTTATGTTCTACCCTTTAAAGGGTGCATTTAGAAATCATAGTGCCGCACAATGCAAGACCCGACATGTTAACCCAAATTCGTAGGCTTACCAACGTTCAGAAGCCCATTATATTCAAACGAGACAATGAAAGTTTATAATATTTTATATTCTCAAGAAAAAGTACACTATGTTTTTGAAAAGTTTAAATATGTTTTTAGTTTTTAACTTTTGTTAAAAATTGGAATTAGTTTTTTTTGGAAATTTTGATCCAATTTAGTCCTAAATTTTAGAAATATGTAAATTTAATCATTTTAATCAAATTTTATTAAGTTTATTTGACATTTCAAACACATTTTATTATAGTATTTTAGTTTATTTATACCGTTTGACACATTTTCGTTTTAGTGTTAACTGATAAACGCATTTGAAACGTCAAATAAATTATAAAAAATTTGATTTAAATGACTAAATTGAAACATTTCTAAATATGAAAGACTGAATTAGTTCAAAGTTTCCAACAAAACTACTTACAATTTTCTCTAAAAAATAAAAAACATATTTAACCCTAACATTATTACTACATGAAAAATGTTGTATGCAAAAACACACTCATATCAGATACAAAGTTAGATTTTTTTAGTTATTTATTAAAAAAATTGTATTTTGAAAAAAAACTCTAACTTGAATTCAAATAGTTATTTGAAGGCATCAAAGAGAGAGAAAAAAAAAATTAAGTAATGAAAGTAATATAATAAAAATATCATAAAAAAAATAGTTTCTTCTTCTAAAAAGTAAAGTATTGCATTAATCAGATATTATGTTGTTTAGAACATCTTTAGTACACATGTTTAACTGCCTTGCATCTTTAGTATTTCATGTAGATTTTTATATTTGACCTACGCAATTGGTGAGTTAAATGAACTTTACTTTGGGACTTAGTAGGTTGCCCTCAAACCTATATAATCAAGTTCCATTTAATTCAAAATTTAATTAGTTGTCCATTATTTAATGAATTAAGTTATTTTTTATGCAAATGAGTACTAAAAATCTTAATATATATTTGTGAACGTGTACTGACATATTTAATAAAAGAATTTACCGTTTGCAAAAATTAAAATTGTTTAAATCGAGTTACACGTACATGTTTTTTCACCATACAAATGTTATGTAGATGCAAGCTTAAATGGTATATGTCCAACTCTAATTGGAATTTGGATTCCTCTAATTGTAGGTAAAAGTATCATGTTTTTTGAAGAGGGGAACCTTTTTTATTGAAAAATGAAATAATAATTATCTCAAGAATTATGAGAGCTTAAATAATAATTAAGAAACCAGTATTATTGTTTTTTACACTATATCAAGTTGGATTGGAGCGTATGGCGAATGACTCTTTTTACCTAACCAAAGTGTCGTTCAACAGGTGATAACCCATGGTATTAAATACAGATAATAATTTTGTGTACACAGTGCTTGCTTCATTTACTGAAGATAAATTTTATGTTAACTAAATAAGATTATTATTATGGATGATAAAATTCTTCAAAACAAAATTTCTAGCTTCATAGAATTATCAGAGTTGCATAAATAAATAAATAACAAAATGGATGAACTTGGGAGTTGCTTTCTCCTTGCATCATATTTGAAAAACGAGTTTGCATGAAAATGGAAGTTCTAATCAACACAAGCAATGCTACAAATTCATGTTGACATTTTGTTATTGGTCGATTTTCATTTTGAATTTTGAACAACCTTTAAACAATAATATGAAGCAGCTTCATTGGACCCATTGAGCCTCTAATCTAAATTTCCAGCTGAACATGTCAGACTATGCCTAACAATTGAATCATATGTGCTTTAGATGTATATATGGTAATAAAAGTTTAGAATAATTTGAAATTATCGTTATTATTTTTATTTAATACTTTCTTAATAGAATATCAAGGAGGAACACAGTCCACAACAGTAGCAGGGAAACATGCCGATAAGGTAAACAAATACTAACACACAAACGGCATCGAGATAGCTCAAAGAGTTGCATGCATGGAGTCCTATGAGTTATACAACATAATAATGCAAGAAAAGGATTAGTCCTCCCAAAGGTTTCAAAATCACATCCTTATCGTACGCTTTACACGATTGCAACTCTTGCAATCATTCTGGGGTTGGTAACAACATTAAATATTTGGCCTCATGTTCAGATGAGATGCTATCTTTTGCCCAAGAGAACGGTCAGCCTGCATGACAGTTCCAAGAAAAGAACATTATGTGAGAAAACCATACCCAAGTAGTTCATACACTGCTAAAGTAGCATGTCTAAAATCTAAATCTCATTATCTCACCTGAGACCAGTATGATATCCAGACACTGCGGATTTCATGGGTCACACGTGGGTCAGATAAAGCATCAACCCATCGGCGGATAAATCTATCTTGCCTGCACAGAAGAGAGAACCCGACATTAGACATCACCAAACATATTTCGCATTGATCATATCAGTAGTTTATAACAGGAACCTGTCAGGTGCCCAAGATCGGAATCTCTCTCCAGCCTGCTTGAAGTTGTTCTCCTTCTCAATTGCATTCTGCATTAAGAAGTAGAGTTGTTCATACATTTGCACTAATTAATATCGTCAGCATTCCAAAAGTTTTACCAGAGCTATTTATTGTTTTTCAAAATCTTGCCATTTGTTTATAAAGCATTAATCTCTTCTATCCAAAAGCAATGCTAAAAAAGAACACAACCTAATCTTGTAATTTGTTTCTTCTACAATGAAGAAACATTTAACAATGTTATGGGTCCACTTCTTTGCTTCCTTTATTGTCAGATCAATTTACATAATATATTTGCTCAGCAACAGTATTTTGTCTAACAGATTAGAATAGAAAAACATATCAAAGGAATACACGTTTTAACTAATGCTTTGATTGAAGTTTGAATTTTCAGAAATTTTTATTAGAACTCTAGAATGTGTAATTTGGTTTCTTAGTTTCTTAAACAAACAAAAACTGAAAGGAACTATGCAATAGAACTGAAATTCATGGCCAGTGGATTCCTTTGCTAACAGGTGCTCCACAATTGCATATTACCCAAATGATAAAATCTAACCTTTTCACGCCTTCCAGAGCAGATAGCAGAAGGAATGGGGAACCTTTCTGCATGACGAACAGGATCATACCTTGAGGGGAAGTAATTGACCTATAAATTGGCAGAATTTAGTCCCACGAAAGAAATGTAATAATAACTAAAGAATTGATAGCAATATCACCCAACCAGGATGTGCGTGAATAACTTAACAGCAATAATGTAGTTAACAAGGCAATCGGCTTCTCATGCAGGAAAAAATAAGAAAATATGAAGAGTCCAAACTTTAACCTACCTCCTCATCCCTGTGGATGAAATTCATGAAACCTTCATGGTGATTGTTGTGGTGAGCACACTTGGGAGCATTGGCAGGAAGTTGCAGATAGTTTGGTCCAAGCCTGTGCCTCTGTGAATCAGCATAAGAGAATATCCTGGTTTGAAGCATCTTGTCATCAGAGTAATATACACCAGGAACTATTATGGCAGGGCAAAATGCAAGTTGCTCATTCTCAGCAAAGAAGTTGTCTATGTTCTTATTCAGGACCAAGCGACCAACAGGCTGCAAGGGTATAATGTCCTCGGGCCATGTCTTGGTTACATCAAGAGGGTCAAAGTCAAATTTGTCTTCGTGCTCAGGATCTATTGTCTGAATGAATAGTTTCCACTCGGGATAGTTACCAGCAGCAATCGAATCATGAAGGTCTTGAGTGGCATGACTATGGTTGGCTCCTCCCACCTTAATGGCCTCTTCCTCCAATAGACACTTCACACCACTCACGGTCTTCCAGTGAAATTTCACATACACTGCTTTCCCAGCCTTGTTGACCAGGCTATATGTGTTAACTCCAAAACCATCCATATGCCTGTAATCTTGTGGAACACCCAAATCATCAAATAAAAAGGAGAACATGTGAAGGCTCTCCGGAAAGTGAGAGAAGAAGTCAAGGATCCTCCAATTCTCCTGGATGTGGTTCTTAGGGTTGGGTTTAAGAGCATGGACCATATCTGGAAACTTCATGCCGTCACGTACAAAGAAGACGGGAAGGTTGTTTCCAACAAGATCAAAGTTACCCTGTTTCACAAGGCAAAATTAGGAATAATGTACAACACCAAAGCACAACTACTGCCATATTTCTTTAAAGGTTAAACTAAATATTTGATTCTTCTAGTTGTCTCTGTACAAGAAAATTTTAAGTTTTATCTCTACGATGAGCTTAGTTTTAAACATATTATTTTTCAACAACAGCAGCTGAAATGTTAGGGAAGATATTTCCTAAACATGTTCTAAACATGCAATATGTTTATTAATCTATACCTCTCTGGTGTAAAATTTCACAGCAAAACCTCGAGGGTCCCTCAAAGTTTCAGGGCTACCACGCTCATGGATGACAGTTGAAAAACGGACAATTACTGGTGTCTGAACTCCAGGAGCTCGCAGGAAATCTGCACATGTCAGGTGAGAAACGTCATGTGTGACCTCAAAGAAACCCTTTGCACTAGCTCCCCTGGCATGGACAACACGTTCTGGGATCCGTTCCCTGTCAAAGTTTGCAAGCTTTTCCACAAGATGATAATCCTCCAGGAGAATTGGACCTGCCAAAATGGATAAAATAACGTAAGTTTCCTCTTTTCTGATTAAATAATATTCATCCGAATTCAATACAGATATACACCAGTGTGACAAACACATAAATAAGCCAACACCCCATCGGCACCCTCGCCAAAGTATAGGAAAAAAAGGACCGAAATCTCGTAATCTTTTTCCACGTAATTGTAACTAACAAGTTGCAACGTAGATAAGTGAAATCAAAGTTTACACTATACATAGAGATATACAATCTCTATGATAGAAACAGTGCAAAGAATCAATACATGCCAGAAAGATTCTATTTGGATAAACTTTTTTCATAAATCGTAATAAGGAAAACAAATATGAAGGGAAAATTAAACAAGTTTCTCCCACAAAACTCAAATTTATTTATGCATAAAATCAAATCAAATTTTGGTAAATGATAGCACTTTTACAAATTAATTAATGTATAAACTAACCTATGCGAACTGGAAGAAACTTGGTTCATTTTTTTTCTCTTTTTTCGGGGGAAAAAAAATATTTTAGTCTATACTTTTGGTTAAACATGGTTAAGATCCCTATATTTTTAAAAATTGATAACTTTAGTCTTCCATAGATTTTAGTTCCTCCTTCCTAAAAATTCAACATCTTTCTAAAGTTAGGAGAATCTAAATACACATGTTTTTTTAAAGTTCGAAGACCAGATAGAAGAGTACATGGACCTTGATCACGTTTAACCGAATATTCAAGAACTAAAAATAGTGTATATATGTTTGTTGAAAAGTTTTTCAGAACATGGCTTAGATGTTGCATTCTGAATATTCAGTGAACCGTGACTACCAAGGGTAATAACTAACTGCCAAAACCAGATTCACCTATAGTCTATACATACTCATTCACATGATCCACACATCCTGTACTAATAGCCCTCAAAACACAACAAAGCCAGCAAAATCATATTATTTACCAGGGTTCTACTTCGCTGGCATAAAAAAAGTTAAAGTTGAACAATTCTAGTAAGCAAGGAATCATTCAAATGCGTGATTATGCAACAATTTCAGCTAGGATGAGTACCTCTAGTTCCAACAGTTAAAGAGGAGTTGTTGTTCCAAACAGGAGCACCGGAATTTGTAGTCCAGAACGGAGAATTGAAAGCGCTGGATGGCCGGTGCTGCATCACACAAAGAACCAGTAAGCAAACAGAGTCTAATAACCGATTCACACGACAGTAGTTGCTCCACGAAGCGCAGATTTCAAAGAGTTCACAAGTTATAGTTATAGTTAATAATCCAGAATTGAACACGTTGAGATAAAAGAAACGGCGAAAACGAAAAAGAAGAAGATTTGGTGAGTCTAGTAATGGTGCAGTCGGAAAACATTAGGCAATTAAAGAAGAGAATGGCGAATAGCAATACCTTGTAGGGATCCATGGTAACGGATGAGACTTAGAGACGAAAGAAGAGGATGAGAATGAGATTAGGAAAACGGCAATGCTGTTTCGTTTCGTGTGGCAATCGCGAGTCTTACGGCCTTATAAAGACTTTTTTTTTTCCTTTTCCTTTTTCGAAATTTCATTCTTGTCTTTTTTTTTTTGGTAAATATATCATAATTATCAATGAATATCCGTGAGACACGAGACATAGCCTCGTTGGAAGACGGGAAAGGAAAAATGACAAAAATTAATGATAATATTTTTAAATAAAGAAAACATTAAAAAGTCAGATTGTATAATTAACAATTAACATCCAATAGATAAAAAAAAAAAAAGCAAAGATAGCCTATTTCAATTATTATGCTTCTCGTAAAGTATTACATTAGAAAAAAAATTTCATATTAATTTTTTTATTTGGAAAATAGGAGGTTCTTATATTAATAGACATGATATTGATATTTTCAATTTCTTATCCTCCAAAATTATTCAGATATCATTGAACAAAGAAAAGTTATGCATAGAGTACAAATACTTCTATAATAAAAGCTTGAGAAAATAAATTTCTTGTTATAAATTATATATATATATATATATATATATTAATTTATCTTTAGATTCGAAATAATATTTTTCTTCTTTAATGAAGTTGAAAAATAAATTGGTGTTATAAAATTAATGATAATTCAAACACGGGAAAAAATAATTTTTTAGTCCGATAAAGAATCTAAATTCCTCCAATTCCATATATTCAGAAATCTCAAAGAGGTAAAAATAATTTGGATTTGGTTTTTCTGTGCCATTCTATTATATTTTTATAATATATTAATTTTAACATTTTAAAATATATTAAAATAATATTTAAAATATGTATTTTTAATATTTTAAAAAATAATAATATAGAATCTGGACTCGAATGGGAGAGTGCAGTTTAGAATTGAAAGACACTTTCAAAACAATCCTTCTTTTATTTCCATAAATTCTATTTTGTGAATAGTTAGGAGGGATTATATGTATATATGTTTCTATAAGAGAATAACGTTTAATTCCATGAAAGAATTAATCTAATATAAAATAAAATATTCATATTAATAGTAAATCATTATGCTTGTGGATAATTTTTTTTTATAAATATACATTTACTTCATTGCGTAAATAAATTCCATAGTTTTTTCCCATTTATAACCAATTATTTAATTTTTTTAAAAAACAATTATAAAAATATTGAAAACGAATTTTTACAATCGAATGCAGGCTTAATAAATGTTTATCCAAGAAAAAACGTTTTAAACAAAAAAAAAAACATATAAGATACTAACTCATAAATAGTATTAATTTATATATCCCATTTTGACATATTGTTTTATGTAAATTAAAAATTCAATAGTTATTGCTTAATCATCATAATGTGTCATTCTTTTTCATTTTCTGTTGAAAATTGAATATGAATTGTCTGCATATATCATGTTCGTAATAGTATTAAAGTATGAAGTGTAGGATGATAACGATGAAAAATGGATTATATTAACGGGTGACTTTAATTATATTTTATGTCCATTTTAATTTCACTTTTTGCTTGAAATAAAATCTGATAAAAGTAGACGAGAATCTGGCGAATAACTCGGCGATATTTTATGGGATGTGTGAACTGTGGACCACAGGTATTATTATTAATGGATTAGTATAGAATGTGTAATATTTTATGGTGAGCATAAAAAGCGATAGATAGATAAGAGATGGATTAAGTTGAGAAAAAAAATAATTAAAATATTTGAGAACCTGGTGAACTGGTGCTTCCTTATCTTTTTTTCGGCCTTTTCTTTTAAGTTTAGCCTTAGCAATATGTGAGATAGTGACATGGACCATTCCTAACAACACACGCTACCCAATGTTCTCCAAACGTGGTCTCCCACCAAAATCGCTTAAATTTAATTCAAAACAAATACTTTATTATATCTTTGATTTAATTGTCGAATTTTAGTTTAATCAGATGATATCACTTTTATTTATTTAGATATATTAGGTACTTGTTTTTCAAAAAATGTTAATATTTGAAAAGATGTATTAGTTAAATTTTTTTTAATAAAAAATTATTAATACTGTTTAAAATGACTTACAAAATTAAATATTGATATTTATGTTAAAATTTAGTGATAAATGTCACGAATTAAGTTAACGATTTTAGTAATTTTTGTATAAAATGAACATGCTTAAGATACCTTTTCAAAAATTGTAACTAGATTAACACATTTTTACAAACGTGTACCAAACTGACACATATAAACGAAAATAAGTACCATCCAACTAATTAAACATATAACTTTCATTAAACCTAAACGTAATTATAAAATAGTTATATTATTTTATATAATATTTTTAATATATTTTGACTTAAAATTTTATTAAAATTAAATTATCTGAGATATTATAGTTGGATCGTAATTTTTTTTAAATACCTAAAAATGCTAATATATAAATGAATAGTAACGTGAGGATTATTGGATGTATCGGAAATTTTGTTTTTATTGCGTCATATTTTCCTTTTTTATTTGTAATATATTTCGCAACTTATCTCGTTAAAATTATATAATGAAATAGTGTACTTTTTGTGGATGAAATTTTATTTAAAAATTATAGCTGCATAAATCACATATCACGGTCCTTAAATGCGCCCAAAGGGCATATTTTCTTCTGGGGTGCATGACAACCTTCGAGTACGTCCTTGCAATATATTTTTTTCAATTATTGGAATTGATTATTTATTTTGTATTAAAAATATAGAAAATGTACGTTATTAATCGCCAAAAAAAAAAATCGTGTTAAACATGATTTTAAGTTGTTGTTTTTATAAAAAATCAACAAAAATATTACATTTGTTTATCTTTTATTGATTAACTAGCGTACACACAGGTGTGTATGATAATATCTTAACAGATGATAATGGTGTAATGTTATTAAGTTAATATATAAAATAAATTTATATTTATTAAAAATGAAATCAAATGTTAAAAATAAAGTAAAATGAATAGAAAAATTAATTGTTGATGAATAAAAAAAAGAATAAAAGATAAACAGTTTTATAGAAAACAGGTAAAAATAACCATTAATTTTAAAAAATTTAATAAATAATTATATTCTAAAGAGTATAATTGGTATTATGAAATGTGGACACAAAAGAAAGAATCATCTTTATATATTGTTATAGATAATAAAAAATAATTTATAATATTAATGAAATAGTTAAGTAAATAATCAAATTATTTCAAGGGAAAAATTAATGAAATAAAATAATAAACAAATAATTAGTGAATATATTAATGTGAGTTAGTATACGTAGACGTTTTGGTTTTTTAAATCTAATTTATTGCTACTTAAGTACAATAACATTTACGTTTCCCAAAAAATTCAATGAAAGTTGATATTTAATGTAATATAGTTCTGAAAGTTCTTCAAACTTTTAATTCAATCTAACATTCCATTTTAATCAGCGTAATATCACTATTTTTGTCTCTTGTTTTAAAGGTAAATCAAGTTAGATAACAAGGATGTGATATTTTTTTTATATTTTAATGTTATTACCTAGAACATTCTACTATTAATAAAATTATTATTGTTATTCAATATATTTTCAATAAAAATAATATATCATTTTATATAATGTTATTTTATATTATTCACAAAACCTTACACATTTGCCAAATAAATAAAGGAAGCAAAATTTGGAAAATAATAATCACGTATGATCCATTTAATAAGAAAATTAAAGAAAACATAGTTAATTGAATAATATAAAATTTGAGTACTTAATTTGAGTACAAAATTAATAATTACTCAATTAAAGATATCAAATTAATGACAAATTTAAAATTTAATTAAACTTAAAAAAGAAGGGTTAATTATGGTTTTATCTCTTAACTTTTAATAATAATTTAAATTAGTCTTTTAGAAACTTTAAACCAATTTAAAATTTTGTCAATCTCTAATATTTACAAATGTGTGAAATTAATGGTTTTAACTAAATTTTTTTAAGTTTATCTAATATTTCAAACAAGTTCTTTAATTAAGATTAGATACGTGCAAGACACCGTAAGCAATTTAAATAATATTATGAAACGAAGTTAAAAGATCAAATAAACTTAATAAAATTTGGTTAAATCACGTATTTTTAAAATTGAGACTAAATTAGACTAAAATTTCACAGACAAACTAATTTTAATTTTTACTTCAAATTAAAATTAAAAAACAAAAAACATGCTTAACCCTCAAAATATTTATAAAAATAAAAGAAAAATATGAAATAATTAAAATTTGTAGTGAAATATATAATTTAATTATTATAAAATTAATAGAATCATCATATACTACTTATTCAAATTAAAAGCATCCAAATGTTAAAATTTGAAAAACCCACAAAATCAATTTTAAAAGTCAGCTCTGAAATTGGAAATAGTTTGGGCGCGTGTGGGTGTAGACGCGGTTTTCTTAAAAGCTATTTGTTACTGGGATTCGCGTTTAACGTGGAAATTAAGTGATTTTGGTGAGAACATGATAGGCTTGGAAACACCCAAATTAGTCGGTGTCATAAGTTTGTGCGAATCTTGAGAGTATCAAAATGCGTTTTTGGTCTGATTAGTGATATTGCAGAGCAAGGACAAAACGTGAACACAGTATCAGTTGTTTTGTGAAAATCATTTTATAAATCAATATTTTCATACCCAATTCTGATAATCTGTCATCTTGAGTTAGCCGAGTATTTTAAAAATATTATCCTTGTTTTTTCTTAAAGAAAGTTATATACCAACCTATTATAGTATCAAATTTGACTTCAAAATAGAAATAACATTAGTATACTACAATATACACTACACCCAAATACTTCAAATAATAAGATTGTATATTTATATTTTTTGTTGTAATTTATTTTTTAGTTATATGGTAAATTTATTAGATAATAGAAGTATGTAACAATAATTCAACATCAACTTGAAACTTCAAAGTGAAAAAGTAACTAAAACAACATAATAAACACTAAAGCTAAATACTTTAACGACGATTTAATAAACACCAAAGCTAAATACTTGAACCAGAATTTCGTTAGACCATACATTTACAAATGATTTTAAAGAAAAGACAGAAGAAATTTGAAATTAAAGAGTTGTGAATATATAAATATACAAGATAAGAGATTAAAACATTAATGGCGATCCAAAATCTTAAAATAATAAATTTTTGATTATTTTATTTATATATTAATTATTTTACTTATTTTTATTTGATGTAAGATTTCGAACTCACCTTTTAACTCTTGACAATTCATAAATAATGTTGGTTCCAGATAAGAAAATAAACTATATTCACATAATAATCCAAGTAATCCAAATTAAAATACTTTTACATGTTAAAATACAACCTAAAACCTAAAGTCTTACGTCTTCACAAGCAAAAAATAAAACTTAAAAAATTATAAAACATTTAACAAATCTAAACCAAACCCATATCTATTAAAAAAGCACAGTCTCGAAGCAGAAAACTTGTAAAATCATTAACCTGACAGGAACGTCTTCACATACCAATATTTAGACGAATACGAATGCCAACATCATTTTAAGTTATTTCTTTTGTGTTTTCTGAAAAAGTGACTCCTAATTCATTCATATTTTCTGCTGTGTCTTCAACATATTTTAATAATCACTAATTTTTAAGTTTTAAAATATATATTTCTTTTAAATACCAATATATTACATTTTTAATGTTCAGTACACGAGAGTAAAAGAAAAACTGAGTATAGAATCTGGCTATCACTATTTAGAAAAAAAAAAGTGATTTAAAGTAGTGAAAGAGGCAAAGGCAGGGGACAATAAACATGCAAGTGTTGGAGGCTAAGGTAAAGGCTAAATCTTTGTCTGTTTATTGTTTTCCATTAATGGTTTTGATTTTGCTTCCAATTGGCGTCTTCTTTTTGTTGGCACCTAAATTGAAACAAGCTTTATTTTTTCACTATACTGCTTATTAATCAATGATATGAATGACTCAAGAATCAATTTATAAGTTTCCAAGTTTACACCAATACATTATTGCAGCAACCCTGTTCGATAAATATCATAAATTAAAACATATTTCGATGAATTTATAGTATTTTTATTCTATTTACATTTACGCTAAAACTTGGGCCCTTTGAGAAATAATCAAAACTTGATTAATTTTAGTGTCCCATTTGAGAAGGAAAAAAAACATAATACTATTATTATTTTGATATAATTATTGATTTGATTTTCTAATTTATTTTAATTTGTTTAATTTAGTTTCCGAATTTTTGGAACGTTGAATTTGATACCTTATTTTTTTAAATTAAATTAATTTAATATCAGACTAAATAGGAAAATGATTTTTTAATTATTATATTTTGACAAATTTATGTCACTTTTTTAGTGATTTTTTATTTTCTTATTCTCAATATTTTAAAACCACTTAAAAAACGACACTTCATGTTGTAAAATAAAATTGTCAAAATTTAATAATCAAAATATCATTTTCATACTAAATATACTTAATCAAGAAAATATCAATAAAAAAACTAAAATGATATTAACTACACTCAACAAACAAAATAATTAAATTAACAATTCCATCGTGTGACAACTATCCGTATACAAATAAAAGAACGTTAAGTTAAATGAAATATGATAGAAGGTATAAATTGAATCACTTAAAAAAAAAAATAAAGATACCAACTTGAAAACTTCTAAAAATTCAAGAACCATAAAGATAGTAACTTGAAACTTCTAAAAATTCAAAAGAACCAAAATGAAGCTTTCAAAAATTTGAAAACCAAATTAAACCGAGTCGAAAAATTGGGGGAGTAAATCCATAATTATTCCGATTATTTTCTTGACAAACATGATTAGAGGTTTGGTAGAAGAAAGAGAACGCATGAAAAACAAACAGATGGAAACTCTTGCACCGTTGCTTGCTTGGTTCTTCACGTGGTGAAGGATATACTTTCCTTTCCTCTGTTTCTTATTTGTAATCTAGCAATGAAAAAGACGGTTAAGGGTAATGATTCATGCCAAAGTGGGTCCTTCATTACTGCTATTTAAACAATTAAACAATGCCCCTCTTCTTCCACACTCTTCGCTTCATCATGCTCACGGACATTGCTTGAAGCTCAAGTCGAACTTGGCCAACTTGATCGAAAACCGTTTTTGGATCTCGGGGAAATGGTTAACTGTTTCTGCCTTAATCCGTTCATTTCCGTTTCTTCAAACGTTGCCTGCACCTCCCACGTAATTCACCATCTTCAACTTTCGCTTATGCTGCTTTCTTGTTTCTATTCTCTAGGAATTTTATGTGGCTTTCTTGGCACTGTTTTGGTTTCAAGCTAACCTGCATTTTGGTTTCTTTTTATTTGTTTTCTCATCCTTAATGGAAAAACCTTAACCCTAGATTTCTCACGGTTCGTTTTGGTTGCTAGAATTTACAGTCTGAAGTAAGATGTCAGTGAAGTGCTTATTTTAGTTCATTTCTATTTTTATTTTAAGAGGAAGAGGTTTTTGAGCACCGAATTATGATTACCGCAAACGCCACCCCTTGTTTATCAAAATCTAATGTGAATGATTGCTTTCGACACTCTCTTTCTTTGGCAGACTGTGAGAAGCAGGCAGCGTCTTGCACCACAAAAGTCAGTTGATCTTGCTCTTGGCTATCGGAATCCACTTGGATATGGGTTTGGTTTTGGATTGAGAAGATCACTGCACGAGATGGTATATTTGACCATGTTTTATGTTTTTTTATTTCAACAATTAAACAATTAGGGTCTATGTTTCCTGAGAAACTTCAGAATTGTTTGTTGCTTTTGTCGGAATCAATTTTCTTTTGGAATATAGTTCAGTATGTTTGGTAGTTTAGACATGAACATATTAAATTAAAGGTAACAGCTAAGAAATTCAACGTGTTTTATAGCGTGCTAAACTCTTGTCCTTTTCTCTACTTGTCACGTCCAGATAGAAGTGAATAATCAAAGTGAATTCTTAAAATGACGTTGAACGTTTAGACTTTAGTCGAGCATATTCGCCCCATTTGTTTGGAAATGAAAGTTTGTATGTCTGTTATACGCATATGCGAATATGCTGCATGTGGATAAGTTGTCTCGGTTTGTTTTCCTACAACTAGGTGAACTCTCGTTTCAAGGGTGTAGCTGTTATGACAGATGACAAATCAACAATATCATCCACTGAGGAATACTTAGAAAACATTGGCATCTTTTCTACCGATCCGTCCCTAAATCCATATAAAGATCACTTCAAATATAGACTGAAGAGATATGTAGATCAGAAAAAGCTTATTGAAGAATATGAAGGAGGTCTTGAGGAATTTGCCAAAGGTGGTTATGATGATTCTTGGCATTGTTTCGTGTTTGTTTGCCTTTTCTACATATCTGTGCATACACAATATTATAGCTGCTAAGTACAACTAATAACGTTTATCCATGTCTTCTATCATAACTGTGTTTCAACTGGATTGATCTCTTTCAAAATGCCTCACTGATTTGATAGATTGATTCTATCTACAGCTTTGATACAATGTTTTCCTTCCCTTTACACTTCCCCTTTCTTCTCAGGTTACTTGAAATTTGGATTTAACAGAGAAGAGGGTGGAATTGTGTACCGCGAGTGGGCACCTGCTGCTCAGTAAGTTATATATTTGTCAATTATTTGTCATTGTTTTATTGAGTAATCTTTTCAGAATTTATATTTCTTTCAATGCAGGGAAGCACAAATTATTGGAGACTTTAATGGATGGGATGGTTCCAACCACCAGATGGAAAAAAATCAGTTTGGTGTCTGGAGTATTAAGATCCCTGATGTTGATGGAAATCCAGCTATAACACACAGTACAAGAGTAAAGTTTAGATTCCGCCATGGGGATGGAGTTTGGGTTGATCGCATCCCTGCTTGGATCAAATATGCCACTGTTGATCCTAACAGATTTGCAGCACCATACGATGGTGTCTACTGGGATCCACCACTCTCAGAGAGGTCACATTATTCACCTGTTGAATATCTTTTGACTTGCTTTCTTTAATAAAAATTAATCATTGCATCTGAAGGATCGATACTTTAAGGGACTTTGGTGTATGCCACATATTAACTGAATTTAAACTTGTGTAAATAATTTCTTACGGTTTCGTTGGAGATTCAAAAATTTTCATAGCTTTCAGTTGAATTACAATTAATTTAAAGGTTTGGATCAAAATGAACGTGCTTATTTTAGTTGCATTATAAATAGTCTCTTCTGAGGCATAAATGAAATATAAATGTACTGTGATATATGATTTATTGTAAAATGAAATACAATTTGTTTTGGAAATGAATACTACCAAAATCCCATCAAATGTCATTATTTGAAATTGTCACATCAAATCATGGTTGATAGAATAACAAATACTGATTTCAAATGTGAGTTGTGATAGAATCCATTGAGGAATCAATAGAGTTCCACCTTTTTTATATTCCATATACGCTAGCATGTTTCGTTCCACTTTTCTGCCTGGTCATTCAAAAAAAACTTTGTTCGGGGTTTAGTTTGAAACAGAACGAGAAAAATGTCTATTTGATTTAAAAGTTGTTAATTGCTCAACTGGATCCAATAATCCTACCATTCTTTTATATAACTCGGTTATGTTCACACAGAATTATATTCATTTGTTTGCCTTCTTTTCTGTTCTGCAGATATGAGTTTAAATATCCACGTCCACCAAAGCCGAAGGCCCCACGTATATATGAGGCTCATGTGGGGATGAGTAGCTCTGAACCTCGCATAAACTCTTACAGGGAATTTGCAGATGAGATTTTGCCCCGTATTCGAGCAAATAACTATAATACAGTCCAGCTGATGGCCGTGATGGAACATTCTTATTATGCATCATTTGGATATCATGTAACAAATTTTTACGCTGTGAGCAGTAGATCTGGAACCCCAGAAGATCTTAAATATCTGATAGATAAGGCCCATAGCCTAGGATTGCAGGTTTTGATGGATGTTATCCACAGTCATGCCAGTAATAATATCACCGATGGACTCAATGGCTTTGATGTTGGCCAAACTTCACAAGATTCTTACTTCCATACTGGAGATAGAGGTTATCACAAGTTATGGGATAGTAGACTATTTAACTATGCCAACTGGGAAGTTCTTCGTTTCCTTTTATCTAATTTAAGGTGGTGGCTCGAGGAGTTTAAATTTGATGGATTTCGATTTGATGGAGTAACATCAATGCTGTATCATCACCATGGAATCAACATTGCTTTTACAGGGAATTATAATGAATATTTTAGCGAAGCAACAGATGTGGATGCTGTTGTCTATCTGATGCTGGCTAATTCTCTGATCCACAGTATTTTGCCAGATGCAACTGTAATTGCTGAAGATGTTTCTGGCATGCCTGGAATTGGTCAAGAAGTTTCTGATGGTGGAATTGGTTTTGACTATCGTCTAGCCATGGCTATCCCTGATAAATGGATTGATTACTTGAAGAACAAGAATGAGTACACATGGTCAATGAAGGAAATCTCTTGGAGTTTGACAAATAGGAGATACACTGAGAAATGTGTTTCCTATGCTGAAAGCCATGACCAGGTATGAGCTCTGCTATTGTATATTCAGTGTTACCTTTGTGATGGAAATACAATAAGAATCTATGCAAAATTAAATTTGTGAGCAGCAAAATGATGGAAACTGGAGAGGTCAAATAATCATTAATTTATGTATTTCATTGTTTTTAATTCCACTACTACCAATGTTATATAAATTTTACATTGGACAGGCCATCGTTGGGGATAAGACTGTTGCATTTCTCCTAATGGATGAAGAAATGTATTCTGGCATGTCTTGCTTGGTTGATCCTTCTCCTATTGTTGAGCGAGGGATTGCTCTTCAAAAGGTCTTTTATCTGATCACTAAGATCACTGCACTGCATCATTTATGTGGAAATTAGATTGCAAAGATGCTAATGCAATACATAATTATTTTTGTTATATAATTTCATTGTAGTCATTGTTATCTTAATTTCAGATGATACACTTCATAACCATGGCATTAGGTGGAGAGGGCTACCTTAATTTCATGGGCAATGAGGTGTGCTTACTGCTTCACTTCCTCCAAAACTGCTGTTCACTGTATTATTACGATGCATCTAACCATGGTTCTTTTTTTTGTTGAACATAATGCAAATTGCATATGAGCAATGAACTTTTACTATAGTTGTATATCATGCATTAGCATATTTTTTTAAATTAATATTCATGAGGCCTTTTTTAGTTTGGCCATCCGGAGTGGATTGATTTCCCAAGAGAAGGCAATGGATGGAGTTATGAGAAGTGCAGGCGTCAGTGGAATCTGGTGGATACAGATCACCTGAGATACAAGGTATTATATAGGGTTTTCTTGTTGGCATGTTTTCACGTATGATTTTAGTACATATGATAAAACAATGGAGTAAACAGATATTTGTAGCATTTGAAATCTCAGAATTCATAAATTAGAAATTATCGTTACAATTAGAGTATCTGTGTTAACTTTGTTAACGTAATATTGTAGGGCTTAGGCATGGTTATTTCAGATCTTCATTTTCCTTAGAATAATGTAGTAAAAAATGGGCACTGTCATTCAGAATATTTTGGTGGGATGCATGAGAGAACTGTGTGATTTTATCTTGTGGAGTCCCCCTTTTTCCTTTCTGGAGACCTCTGTTTATTCTCTTTTTCTTCTACACGTGTTACTTATCTGACATAATTGTTATGATTTTGTTTTTGAAACTTGTGCAGTTCATGAATGCATTTGACAGGGCAATGAACTTGCTTGATGATAAATTTTCGTTCCTTGCATCAACTAAACAAATCGTGAGCAGTGCAGATGATGAAAACAAGGTGAATATGCCCCCAGATGAGTACTATACTCATCATAATTTGATATTTTTTGCCATTTGCTGCTATTCAATTAATTGGTTTTCCTTATGTCAAAATTGATCAAAATAATACTGCTTTCAAGTTTCAAGAAAATAATTTAGGTATTGTGTTGTGAACATAACGTGAACAAAGTATTCCTCAAACATGTATGATCAAAGAACAGTGTCTTCTCTGAGACTTCGTTTGCTATTTTATAATTAAGTGGCTAATAATTTTTACCTTTACAGGTTATAGTCTTTGAGCGAGGAGATCTGATATTTGTATTCAATTTTCATCCAGAGAATACATATGAAGGGTATGCAGCCTATGTGCAATTTTCATTTGTGTTTTTTAAGATATTTTAATTGCAATAGGTTGGGTAGTTTGTCTCATGTATGGTAGATTTATAAATTGTACTGTAGTAATAGCTGTTAACCAGAAATGACTATGAACATGCAGGTATAAAGTTGGATGTGACTTGCCTGGGAAATATAGAGTTGCATTGGATAGTGATGCTTGGGAATTTGGAGGTCATGGAAGAGTAAGCAGCCCTAAACTCTTTGGGGATAAACATGAGTATATATATAAACTGTGGTCAGTCTAAGGGGATTCCACCCTGTCGTTCTTAAACTTGCTCTGTCATTGCAATAGATCTTTCCTTAAGTCTTTATTTTAAATTAAAACATAAAGCATTAAAACTTCATTTTACCTCCCACACCTTCTGTATTCTGCTTGAGACTAATGATTTATTAAACGAGTGGCACTTCTGAACAGCAATGATTTCAGTTGGGTGTGGTTGGGGTTGGAGAATAACTAACGAGGAAAAGGTGGAATTGCTATAAGTGAAATCATTTAAGCTGTTATGATTTTCCCTGAAAATGGTATTGAAGGAGAAAGTGGCTGAGAGGTGAGGAGAGAGGAACGGGAGGGATGAGACCATACATAACATGCACAGGGCGGTGATTTTTAGAGCTCAACTCAATTGCTATTATTTGATGGTTACGAATATACGTGTTAATTTTGCTTATTGGGCTGAATTGACCGTTTCCACTGTTATATAGGTGGGGCACGATGTAGATCACTTCACGTCTCCAGAAGGCATACCAGGAGTCCCTGAAACAAATTTTAATAATCGCCCTAATTCATTCAAAGTCCTCTCCCCTGCCCGTACTTGCGTGGTATGCATATACGGTCCCCATTAAAATCTTTTATTCTGTTGTTTTTAATTATCCTCCTTTGTCTGATTTAATTACACAATGGATTTTTGCACTTTTCGTTAGATACATGTGATAAGATATTCCTCCATTACAAATTTAGTTTGGCTGGAAATTGAAAATAATAAGATGAATATGGAAGGAAGAATCTCTATCTGGAAGTCGTTGATTTGTTTTTCTGCTATGTCAAGTTTGAGCTGCATTGTCAAGTTTTTCTGTTTGCTCTTTTCATAATATGTCAATTGCTAATTAAATTTAAAAATTTCCATAGGTATATTATAGAGTGGAGGAAAGCGAAGAAGAAGGCAACAATAACAGTTTGGTTGGGCTAGAAGACATAGAAGACACTTCTGCTGCAGCAGATGTAACAAAAGTTCCTGATAAATCTGCTTCTTTAGAAAGTGAAGATGACATTATTTTGGATGGGGTGAAGGTGAAGCAAACATTAACTTCAGCAGATGTCTCTGCTGAAGTTGAAAAAGTTTCTGTGAGAAGTGAAGGTAGAAATTTGAACGAGGGGTAAATTTGGCATGGAATCCAGGAAAATGCGATGGATTAAGTAGGCTTTTGGGGGGTTATCATTGAAAGAAATTTTACATGAAATTTTTTGACAATGTTTGCTCTTCAAATCATCATGTATATATTATCTAGAAGATGCAGAGAGATTATAATCTTTTTCAATTGTAAATATTAGCACTTAACACCGGTTTGGCATACGAACTCAAAAAGGCAGTAAAAGAGAAACAAAAATGATCAATTATAGTGATTTTTGATAACATCCAAAAATCTTCAAGAAAGATTTAAAGAAAAAGAAAAAGACTACTAGTTCTTGGAATTCGATAACATTCTATCATTTAATTGATGATTTATTTGAGACTCAATTTGTTTTCAAGTAATTATAAATCAAATATATCCAAAAAGAAAATCATCCAACGAATAATGATGTATATTGCCATATAGTTTATCATACCTGAATCAGAAAACAGATGATGAATCAGAAAGAAGATGATCTATATATACTGACATATACTCGAATAACTGTAACACCAATTTCCAAGTAAAAAACAAAGTATATGACCAGATGAGAGAACAAGATTCAACCTTTAACATCAAATTAAATCAGGTTCTCCTTCTCCCCCCCCAAAAATTTAAAAAAAAAAAAAAAAAACTCCCCTCCCAAAAAGACATAAAACCTTCCGTTTTAAATCCTTCTTGCTCTTGTTCCCATTCTCTTCTCCCCAGCCACAACAGATTTGTCAGATTTTGTAGCCAGAGGAGGCTTTTTGTTTTCCTTGGTCATGCTTCTGAGCATGTACCTTGGTGTTTCACTCACCCCGGCAGAGTAAGCAGCAGAAATAGATTTTCTCAAATTTCCAATCTTTCTCACACTACTCTTCTTTCCAGATTCCACTGAAACCCCAAGAGCGCGAACCGGTTTAACCTTACCTTCATCCACTGCAGTTACACCTCTCTTCCTCATGAGCCTCTCGTTCCTCCTAGCAGAATACTCGTCGTAGAATTTCCCCCTCTCGAACAGAGCACTTGATTTCACACCGCAAGAATACCCACCCGCCGCTTTCTCCAGATTCACGTCACTGCCTTCGTCGCTGACCATCTTCGCCAGAGCCCGAATCTCGGACGAAATCGTGAGGTACTCCGGTCGCATATTCGGAGAGAGAACACGCTTCTGAGATTTCGTCAAAGAACCTGTTCAAATCAAACGCACAAAAAAGGTAAAGAAGACGAGAAAGGAAAACAAAATATTCAGCGCTTAAAGAAAAAGAAGAAAGACCTGGTGGGGTTTGAAGAGAGAAAGAGTTTGATGATCGGAGAACTTGCGGCGGTCGAAGACGCGACGGAGATCTGGGCAATGGAGGCTTGTTCATGGTTGAAGCTGAATACATGATCGATGAATGAAAAAAACAGAGTACTTCAGAAATCGCTTATGTTGGTGGAAACAGTGTCTTTCGTAGTCTCCCTTTTATTATTTTATTGATCAAGAGAATGGGTTTAAATTGAAACAGATGTTGGAGCGTTTACAACGGTCATATTTTGGATCACACGGCTCACGCATTCTTCGTTTGAAATACTGAATCTTAACGAGTCCCCTGTAATCTCTATTTATTAATAATAATAATATTATTATTAAAGTATTAATTAATGCTTTGGATTTATTTTTTTATTTGCTTGTCTTTCTTCCTTATTGGTCTGCGACAATTATTAACAAACTGTACCAAGTTGCTCCATTTAAATAAAGATATTTGGATAGGGTTTTGATTTGTGCGAGCCGTTGACCCATGATCTTTGGCTTTAAGATTTTTAGTTCAATAATTCTTTTTAGTGCATACAAAAATTATGTGTTTTAGTTTTGGTTCCTAATTCTTGTTTATACGCTTTTGGTTATTGTTAGATTTTTTTTTCTTTTCTAACACGCCAAAGGAGAAGATATCACATGAAAGTGGAACACAAATAGTAAGGAACAAAAAAACGCTTAACAAGTAACAAACATTCCCATTGCATAGTAAACAACAAAAAAATTGACTCTTACATTAGTTTCTCTTAACTTCCCTTTACGCATAAGACAACCTTCTTCTAAACACAACGTAAGTTTCACTTACTTATTCAAACATACGAGCAATATTTATTTTTTTCAGAAAAATAATTTTTTGACTATTAAATTTTAACAATTTTTTTTTATAATTTTAGATGTTATATTTTAAATGATTTTTCATTTTTTTTATTTTCTCATTTTCAATATTAAAAAATTACTTAGAAAGTTGTCAATTTAATAGTCAAAATATTAATGTTTTTTTTTTCTAATAAGGACTTCTTTACTTTTAAAAATTGTTGAAAATTATTCTTGTACGTTTAAATAGAAATAGACTAATGATTAATCACATTTCAACACGCTTTGTTTTTATTTTCTAAAATATCTTATCTTTTACGTTCTTTTCAACTTCATTTAAAGTTTCTATCTTTTAGTATACACGAATATCTGAAAATTTTGTATCTAGTTGCTACAATAACATATACCCATGTGAAAATCGTTAATCCTAAAAATAATGAGGCTTACTATAACTTTTTAATAAAATAAAAGTATCACGAACAAGTCTAGGTAGATGGGTTATTTTTCCATTTCCCGTCTCTTCCGCACCATCTAACCTATTAAATTGGTGGTCCATAACTAGGTGGAGGTAGACTATTTTTTCTCAAATTAAAAATTAAAATTAAAATCAATTTAAAATATTAACTTTTAGTTAAATACACAAATATGTAATTCTACTATAATTTAAATAATTAATACTTGTAAAATAAATTTTAATTATTAATTATAATAGTATAATTTAACATATATATAATAATTATTACCTATTTTACTACCCCAATTTCTTTTGTATTATTTTTTTTGGATAATAAATATCACAGCACGCCACCACACCACATCATTATATATCAAAACATTAAAAGTCAAACTTTTTTTTCTTCCCCTCTTCTATTCCATTCTCTCTTTCTCTTTTCTTTTTTTTAAGAACTCTTAATTTAAAAGGTTAGAATTTGCGTTTTTCGGTCCACACCATGAAAGACACAAATTCTAAAAATAAGACCACAAAGAAATGGCATATGATAAAATTTAGTTGTACAAAAAATTAAGAATCAAGAAAGTGAAATAATGAGTAATTATTTTAATTTTGAATTTCGATCTTGGATATCAATCTCATTAAATACTTAGAATTTTTCGGGACACGGTACTTTTATCTTAGTTGTACATAAATTTATAATTGAAAAATTATGTTTTTGACAATTTTTTTTTTGACATAATTGAGAAAGTTTCTATAAACAAAATTAAAATGGATATATTTTTTTATTTTTTAACCAAAATAAAATAATAAAACAATATATTTTTATTTAAATTGATAGTTTGTATAAGTTTGTTAGAAATTTTTTTATTAAACTATCATTTTCCTTTATAATTTTCCTTCTTAAGAGATAGCGTGATTTGAAACAATTAAATCAAATTAAATTTGAAATTAAAGTCAAGAAATACATCTAAAATATATCTTTTAAAATATAATATGACAAGGACTCTTAAAATACTTTGGTTTAAGAATAATTTTAAAAAACTTTCGTTTTAAATGCAAACTTTTAAAATGCTTTCATTCACTACTAAATATATCTATAACATAAATGCGATATTTATAACCTTTTTTTTAGTTTTCATCATCACAAGTTTCCTTATCTAATCTTTCTTCTTCTATATGTATTAATTATGAATTCATTATTAATTATTAGTTTTAAGTACATAACCATAAATGACAATACGACATACTCTCTACTAACTCTAGATTAAAACTAATGCTAATTTTTGTATCTCTCTTGTCAAGTTAATTAACTTTTCTATAATTGTTTTTCAATCCTTTAAAGTTAAATATAGTACAGATTATTAAAATACATCCTCTTTATTGGGTAACTCCACTACACCTTTTTCACATTTTTCCCATTCATTTGGCACAATAATGCATAAATTATTCACTTTGCTGTTCAAATGACACTATTCTTATAAAATACAAATATATAAATGCATGTGTGAGGTGACCTACCAACAATGGTCGATCGAGACCGTTGAACATGGAAAAAGGTGAAGTTAGAAGATAATTTTATAGTGTGGAAATAATCTCTTGGTGGCAGCGACACACACTAGAGAAAGATGATAAGTTAATTATTAATTAATGACGATATATATGAAATCAAACAACACATTACCATGAAAAAACTGAAATGAAATTTAATTTCTTGTTCTGGATCTTGCCATGGCTCTTTCGATCTTTCTTCTGCTCTCAATTAGCATCTCCTACCTTGTTTTTTTCCAAGATCTTCTTCTCTCTGTGAACGCTCAAAATCAGAATATCACTCAAGATTCAGTTACGCCAATCAACTACGATCTCTACCATTCCAGGTAACTCTTCGCGCTGCCACCATCCGATCTACTTTTTTTTCTTTCAGCTTTCGTAGGTTCGAACCGCGTCTGTTTTTAATTTTGTAATTGAATTTGCAATTCGCCATCTGATTTTTTTTTTTTTTTTTTTTTTTTTTTTTTTTCGTTTTTTTTTTTGAATTTGCTATTCGCCTTCTTATTTTTTTTTTTTTTTATTGTTTGTTTTATTTACGTTGTGTAGATCACATTTCATTTCACCGTTAAAATTAGGTTAGCGTTTTGTTGAATGAATCTGAAGGACGCTTTCCAGTTTCGAAGCTTTCCTTGTTTGGCAGCTTTCCTTGCGTATTGCACTTGTCCTATTGTGTGTTTGGTGAAGAATTGATCGAATTATATTCGAGCAGAACTAGTTCTGAAGAAAATTGATTTTGTAAATCGTGTATACTCTTAAAGCAAATTAATAGAAAAAATCAATACAAGGTTTTTTATCCAAAGCAAAAGTTACCCGAAGTTACTTCAATTCGGTCAAGTTTAGATTCAAAATTGATTCCTTAAGGTAGAATCTAACAATCTAACATGCGAATATTGATTTTAGTTCATGTTCACTGTTCCTTTAAGGTGATTTTAGATGATCTAGCGTCAATCTGAACATGTACAACTTTCTCAATTATTATGCTCTTGTTGTGCTAATGAATTGCTGTTTGCTGGTGAAGCAATGCTTTGGAAACTATTTGGCCAGCTCATTTGATTTTATGAAATTGTTTATTTGTTTGCTGAACCCTTTTGTGGGATTCTGCAGTCGCAATTTGATGGGGGAGATCAGGGCCTTGGTCCGCCGTCACCCGGATAAGCTCACCGTGGGTCATTTATGGTGTATCTAGAGTGCCTATTGCGTGTATCTCAGTTTTTTAGGATGAATAATTTATTATATTTGATGTTTCTAAATAGATGGAGACACTTAAAGCTGCAAACAAAGGCTATGGTGCTCAGATTAATGTGGTTACTTATGGCAAAGAAAATGAAGAGAAAGATAAGAGATCAAAGCTTCGGATTCTACTTGTAAGTTTTCTACATTCATTTGTCTTAATGATAACACTTTCATGTGACAAGTAGTTTAATATTATAAACAATTGTATGCAAAACGTTAGATTCTTCTTCAGTGGTTAGCCTAAATAAAAGGGAGGAAATTAGGATAATAATAATATAATTATGACTGGAAGTTCATATGGGAGAAAGCTATAATTTGGCATGTAGTGGATAGTTATCTCAAATTGGTTATTCTGGTGTTTTTGACAGATGATTCCTTGTCTTCCAGAGTTTTGGGCAGCATGGAAGGGAGCTGATTACCACAGAACTTGCTTTAAGGATTTTGTCAATCTTAAGTGAAGAAATACTTCTACCCAGCATGGACCAAGCTTCCTTAAACAGTGTACTTGACAAGCTTGTCATAAAGGTTAGTTGAAATTTCTACCGTAAGTATTCAGACGGTAATTGTGAAATCCATCATTCCATCTGGAACTCGGCTTTGATTATCAGTATGCTAGTAAAGTTTCTGAACACTTTATGAAGTATTAAAAATATTTCCCGATTGTTTCACACTTTATACTGTCCAGGCTTACTGCGTTACATTTCAAAATTTCATTTTCTGTTAGGCATAATAATTATAATTTTTTTGGTATCTTCCATCCATATTTTGAAGTTTTACTCTTAGAACCAGTTATTTTCGGATCAAGGAAGTAGAAGTTAATTTATGTTTGTTTACAATTATTTTTTTTATCAGCAAAATCATGTTTATTTACATTATAAAATCTGTTTTTTTAAAAGAAGTTTATTTTTATAAGAAGTTATTCAAAGTACTTTTTGATTTTAATGATATCTTATATTCTTTTTTATAAAGTTGAAACAAATGCAAGAAAAACTTTTGACAGTGGTTTTTTAGGAAATTTACAATATTTTTATTCATATCTTGAAGCTAGTTTATGAAAGAGATTCAGATGGGAATTTATTTATTTTCGTGTAAAAGGAGAGATGTAGTATCTATATAATGCTGACACTTATTTATTTTCAGGTGGTTCCAATGGAAAACCCGAATGGCCGCAAAGTTGTTGAAGCTGGAGATCTCTGTGAGAGAAGAAATGGTATTGTATTTCTCCTTTATAACCTTATGTATAATAATTGTCTTGCTTTGGAAAAGCATTAGTTTATGTTATGTAATGTGCAGGTAGGGGAGTTGATCTCAATCGAAATTGGAGTGTAGATTGGGGCAAAAAGGAGAAGGTTCGTTTTGCGTCTTCAATATCTTAGTTCATTATAATGGTTCTTTTCTTGTCTCCATTATGGACTTGTGCCTAGTAGATAGATAGGTTGTGGTATTGATATTGCATGCTGCTCTTTTTGGTTTTCTGCCTGCCAATCTATGCACTGATAGAAATATGTCAAATGTTTAATATTTTTGAAGCATCTAATTTTTTCATTTTTATTATTCTCAAATTCATAGGATTATGATCCATATGAGGAGAATCCTGGAGTTGCTCCATTCAGCGAGCCTGAAAGTCAAATTATGCGGAAACTTGCTATATCTTTTGAACCACATCTATGGATAAATGTGCACTCCGGAATGGAGGTAAGTTTAGTTCATTTTTCCTGTCTCTAAAAACAAAATTATTGTTCTCTTTGATTTCTTATCCGTATATGTGCTTTTGATTCAGAATCTGCATTATATAATTGAACTGTTGACCATAATTCATAAGTGCTCCGATCCATTCTATTGCTGTTTTGCATCAGTTTCTTTACACATTTTCAAACACATTCCTTTTATTTCATGGCTCAAATATATAAACATACTGATCCTAATTCTTATTTAGTTCTCGGAAAACCCTTATAGCTTACACGCCACTATACTTGTTTTCAACCTCATGTTTATTACAATTGTATCTTTCTAATGCTTGAGCTTTTCAAGAATTAATCAATTTGAGCTAACATGAAAAACTGGCTTTCTAGATGCACAATGCATGTCTCTGAGGACAACTGAAATCCCTTTAACTTGATAGTAGTTCCAGCTTTATTTTTTATTGTCTTACTCCCAATACGAGTCTCTCTGCATATGCGAAGGGAAGACAGTGTACAATTGTGCACCATGCCTTTGTAAAGAGAGGAACCTTTACCGCTGGAGTCTCCTAGTTTTTTTTTGTCACTCCCCATGCAAGCTTCAAATTTGATCCTTCATCTAGGGAATCACGTGACTAGTACTCTTGTACTGTTCCTCTTCTTTAGCAAACTATTTTCTTGAAAACATATTTCTCATTTTTTGAAGCATAAAGTTCAATAAACAGGAATCAAGGTTAAGCTCAAGGATCCATGGAGATTTGTGACATTTTTATATAGCCAAAAGTTTTGGTGGAAAGTCTTGATATTCTCTTTTGCCTAACCTTGATTATAGACAGCCCACTAAGATGCTTCAACTCAGTTCCAAAAGTCTTGATATATTATAGACAGTACATTACTTTGACTGCTTTCTTCTGCTCATGACATGGGCAGATCCATGGGGTACATGCCCCAACCCAGTTCCAAAATTCTATGATACTAATATATTGTTAGATTGTCGTTTAAGCCTCACTGTCTTGAAAACATTTCACCCGTGATTTTAATGTTTCTCAAATTGTTTTTTCTTGCGATGTAAAGGGGATAATGTTTTGACCCATTACCCAAATTTCTGGGCCCTGTCACCAACTCTTATTATTATTATTTACTACAATTATTTTTGTTGGTATTATTGCTGCATTTACATTATTTGACTTTGACAGTATATTTACTTATATGGGCAAATGAGTAAGTACATTATTTGTAATTTGGTTTACACGCTAAGGAACCCTTCATATATCACTTCATATGACATTTTTCGCGATCTTTCTTCCTCACCTTCCCCTCTCCCCTCTGTATCTGTAGGCTCTTTTTATGCCTTACGATCATAAAAACACAACACTAGATGGATTGCCACTGAAACGGATGAAATCGTTTCTTGAAGAAGTAAGCCATCATCATTGCCAAGGGCGCTGCATGATTGGATCTGGAGGCGGTTCAGTCGGGTCAGTTGATTTTTATCTTAATTTGATTTGGATTAATGGAAATTTTTGGAAGGTCAATTGTTTGTATTCTATGTATCTGTTTTCTTCTGTTATCTATCTTTGTTAGAAAAAAAAATGTACGGCTGTGTCCAGAATTGATTCTGTAGGGATAGTTGATTTCTGGTAGAAGCTGTTTTCTTCTGTCGTCTGTCCCTGGTTGGTTCATAGGTGATGCCCATTTTGGGATATTTTATGAACAGAGGAGAAAATTGACCATAGCAGTTTTAAAAATTTAAATTGTAAATTTCGAAACTACAAAGTACACAGTCTGTACTTACGGGTGTTGAGGTCGTCAAATGTCATCTATACAACATTCCTTCCTTAAAGTTTTGAACTTGCTTATCCAGGTATTTTGCACACGGGACAGCAACTGATTTCATGTATGACGTTGTAGGGGTACCAATGGCTTTCACCTTTGAGGTTTGTCTGCCGAACTTCTTCCCCTTTTTTCTGTTGGACTTTCACCTTTGAGATTAGGCGTTGTCCTTATTGTCTTACTGTATTGACTGGCAGATATATGGAGATGGAACAGCTTCATCAAAAGACTGTTTCAAAATGTTCAATCCCATCGACCCTGCTACCTACAATGTATGTTACTTTGACTAAAAGCAATGATCACTCTATTCCTTCGAAGTGTTTTCTGTCCTTTTATCGAGTTAACTTAAAATAAATGAAAATAAATGAATAGATGAATAAAATAAATATTGTCAATTTACAATTAAGGTGAGGGAGAGAATGACCTAGTGGCTGCTGCTGCTGCCTTATGATCTAGAGGTCGCAAGTTTATATTCTGGAAACCTCTACTTGCGGTTATAAAGTATATGTACATTTTACTCTCCCGATCTCACTAGTTGGGAGAAAAATTAAGATGAGGGAGAGGACATCTTGAAAAAGTGGGACACCAATCATTCTAATATTTTATATTGTCATTTTCAGAGAGTTCTCAGTGACTGGTCTGCCACATTCTTTACAATTTTCAAATTGGTGCCGCTCCAGATTGGTGAAAAAGCGCCAATTTTGAAATTGGAAAAGTTGGTATCTATAGATGAATATCTAGACGGGTATTTGATGGAGAGAAGAAATAGATATGGAAAGAAGATGGAGGTGCTTGAGCTTGGAATGCAAGAAATAAGAACATATTTTAGGTTATTTTTATTATCTTCAGTGTTATTATTGTTCATGTTCTGTTCTAGAATTTCAAAAAGCAAGTGTAGTAGACCAATGGTTTCTTCTATGCCCCTCTAAAATTAGGTCATAGGTTAAATTGTATATCCAATTTTGAGAAAAAAAAATTGTAAGTTATATTGTTGTCTGTAATACTATGTAATGCGAGCCTTTACTTTCAGGCTGTATAATCTAATTCTTTAATGCGTCCAACTCATGGACTAAATCAGTTTTGTTGTACACGAATGTAAAAGGGTGCGTTTTACTTGAATGTGAATCTTTATCTTATAACTTAATGGCACACTTTATTACCTAACTGTTGTCACTTTATAATCATCCAATGTTTTTTTTTTTTTTTTTTTTTTTTTTTTTTAATTTTTTAATTTTTTAAATTTTTAAATATTTTTTTTATTTTTTTTTTTTTTTTTTTGTTTTTTTTTTTTTTTTTTTTTTTATTTTTTTTTTTTTTTTTTTTTAATTCTTATCTAAATTTTACAATGCTTAAACGATGAAATAATTGTTTCACAGTTTTATTCTAAGGAATGTGCTAAAGCTTAATTTGCGCTGTTAGTAACGGATATCCAAACATGCTTGGAGTGAAATTCGATTGACATGTAAATTAAATATACAGCTATTATTTATTTATTAATTTCCTACGAAGAAATTGCACGAGTCGGTATTTTTTTCTGTTAACTAGTTGTTTTCAAAAAAACAATCCAACTTTCCCTTTCCATGTTCGGTCTTGGAAAGTAGACAAAATACATTCAACTGGAACAATCGATAAAATAAACATTCTGTCAATCCTCTGAAGTAACCATGGCAATGCAAGACTATGGTGGGAATGCTAATGACATGCATACCTACCTACTCACTCTTCCCATTTTCTTATTTTAAATTACACGAACTCACATTTATAAACAAAATATGCATTTTAACATATAACTTGTTACTTACATCAACGTATGATACATAAATCCCAAAGATTGATATACATTGGTACAGCATTACCGAAGCCATCAATTTCTTATGCGTTCCATGTGATTTCCGAACTTCATTTCTCTTTCAGGCACTATTGGAGCGTACATATTCACAATGATTCTGCCCGATCACACCTGAAAGATTAAAATATTCATCATAATTTGAGCTTTCCAAGTAAACGCAGCAAAACAAATATAACAGACACATTGTTCAAATGTATCAACATATACAACCACCACTCAGGCACTAATACGAGCCAACTTCAGACCAATTTTATACACAATGCCAACCAATTTCATGCTTTAGCACCAAATCCACAATGCGGTTACTAAGAAAATATTAATTTCAAAATCAAAATTTTAGTCCCGCGACATGCAAATTTAAGCCAAGGCTGCAAGTTAGCTAGCACTAACCTTCAGAAGTATAACCAAAGTGAGGAAATTTGATTATGTTGTCTTTATGAAAGAATGTGCGTGATAATTTAACTATGATTTCAGTGTCTGCTTCATGTATCTAAGTGCAGACCGCAGCATTGCTCTAGCTTTTCTATCAGGAGCACAGCCAGATGTGACCATTTCTTCATATACGCCTGGAACCTGAAACCCAAATTATGCAGCATAGTTTGTGCGAGAATTAAGTCACAAATAAACTAATAAACGAGCTAAGCAATTCTCTCCAAAGTTGCTATTATTATTCATCATCACATTATCAATGTTAGGGATAATGTGGAACATAATGCAACGCAACTTAATCTCCCCAAAACATGGCAAAATAACCAAAAGCCAAGTGAAATCATGTTATTTACATCGATTTATAATTCATCTAGTATAGGGTCTGCAAACCAACACAGAAGAGAACTACAGTAAAATGTCACACTTGGAACGTACTACGTGCAAAAAAATATCTATGATAATTGCCTTTGAAGAACAAAGACAACAAACTGATATGATAATGCTAATATTATGTACCTTTTGGAACTTTTCACAACGAATCAGAGCTTTCATAAGGGTGGTATAAGTAACCACATCAGGTTCAATGTTCTGCCGTTAATACGAACAAATAAATAAGTACTTGATCAAAGACACAAGTCAAATACCATATAAAAGGGTATAGCCATAATGAAAGAAAAGAAATGTCAGAAAAGCATACGTTTTCTTTCATGTATTGCAGCACAGCAAAGGCTTCAGCATCCCTTCTATCTTCACCGAATGCATTAATTAATGAATTGAGAGCTAAAAGACTGGGTGTCAGACCCTCAGTTGTCATCAACCTGAACGAGTTTACTGCTAGTTCAGACAAACCCTGCAAAAGTTTAGCCAAATATTTACCAAATTCATTCCTAAACCAATCCATTCATCAAATGAGTTAAAGATGAAATTGTGGACCAACATTGGTGCCCTTTAAGCCTGCTCTCATTTCCCATAGTTAGTGCATTATGCTTTTGACAATGGAAGAAGAATAAATAACCACTGAATTTTAGAATAGAAAGAATACAATTGATGACTGTCGGCACGACAATTTAACATCAGTTTTTTTTGAAAAAGAAAAAGAAAAACTATCAATGCAAAGTTACTTGATACAAAGGAAATTTAAGGTTTCATGGTTTCAATTGAGTGATTTGACTCAATAAAAAACAGCAAGCCGGTATAAGACAAATGAAGTTTTAGCCCTCACTCAAGGAAAAGGTAGCCAACTAATATTCATGTCAAAGCTAGTAAGGTGCAAACAGTTAAACGTAAATCAGTTCATAAACTGGCACAATCAGCATATCGGTGCATACATTACAGACCAGCAACGATTAATTAGCAAGCACTGAATTACTTACAATGACAGTTATAGACAGACTCCGAGGAACAATGTACATACCTTTTGTGCATAGGCATTGATTAGAGCATTATACATGGCTGAAGTAGGCTTGAACCCCGTGGATTTCAAGACCTCCAAGCACTCGATCGCATCACTGAATCTCCCTGACTTTCCATACACATCAACCAGAGTTGTATAAGTTATTGAATTGGGTAGCAATCCCTGACACTGCATCTTGCTCAAATACTCACTAACTTGCTCCCACCTCTGTTGCTCCCCCATGCAGTTAATCATAATATTATAAGTAGTTATGCAAGGCAAGAATCCCCTCCGCTGCATTTCCTGGAACAATTCCTCAGCCTTATCATGGCGCCCGGACTTACAATGACAATCGATCAACGTGTTCCAAGTAACGGTATCCGGCTCAATCCCCTCCAACAACATCCTCTCAAACGTTGCCATTGCATGATCAAGACAGTTATACTTCCCAAACGTATCAATCATCACATTGTAAAAATGCCTATCAGGCTTCACACCACAACTCTTCATATCCTTCAGAACTTGAAAAGATTTCTGCCACTGCCCTTTGTCACGATAACCAGCCAAAATTCTACTATAAACAAACGAATTGGGCTGCACATTGCTGGCTTCCATCTCCTTCAACACAATCCTCGCACTCTCCCACCTCCCAGCCTGTGCATAAGCGTCTACCAACAAACTATATGTTTGCTCATCGGGCATAACCCCAGCTTTCTCCATTTCAGAGACCACAAACTCTGCATCCTTAAGGGAACCCGTTTTCACGTAACCTTTAAGCAAAGCATTGTAAGCTCTAGTTCTTGGTTCCAACCCGTTCTCTCTAATCTCCTCAAACAACGCTTCAGCCTCTTGCGTCCTTCCCGAATTCCCAAGCGCCAAGATAACCGCAGCAAGCGTAGAGGGTTTAGGGTTCAACCCGTTGCTCTGTGCCATGGCCAGAAAACGCAAGGCGCGCGTTGGATCACCCGCTTTCGAGAACCCTAAGATGATGTCGTTCATCAGGTGGCCGTCCATTTCGATTTTGTCGCTCTCAATCTCCGAGTAGAGCTTCTGCAGAAAGGGAGAGTCCACGCGGTTGGAGCGCGTGAGGTACTGAATGATAGAGCTGTAGTTCACGAAGTCCGGTTGGTAACCGTCGCGCCGCATTTTGGACATCAGGTTGAGGGCTTTCTCGATGTCGCCGTTTCGCGCGCAAGCGCCGATGAGCGCGTTGTAGGTGAGGGGAGTGAGAGTTTGGCGTTGCGAGAGTAAGAAGGCTTCGTAGAGTTTTTCGGTGCGGCCAAGGGCGTTGATTAGGATGGAGTAGAGGAGCTCGTAGGAGAAGCAGAGGTTGTGTTTCTGCAGCCATGAAACGACGCCGTATGCGAGGTTGATGGAGGACGATGAAGCGCAGAGCGATTTGAGGAGCGCGTGCCAGAGTGGTGCAGGGACGGCGCGGTAGGACTCGGCGAGTTGGAACTCGGTTGAGTCGAGGGACGTTGGAGGTGCCGAGTCGGAGTCCGAGTTGGGGTCGGAGTTGGAGAGGAAGTGGAGGAGGGGAGTGAAGTCGTAGCGGCGGTTGTGGAAGGAGAGGACGTCGTCGGGGCCTTCTTCCACGATTATTGGTTTCGGGGAAGAGATTGTTATGGAATTTGCGGCGGAGTGCGGCGGCGGGAGGGCATGGTGGTGGTGGTGGTGGCGGTGGCTGTGGGTGGAGAAGTAGGTGACGTGGAGGGAAGGGAATGGGTTGGTTAGTTGTGGTGGCAAAACCAACATGTTGTCATGAAGGTTGGTGCTCTCAAGGCCGAAGCTTTTTTATCACCAAAGTTGCATTGCACAGAGATTGGAACTTTTTTAACTCTTATTTTATCAACCAAACACACACGTCAAAGATAAGGTAAGGTTCTTAAATCAAAATATCAACAAAAGAAGTTAAGCCTTTATGCAATGCAAAATAATAATATTAAAATCAGAGTAGTCACTTACTATTATTGACCTAAATAAATGTGTTGATTTTTGTAGCAATGTAAATGGTTATTATTATGCTATCAACAACATAATTTTATAATTTTTAATAACAATTATGTTATTTTTAATATTACTTTTCCGTGTCTAATCGTTATAATTGATTGGTGATACTATCCAATGGTTTATATTATGAGTGGATAAAATATATTTTTTTATAATGAATATTTTTTTTTAAAACAAAATTTGTGTTTATTTTTATTGATTAATAATGTAAATTTTTGTATATTAATAATTACAATTAAATTTATTTATCAACAATAAAACATTGTGAATTATTAGTATAAAATTAACTATAAATTAATAAAAAAGTTAATTTTTTTAAGTAATTGTTATACTCATAAATATGATTTAGCTGACATGTTAAGTTTATAATTTTTGGAAAACAAAACAAAATACTTTAAATATGAATAATTTTCAAACCAAATATGAGTCTGAGAACTTACTTTTTGTTAAAATACTTAAAACTCATTACAAAACAAAACGTTCGAATCACATTAATTTTTAAAAATACTATAAAAAAAAATCATAGTTGTTATTATTAGCTGTAGAATTCGTAGTATCATTATTAATTTAATAATAATAATAATAATAATTAGTAGTAATAGAACTCGTAGATTCATTAATAATAATAATAATATAATAAATAATAATAATAATAATAATAGTAATAATAATAATTAATCAGCAATCAAATAGAGAAAATAGTTTTAACAGTATGACTCTGATGGGCTTTTCGTCCGAACCGGGTTTATATAAGTAATTTTATGTCCCTCACATATTTTTTTGTTTGCTAAACCCTCTGCGGCTTATTTGCTGAGGAAATAGGGTTTTGCTTGCAACTGAGATCGACAAGAGGACGCAGCGGTGAAAGCTACCGGTGCGTTCGACCACAATGGGAGGGTCCAGAGTTCAAGTCAATAAGGCTCACAAGTCCCGTTTCTCGTCCAAGTCTTCTCGCAATCTTCATAAAACCTCTGTCAAGGGTTAGTATTTCATAGCCGTGCCGTTGATTTGTTTTCTTTTTCTTATAGTTTGCCTTTTCTGTTGGGTTCTTCAGACAGACTTGCAATCGCAAAAGCAGAGCGCAATGTTGGCAAAGGCGCTCGTGCAGCTCGAATTCAGAGAAGTAAAATGGTATTTCTCACTGTTTCTTTGTTCCCACTGTCTCTTGCGCGTTTCGTTGTCTTTTACAGAGTAGCTGATTAGGAATTTTACAGATACGTGATCAGAAAAGGGCTGCGGTCTTGAAAGAGAAAAGAGAACTCAGTGGGTCCAGAAGTCCTCCTCGAGTCATAGTGAGTGAATCATGTTTTTTTTTTTTTTTATCAGAATCGGATTGGATACTGATTTTATTTATCTTTTGTTCCTCGCAGGTTCTCTTTGCCCTCTGTGCTTCTGTGGATTTAGAATCAGTTGCTGATGATCTCTTGTCATTGTTATCTAAAGATACGTGCGCGGTGCTGCCAGGAACCGTTGCTTCTTCTGAATATAAGACAAGAATAACGGTATATTTGATTGCTGTATTTTTTTTCTTCTGAGCACAGGACAAGAATTAATGAATATGTAACAGATGTTTATACAGAGTAACGATATGTTTACGCTGGTGCAGCACATACCATTCTTGCAGCTGCTTAATTACCGCTATACGTTATCTTGAATGTTCGTGTCAAATCTTAGAAAAATTGAAATACAAGACGAATATAATCTGGTGGTCCTTATTTTCATATGCTTCAGTGGTTTTTATATGGGAGTGCAATGCTGCTGCTTTGGGTGTCTTTGCAAGCACTGAGTGATGAATATTAATGAAAACTACAAAATTGATTTAGTTAACAGTTAAAATAGAAAACTTCATATTTTTTTTCTGATATGCAATTACGAAGATCAACATTTTTCATTGTTGTATGTTGGATATAGACCTGTACCTGGTTAATTCGAAAATAAGCACAAAAGTTTAAATTTATGCATATATTGAATAGATATTTGATGATTCTTTCTGTCTAAAGCCAAAGCAAAAGGATTTTATAACATTGACTAAATGTTTTACATTTCAGGTATTGAAAGCACCACATGGTGATCTACTATCATGCATGGAAATGGCTAAGGTATCATCGTTTGTATGTGCTCTGTACATTTTTTTAAGTATTAAAGGTGCTGAAATGTTGATTAGCATTGGGTACTTTATGTTGTAGGTTGCTGATCTAATGGTTTTTGTGGCCTCGGCAAAGTCTTTGTGTGAAGAAACTCATTCCAACTACGTTGACTCATTTGGAAATCAATGCCTTTCTGTATTTAGATCTCTTGGTTTACCAAGCACTGCTGTGTTTATTCGTGTATGTTAGAATGGATCCTATTGTTTTCAACTCGTGAACTAATTCACAAGTTCCTATATTTCACTGACAAATTGACTTTTAGATATTTATGATGAAATTCCATTTGATGCTTTCAGGATTTACCTTCTGATCTGAAACAACGGAATGAACTAAAGAAGACATGCACATCTAGTCTTGCCTCAGAATTTCCCGAGGATTGTAAATTTTATCCTGCTGATACAAAGGATGAGCTACATAAGGTTATTTAACTCATTGTTAGCTGACAATTCTGATAGTACCTTCTGTACCTTTTCCATCAAATGTACGCCCAGTATGATGGTCTAAGCCTACATTTTTCCATTCTTTAATAATGCAGTTCTTGTGGCTCTTTAAAGAGCAAAGGCTTAAAGTTCCTCATTGGAGAACTCAACGTTCGTACCTTTTGGCTCAAAAGGTTTGAATTTATGCTGATAGAACTTCTGTGTTTGTTTCAAGGTTTTGTTGAATTATTCTTGGGAACTTTGGACTTGTGAATATAACATTCTAATGTTTGGTACATGATGGTACAAGAATTTGCTGGGAATAATCTTAATCCAGGGAAATTTTGGTCCCCGTGTTTGGCTTGTGTTTTATTCCTATGATGATGGACGTGGATGTTAGTTTCTGATCACAACCTTGGGAGAATTACACCATTACATATAGCTATTGTAGTTGGAGAGGCTATGGCCTTAAAACCCCACACTACGTTCCTAAGATTGTCATTCAATAAAATGTAGTTATTTGCCCATGCCAAATGCCTACTGAGAATAACGGTGTAGTTTGATCATGTTTGTAATCTTGTGGCATTAAAAAAACCTGAATGTTGTATATTTTAGATGATAAGTTAGTGAGAAATTTACTGTCAATTTTTTTCTGGAGCCCTTACTGTAATTTGATCTAGATGTTAATTGATGCTATTTATTTACCTACTTATTGACATTAATGATGGTTGCCACCCACTGTAAATTACAGGTTGGTGCAGTATACGAGGGCAACTCAGAAAAATGCACCGTGCTTCTCACTGGTTACCTTCGTTCTCGTAATCTCTCGGTCAATCAACTGGTAACTGTCAAGTTTGCAGTTTTTCTATTGTAGCTGCATTATTTAGTTGTCTTACAATTTTTTGCCAGGTTCATGTTTCAGGTGCAGGAGATTTCCAATTGTCTAAAATTGAACTATTAAAAGATCCTTGTCCTTTGAATTCAAGGAAAAATCAGGACCTAATGGATGCAGATGAAATGAATGATACAGAGGTATGTACACTTTGACAGTTTTACCCGCTGTTTTCCATACAAAACCAGAGCAGTCATGGAATTGATAAAGGAATGTAATTGTCAAAAATGTCAAACAAAATGTCAACATAATTGTGATTAAATTGTAATTCACACACATGTTTCATATGCTAAGTAGATTTAGAGGTCAATGCTTTGTCTATAAACATGATTCACAATAGAACAAAATAACGTGTGATCACCATGAATCCCTCCTAGTGGCAAAAGGCTTGGTTGTTTAGTGTGTACTGTTGCATTAAGCTACTTTTTTCCATATGTGAGATAGATAAATCAAACACATGTTAAATTTTGATAATGTTACTGTCTGTTTGCCTAGTATATGTGTATATATATGGCAGTCCCACATCTAATATGCGATAGGGATTACCTTTGATATTCAGTACTCTAATATACACAGTTGGTAAATCTTAAAATAAGCACATACCTCCCCTTTTGAATTGACTTTTTGAAATTTTAATTTGGGCTGTTTAGGAAGCACTAGGATATTGTCATCTTTCAATTATTTTAACCCTTTAAACTCTTGCATTCTTTAACCATTTTTTTATTTGTATTTACGTTTTTCCTGCCTTTTCCTCTCTATAATATTTCAGGTCATTGGTTCTCTTGTGCCTGATCCTCTTAACCATGAAGCGTTAGTTGTTGAGAACATACCTGATCCTCTTGCTGGAGAGCAGGTAGATAATGAAATCTTACCTCTTTCATTATTCATTTGTTTCTTGAGCTTCTGTATGCTTCAGTCTTTCCTTAACACCTTTTATTTATCCTTTTGAAAATTTCGTGTTAATTTATTTCTTTTAATTATTGGGTATGGTGTCTTTCCTTGTTACTAGACATGGCCGACTGAGGCTGAAATTGCTAAGGCTGATGAAGATCAAAAGAAAAAGAAGATAAAGAAGAGGAGTCTACCTCGTGGCACATCAGAGTATCAGGTCTGAAATTTTCTTCTGAATATTTGTTGTTTCTCTTTATATTTTATATTTTTGGGCTCTTAAAAAATATTCCGTTTGAGAAAAGAAATGATAGATATCTGGCTTTTATTTTGATGTTCAATTTTTTAGGCTGCATGGATAGTTGATGATTCTGACGAGTCAGATTCTGATGATGAAAATGATGATGGTATGGTGTTGGATGATGGGGAAGATGGATTTCCTGTTCAAGAGGCAAATAAATATTCAGAATTTGACGGTGATGACATTTCTCTTAGACTTGGAGATTCTGAGGAAGAAACTGACAATGATTCAGTGATGATGGTGAGCTTGTAACAACACGTTAGTTAAATGTGGTCGTAATTGGATGGATTTTAATCTATATCATCAATGCATTACAGGAAGTAGATAACTTAACCAGAGAGAAAATACAAGATGAACTCAAGGAACTTAAAGAAGCACATGCAGCAGATGAAGGTGCATTTCTTTGTGTTTTGTATTCTTATTAACATTCAATTGACACACTTGCTGATGAAAAAAAATCAATTTGCATATTCGCTTCTTTTAAAGACAACTCGAATTTTTTGTCTGCCTGCATCTAAAGTTTATCTAAATTAGGTTGTGTAATTTCTATTTTATTGTTCCTATGAATTGTATTTCATTGAGAAGTTTGCTAGAGATGACACTATGCATAATTTGGTGGTATTACTGATTTATGATACTATTTCTAATTGTGTTTTTTTCATTCGTTTGTTGTCTTTTTCCAGAGTTTCCAGATGAAGTGGATACACCATTGGATGTTCCTGCTAGGAAGCGGTTTGCAAAGTATAGGGGACTCAAGTCCTTTAGGACTTCTTCATGGGATCCTAAAGTATGTATCTTTTGGAGATCCTATATAGTAAGTCATTGTGTCTAACCTCCCAAAACAACAATCTGACATTTCTAATATTATCAGGAATCTCTACCCCAAGATTATGCCAAAATATTTGAATTTGATAATTTTAAAAGAACACAAAAACATGTTCTTGCGAAAGCTCTGGAATTGGATCAAGAAAATTGCGAGCACTGTATTCCAGTTGGCTCATATGCTAGGCTACAAATCAAGGATGTGCCCAGTGCTGTTGCTTCTAAGTTATGTTTGCTTTCAAAGAGAATGCCAGTTACAACATGTGGCCTGTTGAAACACGAGTCCAAAGTATCTGTCCTTCATTTCAGGTATTTTTGCACTTTATCATTTTACTATTTTCAATGTCTATTTGTTTATATTTCATGAACTGAAGTGACTTGTGCTGTGTAGTGTGAAGAAACATGAAACATATGATGCACCAATCAAGTCCAAGGAAGAGTTAATTTTTCATGTTGGTTTTAGGCAGTTTGTTGGCAGGTATGGTCTTCAATTTGAAGGACTTTTTGGTATATAGTAGATCTCTTCAGAGTAAAATATTTTGGGAATTGCAATTTTTTTGCAGGCCAGTTTTCTCTAGTGAGTTCATAAATACTGACAAGAACAAGATGGAGAGGTTTCTCCATGCTGGGCGTTTTTCAGTGGCTTCAATATATGCTCCAATTTCTTTTCCTCCTCTTCCTTCAATAATCCTAAAGATATCCGGAGAGAATGCTGCACCTGTAGTGGCTGCTGTTGGCTCACTGAAAACTGTTGATCCAGATAGGATAATCCTTAAACGAGTTATTTTGACAGGGTATGGATATATGTTGTCTGGGCCCACCTTATGGAAACCTTGCATGTTGCCTGTATTGATTTTATTGTTTTTTTTACATCTTTGCATTTTTTATTCTTGTTAAGAAATTTCAGGGTTGTATTATGATCTTTTTTGAAAATTGATGATTGAGTTCATGTTTCCTTATTGAGATTTTAAACATTTTTTTGGTGCAGTTACCCCCAAAGAGTGTCGAAACGCAAAGCTTCTGTGAGACACATGTTTTATAATCCAGAGGATGTTAAATGGTTTAAGGTGAAAATAACCCAGCATCTGGATTCTTTGAATTTTAGTTGGACAGTAATGAGGTGTACTCCCTCCAAATTGGTTTCCATTATTTCCCTAACTAATTTTTTAATGTTGTTGGTGATTGCAGCCTGTTGAGCTTTATACCAAACGTGGCCTCCGTGGACGAATTAAAGAACCAGTTGGTACCCATGGTATGTTGGCTATGCTAGAAATATTTACCATCAATCTTATTACTATTAGCATTCTGGCTGTTAATTATTTGATGGGGAGAATACAGATTATATGTTGTCTGATCAAAGATGTTTCTGTGAACTCCATGATTCTCTTAGTATTGAGCTGCTTTCTGCTATTTTCTTCAGAAAACTCTTTATTCCTTGATATGATTTTGATATGCCACCAACGTGAATTTATCCTGTCTGGTAATAAATATTGATAGCATTCTTATCTTTGAAAGAGTAATCTATCAACACAGATGTTTTAAAGGCAATCAATCGCATCTAGTAGTTATGCTGTGAAGGTTTTTAATGTGGAATACGGTTTCATGTAATTGGATCAATTGTTGTGCAGGAACAATGAAGTGCCTTCTCAACGGGGTTCTTGAACAGCGTGATACTGTATGTATGAATTTATTCAAACGTGCATACCCGAAGTGGCCAACCCATTATTTTCCTCTGTCTGAATGATGATGGCACGGCCGTTGAATTCTGTTTCCGCCGGTCAAGGAATTCAGAAGTGTATATTGATTGGGAATTGGGAATGAAGCTTTGGTTCAGATTGGACTTCCTCGCATCGGGGATGCAGTTTTGTGACGATTTATTTTCCTTTTTCTCCACCGCCAGTGAGAGAGATATGACGTTTGTAATTTTTTGTATTTGCATACAAAAATGCTGAGATGTAAGTTATTCACATAATGTCGGTTTAAGGTTGATTGCCTAAATTTGTTAATTATTGTAGTCTTGTACTCAATTTATCGTTTATATCTGTTGCTGGATTTTAATTCTTTAAAGCGGAGGGAAGCAAATCCTCAATTTGCTCTTTAATAATTCTATTGCTCTTGAAAAATTGGAATTTGTCGTCATAACCACTTGAAATGTTTTCATAATTTTTTTTTTCATGAACGTTAAATCCTTGTGTTATATGTATTTTTACTTTTTTAGGATAGTTTGTCCTCTTTTGACTAATTAAAATTTTGTATGATTATTTGTTTGTATTTCGTATAAATATAATGTTTTTTGTTATAATTTGAATACCAACACGTTTTCTTTTGATTTTCTTTTGATTTAGATATCAATATACCATGTGTAATTTCCTAGTGTCGTAATGAAAATATGTTTTCTTATATATGGTTTAAGCACGATATACTTTGAAGTTATTATCTCGTGATGTGAACATGCGAAATGATTTTAGTCTCTAAAATACTTTATAAGTTTTGTATCTTTCTAATGTAGAAGAATACTACTTCTATTCTAGTCTTCTGTGATTTAGATAATGTTCTATAAAGAAAAAAATAGTTAGCGAAAGAAAAACTGATTACATATTTTAGAGGAAAATAACATTTTAATCTATATTTATCTGCAATTTAGATAATACTTTGCATGTTAAAAAGACTACTCCACGTCATATCCTAAACAATGAGACTAGATTTATATCTCCATATAAATATTAGAATGATATAAAATGTCAAACATACATGCACAAACAATTTTCACCTGCATTTTGTATCAATTAAAATATATATTTTTTAAATATTAAAAAACAAAATGGTTAGGCAAAAATATAAGCATGCTATTCTTGAGCAACTTTGTTTATACCCTCGTTTACCAAATACCTATCTATTCTTTACTTTTGTTTTTGTTTAGGAGAAAGCATCTTTTATTTAGTTTATTTATTGTATAAAATAATTTAATGTATCATCTCAATACAGGTTAGATGGAGAAACATTTAGGTACAATCCAAAATACATGAAATCAGGTTAGGATGGAATTCTTTTTACAGATTTTCGTACAACCATTATAACTGAGTCAAATTTAAGTTGGTCCCAGTCATCCATATCAGATTAATTAAAAATAAAATAAAATTCCATTAGAACTCGAATTAGAAGCAGAAAACATTCAAGTTGAGTTTGATAGATTTAAATTCCATCAAGATTCTAACTTTAGGCAACCCCAACCTTCCTCTGTCCAAACTAGGTTAGGCTATCATAGTAGAAACTGGGCCAACATTTAAAGACAAGTCTTTTCGATTCCATGATACTTTGGGAGTGAAAGTACGGTGAAATTATTGGCAGAGAATTTTTTTCAGCTACAGGCATTCCAGAAACAGTATAAAAATTGACTACTATCAGATTTTAGTTCTTAACACTAGTTAGCTCTTCAAAATTAACAGAATTTAAATTTAAATATAATAAAATTAAATTAAATTTATAGGTCACATTTAAAAGTATAACATATATATATTAAAAAAAGTATAAATTAAAAGAATAACAATATTAAAATATGAAATTAGAAAATATAACAATTTAAAATGAATCTAGGAAGAATAACCCAGCTCACTGCACCGTACATAACAAATAGAATATACGTTGATGCATTCTGGCGAATATGGAAACGCTGAAAAGGGACCAAGATCATTGCTGCCTTTATAAAGAATCACCAGGGTTCAGACTGTCAAAGAAGTGACATAAAAATAGAGGCATGGGAATCAACCCTGATATCGTTGTCAGTATAGTTGCGATTTCATAGTACCCAGATAAAAAAAAAAATCATTCAAATATATTAAATAATATATTAGGAGACCAATCATTCAAGGCCGCTGAAAAATGCAGACTTTTTCTCTTTTAGGTCGTGGCCATTGATTCAGCCAATCAACCAAAAAAGTGCAAAATCTAAATAAGCCACTTAGTACTTCAATGACCTACTTTATTATTCAAGATTGCTTAAACATTTTCACCTGGCGGCAATTCAGCCAGCTTTGGAGGAGTGCCAAGTACTCTTTCCATATCAAAACGAACTTCAATATTGCGAATGCTGTACCCAACCACCATCAACCAATAAAGCAGCTTAGCAAGTTCAGCTGCACTAGTCTCCGTCACGCTAGTCTGAAAAATCACAATTAAAACAACTAATTCAAAAGTCTTGAATGATCTTGTTCACGGTAATGAGAAGAAAAGGTTATTCACTCCTTCCTTCACAATACTCGCAGAGAACTTACTCAATTTGAAAAATTCTAGTTTTTGGTTGCCTCAGTTTATACAAACAAAACCACTACCAATTCACATAGTATCACATGACAAAATAGCTAATATATCATCATGACAACAAGGATTAGGGAAGTAGCTATCGAATGTGTTTTTTTGAGCAACTTTCCATCCAAGTAATACAAAGACTTCAATTTTATGAACCAAAACAAAATGAGTTCCATCTTCCATGTTAACACTTAATAGGCACCCTAAACATAAATTAATCCCACAAAAAAAGGATTCAATATTGACCCAGATAATAATGAGTAGAGTGATAGGGGTAGGCAAAATGCATGAATTGAACTAAACTATTGTAAAACTAAACTGAACTTTAAAAGTGGTTTGAGTGAACTAAATTGAGTTGTATAATGATTTAAAGGAATTGAACTTAACTACATCATGGTTTGAGAAATCTAAACTAAATTTAACTACTTTAAATTGCTTAAACCATATGAGTCGTTTGAATTATCATAATAGACATCCTATTGTGAAGCATATTTTCCAATATTGTAAGTTAAAATTCAGTTTAGTTCTTTAAGAGCAATTCAATTTAAATAACCAAATTAATAGAACAATTAATTTTTCTTTTATACAATTCGACTCAGTTAAGATTTTTGAACAGACCTAAGTACAGTAACTGTAATCTGAAAATGTTAGACCACTTTGAAAGATGACAAGGAAACAAAATTTACATTAATGGTGAATATAAAACGAAAACAAAGGACATCAAAATAATGAAGTAGTAAACCTTCATTTGGCTAGGATCTGAAACAGCCAGCAGACGCTTTATAAACGTATTCATAGCAAACACTACATCCTCGCCAGCACTACTAGTCAACTCCTACAAAATGAAATGAAGGGTTATTATGGCAAAAAGTTGACATGCGTTTTAACTGCAGAGAATCAGAGAGATAATTATTTTGGTTATGTTGAATAATCTGCACGGGAATGTCAAAAGCAAATATCACAATCTATATAGAGCACCAATGCAAGTAAATCCACAACAGTGGAAGTGGGTTTATAATTGTGATGATTATATCACCATCAAATCAATACCTAGTTCTGAAAAAAATGCAATACCAGACTGTTCAATACTGATTAAACAATAGCAGATCATATAAAATCTAAATAAAAGCTACAGTACTTACAGCACAGCTCAACATGTGAAAACTTATACTTAGCAGACAGCACAAAACAACTGGATGAACAAATTATATTAACCAATGAAAAGTTGAGTTAACCTTCAAATTTCGAGGCTCGAGAGATTTTAGGTATTCTAATAGTTCATTTTGTGCATTGCTAGGTTGTCTTCCAACTTGACGATTCAGCTCCTCAATCTCCGCTTCAAGTAATTCAATGTACTTTTTAGCATCTATTTTCTCAGCCCCAGAAACATTGTTCCACCGAATAACTTCACCTGAAACATTCTTTTGTGTGCCAGGTGCATAATCTGGCACATCCTGCAATGTTTTAAGAACATATATTAAAGCAAGTACAAACTAAATTATTATTTGAATTTGCTTTGTGCAATAATAATGTGGTACCTAAAGGAAACACTATGTCCATTTAGTAATCAAAGCAACTAGTGCTTTAACACAAGCCAAGAATTCAGTCAAGGTTTTTCCTTCAGGGATTGTGTTATGTAATTCGGTGTGCAGTTGATTTGCGCAAGCTTGCATATGTGCATCAAAATTTTCATGCAGTTTCTCCCAAAGTTCTCAAGAAAAAACACAACCAATGATTTGAGTGAGCATACTACTTGTTAAAGTGGACTGAAGTCACAAGAAGAGTGACTGATCATGTTGTTCACATGCAAGATATGAAGGATTAACAGATCCAGATTTGGTCATGAAAAACATTGACCTTTTATCACAAGTTCAATTCGTTGCCTCCAAAGCAGAAAATTATCTTAATTGAGTTTCTCTGTAATGAAATGAGAAAGAGTGACCGGTGAGAATGAAGGAACTGCTGAAGATGATGGATGTGAAGAATGCACCATGACCAAAGAATCAAAATGTATGCTCTTGATACCATATTGAATATATAGAGAAAGAGAGAGACAAGAAGAAGAAACTATTATATTATTCTTCACCCAATAACAAACTTTTCTTTTTCTACTAGTCAACACCCGATTAAACTAAAGAAAATCCTTTACAATTTTTCTTTGCTCTAAGCTGGACGGGAATCTAAATAGGGAAAGTTAATATAGATAGGAAATAAAGATTCTGTCCACCAAATTGAGCATAAGACATCCTTTCACTTATCCAAACACTTAATTATCTTTTGAACCACAGACAGAATGCTAAAAAGAGAAGAAAGAGAAACAGTCTTACCTTTTTATCTTGCACCTCTGGCAGGGCAGCAACTTGTTCCAAACTTTCTTGCAACTCCAAACGGTATTGTGCATTCCTGAACATGTATCCAGTCATTATGACACTGTACATGAGCTGTGCAAGATTTTCAGCTACCTAATAAATAGCCAAATGATTCCACAGAGACACGTAAGATGCATGGGCAAGATAAAATAAAAAGGAAAAACTCCAATTCAATCCAGAGCATGGCTCAACATTTCTCTGCCAATTAAACCATTTTGTGCTTAAAACATGTTATTCTTCCAAGACCAGAATATTTTCCAATTAATTCATTCAGACAATTTCCTTTGGAGCAAGAATTTGTAAAAAGGCTTTGAAATTGGAGCTAACAATACAAATAGTAAATATTAATAAACAAGGGAAATAAAAATGGCAGCAAATGTAAAATAAGTATACCTTCAATTTTATTTACAAAATTCCGAAAGCAAACATATGTGACATGAAATAAAGGGGATAGTCATTGCAAATACAAATTTCAGGGACAAGTAAACCAAACAAAGTAAGGTATCCCACTCTATACAATCGTTTCATCAAAGAAACCTAAAAAATGACTATCCACCCAAATACAACCATCATAGCTTGTAAAATTGCTCACTAAAAATGATAGCTAAAGTTATGCAAGAGGAGGAAAAAAAATTTATCGCATCTTACAGTGGTAATTGTTACAGCAAAAAATTGAGGAGGCAGTGTTCCAATCATATTTGTCACTGTTTGGCGCATTGCATCCACAACCTAATCACCAACATAAGTTTTATTCACACTAAGAGGGCATGGCGAGAAAAGAAAAATAAAAAAGCAGCCATTTTTCCGCTGTAATCAGATAAACTGTTCATAAACAAGACATCACCATACCTGTTGAGGCGCTCTTTTCACAAACAATTCCATAAATTCTGGCTGCACGTTCTTAACATATTCCAGTAAAATTTCTCTCCTGCTCTTTGACTGGTGAATTCAAAACATTAAACCACTACTCGGATAACTTACCGGACAGAAGTAGATATACTTATTCACAGAAAAAAAAAATTATATTTTCACAGCAGATCCTATTTTAATTTCATCATATCCATCAAAATAATCACTCGGGCCAGTGCGTATAATGCTGAAGAAAATTGAGATTTCATGGGAAAGTTTAAAGATCAGATACATTATTAACTGATCCAGGATCACACTAACCTATTGTAACAGGTTTTCATTCACAATTCATAAAATACTTTTTCTATTAAAATAATAAAATATACCATTAAAAATAGAACTTCCATTAATAAAAAATTAAGAAGAATACGAAGGAAAAGCAGTACCAAAGTGCCATTCGGGAGTTTGGAATCGCCAGCACTTGCAGGGTTAGAAGCGTCATTATTGGAGGAATCATAGGCTTCAACTTTCAGACCAAACCTTCCTCTGTGCTTTGAATTTCTGGGAAAGCTAATTGCTGAGAGAGAACGAGATGAGAAGGAGGCGAGAGAAATTGAGGAGGAGGAAGTAGAAGTTGAAGAGGAAGAAAAAGAAGAAAGAAAGTGAGGAACGAAGAAGGGTTTCACTGTGAACGAATACATGATTAATGGTTAAATAATATTTTTCTGGTTTCACAGAGCGAGAAAGGTTTCAGAGAGGGTGTTGCAACTGTGGAGTCGCATTCTTCTGCTTCCTAATTCCCAGGGATGAGGCTCACACGTGAGTTTGCACCTGCCACGTACCAATCCTTTACAATTATAGTATTCTAATTTACTTTCATTAACGAATTAACTCAAACTAATGATGACAACTTTTTTATCAGCTTAATCTCAGTATGTTTAATTATATTAATTTCGTTCAGAATTAATTTGATTTAATTTGTCAAATCTATGGGTATATGAAATAACAAAAAATAATGGTTAAGACAATTTCGTTACACATAAACACTAAAATTGATAAAGAAAAAACGTCATCACAATTGTATGTCCCTAAAATGATTGATTACGGATCTATCCACATAAGTAAAATCTTAAAAAAAAAAATATTATATACAAATATCACAACAATAATTTTATTTTAAAGCTTTATATTTTTTTTATTCCACAAATTTACAATTAATAAGATAAATTAACACCTACACTATATATGTAAAAGTTAAACTATCATAAAGAAACGTAAAAATAAATTATTGTTTAAGTTGACAAAATACTATAACAATTAATCATCATACTTCAGATAAGATCTGATTCTTATATTTGTTATGAAGTTAAAAATCGATGTTAAATAAAGTAAAAGAATTGAACTAGGGATTAAAGTATAAAATAAATGAAAAATGAGAAAAATTAAATTAAAATAAAATATGATTGACTGACTTGAGAATAATGAAAATTTTATTGTGGATTATGCGGATTATCCAATTAAAATACTTAACTCATCTCACTTTTTCTAACAAGTTAACATACCAATATACTTTTGGATTTCATTTTGTTTGGGTGTCAGACTTTTATGATTAACCTTAGACCAACCAAGTATGATTTAGCATAATTAAAGTATTTATCATCTTATCTCTCTCACCACATACAACTCCATTGTAAGGTTTCTCAATTGCACCATTTTAATTCTTCGTACAAGTAAACTTCAATAATGGAAATAACCATACCATTTTCACAGTAGGTTTTCAAGAAATATCCTCAAGTGTGACTTGAATGGAAGAAATTGGCTTAAAAGTTCCACTTCAAACGTTTGTTATCACAACAAACACTTACATTTTGTTTATGATGTTTAATGGTGTATTTGGACGAGGATTTTTTTAGTGAATAATAAATATTTCAAAAGTTTATTATTCACTTAAAAAAATTGAAATTTTCGAAGTTGTAAAATTGTTTATTAGTTAAAGTTGTGAAATTGTTTATTGGTTATAATAAAAAAAATTACAAGTCTAAAAGGTTGAGTCGGGTCGGATCGGGTAGGAGGTCAAAACAAGTCAGTCTGGATCAAAGCATGAGCTAAGTTGGCTCGGACCAAAGGTCAAGCTGAGTTAATCCAGGAAAAAGGTCGGGACGAGTCAGTCCGAAATCAAAGTCAATTTTGGTTGAAGGTCAAGTCAAATTAGAGTAGGCCGAAGATCGAATCGAGTTGGCCTAGACATAAGGTGTAAATCAATTTCCATTAGTTGAAGGTTGAGTCGAGTCAATTCTGATCGTATTGATTCGAATCGATGAAAGTCAAATCAATTCAAATTGTGTCAAAATTGAATCTATTCAAATCGACACAAATCAAACCAGCTGAGGTGAAATTGATTAAAGTCAACTTTAACCAAAAGTCAAAATGAGTCATACAGAAAAATGAATTTAAGTCAATACTTAAAAATTCAATTTTGTTTCACTTTTGTCTACCTTTTAACCTTGAAATTTTTATTTTTCTTCTTTCATTTTTTTTTTTTACGTGTGCGCTTCTTAATATCTCTATTCTCTTCGTTCGGAAGAATAAAAGTGGACGAATAAAGTAGAAGGACAATGTCTTTATTAGGTAGATTGTTTAAAATAAATTAAAATTGAACGAAGCTTGATGAAAATGTAAGTCTATTCTCCTTAGAACATTCCTTTTGTTCAAAGTTAGGAATATAATGTTGAATCGATCTTTTTCTTTATTCTAGAAAATTCAAATATCAGAACATTCTTTACCCCTATTCGTTGTAATCGAATAAAACGTACCCTCATCCTCTTTCTATATGGGAAGAAACAGGTATTAAATATATAAATTGAAATATTTTACGAAGTTGATTAATCTGAAATTAATCATATATAATAAAATTGTTACTTTTTTACAAATTATCGAAGAAATCACATCAGCACTAATTTAGAAATGAAATACTAACAACGATTTGTGATTAAATAACAATATAAAAATATTTGACCCTTCCAATACGAAATCATACAAATATTTTTGAGTAAACGAATATATATTTTTCTTTAAAATTCCTCTCTGTCCAAGTTAGGAATTCATATTTCAACATGACTTTTTCTCCACTTTATCACAAAATATTCACATAATATAATTAATAATGCTACACTATTTTCTCACCAAATTTACTGCATCCCATTTACCAGTTTCTGTTTTTGTAAAAAAGCAAGTGATTTCATCTTTATAAATGTTTCTGTTTTTGTTTTTCAAAAGGTTAAACAAACTTACTGAAAAGAATTTCAAAATGTTACTCATTTCAATAACTTTTGTAATAAAATTATTAAATAATTTAACGAAAATATTGTAACTATTGTTTTACATCTTCAATGTTTTTAACACAAACAGATCACTTAATTTTAATTAATCTAATCACATTTGATTTCAATTGAAATTTTTATTTACAACTTCCCTCTCCCAAACTCTCTTGTCTTGACATTAAAATAAAAATTCTCATTAAAAATGACCTTTGAATGCATTTTTTTTCTTCTGAATATAAATTCCTAAATCGTTTCTTGAAAAGATTATTACAGAGAGGATATACGATTACTGAGCTACGAAATGCTTAGAAAAAACGCTTGGACCATTATTCCAGGCTTAATATTTGATGGAAACATTTGTTACATGTGTTGATATTTATCCCAACCACTCACTCAGCATGCGAAGTTGGCAAGAAATGAAATCTCGAAAATTTGGAGGAAGAAGAGAGTAGTGATGCGCGTTTGTTAAAGGAAAGAAAAGATGACACAGTACACGTGGGAGGCAAAAATAAGAAATAAGACGAGCACAATAGATAGAGAGATGAAGAAGGGAAGCGTCATAAACCTTACCTGGTAGCGTTGCAAGGAGAGAAGAAAGAGGTTCTCGTATTGCAACGCTATCATATAAAACAAACAGATCTGTTTACGCAACGCACCACGCCACAGGCAATGCCATGCTGTAGTCGTGTGCGATTCAGAATTAATTATTAATTATAAACATGAAACTGTAATAATTTTATCAAGTTGGTGCTTCAATAAGCACACACACGCACACGCACACGCAGAGAGAGAGAGAGGTAAAGAGAAATGGCATATCAGCGGCGGCGTCAACACTATTACCAACGATTCCGTGTAGTGATTCCGGTGTTTTCCGCCGTCGCCGCCGCACTACTGTTTCTCTTCGCTCTCCTCTCGTTTTTAGCTCCTTCTCCCGTCGAAACCGATCGTATGCAGTTGAAACGACAACAGACTACGGTACTATTTCTCTCTCGTGAACAGCGGTTTCTGATAGTTCAAGTAATTGATCGCACATTCCTAATCGTTTTGTTTTGTTTTATGTATGGAATTATTGTTCAGATTAGCGTTCATAAGGATGAGGCGATTGAACATCCTGCGTTCCGCGTTCCGGTTAGGGCTTTTCATTTGCTGGCTTCTATTTGAATTTGGCGATGGTTTGACGTTTGTGTTATTGGATCTCGATTCCGTTGTTGATTGATTTTGTTTTAATTTAATGATAATATTTAGAGAGATGGAGGAAAGTTGGGACGCGATATCTGGACTTCTCGAAATTCAGAGCACTTCTACGGCTGTAGCAATTCCAGCAACAAGTTTCAAAGTGCGTATCATTGTTGGTTCAGTAGTGTGGAGTGATGCGATGTAAAACTTTTCGTTTGGAACTTGGATTTGGTTTTGGATGTATGAATGTATGTAATGACCGATAACTATGCTTTCCGTGTGGCAGAAGCTCAAGTGATGACACATTCGAATCGATATTTGTGTATTGCGACAAGTGGAGGCTTGAATCAGCAAAGAACGGGGGTAATTATTTGGATTCTTTGTGATTGTTATAGTCAAGCAAGGATTTGATATGCGGCTTCTGTTTCTACTTCAAAAAAATTGTGGGTTTAGGAGTCTGATCTTTTTATTTATACACTTTAGTTAATAAAAATGTGAAATGAACTTAAAAATGGGGAAAGTGCTTCTGCTGCCTCAATTGGATTCGGCCGTAGATTGATGTTGTCGAACGGAATCAACTTATTTTTGCTGTAGTGAGTAATGTGGCATTTATTAGTATAGGACTTTTTTTTCTTGTCTTTGTGTGTGTGTGTGTGTCTCTCTCTCTCTCTCTAAATACACTATTTTATTGACAATCCTATGGTTTGCTTCCATGGATGAAATATATCCCTTATCCTTCTGGTTGTGCTAGGTTTTAGACAAAGTGTCCAGCTAAATTGTTTGCTGCAACCAGCGCACCTGTTTTTCTGGTTACTATGCATATCGCCATAGTACATTACAGTATATGATAGCTGTTGTTGGAACACTCTATAATCATACTCTGCTATTAATGCCAATCCTTCTGTTTCCGCAACTGGCAGATTACAGATGCTGTTGTTGCTGCACGAATTTTGAATGCTACTCTTGTTGTTCCAAAATTGGATCAACGATCTTTCTGGAAAGATTCTAGGTCAGTTACAAAAGAGGCACGGATTGCCCCTGTGATTTGATTTGGATATCCAAGTATTGTGAAATGGTGACATACTTTACTTTTTGCAGTAACTTCTCAGAGATCTTTGATGTTGATTGGTTTGTATCATATCTGTCCCAAGATGTCAAGATTATCAAGCAACTTCCCAGTAAGGGTAGGAAACCATTATCTGCATACAATATGCGGGTTCCAAGGAAGTGTAATGAAAGATGTTATATAAATCGCATATTACCTGTACTCGTGAAAAAACATGTAAGTTTTTTTTATCTCCTGAAACTATTACTGGTGCTACTGTGGTTTGCAACATACTGGATTCTCTCTGTTAAGTAGATGTAGGAAGGTCGTTAATGCATTTAGATCAAGGACTAGAATTCTATTCTTCGTTAGGTAGATCTTATAGCAAGTCTATTAGATTTGATTAAGTTGTTTTATTTGAGTGTATGAACTCTTCAACATTGGTCCTCCAATCAGTTGCATACCTGAGTCTGATGAATTTTATCCCCCAAGTGTGTGATGCCTAACTTATCTTATGAATCAAGCTAGGTTATTTGTACTCCTTTACCTCAGTTTAATGTCTTATCTAAATCTTTTCTCAGCGAAGCAATCTTATATTTCTCTATCTGCAAATCCCAATCCATTTGCCCCCTCAATTTTGCCAAAAAATTTCAGTCAAAAAAATATCATTCGCTGAACCATCAGAGCCACATATTTGATCCATCATATCCAACGGCTTAGAAAGACTACCTTATTCAAATTTCAAACCCTGAAGTTCTCAAGTTTTAGAGGACTTGAAATCCAAGTTTTTATAAATTACAGGATTTTTTTTTATTTGTGAATTTTGCTTTCCACAATGGGACATTTTTGTGTTCACAAAACTGCATTAGATGTTCAGGAAATTTAGATTTCGGAAAGACAGAAAGCTGTAGTTAGTTGCCAAATGTTGTATTGTTTTAAACATTTGGTAAACAGTAATTAATAATGCCTTAAATTTTGATACATTTTTTCTGACCACCATATAAACAGATAACTATTTGAATGTTTACTTATTCAGGAAATCTATTTGTTTGCTTCATTTTGTGGCAGGCTGTGCAGCTTAGCAAATTTGACTACAGGCTAGCAAACAGGTTGGATACAGAATATCAGAAGTTGAGATGTAGAGTTAATTACCATGCTTTAAAATTTACCAGCCCAATACTTGCAATGGGGCAAAAATTGGTCCATTGGATGAGGATGAGAAGTAAACATTATATTGCACTGCACTTAAGGTAGTTTGATTGAATTTTGGTCTTTTATTAACTGTATACATCGCATTAAATTCACATGTTTCGGTACCAATGAGATTTTTCAATATGATGACCACCAAAACTCTAGAATATATAGTGTTTATACCTATGCAGATAAATCTTACGCAGCTGCATTACATGCATATACGACATTTCTATTGTATATACTAGATAAGCATATCACAAAGTATCCATCCAATTTATTTCCATAAAATATGAAACACTTACACAAGAATGATCTGTTTCATGGAGGACCGCGTTTTGATTGACAGCATTTGCAAGTAATACAATTCAAATTGAGCCAGTGATTGCCATGTCCATTCTTGTTGGCCCTTTTTGTCTTAACAGCCAGTTATTGCCTTTTCCCCTTTCTCTTTGTCGTAAAAAGTAGCCAGTTTGTTTGAGAACTCAAGTACTGCTCATAATTTAGGTCAAGTCCATATCCTGAGCTTAATCTGATTGATCGTACTTATTGCAGTTTTTGTTGATTCCAGAGTTTTAAAACCCTGTTTGGACCGGTTGGTCCGATTGGGATTCAAAGGTGTATACAGCCCAATTTACTTTTTAGATCGAGCATGTCTCTAATTTGGGGTCCAGGTCATCAGACTGGTAAAAAATGGGATTTAAGCGGTATAAACCTGTCCGAATGGACCGTCCATTTTTTCCATTATATTAATAAAAGACCTATATGATGTACTGCGTTCCTGATAGTGCTCTCTCGGGACTTGTGCTGCATTTGTTGTGTCCCTCAAGACCCACGTGATATGCTTGTAACTAGCTGTTTCTGAAAATTAATTCAAAATAATTAAATTGTGTGAAAAGTGTAATAGGAAGTGAGAACAATACCCACCAACTTGTATTAGCTTGGAGAGGTTTACACCACCCATACACACCGGTGACCCATTGATTATGTACTTCTACCAGTCAAAGATGGCTTTAGTTTTAAAAACATTGGCTGATTCTATTTGCACAAGCAGCAATATCTTTTACTCTTTTACATTTAAGATGCAGTTAATTAGGTAGAATAACAGATGGCAATTGAAAAATTTGTAAATTGATTGCCATTTTTTCTACAGATTTGAACCTGATATGCTGGCATTTTCTGGATGTGATTATGGTGGAGGGGAGAGGGAGCAGAAAGAACTAGGCGCAATAAGGCGGAGGTGGAAGACATTACATGTAAGTCTCATGTTAAAATATAGGTGATACTGAAAATGTAAGCACATCTTGTTCACTTTTCGGTAGCTTCTTTTCATATGCTTGAGTGGACATCCAAAACCATAGCATTACACAGGATTCAAACTTAACAGGATCTTTTCATAGAATGAATATCAACAATGGCTTTAAACGGCTGAACATTCTTCACCCTGATAGTGGCAAGATGCTAGGGAATTAGGACTTAGTCAAAAAATGTTTGGCTGAACTGTGTTTACACTTTTGAAAATTGATTTAAGGACTGGTAAATGATGAGGATATTGATATGCAGAGAAGCAATCCTGATAGGGCAAGGAGGCAGGGAAGATGCCCATTAACCCCAGAAGAAGTTGGTCTCATGCTAAGAGCATTGGGATATGGTTCTGATGTTCATATTTACGTTGCATCAGGGGAAGTATATGGAGGGGAAAGAACGCTGGCGCCTCTCAAGGAATTATTTCCTAATTACCATTCAAAAGAGACCATTGCTACCAAGGAAGAATTACAATCATTTTCTTCATTTTCTTCTCGCATGGCTGCACTTGACTTCATTGTCTGTGATGAAAGTGATGTATTTGTAACCAATAATAATGGAAATATGGCAAAAATGTTAGCTGGACGAAGGTATGTTATACTCCATTTACATCTATTTTAATTTCTGTTGTTCACTGATATCTATTACAGCTAATTAGCTCTCTGGGAACTTTCTTGTAGGAGATACTTTGGGCATAAACCAACCATTCGTCCAAATGCTAAAAAACTCTACCGATTGTTCTTGAATAGAACAAACATGACTTGGGATGTTTTTGCTTCCAGTGTCCGTAATTTCCAGAGAGGCTTCATGGGGGAGCCAAAGGAAGTAAGACCAGGTAGAGGCGGATTTCATGAGAATCCATCGACCTGCATATGTGAAGATTCCACAGCCAAAGTTGAGAAAAATTCAGGACCTCGAAAACATGGAAAGGATAATACAACTAAGAGAAATGCCTCAAATGATGAACCGGATGTTGACAATGAGCCTGAATGGGTAGAAATGGATGATGATGATGAGGACCAGAATGATCTAGCAGATAAGGGTACATTCAATGAAACATTTGCGGACTATGATGCTATGAACTTCGAGGATCCTGATTTGGAGGAAATTATATCAGATTAGTGATGGTGCCCTGTCCAGTGCTGATGTACCTGTTGACTTGTTATGGTTGTTTGTCCTCATCACGTTCCCTTGAGCAGTTGCTGCTCAATTTGACAGCTGCTGATACAGCCCAAAAAATGAAACAGAAAAGGCGCTCCTTTCTCAATACTGGCGAACTGTAGTTAAAAGACATCATAAAATTTAATCATACGATCATCTTCTGCATTTCTAAGGACATAATGACCTCAGTTTGGTGCTGATTTTTGGGATTGTTTTGGACTTGTACTTGAATCTGTGAAAAGAGGATCAGAAGCGAGCAATGGAAGTAGATTTTAGAGGACAGCCGTTCGACATATAGATGCACACAAAATTGAATCGAGTTTTCGAGGAAGTCGGAAAATCTGTATATCTTGAGTTGAAAACCTTTACAGTTTTATAGACAGTACTTACTGGTTTATTTCTTCCTGTCTTCCTTTGACGTATGATGTCAACTGTCGTTTATTCGCCTAAAGGGAACGTAGCAATCAATAGTGATGTCCTGACAGGTTAACCATTTTAAAACCATAGATAAATTCTTTCCATAAATGTTGTCATAGTGAAAGGTAGATTTTATTTCCAATAATTCGCTTGCGTTGCGTGCGAATGAGTATAAACGTTAAATATCAAGCTGCGTTTAGCATCATTTACGTGGCACAGTATCGATTACCGTAGAAAAATTATCCAATAATATGACGAAAAATCGTCAAGTATAAATAGAGGGAAACCAAAGGGGAAAAAGTAAAGGTAGAACATTAAAATGGAAAGAATGAATAAAATGATCGATCCACAGTATATATTACAGAATGGGTTCCAATCGTTACGATGGAATCTCCCTAAAATTGAAGAAAATAAATAATGGAGCTTGTAAGTGAGATGATGTTCATTGTGAAGGGGGCAAATCTTGAGGGGAGTCATCATTAGCCTCAGGCGATAGAGGCGAACCAAAGTCTATATTAGGGAAGACACCAGGAGGCCTCTCCCGAGGCTCAATTGAAAGTAATTGGGTTGAATCACCCACAACATCCGCCCATCCATAATGAGGTTCCGCCCTAAATTTAAGACATTATCATATTCAAATTACCAATATGTCTACCAACATTCGTAATCACAAACGTTAATCACATTTTATAATCTAATTATAGAGACCAATTTGTGACTAATTTGATAATTCAAATATATTCTATTTTTAAAATGGACCAGTATTGTAATACTTGAGTATTTTGTAGCAATTTTTTTCTTTATGAAAACGGAAAGCATCTGTACTTGCTAGACACACACTTCTATATGCATCAAAGGCCTTTGGATTACTAGAGGACAGATATATTCCTTACATTCAGTTTTTGATTATAGATGAGCAATAGAATGGCTAGTTGTTGAAAAGAATGTTCTTACTCATAGTATGTTTCTTCATCTACAACTATATCCCAGCTCTCACCAGTCGTGCTATTTCCATACTTGTGAACTTTCCTGTTACAAACCAAACCAAAACCAGTCGATATTAGAATAAAAAACTGGGTTATTGGATACAGATCTATTTAAAGCATTTTTAAACCGTTGCCATAAACAAATAATCCACTAATCAGCTGTAAGTAAGCTTTAGATACCATACCCATTTCCAAAGTGTTCTTCTCCCCAAGTTCTTGACCAACCTGGTAAAATGTAGGAATATCGTGACAGAAGACCATGTTAGCAAGCATGTAAAAGCAGGAGTGAAAAGGAGAGAAACCCAGGAGACCCATTTACGGAACCAACATTTGCTTGAACAAACTTCTTTTTAAGTATTAGTAGGAGAGAAAAAAATCAGAAGAACTTTTCCACGAGCTCAAATTAGTTTTTGCACAAGCTAATTTGTAAAAGTTCTTTCATATAACTTCTCTAAATAATGCGTATAGAAAAAATTGTCCAAAGATTAGTTCAACTCTTTAGAGTCATATATTCATGTTCAATACTTTAAAGGAAGTGGCATTTGGAAGTGTTGCTGACTTAACATTTAGGAAATGCATTACATATTTCATATCTTACATACGAAAACAACTATCATGCTTGATTCAAATGGAATGCAACCTTCGTCTATTAAATCTTTTGGAGCACTACGAAAATCATGAAATGGAATGAAAAGACACTTTCATTTGAACTATTTCAATAATTCTCTTAAGTGCTCTAATAGGTGCAATTTTTGTGGCTCATCAATAAGAAAGTTTTAGGATTAACAATATAAATCACGATATGTTATATTTTATCAAATTTAATTTTGTTGAATGTTTATGATGTTTGGTTATTGAATGGTAAGAATATGAAAGTAGACTTGTCACTAAAATTTTAGTGATGGTAACATACGTTCACTGCTTGGAGATACGTGCCATGTTTCTCCGTGTCTTGAACCAATGCCTTTAAAAAACCTCTCCTCCCACTTGTCCCCCCATTTCGTTCCAAGCTCGGTTTCAGCCCACTTATCTGTCCTGAGGAAGTGTAAGCAAGGAGGAGGAAGCAGAAAGAAATCAACACATTACCATTAAAAAGAAAGCAAAAAAAAATGAAAAAAAAAACAATGACCACAAATTAAAAGGTAAGGCATTGCTGTGCTCCTGGAAAAACTGTCATAATTCAATGCTTGATAGTGTCCATTGACATTACCATAAATCAAAATCAATCTTACACCGTGAATACTATTTTATAAGATAAAATTTCGAAAATCTATTGCTGGGCTAAAAGTCTGAAAGTACATCCTGCAAGTCATGCTAATTAAGTTCATGTTAATTTTCAGTCTACAATGTCTTAAAACTAACCAATACAAATAATAAAGATATCCACCATTTGATCACATACCCGTAGTCATTTAGTGTTTTTAAATTTTAGTGCACAAAATCAATATAATAATTTGATGTTTAGATTCATCAAACCATTCTACAGTTCGTTATAGAAAATTAGACGGTATAATTACACAAATTTCAATACAAATGAAAACCAACTCTACTCACCAAACCACACACAGTTATCACTACATCAAATTAAAAAGCTATTTTAAAAAATATCTAGTACAGAGAAACATGACATTGTAAATGACATTTTAAGATGGGAAAATCAGAACCCTTACCATTTCAGAACAGACCCTCTTCCATCATAATGCTCTCCCCACTTTTCCCACCATGATTGTTCATTCAATCTACCATACTTGTGTGCTCCTTTCTCGGTCCAGCCTTTAGCATCATATTTCTCCCACCTAACCGAATTGAACAGACATAGAATATTGGAATGAATTAGGCCTATAATGCATACAGAAAACCAAATACCCTCCCCCTGATAAACTACACCACCTTACCATTTCTCATACCATCCAGCATTTTCAGTTCCTGATTTTGCTTGTTTTTGTGCACTCCTTTCTATTCTTGCTATGTTACTGCAAATTTAAAAATGCAAGACATGGTGTCAAGAATTCACCGGGTTTACCTAATCATCACAAGCAGAGAAATAAAGTAATGACCTCCATTCATCTTGATGAAGATTTTCCTGCCACGTCTCCCACCAAGAATCCCCCTCAGAATTTCTACCAGATTTCTCCACACCTGCTAGAGTGTATAAAATCAATCAAATGCACAAACGAATCACAGAATTTATATTTGTTGGTTATGGCACATTGTCTATGGTGTGGCCAAAATAGCGTATACAAGTGAGGGACAATTCTGAGCTAGCTGGTGGGTTGAACTAAACCCAAACACCAGATTTTAAGATGGCTTCAAAACTTTTTCTAGTGGTTATTGTTAGGTTTATTGAGTCACCTATATTCAATCACATGTAGATATTGAATCCTACAAACTTCTCACTCAGGAAGCCCAAATCTTGATATGAGGGGAGTGTTGAAAATCCCACATTGTAGAGACAAAATAATATATACAAGTGAGGGACAACCCTTACCCTATAGTTATGGTTTTTAAGTTCATTTACACCCAAACCCAAAGTCTCCGAAGATTATTTAAGAGTCTAACAAGTGATGCAAAAACTGTTATTCAGCATTTCTTCAATCAATTACACCATTGGATGATAATGATACTCGATTCAGAAAAAATGTTTTAATGCCAGCTCATGCGATATTGCCATTCCCTATAAGGGAAGGACAATGTATGAAATTACAACTCAGCGATCCCACCATAATTGATAAATGATCATTCATAAAGATATAAATCGAGACCCAAAATGCACAAGCTTATTTTTGAATTGTGAACTGTAATTTAGAGACAATAAAAAATTACTTCAAATATATTGTATAGATGATGTATAATGTTTAATCTAATAAGTTTAAACTTGAAAATAGATTAAACAACTTAACCAAAAGTTTTATAAAACAACTATTTATATCTAAGTTTGTAAAGCCTCTATTTTGGAAGAATGGAAAGAAACTAATAAAACAACCAAATATATTGTATGCATTGATTGATTGGATGACAAATAAAGTAGAGGAATAATCAACTAAAATAATTTCAGAACTTTCTTAATTTCTTTCATAGTTTCATTTACAATTCCAGCTTATATAGCTTTTCAATTTCATTCATGAAATTTGGTTAAAGAAAAGTGCGAAAAGTGAAAATAACGAATCATTCAATTATATGATATAACAACACTTTGTGTTGATCACAAAAAGAAGAAACCCTGTGAGCAGAGACACTAAGCGTTTTTGGAATGATATTTTTGAGATTTTAATTTCCAGAATTGAGATCAATAGATGTAAAGTGACAATTATAAAGAATACTTAAATTTAGAAGATGATGATTGATAATTCCCATGTACGAAACTCGTATTAGACTTGTATTGGTATTTACTTGTATGTTTTATTGAAAATACCTATGCCTGTGACTTCATTAAATTTTAGTATAATTTTTTAGAATTTATATGTACCTACCTTACATAAAATATAAGAAATTTCAGAATAATAGTTATCCTGCTAATACGCTATCTCACTGTAGCATTTTTAGTGCCAGCCACTATGTACCTATCTGCGATTTCAAACATTGCAATTCAATCAGCTAGATTTCTAAGTTGTATCTACATTTGCAAGGTTGGGCACTAGGCATGGAATGACTATCTGGTTTGGGTAAAATCATGGCAAATTTCAATGGAATCACTTGGAAAAGTCTGAGCAAAAGTGATCTTAAAAGATCCATCATTATCAGGTACAGCAATATGTAGTGAGGGCCCAACTTTATAATGGGATACAATTTTATACAACTTATCTTGATCTGCTAGAGGACATGACTATAGGGGAGGCTCCATACTACTATGTAAGGAGTTTCAAGTCTTGTCTAACTGTGGGAACTAGTCTGTCTATAAAAGTGAGCTCATACCAACATGGCAACACTGTTTGCTTTGTGGAATTTTTTTTTTTTCACGAACTGGATTGATCACACATAACGAACCTGGAAGGTGCAGGAAGGCAAATGGAATTTAGGAGTGAAATCACCAAATTTTGAAATTTTGGCCCCATATGGGTTCCAGCCTTATTCCTTTAGGAAGCTAAAATAAATTCAACCACCACAACAAGCCGACTTTTTGTTATATATACAAAAAAACTTTCAAACTACATATTTATTATAAAAATTAAATATTTAATCCAGTACCCGGACTGAGTAGACAATGAATCTCATTCTGATAATAACACTAATTTTATGATTTACAGTGATTAAAGCAGCTTGAAATTCCTCAATGAGCAACTTTAATGGGAGAACATCAATTTAAGTGTGCCTCCAAGCTGATGGGATTCAACTTTGATACTTATAATACCCAAACTGAAAATAATGAAATATGCTGCCATCACTGCTATGCAATTTGGCCAATCAGATGCCTGTGCCAGTGAAATTCCATCAGATCAGAAGTTAAAATTAAGTGTACAATATCTGATTGCAGATCCAATGTCTCACCTCAGGTCTACTCTGCAAGGGAATAACCTTTAATACAAAAACATACTGATTTTATGAAGAACATCCCCATATTCCATTGCTTTTCTTTCAGAATTTTATAATTCTTCAGTGGCAGATCATTCAAGCTTTTTTGTAAATATCGAAAGGTTATATAGGATAGTGTTTTAGGAGAGTATGAAAAAGGATATGCAGCAATTTGTTGCAGCTAGTGATACAAACACCAAACATTATCTCTAACATAGCTAGGTGGTTTTATTGCAACCCCTAACAATGCCTACTTAAGTTTGTCAATATACCATTCTTTGTAGTGGTAGATCACCTAACTAGGTATGTGCACTTTGTACACGTCCGTCACCCTTCCATGGACAAGGAGATGGCAGAAAACCTAATCCAAGAGGTGCTTAGCTTACACGTGTTCACCCTTTGACAATTGTTTCTGATTGAGGTAAAGTTTTCTTAGTAACTTTTGTATCAACAAAAAGAAACTAAGTTGAAACATAGGTCAGCCAGCCTCATCTTGTTTGACAGGTGGGGGCAGTAAACAATCATGTTAAATCTGCATTGCTTGTAGTTGAGAAACTAAAGCAATGGAATAAATTATTAATATTATTAGCAGGGGCTGAGCTTTGCTCTAATATAAATTATCAAGGGCATAGAAATCCACTCATTTCTAAGAAGGCAAGCAATCACTCAGTAGAAGAAAATATGAACTAGGTTCTAGAGAAAACGGATTTAACTATTGAAGATCTAACATCAACTAGAGATATAGTCAAATTCTATATAAGTGTGTAAACCTCATCTTACCAAACCAATTTTGTGAGGTTCAGTTAGACTTAAAGTCTACTTCCTAAGATGGTATCAAAGCCTATCCAAACAAGGTTTGTTGAACCTATCATGTCACTCACTATTAGACCGTTAGTGGACCACCTATAAACATTTAGTTTGATGGTATCAATCTCATTTTTTCTCAATTTTTCTCTCCTATATAAGTCTTTCTGAAGAAGCTCAGCCAAACCAAGTCTTAACTTATAAGCAACTCTTATCAGGCTAACTTTCTAGTTGGTTCTCTAGGACTCATGTCCCCTTCATTCTAATGAGAAAAAGCCTTTCAACTGGCATAATCCGGTTTCTTTAGAGCTGCATAAGAGCATTGCAATTGTTAATGGGATCCATGATAATTATAGTCCATTGAATACTTAGTAGAGGTCAAAATGGGTTTTGGATGAATTGGTGAACCCAGTTTTAAAATGCCATGTTATAATTACTTTGAAGTCCTCCCCACCAATGATATCTATCCAAGGCCAGAACTTCCTACAAGCAACAACATATTGAGCTTCTTCTGAGTGATGGAATTTAATTTGAAATAGCATTCAAACCAAACAATACACCCATATGCATCATCAAAGAATATTCTAATCTCCAATTTCCATTCTCTCCAATACAGTGGAATGGGAGTATCTTTACTGCATCAAGATGATGAATATGACTTTCGAGGTTCTCTCCCATAACTCCTAATCCATGAACACTTTCCAACTTCCACATCAATGTGACTGTTGCTGCCCATACTTACCAATGACAATCATTACAGCAAGAGCTTCTTAATCTCACTCAACTTTCCTTGATCCACATCTATCACTCCTGCCTCCATCAGAGCTTGTATGATGACCATCCAAGCTCTCAGAATCGAGAGCTATAATACCAAAATGACAGGTACTAGGGGATTAGACACAAGGAAAATTGGTATTTTACCAAGTGCATAAGACCCATATCAGCTATTTATAGAGCCTAAAACAGTGTCTATGAGTATAGAACTGAAAAACTAAGCATTATGGGAGTGCTTAGTCTCCTCCAAATCAAGAGTTCAAATTGATTCCTGCCTGCCTTCCTCCTTTGACACGCTTCCTAAAATTGACTTCCCTCTCAACCGGATCACATGTGGCATGCCACATTCCACGTCCCTGGGCAGCTATTAGCTTATTGTTCCTTCTCCTATATACACAATCTTAATCAGTTGATTCATTTTGGACCCTATTATAAACTAAATGTCACTTTTACATACATGTGCATATAAGCGTAGCCCATCCAAATGTTAATAATAATTAATTAATTAAATGAAGTGTTTGACCAGGGTCCAAAGGTAAGTTTGAAACCAACAAATTATATTCCTTTTTACCAGGAAAATCATGTACTTCTGCCCAGAAGTAATTCTGCACTGGCCCTATAGTACTTTAAGGTTGCTATTTCAAATATAAAGAAGAACGTACCAAGCTCCTTATATCCAGTCCAGTCACTCTTCTCCCACCACTGCCAATTAGATCAATAAAACCAATTAAAAGAATCCACCTGAGGTGTGATACAGATAACACTATGAATACTGTGAATCTAACATTAAAAATGACTCCACCAGGGAAAATGCTAATCAGGCTATCATTAAAAGAAGAGTTTTGTTAATATCAACCCTTGGGCTTTTATGTTAACTAAAAGTAGAAAGTTATTATTGACAAAGAAAGTTGTCATTACATCGAAAATAAAAAAAGAAGAATAAATTCTTTCTTTTCCAATAAAACAGTCCCAGTTTTAATTGCTTAAAATCAATCCTAATGACTGATTTTAACAAAACCAATGAAAACCCAAACCACCATACTCCCAATAAATTCAAATTGAAGTCATTCCTGGTTCAGCTATAGAAGAATTACATCCAGATTTCAGATTTTATAAATAGTACAGCATTCCCTCGTCAATAAGATGGGTATTTTTAGAGTTACTTGGCACTAAAAATATTTATATCAATAATAATTTAGGGTTTAGAGAACTAATCCCAATGTTATTCTCTCGAAATATTCAAATGCAACGCTAGATATTTTCTAGGTATGTGAAATGCTTACATATCAAGATCTTATTACATTGAGCAATACTTGGTATACTAAGGCATTAATCTCAACTACGGTACTATTTAATCCAAGTGGAGAGAAATTACTCAAGACCTCTTCCTTTAAAAGAAAAATCATGAAGCATTATTCAGCTATAAGCTTTCATTGTTACCGTTTTTACCATAAAACATTCATAACCAGAAGGTTAACACGGGTATCTTTATTATCTAGGGTTTGGAAATTAAGATCTCTCCTTTTCATCTGGTACAAGGGATCAGTCCTCTACCATGGTATCACGATTTCTTTAGGCAAACAACAATAAACAGCAGGTATCAACAAGATTATATGTGATGACTTCCACAAAAGAATTGGAAGATAGCTTTCATTCAAACACTTGCATTAGCATAAAATCATAGATTTACTACCCCATTTAATATTATATTTTATTTTTAAAAACGTACTCGGACATTCAAATATTAAAATTACAATATACCGTTTCTTTCCATTCTGAAGAACCATCATGAGATTGACCACCCATTCTTGTCCATCTACATCTATATCCATTTTCACCCAGTTCTTCCCCACTTTCTCTGTACCAGGTACTCCCATCTTCATTTGTGCCAGACTCATTAACATTTTCATTTAACAAGCTGATACCCCAGTCCTTCTCATTTGCTATACCAGTGTCTGTTAGGAATCAGTGAACACAAACAGATATAATACTTTAGCACTCCATGATTGGCCACTGGAGAACATCATCAGAAGGCCTTCAATAATGTTTCCGGCAAAGCAGTAAGGATATAAATTACACAAAATACCTCTTTTCGGTGGTGTATCACGTGACTGTGGACCAGAATTTCTCGGGGTGCAACGTGGAGAAAATTTTTCCTGCTTCAGAAATGATCTGTTGCCATCATGGCACAAAGCAGCATAACCACGGAGAAAAATTTAAATTACAACCATATGTTGCATAATGTATAAACAACAGCCAATTAAGATTCAAGGATATAAATCTCTTGCTCAAGTAAAGCTTCATTTATTTTCAATAAAACCGTTTGACAACTGGAAAACATAGACAGGGAGGAAAAATTGAAAAAATGCTTCATCCTTTCTTGCTTTTAAATGTATGTCAGAACATTTTCAGCACCGTGACATTATTAAAATCTAGATAAACCCCTTTCCAAAAACGTTTAACAATTCAAAAATAATTGACCCTTTAAGTGTATATAATGAAATCAACCTTCATAATGTATGTATTCAACTCGGTATTATAAATATTGTCTACCCCAGCTGGCACTTTGCGTACTTAACCTGCTAAATCATTCAAGTCTCCAATAAGGTCGACGCATCATAACTTTTACATACTAAGCTAATTTGCATAAAACCACTCTCTTCCTCTCATCTCACGAAAACCATAACATGGTACTCACGCGTATCAACATGTCGTCTGTTGGCCCCCATAATTAGAAAATACGAAAGAGAATGCAAGAACAGGATAGAAGTTTTCGTAATTAATTAGTTCACATTCAGTGATGTTATAACGCACATTCAACTCACCAGGGAATCACCTCAACTTACTAATTGAGCCAAAGCCGTACAAGCACATTATCAGCTATCACACAGGCATAAATATTACAAATCGCGATGATAAACTTGTCAGTACATTCGCATAGATAATGAAAGTAACATCTACAAAATGCAGATCCAATATCATGCAAAAACCGCAATTCAACACTGTTCTCCCTTTATTTTTAATTTTTCATCAATCAAAGACGCAAGGTTATTAAGACCTAAATATAGAAACGGATTTTCACGCAACAACAATTTTAATTATAAACGTACGGTGGAGAAGCGAAAGGCATTGCGGCAGGAGAGGCCTGAACCCTCACTCGGTGAATGTGAGGGTTTTTCTTGGTCTCGAACCTCCATTCCTCGTTCTTGTCTCCGCCGTTGCCAGGTCCACTCGTTCTGCGAATCGGAGTAACCGAGTCAGAACAGCAGCACCGAATTGCGCCACTTCCGAGTCGAACTCGATCAGCGAATTCGAAGCAGAGCTTTCTACGCTTGCTCGGAGCCAGCTCCAGCACGTGACTCTTGTGAAGCGGAACGACATTGAGCGGCGCTACTCTCAGCTTGAAATCGAACTGCGTAGTGGATAAGCCTCTAGAACTCGCCGCCATTGATGAATGCCAAATCACATTGACGAATTAGGCAGCGAAGGATAGTGCGTCGAAGCGTGTGACTGCGCTGTCGCTTTTCGCCGTTTGAATTCTGCCGCGGAGTGCTCAGAGAATAGCAATGCGAACGAAATTGGTAGCGGCGCGGTATTTGTTGAGCAAGGATGAAAATGAAGTTGGGAGTGAGTGAGAGGAATCGTTGTTTATAAGCATTTGATCTGAGAGAGAGTGAGAAGGTGGAATTTGAAGAGAGGTGAAGAGGAGGGGAATGGAATGGTGAAGAGGAGAAGAAAGGAGAGAGAGAGAGAGAGAGAGAGAGAGAGAGAGAGAGAGAGAGAGAGAGAGAGAGAGAGAGAGAAAGAAGAAGAGTGAGATGAGATCAGATCCGGGCTGGACTTTGATCACAATACGAATCCCAAGATTTACTCCAATATACATATACACGTGAGCACGTGGGTCCCACCAATATTTGTGACCCTTAACCCTTATTCCACTTTGGTCTTGCCACGTGTCACTCTTACAACCTCCGTCTGTATCTTTGTTGGATGAGGAGCACAAAATCAGCTGAATAAGAGTACTCTTTTTTTAATGATCTAACTTGTGGATGAATTTCAATCAGGACCTAGTCGATTTTAGTTAAAAGTTACGATGCACCCATATTTTAATTTGTGGAATGTATTGTATTTTATATTTTAGAATATTATTTAATTTATAAAATTGTAGTATATTATAAAAAATTATTTGAATAGTGATTAATTTTAGTGATAAAAATAATTAGTTACTATATAATGATCAAATTGATAATTAAAATAGTTTTAAAAATTTATAATTTATCTTTAAATTGATAAATAATTTTAATTACGAATTGATTTCTAATTTGGTCATTAATATTAGTTCTTAGGTTTTGATTACCAAAATAATTATTTTCTAAATTGATCTTTAACTAAAAAATTTATCTCTAACATAATTTTGGTTACTAAAATTGATCATTATTAGTTAAGAGTTTTCTTGTAATGATACTTTTATGATGATAATAATTTATATTTTTTATGTTGACAACTTTAGTACATATAGTTTTAATTTTGGTTCACACAAAAACAATTATATATTTATTATGTTTTTAAGAACTATCTTATATTATACCTATCTATAACGTATTGTATCTTATTATTTTAAAAATAAATATATTAATATATCAGATATGTGTCGTATTCAATACATCTATCATATATATATATATATATATATATATATATATATATATATATATATATATATATGCTTAATGGGTTAAAAGATATAATGTAACTCTCACTTTACTAAATTACAATAATTTGATTTGCATTATGGTAATTTGAGATATTTTTGATTTTTTTAATGTTTAAGAGGAAGGAATGTAATAAATTAACTTTTACATAAATTAATATGGTTAGTGAGAGAAATAATTTTAATCCGAGTCAATTCAAAGTATTAAAAAATTGAATAACCCAAAAAATAATAACATTAAATTTTTAAAAACATAAATATTTAATAAGCACTTGTGAGTTTTAGTTGAGTGTGATTCTGGATAGAAGTTTAAATTTTCATTTACTTAATATTATTGATTAATCTACTTCATTTGTTATCGTGGTAGATGATATTAAACTACTTGTTTGTGTTTATGATTCTACTAATAAATGGTATATGGAGCTCAAAATTATTCATATTTTTGCTAAGAAAATTATTATGCGAATAAGTTATATGAAACATTCTATTTAAAATACTTTTCATAACAGGTCTTATTTATTTATATTTTGTGGAATGTATTTTTTAATTTTCATTTCTTTTATAATTTTTATTGTAATAACTATTATTGGATTTTAAAGTATCCACATAGCTGACAGAAGAGACGGATATGAGTGTTGACATAGGAGGTTTTGGACTCTCAATTCTTCTTTTATACTTAAATAAATTTATATATAATTTAAATTATTTTAAAAAAAATTAATATATTTGACATTCTCAACAATTTTTATAATTTATATAAAAACTTTGACACCTCTAAAAATATTTATTAAAGATCTGTTACCACCGATTGAGATATTAAAATTTAATGATAATTAATATGAATTTAATTATAAATAAATTATGACTTATAAATTTTTATTCAAATTTACTTTTTAACTTTGATCTACCTGTTTAACTTTGATCTACTTCGAGAGAAAGAGTGATAAATTATAAAACAATAAAAATCAACTGAAGAAATGAAATTTTATACTTTATGAATTTTTATACTTTATATACTTTATACAATTAAATGAAATTAAGCAGTTAAAATTGTCTATTTTATATATCCAATATATAATAATAATAATAATAATAATAATAATAATAAAAGCCAATATAAATAAATAATAATATATTAATTTTAATTATAAGAAAAAATATTAATCTTATATTTTAATTTATTAAAATATTTTTTAAACTTAACTTTTAAATCCACCCACGTTTTCTTTTAAATCACTTAAAATAAAAACACAAATTTATTTATTTAAATTAATCTAAATTGGTTCTTACACTCTCAAATTTATCTACTCATACCATGTTATCACCCATAATTTTTTCCATATAATAATAAATACATGAAAGAAAACACCCTCTTAGTTTCTTCCATATAATAACAAATATTGGTGTGAGTGAAGTGAAAAACTGTGGTGGTAATATTATGTATCAAAAAGTGTTAAATGAGTCTCAAATTTTAATTATCCAAGTATATTAAAAACTAGATTAAAAAGAATAAGTAAATGAAAAAGTCAACTATATATAGATAAAACAAGCTATAGTAACCAGTTTAGTACAACTATTATATTTGTAATAAAATTTTAATTTTATTAATTTTTTAAAATTCAATTAATGATTAATATAATTGAATATATATTTGATTTTTAATAATTATTTTACATTGATCAATAAAATTAACATTAATATATAATTAATATTTGCTAATTTCTTTTAAATTAATATTAATGTTAACTTTGTTTAATGAATACACTTAATAATTACTAAAAATAAAATATATATTCAAGTATATTACTTATTAAGAAATTTCAAACAAAACTAATAAAATTCAATTTTTTATATGGAAATTATAATTTTTTTATTAATCTGAAAAAAACATAATATTTATTAGATTAAAAAAATTATCTTGAAAAGCAATATGTATTTAATTGGTTGAGAATGGAGGATAAGAATCTTCTTGTAAAAAAGTATATATATAACATGAAATTATATGTTGATATATTTTTTTATTAACAATTTATATAATAAAAAATAGACTTAAATATAAGTTTAGATTCCTCTATTTTGTTTAATTTTTAAGTTGGTCAACTTATCATTTTGCATATATTTTATTTTCTTTACTTTGATCCAATTTAGCTGAATAAAAATAGACAAATTATAATTTTTTAAAATAGGAGAATCAAATATATAAAAAATAAAAATTATGAATAATTTAAAAAATTGTTGAATATTCATGCTATGCTTGTGATACGTCCATCAAATTTGTCATCGACTAATATCTGAGGTGTCTTTTCTAATCCATGGATTTTTCATTAAAAAAGTATAAAATTAATAATAGTGGCCATCAAAATAAAATTAAAACTATTACTAAATAAGTGTCATTAAGTATTGAGTGGTGTGACATCCTCTGATTGGGAAAGATTTGCAAACACGGGATAGAATCCACGAATAGGATGATGGCAGAATGGATAACGTGGAAATAGGAGGCACAAAAGTAAATAAAGTATTAATCCCCGTTGGAAAGCAAAAGTCTTCTCACCTTATCCACACCTCAGCCTCAAGTCTTATGTCTAGTCACTGAAAATTGCTTGCACCTTCACTTCCACCCTTCAGTTAAACATTGTCTCGGCACGTGTCTTTCATTTCCACAAGCACACGTCAAAGTGTATGTTTTGACAGAAATGGTGGATAAGAAGCTGACTCAATCCAAGTGCACACTGACGTGGTACCAGACACATGACATAAAACTCATGGTCAGTAACCTTTTAACGTGGCACGCATAAACTGTTTAAGAAGTGAAATCACTCTGATTGCACTTTGACGAGGAGACCAAACAATGTTATTTGTGGTTGATTACATTCATTTCAGAATGAGAACAAAAAGAGTGTTGCCTCAAGTGGATAACAAGGCAAGGCAATGCAACTCAACCTTCCTGATACATTCTTGTTTCTTCTCGAAGATCACAATTTAGTCACCCACTTTATATGATTAGGATGTCTCTCATCAATTAATGGATATGGTTGAATCCTCTATTGAAGTAAAATCCACTTTCCATTACCTGATACAATGCCTTGTTGCCAAGACTAAGAAGAGTAAAATCCACATGCTGAAATCTTAGATTCACCACCACATAGAATACAAATGATTTTCCACAAGAATATTTCCTCGGCTGAGATTGATCAAACTAATTACACTGCTATTGATTAAGATACACCTACATCATCACTTCTTCCACGAATCAGTGCTTCAGCCTAACCATTATTGACCAGCCAATTATAAATAGAACAATAAAATACTGTCTTCCTTAGTTTAGAAACATTACAAGATGTAAGTACAACAAATAAAAATGTTTATAATATTATTATCATTCAATCACTATTACTTATAAATAAGTTTATCAGTTTTTACAGCAACTAATTTTAAGTCATGATAACCTTTATTTATTATTGATCGGCCGTATAAAAAAATTAATAGTAACATTTCATGATAATTATGCAAAATTGAAACTTCTTTCATCTAGCATTTTTTGTGTTTATCAATTACAGTCCATTTATATAATAAGGGAAGAGGTTATTACCTTTCTTCAAAGAAAGAATGGTATGAACTTGTACAAACTTGTAATTCCATAGATTATACAATGACTCCACGAATTACATGACATGGATGTGTAATAAAAGAATTAGCTAGAAACACAGTCCAGCCTAAAACAATTCAATGTCCAAATATAAAAAAATTAAACAAAAAAATGTTGATTACATTCTATCAACGTTTTCTTGCCATAAGATGAAATGCACATGTAGCATTAAACCTCTTCAGTCTCGTCAAACCTACCGACCGAGCATGATCACAAAACATTCGAGCATTTCAGGCATCTGCTTATGTCTAAAGACATTTGATCCATCTGTTTATCTAAATCCCGAGAAACAGGGCATCACTGACATACACAAGATAACAAATGATGGCATCATGGTAATTGGTGCTGAACTTCATTTTTTGGGTATGTAAGGCTTAACTGATTCTACAACAACCTGTTTTCGAAACGAAATATCAAATTAATATGATAATTTTTTATAAATGTAGACAAGTCAATCAAAGTGTTGTCAATGCTTCAAGAAAGTCACTCGTTTATCTTAGTATGATGGACCATATGCATCCTATTAGTGGCCCTACTAGCAGAAAAAGTCATTACCCAATCATGTATGTAACAGTAAGAAATAAGAAACAAAGAAATTCAACACCCAAAGTATAATTTCATGTTTTCTGCATTTTTTTTTTCATTTAGAGAATTTATCATCGTCGTTGGGAATAGCCTATAGATTTACTTGTAGTCTTACCCTGCCATCATAGGATAATGATGCAAAGATCCATGGTTCACGGGAGCTCCATGTGAGCCCTGTAACATGAATAAAAAAATTGTAAAGCAAAGTCTGTCTGCATGTGTTTGGAATGGTATTTTGTATGTATGCAAGAGCTGAATGTCAAAATTCACAAAAGAAACAGAAACTACAATTATATATGTTTATCGAATGTGGATCAAATTTGACATAACGTAATTCCAGACAACTACAAAGATCATGGATTAAAAATCTTGAATCTCTTACCATAAATGCTATCTTCATAATCACTGTATGAATTAAGCAACGGATCAACCCATCGGGCAGATGAATCTACTAGTCTGCTAAAACATAAGCACAGATGAATGAAAAAACAAGTATCAATAAAATAAAATGTAATATAGTAATATCACAAGATAACAATGACCTTTCAGTTGTTAGCTCGTCATGATTAGTTGAGGTAAGCCACAAATTGACAGTTGAATCCGTACCACTACTCTGTAACAACCACAATCCATGACAAATAACTAAATGTTCCCTCATGATAATTTAGTATGCAGACCACCTTTCACAAATAAATGGACACCAGCAAGAGATTTAGAAGTCATTAAAAAATGCATTTTTGTATGTGTTTCAACATGTGAGTGTGGGAAAAAGCTTCTCAAATCCAAGTTCACTTCTAAAGTAAGAAATTAAAGGAGTATCCACCCTAAAATGTTAGTTGGTTAAGCTCACCATCCACTTTAAAATAAATCAAGGGTTGATACATCCTTCACTTTAGAAACAAACTCACTTCAGAGGAGCAGCATCCTCTGTGTGTGTGTGTGTGTTTGAGAGAGAGAGAGAGAGAGAGAAAGAGAGAGAACCAAGATCATTCCATCATACTCTGGATTACACTTGACAGTCCACGTCCTGGCAACACAAGTAACACACAGGGGCCAATCAGATGTCTGAAAAAATAATATCAAATAATATATTTTAATTTTAGATGCAAGTTTTCAATGATTTTTTTTTGTGTGTGTTTTAAAAGTAAAGCAGTTGTTTTCCTCTCTGCTTTTTTTTTTCTTTTTTCTTTAATATTTTCACCACGAGGATGATAAAAAATTGGAACCTTGTAGGGTTCTTAGACTGGGAATATAGCTACAACATAAATCAGTTATGCGACTATACATGACAAGTACCAATGAGTATGTCCTGGAAGCTCTTGGATGGGAAGTTTGGGTTTTCTTAGATCCCAAATATGTATCCCAGACTCATGCTCAGCAGTAACCTGTACAAAACATAGAATTCAATTTTGCTAACAAGATCAATCATGCATTCCTACACTATTTCATAAGGCAGTTGCTTTTGTAAACTCAATGTGTAATACACGTGAAAAAAAGCATGTATGCAAGTCAAAGTATACTTGGAAAACAAAAGTAAAAATAGCTATCCAGGATGAGTTTATTTGTATTTGTAATAGAATGTCAAAAAGAAACACTGACAGTCTATAAATAAACCACACGAAAATTTCAAAAAATGTTAATGAACACATTATAATGAGTGAAGGTATAAATATGTATCATTATAGGAGGAACACAAAATTCAACTCTTACAAGTATGTGCTGCTTCTGAGGATGGTAATCAACACTGCATGCATGAGAACATTCCACTGAAATAGTCTTCCTGTGATCAAAACATAATCACATCAGTATACATGAAACTCCTAGGAGGGGTACCCATTCAGACAAAAAGCAAATTGGTTTTAGGGTAATGTAAATTCCTCTCCTAGCACCCCAAATCATGAACTTCAAATGAAACAAGCACTTTACTTAACCAAAAGGAAAAGTTAGAGTTGCAAATATATATTAACTTCCAAAATTAAACAATATTACACAATTTTCTGGACACCAAAATCATATTACTGTATAATTCAAGGTCCAAGTGAAACTAAACCACAAAAGAAATGCAACTACAAAATCACATTTCAACTCAATGGGATGGAATGTTATCATGTTATAGCTAAAAATTAAACCATATAAACTGAATTATATTATATAAACATTACATACTTCATTGTTCTGACATCCCATAATTGGAGATATGATTCACAAGTTGCAGCAACAGAACTCACATCATGAGGATCCCACGCCCCTCCAGATAATTTGTGCAGCATACCAGCTGAATCTTGTGATTGTACCTGGTGTTATGTTTGAATGTATTGGAAGGCCGTGGAGGAACTAGTTCAAAATCGCCGAAAAAAATCTAGGCATTTTACAAATAGTAGTGATCATAATCACACATGACTGGCTATTTAACTCTGAACTAGATCTTGAGTGCTAAATTTACGAACCACATACATACAATATCAATTTAACACCAACTTCCTAGAAATATTTTTGGGTTGACTTGTAATGAGAATTGAAGTAAATATAAATGTCAGTTTTTCCATCTCAATTAATCAACTGTAATAAGGGAACAAAATTAAATCCATTATGGGCAATATGATCCCCTTTTGAAACACTTTCTACCAAATTTAGGCCTCACAGATTGGTTTCAGGAAGTCTGTTGACCTATATCCTCACTAATCTTCAACCATTCATTTTCTATAATGCCTCTCATTCAAATAACATTATAAGATTCAGTAACAGAAATGAACTGATTAACCGTTGATGCATGACAAATGAAGGAATATAAATAGTTAAACATTTTTCGAATTACTTTCTAAGTTCAGATGCCCAGAAAAAAGAGAGCTACAAGAGAAACTATCCACTTAATTTTTACACAAGAGAAAATGATCTTTCATTGTTTAATTTGCCCCAATCATCATGAATTCTTCCACCAACCATTTAGAAGCTCATTTATCCGTTCATTAAAACAAATTATGGTACCTTGAACAGTGAAAGCATGTTATTTTGCACCAATGTGTTACCTGTATGTATAAATGATTTTTTTTTTAATGTGCTTGTGTCACAAAAAATATACAATAGCATGAACTTCATACCTGTGCAGTTTTCTTTGAAACATCTAAATTCCACAAGTACATATTTTCCTCATTGATGCTGATCAGTTTATCATGACGTCCAGATGGCCACCAAAGAATACTGTTTGGTGTGAATATTTAGTAAGGAATACAAATCAATGTATCAAATTCAAAGGTTTCAATAAACATGTAGTAAACATAAAGGTTATTAAAGATTACGAATAGGCTTAATTACATTTTCTATCCCAATATTGGGGCTCCAAATTTTTGCAGAAATCAAATTCCCCAAATTTCCTTATTGAAGGTTCAGCTTCCCTGTCAATCTAGGGCCGAATTACTTATAGAGAAGTTGGTGACATGGCCAACAATTTACACACATTATACATGACGTTTTACAGAGTAAAGCAACTTAATAAACCCACTGGCAGTATTATTAACCTATTTAAATATATCATTTCATTACAGTTAAATGTATCATTGTATATTTTATTTATATTGGGGATTTAATTAAGTCAAAGTTAACAGTGAGATCATTAATAAGTCAACACAATAAAGTGTTTTGCCACATGTAAATTATCAGTCACTAACTTCTATTATTAATCGAACAACATGATAATACTGGGATCTGATTTCTATAATTAAGCAAATAGAGAAATTGATTGCTTCGAAAATCATCAGAATCAATCAGCCAATCACACACATTGGTCATTATAGAGGAACCAACTTACAATTAAGCCTAAATAATAAGAGCAAATTTTGTAGGATATAGCCAAAAGTGCAGTCAGTACTGTAAACTAAAGAAATCACACCTTGCTTAATATCAGCATCTAACCACTTTCCCACACAAACAGTTTCACCGCACAAAGCACATCATAGAACCCAAACTATCAAAGCGCGAAAGATCACACTGAAACATCATTCCAGAGTCTAGAGTTAACGGGCCTACATACAGGAATTCAAACTCACCATTTAATCTTCCCAGAATCAGTGTCAAGGGATGTAATTTTCTCAAGCTGCGGGGAATTTAATTCGCCGTATAACTCAGGTATCTGCCATATCGCTGCCCCACACGTTTCACCTATAAGAACACAGGCAATCATAAATCTTCCAAACCAAGAGTATTAAACTGATGCACCATAAGCAAAAGCTACCTGTAGAGGTAGCAAAATATTTACAAAGTGAAAAAACTAAATCTCAAATAGGACAAACATGCAGAAATAGAAAGTTAAATTGATTACCATTAGAGTAAACGGTTGAAAAGATCCGTTGATCAAACGGACAAGAGACGAGGTCCCAGATCTCGTTGGGATGAGAAAACAATCCCTCGCAGAAGAGTTCGGTTCCACTGGACGAGAGCCGAATCAGATGTACCTACAAATGAACCATTCTATAATTGTCCACATGAATCAAACGCTAACGAGGGAAATTGAAGTGCCAGAAACGAAAGATGTGAAGATATACCTCGTTTTCTTCTTTGAGGCTGAGAGTTCCTGCAAGAAAACTAGTGTGATCTGTGTCTGCTTTTACATCTGATATGCATCTGGCCTATCATTACAAACAGAGTATGAGAAATGGAACAATTAGATCGATAGGGATAACTTGAGAGGGTTTTGTGGGTAGAACCTGATATTTGAGACCGTAACCAATGCCTGTTGATGCAGCTTGCATTGCGTTTTCTTGGACGCGGAATCTTTCTTCTACACCACTGCCACACCTCAATGTGGAGTTGCTCGCACACTGTCCAGGGAGACCAGAGTTAAACCCGGAGAATGGTAACACCGCGGTTGCTTCTTGCTGCTTTTCTTTTTCTTTTTCTTCTGAACCGTGTTTTGGGCCATTACTCGGGCTTTTGTACACGTGGCGGGTATGATGTGCTTTTAGGCGATGCCCATTTCTTCCTGCACCAATATAAACTATTTAGTATTATATTAAAAATCAATTAAACTATTTAATACTTAAGTTTAATTTAAAAATAGTATAACATTTATATAATATTTAATTTAATTTCAATTTTTTATTTAAAAAATTAAAATTTATAACAATGTATAAAAAGAAAATTTCATCTTTTGTGTGGTTACTTTTCAAAATACTAATTTTATTCTTTAAAATATAATTTTTTTTTAAATTGACCGTTATTTTTACAAAATTTTTATAAAATTGTTTATCTTTATTTTTTTCTTTATTTATCAACGATTATTTTATTATCTTTTATAATTTATTTCATTTTATTTTTAATAAATATAATTTTATTTTATCTATTAACTTAATAATATTACAATATCATTATCTATTAATATGATATTATAAATATTTTAAAAAAACATACATATATAATAAAATCTGTGTTTATATTAATTAAATTTAATAAAAATAATGAATATAAGAATTAGATTAAATATAATACAAAATATCTATTATGACCTGATATAAGTTAATATGATTTGATAGATATAAACTTAACACGTAGACATTCTTTTTAATTAAAAAAATTTATAAAATATACAAATTGATGTAGTGATATATTGCATACAAAGTTTTCTATCTGTTAATTATTTAAATGTTAAAAAGTTTATAAAAAACACAAATTGATATAGTGATATATTACATACAAAGTTTACTATCAATTAATTATTTAAACAGTAAAAATAATTAAATTAAATAAATTAACGAAAATTAATATATTATCAAAAAATATATATTATAAATAAGTTGATAAAATCGAACAAAAAATAAATTAAATTAATATCTTAACCTAAATTTTAAGATCACCTAAGAACTCAAAGTTTATTAATCACTTATTATTACACAAAAATTTATTAAGAAAAATTAATTTAATTTGTGTCTTTTTTTTTGCGGTAAATGTTTAGGAGGAAATTATTCATCCGACTGACGGTTGTTATTTACGGTCCAGATTTTACAAATTTGTATTTTATCTATATTTATATATAAAAAATAATTTGTTTCTTTTCTATATGCTTTTTTTTTATTTTAAACTGAAATAACTATATCTTCATTTCTATTCTTTAAATCACCACTATTTTTTAATTACTTTTAATTAACTATTTACAACAACAACAACAAAAACACACGAATATAATTTCCACTGGTTTTGAATTATGTAATTTGTTTTTATTAGACAACTATTCTTGTTATTTTTCTTGAAATTATGTTCTGAAAATACTTTTTCACAATACATTTATTTTTTTAACATTATAAATTATACTAAAAGTTTAACATATTTAGAAAGTAGTTTCCCGAGGAAAAAAATTACTTAAGAAAATAAAGATAGAGTTCTTCCCCTTTAAAGATTATAAAGGATGATGAGCACATTAAAGTTGTATTTGTTCATATTTTATTTTTGGATGTTTTCTCAATCAATATCTCTCTGATTTAGCTTTAAACCGAGGTAAGTAAATACACCCACATCTAGATTTAACTATCATTTATTATTTTACGAAAATCTCATCCTTTCATCTAAATTGACGCTGTATATGTTTAATTAACTAGCACACTGTTAAAACTATATTGAAAAAAGTTGATTAATTATACTGTAGTATGATATACTTACGTGAAGAGTTACCACATATAATTTTGGATTTTGGTTTGTTTGACATTAGAAAAATTTTGTTATATTATTTATTACGCGTTACTTAAATTTGCTAAACTATAAAAGAAAATAAGAAATATTTAGGGAAGATACCTATGAGATACACGACGACTTCGAATAGAAACTCACATTGAAATAAACATAATAATTAAAACATTTAATATTCAGTTAATTATAACAAGATTAGAGACGCTCCTCCATAAAGAGATGTTAAATTGGGTTGAAATATGCGAGTCAATTCAGTCCATTATGGGTTGAGTTGAAATTTCTTTTTATAAATTTCAATACGGATTGATTTTTGATCTGGCTCGCCCGGATTGAATTCGTTGTGAGCTGGATTGACTCACTAACCCGCAAATAAAGGGTCACGCAAATGATTTTTATTAAGTTAAGTTTTGCATTTTGGTCAGGTTGGGTTGTTTTTTTAGCCAATAATTCGGTATTTTTTTTATTTTAGTTTGTATTTGAACTGTATTGAAGTTTATTTAGATTTTAATTATAATTATAATTTAGTTTTGACTGAAAAAAATTAAAAAAATTTATAATGTTTTAATTAAGTGAGTTTGTGAGCCAACCTATTTAATTCACTAACCCGTGGTGGGTCGGATCAGGTTCGGATTTTTTTGAGTTACTAACAAGTGAGTTGGATTCACTAAATGATTAACTCGTGATAAATTGAGCTGAACCGAGCGGAATTATCCGTTTTGACAACTCTAACTCCACGTTTCAATATTTTCTTTACAAAGTTAAATACGTTGCACATAAATGTTCTTTATTAGGAATAAATATATGTTAAAATCAGTCTCTTAAAATGGATTGTCTAACTTACATTCAGTTAGGATTATGTAGTTAAAGTTACATCTTATACATTTGTTGGTAAAGTTAGGCTAAATTTTCAAAAGACCATTTCGTTAGATTTGAAAGGTCAAACTCCAACTATTCTTAAGTTTCTAGATTTGAAAGATAACTTATTTGAATAACATAACACCACCAGACATATTAATATAAGTTAATATTAAAATATAAATCTAAAGAAATGTTTTTCAGACTTTATAAATTGTTCTAATAGAAGGTTTAAATCCGTGGCATCTCTCCTTCAAAATAAACGACTTAAATCAATCTTAATTTTTTATCATTAACCATCAAAATTACTTTAAATTTAACTATCTTAGAAAATTCGAAACCTAACAACTTTACAGTTTATTAAAATGCATTTTGTTACTTGTTTCTAAAAGAACCTATCATAAAAAAGTTCCTTAAATAATCTTTCAAGTCAAACCTTTACAAGTCGTATATTAGGCAAATGAATCAATTTCAAACTTTAAATTGGAAAATTAAGTCAAATTTTATGAAGTTAAATTCATCGTACCTATACTATATTCCTAATTACAAGTTACGTAACCTGTTAGGTCCATACTGAGACACTTATGTTAAGCATTTAATAAATATACAAAATTTAGTAATAACTCTTATTATATGTTTGAATTAATAATAGTAATGCGATAATTTAAAAATAATACATGAAAATATTTTACCATGATAATTATATGTTAGTGTCGTTGATTTAATATTAAATTAACATGTTTATTAAAAAAAATTAATGACAACGTTAATTTTTGTAGTTATCAAACAAGTCAATTTTAAAAACACCAAAAGTTTATTTAAAAAAATAACTATTAAGTAAAAAATAAATAGAGTTGGTACTCGGTAGTTGTTAACATCTAGACTGTTAGGTTGGAAACAAACAAACAACCATGTAGGTTGTTTTACCTTAAGCTTTATTCTTATTGCTCAATTTGTTCATTTAAACATGTTTGTTCTAATTTTACATTGCATGCAAAAATATTACATGTTTGTGACTATTGATTTATGATTCTATAATCGGTTTCTAGTTCCTTATGGAAAAAGTTTGATGAACACATTTCGAGTTTTTTACCTCTGTTTAACATCTATTCAAAAAATATTTATTTTATTCTTCTAAGTGATTTATTTTAAATTATTTTATATTTTAAAGAAAAATATTATTTTGTAGGTGTGGAATAGGGTTGAACAAAAAATTGGGTGTTTTTCTATTATTACCTTTCTCTTATAATGCCTCAGCTGAGAACAAGAGACATTGGGTTCACCTTGACTATTTGATAGCGTAAAATTTATGAATTGAAGTGGTAGATGATATTTTTTTTTCCTTTATTAAAAATTAAAATTTTATATTTTCACATAAAATGTATTTTTGAAATTTGTCTATTAAAAATAGTTTTATGAGACATTTTTTTTTATCAACAAGCAACGTCAGATTACGAAAATTAATTTATTAGAAAGTCATGAAAATAATGATTTAAATATGTTTTTAATGGAAGACATCAATATTTTTTCCTCAAAATTTAAAAATATACTTTTTATTTATTTAATTTTGTAAAATATTATTTTCAAGTCTTGGAGACTAAACAAATTAGTGAAATTGGTGATGTGAGAAAGTAATTTAGTAAACATTTGTCTCGTGCATTCAAATAAGTCGCATATTTTTTTAAGATCTTGTTGAAAGATTTAATAAATTGTAGTCTTCTATATTATGGATACTATTTCTTTTAGTCATCTAATAAAAAAATTGCATATGTTATCATTCAATTATTCCAAGCATTTTTTTTTATTCTTCAAATTAGATGGTATATTCTTTTTAGATATTTATTATTTGAATTCTCAGCAGCTTATTGAATAACCTTACAACTTCAATCGATTATCGATTTTATTAAGGATGAGAACGGGAAGAAATGTACGCGAGTTTTCATCTCTAAATTAAAACACTTACTCATTTTTAGAAGTGTTCATAATGTGGGTTGGTTCAATTTTTTTTGTTAAAAATATCAAGGTAAAATATACAAAAAAATAACATTCAGTTTGAAAGGAAAAAGAAAAAAACTTTAACCCAAACCAATTGTTAGGATTTGGTTTGATTTGGTTTTGTCGTAGTTTTCAATTTTTAATTATAATTTTCTCTTTTTTACATCCTTCAATAAAATACAATAATAAAAGATGTTAGTAAAAAATTGGTGAATATATTAAATAATAAATTAATAAAATAATAATGTTTAATATTTAATATTATTATTTAAAATTTAAATTATATACTTTTTTATGTCATATATAGCAGGTTGCTCTATTTATGATGATAAAGCAAAAATGAGTACATTGGGTTGGTGGTGATTTGGTGAGGAAATCGCTTCATATGGCCACCTCATTTTGTAACAGTGATTGCATGCATAATTGCTCATTATGAACACTTGAGTGTTAACAAAAACTTTTCGGTTGTTAAGTTAACGTTTTATTGTTGGATATGAATTTCATCCATCAAAAATAATAATTACATGCTAAATATCTATTTTATCTTTAAATTTAAATACGAAATGACGGTGCCAAATTTCTTTTTGGTATTAGAATTAAAATGCGTCAAATAATCTAAATATCTCAAATATCAATATAAAATTAATTTTTAACACGAAAAAAAAAATTACACTGTTTAATTAAAATAACTATATTTAATTGATTTTAAAATCAAAGGAGTATCAAAATTTTATACATTTTACATCAAATTTTAAAAACTAAAAATATATTTAATTGTAATAACTACTTTTTTCACTGACTTCATATGGCTAAGTCAGGAATGATGTCTAGTTGTATTATGAAGTAATCTAAAGTTATGACTTAAATAAATTAGTTTAAGAACTTTTTTAGTTAGTGTCTTAAAGTTCTGAACTTAGCTTTTGTAACCTTTTCAACTTCAGTACAATCTTAATATTTCTCCTTCCAGTATCTAAACGCAGTCATGAGAACTATACCTAATTCAACAAAGTTAAATAGACGGGTTCAGTTGAGATTACGAGATTTAATTAAGTACTAATTTCGAGTTTTGTTAAATGATAAATTTAATAATCACATATATTCGATGAGGCAGCGTATGAAATGAAGGGGAGAAGAAGAACCATTTTTTATTTACTTTAAGATAATATTTTTTTTATTAAAAATAGTTGTCAACTGAGCATAAAATATTCTTTTCGAACCACATATCCAAACTTACTCACCTTACTGTGTAAAAAATAAAGTAAAAATAACATTTTATAAATAGAAAATACTTGGTGTAGTATTTATTCAGTATAACAAGACAAATATTTAATATGATTAAAACATGAACTTATAAAACAGTTTTGACCTTTTAAAGAATTTAAAATTAACATTGAGTGAATCTAGAGAAAAGAAAATGTACATAGATATAACGGTAGAGATCTAGATTTAAAGGTTATATAAATTAAATATGGATGTTTTGATCAAACGCAATCTCCACAACTATAATATTTGTTTGCGCATAATTACTGACATTGTAACGGTTAAAATGATCAAAATCTAATATTTTTCTTTCATCAATTTAAAAAGAAAATAAATTAATTTAGAATATTTCAGTAATAGATAGAATTCGAATATACGAGGATCAAATATAAAGAAGTATGTAGTAAAAAAAAAAGATTTCAGCCCCACCTTCAACGTTCAAATTAATTGACACGGATATATAAACATTCTGAAATAAATGTGATGATATCTTAAAATGAAATACAAGCATCAGTAAATTATTTAAAATATATTTATGTTGTATGTACACAATTTTTTTTTATTACACTTAAATTCAAATAAAAACATAATCTGAAAATAATTCTCAAAGGTAATATATATATATATATATATATATATATATATATATATATATATATTATATTTAAATACAAGTAATAAAGACAAAAATTATTAAACTAAAATAATATTCAATAAATAAAACAACAAAATCAATGGATAAAATGCATAATTATTTATTTTATTATTAGATATTAAGTTAAAAAAATTAACCGTATCCAAGTTTTAACAGGTCTATAGATTTCTACAAACAATGAAATCTTATTCCGGAAGATATGGATATGATTTAGTTGAGTTTGGCAACTATATAATATCTTCCAAAATCTTACCCAATTTAAATCTACAAATTCACCATTTTGATCCGACCCAACCATCTTTCTTGAAAAAATATACAACAGAAAGAAAATGTTTGTTAAATAAGGAAGGTGAAGAATAATCGAAAGAAAGTGGCTAATATTTTTGATTCAAACACGGCGTTACAATTAGGTGTAGTGTGTTAATGGAAAATTTGTGTGTACACTTTTCAAAATTCTCATTCTTCATGCTACTCTCACACTTCTCTCTAGTCATACCAAATAGCCTCATGGTACCCGCCACCTTCTTCTTATGCAACGCAACACCATTTCTCACCCAAGCATGCTCCTTCCATTTCATCACGCATCGCTTCATATGAATCTTATTGCTCTCTGCGTTAGTTGCGTTTCACGTGACGTGATCAACCACACCCTCTTCTGAGACGGTGAAGAAAAAAAAGCAGAGAAATCGAGGGACAGAAAAGAGATGTTAAAGAGCCCCAGAAAGTTTGTTAATCCCGTTACTAAATGGGTTTGTGAGATTAATTGGCGTTTAACCGGGTTGATCATCCCTTTCGTTTTATTTCTTATCTTTTTCTCTCTCCATTATTCGTCCACTTCGAACGGTTTTAACGCCTTTTATCCCGTTAAGTTTTTTCTCCGACTCCCTTTTTCCGGCGAGAGTGAGCATGTTTTGAATAAGGAGGAGTTACTGCGGTCGAAAATTGCGGTGTGTTTGGTCGGTGGCGCTAGGAGGTTCGAACTCACGGGACCCTCCATAATTGAAAATATACTCAAACAGTACCCGAATTCGGATCTTTTTCTCCACAGTCCGTTGGATTCGGATACGTTCAAGTTCTCGCTCTTGAAGTCTGCGCCAAATGTTGCCGCCGTTCGACTCTTCCACCCTCAGCCGTTGCCGGAGAACGAGTCTTATGTTCGAGTCCTCACCGCGCACAACTCGCCCAACGGCATCCAGGTATTTTTCGCCGCTGTTTTTTCTCTACTTTCTTTATTAGTCATTGCCCCTTTTTCCCTTTTTCTGGATTCCTGAAAATACCACTTCGAATCAGTTGTTAAACATATATTTTTCTTGTTCCTGTTTCTTAGTTTTCTTTTGAAATAACAAATAATCAATATGGATGGATCGTCGTCTCAAGAACAGTTACTAAGAAATTTAAATTAATAAACGAAATATTTACAGTAAATTAATTTTATCACCTATTTTAAAAAAATGAGGATTTTAGGAATATTGTTTGATGGAAGAATTTGAGCGAGTTGCTCGGTCACCCTTGTTGCACCTTTTTGCAGATATTGTTGTCATATCAGTATCGAATTCTTTTCCTTTCCTTTTCTCCTCCCCTTACCCAAGTCCATTTTGGATGCTATCGTAAAAATAAAGAAAAGTAAAATTCATGACAAATCTTGACTTCTACTTTTCATCTTCCAAAACAATTCCATGAAATCCAGATGAAGTTTGGTGAGAGGAAAAACCCGTCATTTATGAGTGGGGCACAATATTTTAACCGTGTTTAGTAGGAGTAGGTTATTATTGCTTGCAGGCACGTAATCACGTTAGGTTTGAGTATTTATGTATACTTAAAAAAGGGTTGTTACGATATTTGGCTGTATATTTTTATATTTATGTCAAAATGTTAATTTTAGGTTTTTTTATATGCACATTATTATACTATATTATATTATACTTGTATTATTATTAGTCGTATAAAATATGTCCATTCTAAATGTGAAATAATTTAAAAGAAAATACTTAAAAACGTTAACATCATTTAAATTTCTAAAATTCTTAAGATAAGTATACACAAAAAAAATTAAAAAAAATGTACCTTATGTCACATGCAATATTCATTTTGAGATAGAATCAAATCAAATAAAGAAAGCCTCAGCCTTCCCTTTTTATGCACTAGCTACCAGTCAACCACTTTCTACTTGCCTGCAATTCTTGCCCGCAACCAACCATCTTTGTTTATGCCTAAATTAATTCCTAGACTGTTCAATTTTTGCTAAGTATGTTGTAGGTTAAATTTTTTGACATTAATATTCAATTACTTATTTGGGATTTGGATGAAAAGATAGAAACTTTGGAGAGTTGTTGGGAAGTATTTTTCAAGATTGATAGGGTGAAAAGGGTAGTGCGAGGGGAAGTTCCTCTCTGGCCCTACGCGTCTAAATGATCCATGAACTTTTAGAAAAGCTAAACCAACCAAAAAAGTTGCTTAGAGTTGAAGTGTGACGCTAACGTAGAAACCAAATACTAATTATGATTGAATTTAATTAGTTTACGTTTTGCAGGGGCTTCTTCAGTACTTCAACCTCGTGGAGGGGTGCTTAACAATGATAAGATCACACCAACAGAAGAACAACTTCACGTACCAATGGGTAGTTCGAACACGTGTAGATGGGTACTGGAACGCACCGTTGGGCCCACAAAACTTCGTTCCGGGAAAGTACCTGGTCCCACCGGGCTCCTCGTACGGTGGACTTAACGACCGTTTAGGAATCGGCGACCTTGCAACCTCCACGGTTGCACTGTCGCGTCTCTCGTTGATTCCGCACCTCGATTCCGCGGGCTTCAACAACCTCAACTCGGAGGCAGCCTTCAAGGCCCAACTCACCACGCAGAATGTGACCCACGTGGCCAAACGACTCCCTTTCTGCGTCGTTTCTGATCGCCGCTACGATTTCCCGCCGGGACAGTTTGGCGTGCCGGTGGCGGCGTTGTCGAGCCCCGGGCCGCTCAGCGGCGCTAAGTGCAGGCCGTGCACGGCGGTGTGCCAGGGTCTGTGCGTGGAGACCGTGATGGAGACGGTGGAGAAGGTGTGGAGTTGGACGGAGTGGGAGAACGGCGTGCTTGAGCTCTGCGACGCTCACGAAGGATGGGAAAGTGGTTGGGAGAAGATTTTCGATCGGGTCGCCGGGAAGAAACGTGCCCGTGCTAGAAAGCGAATCCAGTCTATGAAAATGGGAGAGTGCGTTAAGGATTTTCAGAAGCTGAGAAAACGCACTGCGGATTGGAGTGCGCCTGCGGAGGATGAGATTTGTACATTGGGTTTGAGTCCACACTGAACTTGCACCCTTTTTCTTTTTTTTTTTCTTTTGTAGAAATAGGAAAAATATATTAAATTGAAAAATACATAAGCACAATCCTTAAATTGAAAAATATATATTAAAAATTGTTTTATGTTTACACATCAGTTTTGTAAAATTTATTTGAGCTCTTCCTCATCATCAAAACAAAATTTGGAAATATCGTGAAAAACTTTTGTTAGATAAAAATAGAGCAATTTTGAGATATTTAACGTAAAATAAATATTACGCATTTGTAAATTATTTGTAAATAATTATTAAAATTTATTCTATGATGGATAAAAAAATAAAGTGTTTATCATTGATATTATAATAAATTTTTAATTTTTTAATCATTATTTTAAAAGTTATATTAGAAGTATTTTTTTATTGCTTAAGTGTAAAAAATATATTAGTGAGATCCATATTCATTAAATCTCTTATAATGTTTATGTTCGTCTATAAAAATATTTAGATTTTAAAGGTATTTCGACACTACGTACTGCTGAGTGATTAAAATTGAGACTTAATCTTGAGCTATATTTAAAAAATATGATCTTAGTTTAGACCATAATTGAGAAATAATCAGCATTTATTTCCACTAAAAAATTATACTACCAATTTTAGTTTAGGTTAAATTAATGCAAACCAACCAGTGAAAAAAATAATAATAAAAATAGATTTGATTTAACCCTAACTTATCAGCCATCTAGTCCTAAATAAAGAAGTAACAAAAAATGGACGATCTTTTGTCGAAAACACATCGTGTGAAGGGTATGGAATCGGTGGATGAAGTGAAGTTTACCTTAGATAAACTTAGCTTATTTTTCCCATTTATGACACGAAATATTGATTATTCACTCTATACAAGTATTTTTCGTGCTTGGTTAGCTTTCCAGGAATTCTAGATTCTTTAATCTCAAAATCAATTTAAAAATTTACAAGAGGAAATGAAAACTTGAGAACCTAATTTTAGAGATAGTGTAGTCATTAAAAAATAAAATTTAATAATTAAAAAATGAAAAGAACATAAAAGACAAAATAGTGAATGTATCATGTATGTTAGGATCAAAATCATGACCCAATTGAATTAGTGTTTGTGTCATGCAGATACACAGTGCAACTAAAAGCATTGTGTTTTGTCACCCTCTATGCCACCACCTTTCAATAGTTTTTCTTTGTGGTACATAGTTACAGAGACATGCACACACTCTTTTTTAACAGTCTAACAGGAACGTACACAGGGCCATGACAACCATCTTACACACACCAAAAAGAGAGACACAACCCTACACCCTCTTCTGGGGAACCTCTTGTCTTGGGCTTCTTCTTCACGTGATTCCACCACCATTATCAATCACTGCGTGCATGTCCCACTTCTTAATTTTCCTCAAAGTCATAACTTTATGCATAGTTTCCATGATGAGATAACCATCTATATGTATGTATGTATATTGTATTCAAATTCAATCCTTAAATCATTGCACTCTATATCATATATTACACCCACCATCTTAGTTTTGGAGCTTCACACAAACCTCCACGTTTCCATTCGAAGCCATTGGATTTTTTGAATCATGTTGTTCCAAAATTTTGAAATTTTAAGTGAGTTTCAGTAAATAAGTAAAAAATAGGAAGTTGAATCTCCTATAGAATCTCTCCTTAAAAAGTACGTAACATAATAATTACAAAACCTGACACTCTTTCTGAGCACATCCAATAACCATGTAACAAAAAAAAAATGTTGTATGAAGTAGAATCAGTCTCACTTTTTGATACCCATAATTTAGATGTTAAGATAAGTGACTTCACAGTCGTAAAAAATAAAATGTTAAAAACATATATATTTATGTTAGCAACCAAATAATTATTTTATAACATTCTTACATTAGAATAAAAATTATAAAAAAAAATCTTTAAAGATAAAAATAAGGTAAATTAACCTATGGAGATGAACTAATTAATTACTCTTCCCTCTTACAATAAGGCCAAGGCTCATAGGCATACTGAACTTTGAATATGATTTTTATTTAGAATAAAAAGTGGAATTGCATGCTGAACGAGAAGTCATATTTTATTGTATTAAACTAGGACTCTCTGAATGAAGAATTAAGAATTCAGCGACGAAGAATTAAGAGTTCAGCCTAATGCACTTTCGGAACAGGAGATAGGAGGTGTAAGAGTTCAGCGTAACGCACTTTCGGAGCAGGAGATAGGAGGTGTAAGAAAAAGAGCTTTTGTATATATATAAATTAAATTTGTAATCATATTGTAATAATTAGTTTAATTAGTTTATAAGTAAATAAGAAGTAAAGTTGTAATCATATTTCTATGAAGATATAGAGTAGTTTCTTCAGAAACTAAGTTTATGAGAATATAAATTGTAAATAATGATGCTAAACCTCTGTGTGCAGAAGCTGTTATTATAACATATGCAATTGAAAAATAACCATTAGTTGTTATCATATCATTAGTATTTGTTGAAAGTGAAGTAATCGTGTTTTGTTTCAATAGAAGTGATAAAGTTGAAACGGTGATTTCTGACATGCACTGCACTGGTTCTCTTTTGTTTACTAATCGAAGGTTGAAAAAAGCTTAAAAGAAAACAAAGATAAAAGGTTGTATTGTAACTAACCGTATATTAGAAACACGAGGAAACTAAAATAGTAAAGATGAAACAACAGCCTTATTATTACATATATATGGTGTTACTGGATATAAGATTGGCCGGTGATATCTAAATCTCTGTCCCCAGATGAAGGGGGAGGATTGTGTTGGGGCTTGATAGCGTCCTTATCAACGGGGCCATCAGCACTCTGACTGTCACTAGCCGGTGGCTTTGTAGGTTTCTCCGGTTGCCCTTTCTCGGTACCGTACATTCCACCACCGTAGGCACCGTGCGTTACAGGATCCATTCTTGAGATTTGGGGTCCCTCCCCCAGTTTTTTCTCTTCCTTCTCTCTCTGCATTGATCACGCTTTCACCGACGATTCACTCTTCCCTTTCATCTCTTCTCCTTATATGTAGAACCACACATTTCTAGATCTTCATTTCGCCTTCTCTCTGTGTTTGACAACTGTCTTTTTATTATATCCACGTGGCAGCATGTTTCCATGCCACGTATCCCATCTTCTCTTTCAATACTTTACCTAATCCATATCCACTTCCTTTTCTCATTTTTTTATGGATAATAACTTAAAATCTAATCATACAATATTTTATAATTGCAGAAAATTTCGATGAGTTTTTCTTTTTTGAATATTAAACCTGAAAAATATAAAAACAATAAACACAACAAAAGTCTTGAAAGTTATTTAACAATTTCTAATAACAAAATGTACGCTGTTAAAAATCGTAAATCTATTTGTTATTTATTAATTTAATGAAAATTTATTATTTGTGTCATTAAAATTACGAGAGAGACTACAAATGCACTTCTTTCACCCTCTAAAGAACGTTGTTTTTTAATATTTTGTTGGGGGTGTTGTTCTTATCTTGTTGTCTTTTCTAGATTTTTCTTGGGTTGGGTCATATCTTTTATTCTTCTTTTTATTTGCCAGCCCATAAAATTGAACAGTGAACATGCTTTATGGGGCACAGATTGTCTGGGCTTAATTTCTTTTGTTTGGGCTTTGATATCTTGCATGTGTTCTTGTATATACTCTTAAAAGATTTTTATTTTTATTCAACTATTATTTTAAAAATTAATTTAATATAAAATTAATTACCTTTTTATTATTTATAATTTTATTATTTATCTAAATTCAAACTTTATATATATATATATATATATAAACTTTTAATATTTGTTTATATTGTTTCTTTTAGAGTGTTATTATAGCCATCTTCATATATCAACATTTTTTTTTCTTCCGATGGACGGAAAAACAACATATCTTAAACGTGTTGTGTTAAAAATGCTAGTTTATTTATATTGTCACTTAATTATTTTATTATTTTTAATTTATATATTTTTTTCGTATTCATCTCTTCTTCATTTATAGACTTTCTTGTTTTTGTCTCTACAGCGATTTTCATTTACTTAGATTGTTCAAAACTTGATTATGATTCAAAGATAAAATCAAAATTTTGCTTATAAATCAAAGAACAAGTATCTTTCAAGTTTTCTCCACCTTATATTAATCCATGTATCTCACTCAAATAACATTTTATCGATGGATTGTTAACTGTTAATTGCATTTTCCCAATAACTCTGTGACATTAATTTACTTTTCTTTGTTATCTTGCACATGAAAATAATCAATGAAGGTAGACAAGTTAACTCAATTAAAAAATAAGTAAAAAACACAAAATGAAATAAAAAATTGTTTTAATATCAAACCAATTTAATATTTTTTTCCACCCCACCTACAAAAACCAAACTTACTCAATAATAGATTCGTTCATTTTTTCTAATTGATATTGCACTACACTAATGTTAGTGATGATAAATTAATCAACAAGTAGGAAGAAATGCATCATCCATAGCCACACAAGTTATTGTTTTTATTTAATACTTTTGAAATTTTAAAACTTCTCGTGTCTCTTTAATTATGTCCACACACATTCTCTTCTATCCATTTTTTTTCCTTTTGAAACTCTTCAGGCTTCATGCATTAGATGAGACACTATGTTGAGCCGATCATGAAATTTTTTATTAACTTTATTATTTAGAATATGTCATACACTACTAGAAAATTGTCAATTAGCTATCTGCAATTTTTTTTTATAGAAATTTCATGCAAAATTTATTATGGATTTATTGTTATATGATTTTTTTCTTGTGAATTTAAATTTTTAAAAAATTTCACATAAAACTTTTATATTTGTTACAAATTTTTCCTGCAAATTTAAATCAGTAAGAAAATACTAAATTTTTTTACAGATTTTTGCTTGACAATTTTTTGCAGGAATTTCATACAAAATTTACTGAAAAATTATTTGTTTTTTATTTAAATTTGCACGTTAAATAAAAAGCAAGAAAAGACGCAGGTTATTTAAAGTTCTTCATGCACATTTTGTTGGAAAAAGAAATTGGCAAATAAGTTTTACAATATTTGAATAAAATTTGGCAAGAAATTTACAATCTCTTTATACGTGGTTTTTTATTCATATTTTTCCCTAGAAAAAGTGTTATAAGCATTTTATTATTATTATTATTATTATTATTATTATTTAACTCATTTACTTTATGTATTTAAACATGAAAAATATTTTTAAAATATTCTTAATCTTAAAATTTTCTTAACCAAATTTATATAACCTTCATTTATATTTTTAATGTTTTTATTAATAATTATCATAGACTATAAATATCATTCATTACGAGAAAAATAATTATTACTTAAAATATTTTCTGCAAAAATTTATTCATAAAAAATACATTTATTTTAATGGTTAAATTAATTATTTTCATATAATTATTAGTAAAAGATTATTTTTAAAATATGAAAAGAAATTAAAAAAAAATTGGTGCTCATTCAAATTCAATCTTACTGTCACTCCTTTCTCTGAAACTACTCCTTCCCTTCTTCTCTTTACAGAGTACTTTCATTCTTCTTTGTACTGTCACTTTTTACATTATACAATCAAAAATTGACGGTTCTCTCATTTTATTCTTCATTTCACTTCTAATTTGCAGTTGTTCAACATCCCTATTAATATCTGCATCTGAACCTAGACTCTTTCATCTCTCTCAGTAGTGCGTAAAGAATGAGTAGAAGAATCTGAAGCGAGAGCTGCTGTGGGCGCAAGAGGAGGTGAAGCATCATCGGATCCGCCATCGAATCCTCAACACCATCAACCTCGAGCTAGTCAAACCTTCTACCTCTGTTGCACTCCACCGCCAAACCAATGCGCTCGTCGATGTCGTCCCGCCGCCGGAGGCTAATTTCAGTATTTCGCTCCTCAGCCAGTTCGAGAAGCTTGACGTCACTTATAATGTCAGTTTCTTTACGTTTTATCGTTCTCACTTGTCGAGTTTAGGTGAATGATGATACCTAGGGTTTTTGGCTAGTGCTAAATTAGATTCTTTCGCTTTTGATTTTCCCTTGCAGTTTGGTTAGGGTTTGTTGAGGCTACATCATTCCTTCTTGGATCGGAAGTATACAATAGGGCTTGATCTTTCCCAACCATGTATTTTGTGTTGAAGGAGCACGACTAATAATTTTCATGTTTATGCAGATTCAATTTGTTTAAGGTGCTAGTAACGGTGTGTCTTAAAGGACTTTTTTTGCTTTAGAGCCTTACATGTGATGAGAGGTGCTTTTCTTGTCAATTTTAATTGAATTGTTGGTGGTATGGACAACAAAAATGTAGGTTTGTGGGAGACATAATTTGAGGATGATAAAGCTTGTAGCAAAAGTGGCAAAAAGTGAGTTCAAATTTCATAACTATTAATTCCATCACGGTCTACCTTGCTATGTAGTGAGCCTTATTTTACCTTGGAGCTGTGGCTAATATAGTTATTAGTGTTCCCAAACAAACCAAATGATAAAAGAATTCTCTGCTTAAATTTTCACATGGACATTTTCTAGCCAATATTGTTTATCATTCTTAAAAAGTGGCTTGTCATTCCAAGTCTCCAAGGAAAAGATAAAACAATTAGTACAAACTGTTAAATAATTAAGACTTGTATAGTCTATGTTGCTAACTTTTTGCTTCTTTATAGCTAAGCTATTAATCTTCGACACAATACATTATACAACACTTCAGAATTGTGCAACAGGATTGTGCAACAGGGTGTAAGAAGCTGGAGGGGACAGTGAAAAATGTGTTCACAACAGGGAAAATGACAATGGATGTGGTAGTTGAGCTTGGATCCACCAATGGTTTCTGATTTATATAAATCAGGTTCCTGGCATTATATTATTTAGTACAATTTTGAGTAGCCCTGTCAAAATTTTAACTATTGTTTCGCAATTAGTGCAATGTCGCACAATTTTCTGTTTTATTTAATGAACTCAGTTTCAAAATACCTAATTTTTAATAAATTTTAGTTGAAAACAAAATTTGCGTTGGAAGAAGTTTGTATTTTATAGTTGTTGTATTCTTTTTATGCAGGCACAAGATTACTTATTCGTTCGAGATTTTGTCCCATTTGTGGCCAATGTGTTGATAAAAGCTTGGAAGGAATCAAATGCGAGTGGTGACATGGAAGTAATATTGCGGGTCATTGTTTCCCTGAAGGACTAGATATCATGATTTAAGAGAGAAGCTAGCAAGTGGGGTATTTCACTCTCTGAAGTTGTTCCTCAGCAAGCAAACCAAAAATACCATGAGTAGGTTTCTTAATCTTCTGTCATCATATTCTGATCAATGTATTGTAGGCAACAAAATTTTCTCATATTTCTGTGGGAGATTTAAGAAATGATTGAGTTTTAAAATGATCAATTATGCCAAGGTTTAATGAACTATAGGCTAGATTTTACAGGTTAGATCCTTCCTTAGGTGTACTCTAATGTAATAAAACAAAAACCCTTCCTAGACATGGATACATGGAATGTTAAACAAATCATTTGGTACTCTGGTCTGCCAGGTTGTTTGTATTGTAACATATGAACATTGTGATAGGTTGCTGGAAAGTCTAATGAGTCCAGACGTGGAATATATTGTAGCTATCACAACATTTTGGGCCATTGAAGCAGTGTATCAGTAGAGCTTTTTTTGCTGCATTGCTCATTGTATCAACATAAAATAAATTTCAATTTAGATTTGGCTTGGGCATTTCATTAAAGTTTTAAGATTTGGGGAGTTGAAAGGAGCAGGTTTAATTATTGAACAAGTTAAAGGTTTTCATATTCAGTTTTTTCTCTTCTTGGTGCAAGTCCTTTCCTTCCAACAACATATTCAGTTGCTTGGCATTGGCTTAAAAAGTGAATTAGAGGTACATTGCTTTTTTGCTTATTCAACATTTGAATTTTATTTTTTGAGATGGTTATCTAAATAATGCAAGTGTATTGACTGCTATCTTCACTACTAAAAAAACTCATATTTTCTGCCAATTTTGTTTTGAAATTTTTTTTGTAGGAAATACTTATAAATTTTGTTATGAAAAAAAGATTTACAGGAAATTGCTGCCAATTTTCTTGCAAAATATTTTGTATAAAACACTTTTTGCAACAAGTTTTGTAAGAAATACTTGCGAATTTTATAATTTTGTAGGAAATAATTACTCACCAAGGAATTACCTGCCAATTAAAATTCTTAGAAAAAATAGCAGGAAAAAGTCTTTTCTTGTAAAATTTTTTAACAAATTTGAAAGAAAATTCCCATGTAATATGAGAATTTGTAGTAGTGCTTTCCCATTAAACTTCAATAACATTATTTATTACCTTCGATTGCAGATTTATCTCTCTACACAGAGAATACACTTTTGATGAATACTTGAAGAGAAGAAATCTTGCACATCATTGTGATTATTGTTGTTATATATTTGCAGTGTAACTTTTTCTAATTTTATTATGATCTTCATACTCCAAGTCCAATCTATGAATTATGTTATGATTCCTCGATATAATTTATTCTAGTTATGGAAGTTGATTGTTTTCAAGATTATTTCTACTTTTTTTTTATCAAATAGTGTGCTCATAAGATGTAAAATATAAATTTCTTTTATAAAAAATAAAATGTAGAATATATTTAATTAAAACTACAAGAAATATTTTATTAATTAAATTGTAAAATATAAAATATATCAGAATATACAGATTTTAAAATAAAATAAAATTATATTCAAATAAAGAATAAAATAACATCATTAGGCTCCAAAGAGTAATTATATATTGTTTAAAATTCATAAAAAGTTTTTGCGAATTTTCTTGCAATAGAAAAAATATACTTACAAATTTATTTTTGTAGGAAAAATTACTTGCGAATTTTTTTGGCAAGAAATTATCTACAAATTTAAAATATGCAAGAAAATTATTTGTGAAATGTAATTTGCAAGAAAAAATACATGCAAATTTTTAGTTTGATTTTTTCGTAGGAAAATTGTTGCAAATTTTTTTCATAAAAAATTTTGTTACGAATATTTTTTATAAAAAAATTTGCAAAAAATATCCTGTGAATTTTTAAATTTCACAATAATTAATTACCCACCTACCGATCAAAATTCGTAATAAAAATGACAGAAAACTCTTTTCCTACAATTTTTTGTAGAAAATTTGCAAAAAAGTTCCCCAGTAATAATAAAAATTCTAGTAATGATACCACAACTTCCTTTAATTTACAAATAACTTATTCAGTGATGATTTTACCCCCTCCAAATTAGGTAAATCATTCAACCATAACTATCAACTTGTAGTACAAATAACTTTGTATATATAATAGTTGTTTCATATATAATAAATTAAAATAACATTTTATTTTATTTTTCTTCAAATAAATATTATACGTAACGATTTTTCTCCATTTATTAAAATTTAATATCTTCAAGTTTATTTTATCTGAAAACCATTTTTTTTCTGAAAAAAGGAGAGATTATTTTCATCTGAAAAAAAAAAAAAACTGGGTATAGCCGTTTGACTTCAGAAAAGATTTTGGCGATATTTTTGGAGGATTCTTGATTTCCACATAATCTTCTTAGAAATCATAAACGCCGCGTATAATCAAGCAAGACTTGCATAATCTTCTAGGGTTGAGATGAGTTTGGAGTTCCAAGGATGAGATCATGTGTGTAAGTGTAATTACAACTAACACGCCTTCAATTAATACAAAGATTAATCGCCGGAAAACTATGAATCATTCAAGATTCCATTTCATCCATGTATCAGACACTACAGAACAAACCACGCCGACGCACGCGCTTCTTTGAAGTCATCCAGCTCCAACTTGTATCACTGACAGCTACTTACCCAAACATTTCTTTCTTCCAAAACAAACACAACAACGATAACATAACATAACATGCCTCATTTGTTAGCGTCAATCAAGGAAAATCCACAACACTCTACTAAAAATGTTCAACTTCAACAGTAACTTTGGTTTTTCTTTCACTGCGTCAAATTTCAGAGTTATTTGAGAAAAATTGAAGAAGCTGGAACGGTTTCTTAACCAACGAAGATATTGACAGAAAGAAGATGCTAAAATTTATTTAATTTTTGAGACAGGGGAAAAACAAGTCCAGCGACTATGTTTTCCTTGGCGTGCACGTGTATTTACAGAGACGAAGAATATAAAAAAGCAACGGAGAAAGATTAAAAAATTGACAGAATAAACTATGATTATACATCGTTATATAAATACTCAAACGAAATCACACGAAGCACCGCAAAACACACGAATCTTCTCTCTATTCCGTGAGAAGAAGATTGAAATAGAAATAAAAATGGTAGGCGTTTTCCGGCGTTCCCTCTCCTTCCCAAACAAAAATCCGAACCGTCCATCACAGAAACCGCACATATCTCACCACATCAGGTCCATCAGTCTTCCCTGCAGATCCCACCCTCTGATCTCCGAGATCAAGGACGAGATCAACGGTCTCAGATCGTGGGCCGCCACTTCCAAAGCCCAACAACAAACTTCCACGACCCTCTCCCAGGGCTTGACCCTTCTCAAGGACACCCACGAGACCCTACAACACATCCTCAACCTCCCTCAGACTCTAGAATCCCTCCGAAGCCACCCTCTCTGGCTCCAGAACCTTCTAGAAGATTTCCTCCGCTTCGTCGACGCCTTCGGAATCTTCCAAACATCCGTCATGGCTCTCAAGGAAGAACACTCCTCCGCCCAGATGGCCATAAGAAAACGCGACGACTCCAAGGTTGTCGCCTACGTAAAAGCTAAGAATAAAATCTCCAAAGAAATCGAAAACATCGTGTCCGTTCTCCGATGTGTCAGTCTTGCTCAACACCAACAACATTGCACGCAGCAGGCTCCAACGTCCCTCGTGGACGCTGAACTGAGACACGTCATCGCCGACGTCATGTCCGTGACGGTTTCCGTTTCCGCGGCGCTGTTCAACGGGATGGCAGCGTCGTTCGCGTCTCGAAGGTTGTCGTGGGCACAAATGGTGAAGCTGTCGAGAAAAGGTGGGAGGGTGAAGAAGGATCGTGAAGGCGTTGAAGAGCTCCGAGAACGGGATGTGGTGGAAATGGAAAATCTTCGGAATCTGAAGAAGAAAGACGATGAAGAAGTGAGATTGATTTTGAAGAAAATGCGGGATTTGGAGGAACGAATCTGCGCCATTGAAAACGATACCGAGAAAGTGTTGAGGGCTTTGATAAACTCTCGCGTCGCTCTGCTCAACCTTCTTACCCTTACACAGTAGATCCCATTTTTTTTTTTAATTATTTAGATTATTTTTTTGAAGAAGATATAGCAAACTTCATTCTTTTTAATGTACTTCCCTTACGAAATTAGATAAATTTTACGCTCTTATTCTTTGTAAACACACGTGTATGATTGGAACATATTGAATTTAATTCAAACAGATTAATTTTTTGTTGTATCCTAGGCTGTCTCCTTGGATAACCTTGGTTATGTTCATCATGATTGAGTAGTGTTTGAGTTAGTTCTCTGACCTATCTCAATTTTATCTAAAAAAAGAAGCCATTTTTTCCGAATTTGTGAGGAAAGTGAAGCAGATCTACATTTTATTTTAAACAATGATAAACTTTTGAAGCAGTTCCTAAAGTTTAATGTGATTGATCCACATGCATTGTGATTTATACCATAATATTTACAAAATGGGAAAGTTTGTTTATGAAATTAATTAATATTGCTCAAAAGGTATTGGGGGAGCGCATACTTTAATTAAAAGAAATAAAAAATTAATTTTTTGTTTTTGTTTTTATAATAGAATATTTGTAGCATTTCTCCACTAGAGCACTAGACATGGAAGCAAGTTTAATTGAGCATGTCTTAAGAACTAATAAGTCACATGTTTAACACCGTGGCCACCAATCCCTAAATAGAAGTTAAATTATATTTTTGAACCTTGCATATACATTATTTAGGAAAAGGAATATAGGAATAAGATTCCTTTTTAATAACATAAGAAAATAAAAGAGGAAATGGGTGATGGGTGATGAGGCATTAGTTATGCACATGGCATGTTGACGGTTCTTGATTGGAAGAGGACAACCCCAATTAATGACCTAAATGCCTAAACCTATAAATCATAAAAGGAAAATGTTACTTTATACCACTTGCATTGGTTGATAACTATCTGGGTCATTAAAAAAGTTAATTTTATATTTATAAAAGAATTTAAATAATAAAGTATGTGTTAAAAAAATGATAAATATAAAAATAATAATACACATGATAAAAAGGTAGCACGTTAAGGCTACTATCAGTGTTTGAAAATAATTGGACCACATGATTTTGCTATTCATAACACAACTGAACTCATGCAACTACTGGCTCCTTCTTCTTCTTAATCATAATAATAATTATTTCTTTTATAGTTTCAATCATTCCTTAATTATTAGGAGTGTTGCTGAAGAAAAAGAAGGTTTGTTTGCAATCATTGGTCCTCAACGTGTTTAATGAATACGAATTTTCCACCGGCAGAGACAGCCCATTTTCGCTCACGACAGTGTGGAATGGGCCTTCCTCTAGCAGGCCCAATTATCTAATCTAAACCCAGTGTGGTCCCTCTTAATCTTATTGTGTTAGTTCCAACTGTACACAAATGGTGTTGTAACTTAAATATATTATGTCAATTATGTTTTGCTTTGAAGAGGAATGGTCAAAAGTCAAATCCCACCCTTCAAAACTATTTACATTATTCTTTTAATTCCATTTTTATGGTTAAATTAGTAACTGAATCCCCACGTTTTAATGAAGGTTTGAAGTGGGTCTCTATAATTTATTTTTGAGTTAATTATGTTTTTATCTTTTTAACTTTCAGTAAAAATTGGAATTAGTTTTTCTTCGAAACTTTGACTCAATTTATTCCTTCAACTTTAAAATTGTGTGGATTTAGTCATTTTAACTAAATTTTGTTAAGTTTATTTGACATTTCAAACGTGTTTCATGATAGTTTCTTAGCTAATATTGAAGCAAAAATATGTTAAACGGTAAAACATCTCAAATGCTATGATGAAATGCGTCTAAAACGATAAATAAACTTAACAAATTTTGCTTGAAATGACTAAATTCACACAATTCTGAAATCGAATGACTAAATTAGGCCAAAGTTTTGAGGAGTAACTAATTCAAATTTTCACTTAACCCTTTATATTTTAATTAAAGCCTTATACGTTTATAATTTTGTGATTAAATTTGTTAAATTAAAAAAATATGTTTTTATTTATCGTAATAATACCATATAAGAAGATACACCGTTAATGATTCAACAGTATACAATGTATTTATAAGTTTTGATGATTATTGAGACAGTGTTGGTAGGAAACTATGCAAAATAATTCTGGGCATTTATGAATAACTAGCCGAATAAAGATGATATGGTGGATTGCTTTTGAATTGAAAATTTTGCCTACGATTAATAATGTCTTTGGCTGGAAATATATTGCATTAGGTGAAAGCGGAAAAGTTAGTTAACATTTAGGAATTAATGGGTAGTTGAAAGTCAAAAATTGGCAAGTAAAAAATTGTTGAATTAACTTATTGACTGTATAAGTGTTTGATATAATTATTTGATGAAAAATTTACAAATATAAATAGTACAAAATCAATTTACAAATATTATGATTTTATTTTGTTGATAAGGTATATTTATAGCATTTATTTTCAATTATACTTTTACAAATCAACCATTTGAGTTATAGATTTTTCAGTATTATATTATCTATCATTCTTAATGTGTGGAAATTTAATGTAAAAAGTAATAAAATAAATATTGTAAAGTATAATAGTTAAAAAATAATGTATTGTAAAATTATCAATAACTGATAATTAAGCAAAAAAGTAAAAATATTAGAGATTAATGAATTTTTTATTTGGGTTACGAAAAAAAGTAAAAGGAATGGTGTTTTTAATTTCCCTTTTATGATATTCTCTTGTCTATAGTTTGAAGCGTTCCAAAGAAATACATAGAGAAGAAAAAGGAAAATAAAGGAAGCATATCCTATGGAATAAAAGACGAATAATTAAAAATGAAAATAAACTGCATCATTAGAGCTTAAAAGAGATAGAAAAAGCCGTTAAATATAAGAAAAAGAATATATGTGGGATCCTTCGACATAATAGTCTTGTAAGCATGAGGAGAATGGTTTTACTAAAGAAAAGTATGAAGAGAATTGAAAGTAAGGTTATGATTATGACAACATGGCATAAAGTTATGGTTGTCTGTAAAAACGATTCATCCCCAACAGGACCATATCAGATGAAAACATAAATCTCTAACGACTTTATCTACTGACAACGACCCACCAAAAAAGCAACATGTCTCTCTAAACAAATTACAATTTCCCACTTATCATAATATGTTACGTATTTAGTAGCACACTTTTCCCATGTTTCTGTCGGATTTCGTGTTTCTCATTCTCTTTGTAATTTAATCTATGGCCTAACCTAGTTTTAACCTAGTTTAATATGGATTTGGTCGAATAAAAAAAGTTAGTTTTTTTCCTATATAGACCAAATTAAATTCGATTCCTTTTATCATCATGAATTAAACAGATTTGAATTAAATCTATAGGTCACTTTAACTTTAAGTGAAGATTGAAAGATGAAAAATGAAATTAGTTTCTTTCAAAACCTAATTCAGTTTAGTATCACAATTTAAAAAATCAGTGAATTAAGTCTCTTTAACATAATTTTGTTAAGTTTATTTGACGTTTGAAACATGTTCTATGATAGTATTTACATTTCTTATACTATTCAACACATTTTCACTTCAATATTAGCGGAGATAAATGTTTGAAATGTCAAACAAACTTGACAAAATTTGGTTAAAAAGACTAAATTTACACATTTTTAAATGTGAGAGACTGAATTTGTCTAAAATTTCGTAGAATAACCAATTATAATTTTCATTACAAGTTAAAAAGACTAAAAACATATTTAAACCAAATATAAAATATATATTAACCCTTGATCTATTAATAATTAATTTTTATTTTTTACTATAATTATTTACTATTTCTAATTATATAATTTAATAATTATATATTTTAAAAAATTATATTATTATTCAATAATATTTGAATAATTTTAATTTTTAAATTTTTTTGTCAATATTAGATAAATAAATAAACTTTAATTATATTACTCTAACAAAATAAATTAAGTCAATAAACTTTGATCGTATTATAATAATTATATTATAATACAATCAAAGTTTAACTCACCACTTCAATCACTATTAGATCATCACATCACATCATTTGAAAGAATCAAAATAAATGATCTAATGGTGATCGAAAAAATGAGTTAAAAAAGATGGATTAAACTATCTTTATCCTAATAACATAGTGTGGGTATGCGTGCGTATTCTCTATGTATTTATTTATTTATTGGAAAAGGTATTCCCTATCTATTTATTTATTTATCGGAAAAGGTTAAGACTTTACGTAGAATTAGGATGCAGAGCACAGAAGAAAAGATGAGGAAGCACACATGGTTACCACAATGAAAGGCGAGTTGGAATTCCACCCAACACTTTCTTTTGGTGTAAAGACAAATTTAATTTCCCATCAATGGCAAAGGCGTGCATTGGGAACTTTTTTATAAGTATAATATTTTTGTTTCCATTTCCATTATCTTCTCACCTTAATCATATTCATCATTTTGCCTCTTTACCAACCCTTGGACTTCCCAATGGCCTCATAATACTTCACTTTGAACTTAACCAACTGAAATCATAACGTTTGGATTCTTTCACTCATCCTCCTCATGATCGATAAAAAAGCTAGCAACTCATTGCCTTCACCTTTGGAGAACAATGATTGGTATTAATGGCGAAGTTGAAAATTGCTGAAAATTAACGGAGTGCTATTCTACTACCACGGTTTCCTAGTGTCCATGATTGGACATCAAATGGCATTATAATTTTATAATCACAATAAGATTAGATTTTTGGATTAAATATGTTTTTAATCTTTTAATTTTTAGTGAATTTTAGAATTAATCTATTCTGAAATTTTAAACTAATTTAGTCATTTATCTTTCGAAATATGTAAATTTAGAATTTAGTCATTTCAATCAAATTTTGTTAAGTGATAGGTTTCTTTGATGTTTCATACGCATTTTAGAATTGTATTTAAATTATTTATAGTATTTGACACATTTTTGTTTTAATGTTAAGTTAAATACTATTATGAAATGTGCTTGAAATATCAAATAAACTTAACAAAATTTTATTAAAGTGACTAAATCTATGTATTTTGAGAGATGAATGACTAAATTGGTGCAAATTTTCAAAATAGACTAATTTTAAAATTCACTGAAAGGAAAAAAAATATATTTAACCCTACATTTTTATATATTTTTTAATGAATTAGGAAACTTAAAAGGTTAGCTTATAAGTCATACTAGTTCAATGGTTTTTTCTTTTCCTCGCGCCACCAATATTCTGTTTCAAACTATGTCAAATATGAAAAAAAGTTTCTATCGGATTTTTTAACCGACTTAGAAAACTAACTTCTTTCATATGTGAGTTCAGTACTGCCTATTATTACATAATTTCCTTATTAATTTTAAGATAAAAAGCTTTAAATATATTCCAAATGTCAGTATCGGATAGTATCTAAGTTTTTTTTTTAAATATACTTTCTTATTAGGGTTATACATTCGTTGACTATAATGACTTTTTCTAACAAAAATTTACCTAAGATATTAATATTGATATATAATATTAATGAGATATACGAGATTGACGTTCCGATCTAAAATCTTAAGATAGTGAATTGATGGATAAGTTTTATTATAAGGTGTTCAACCTTTTTATATTTATTTAATGTGAAACACATGAATTTTTAACCATCTTTTATTTAAAGGTGATACATTCCTTTTTGAGTTAAAGTATTACCAATCACGAGTATTTCAATGATTATATTTTGATACCATTGTTTTATCACAACAACGAAACACACTTCTCCAAAATCCTTCATAGAAAACATTTTAATAGAGAGAATAGTCACATCTAAGATTTTTCACTCATATTGTACTTGTTTGGGTCGATGACCAAGATAATCAATCTAACAAAATAATATTTTGAAAATGAATTCATCGAGAAGATTGATTAACAATAAGACACAAGTTCAATTTACATAAATAATTGAGACACTTAATCTAAAATCTTAAAGTAATGAATTTGTGGATTTTGTTCTTTATAAATTCTTCAATATTTTAATTTCTAACTAACCTAAAACATAGATTCAAATTTAAATTATCAACTGATTATGAGCATAGGGGTAAATGGTATCTATCTTTGTCATTCTCCAAATTTGAATATTATTTAAGATTGTATATGTAAAGGTATATATTAGGATACTTTGAAAATAAGACATATAATGATATGCTTATTTGTGTAAATTGATTTAAGGGAGATAGATGATAGATTTGATTGAATTAGAGTGTGAAGTTTGTGTTATTATTTTCAAGAGATTTAAAATGAAAATAAGTAAATTTAAAAGTAAAATTTTTGAAATTAAGTGAATAATTTGATTGATGCATAATTAAAAATTAAGTTTAATCGAAAGAAAAATAAAATTACTAAATTACTTTTTTGATGTTGAAAATAATTTAAAATTTTATTTAGATGAGTTAATTTTATTTCATAAAAATATTTAAAATAAAGTGAACACTTCATAAGATTTTTTCCGTATTTGAAAGATTTGTTTCGGAGAAGTTTGTATAGGATTTTAAAAAAATAATCTAAATCCGTATTTTTATTAGTTTTTGTTTTTCTAGTACAGGACAAACGGTAAAATAACATGGCGCTTTTCTTTTGGAATCAATTGGATTCCAATTTAATGTGAACAAATTGTTAAGAATAAAAACACATTATATTGTCTAAAAAACCATTTATAATATTATTATTAAAAAGTATATTTTGTAGTAATTAATCTTCGTCGACTAAAAAGAAACAAAAAAAAAATAAAGAAAATAGTAATAACTACTAATAAGTATCCAAAAAAAGGTAAACATAATAAAATACTGATAATTTTGAACGTCATTGATTAAGTTCGATTCTAAGTGAATATACTCAAATCAAACATTATCAAATTTGAAAAATTTAATTAAGATGAAATCTTACTAGGGTAAAAATCTAAATTAATTTATAATAAAATCAACCATTATCAAATTTGATGAATTCAATTAAGATGAAATCTTAATCCGAATCAATCAACACTCCTTTAATTTATAACCAATTCTTAACATAAAAACTCAATTATAGAAATGCATTCCAGTTAACATCTTAAAAATTTATTACCGTAAAAACTCTATACTATGAATGCATCCCCATTAAACTCTTAAAAGGAAAAGGCTGTAGTGGCAACTTTTTAAAAGTACGATAACTATTAAAAAAATATTCCTATTCAGACATCACCTTCTTACAATTACAGTAATATTTTTGGGAATATATGGTCCAAGAAAAGTACTAGTAATTCAACTTATTTAATAATTCGTACTATTCACCAACATGGTAATTTTATTTTTTAAATGTGTTTGAATTTGATTAACAAAAGACACAGAGATGAGTTGTGAAAAAGAATAAAAGAAAAAGAAGAAAAACAACATGTACGACAAGTTTCAACTTACCGTGTTTTACTTAAAAAGACTTGTTGTCTTTTTTTCCTTTTTCTAGCAAATATTCCACAAATTTTGAATACATCTAACGGCGATAACTGTAGTTCGCGTCACCTTCTTCTAGTTATTGTTTCTTTTCTTTGCTTAATGGAGCAATTTAATATTTAAATATATTAAAAGTTATTAGTTTATTCATGGAATATATAAAAAAAAAAAATCTAGAATCATGTTTTACTATTAAGTTTTATGAAGCGCAATTTTAAAGATTATTTTATCATCAAATTACAAATAAAAAATATATAATTTTCCAGTTTTATAAAATTATCATCACTGAAATATAATTTTAAATATCAAAGTGGCATTAAATAGCGAAATATTTTATCATTATGTTATAATATTAGTAGTACTAAATTATTTATATCCTTTCACACATTTTATCTATTTTAACGGTTCTAGGACAAAATTACATTATTGTTGAATTACAGTGGAGTAATAATAAACAGTGAAATGAGAAGAGAAAGTGAAAAAAAGAAAAAAAAAAAAAAACACAAAAAAAAAAAAAAAAAAAAAAAAACTCAAAAAATCAGAACAAAGAGACGTTACATTCGCTACCCGCCACTTTATTATAACAGTTGCACTAAGCGGTCCACTCTTACCATAATAAACCCAATTGCATAACACAGTAATCAAATTCACCAATTAACACAAAACGTGTACCAATCTTTTTCCAATCACTATAACCAAAATCGTTTCACAGTTCCAAGCGTCACAGAAATTAAGAAGAACCTGCAAAATATCACTCTCTTTTCCAACAACAGCGTTCTTTCGAAAAGGTAAAAGAATTCTACTATATTTTCTCTCGCTTCGGGTGGGTTCGCCGCCGGTGACTGCTCGGAGCAATGGGCTGCAACACCTCAAGGCTTGACCGGCTACCGGCAGTGGCGCTGTGCCGTGACCGTTGCAAGTTCTTGGATGAAGCGCTTCGCCAAAGCTACGCCCTCGCCGACGCACACGTGGCGCACATGGAGGCACTCAGAACACTTGGACCCGCTCTCCTCTGTTTCTTCGACGGTTTCGACGATTTCGACGAAACGAATGTCCCGAATAAGGAAACAAAGGTTTCTGTCGAGAAATCTCAACCACCGCCTCGTTCCCCTTCTTCCCTTAGTTCAGACTCAGATGATACGCATGGTCACGTCCTTTTGCATTCTGAATCGGAAACCGAAGAAACGGAGAAAGAAGAGTTCCAATCGTTCACGCACGCTCGTTATGATTACGCTCCATTTTCCCCTCCTCGTTCCGGCGGCTATTTCGGCTCGAAGCCGCCGTCGCCGCCGCCGCCTAGCGGCTCGGCCTGGGACTTTCTTAACTTTTTTGAGCCGTACGAGAAGTACCACGTACCGTACATTCCCAGAGGCGGTGACGCGGACGCGGCGGAGAAGGAAAAAGTGAAGGTTGTGAAGCGTGACGTGAATAAATTGAAGGCAGAAAATGGAGAAGCGAGGAAGAATAAAAAGAACGGTGATTTGAAGGAAAAGAAGGTGGTTTTGGAGAAAGAGGAAGCGGTTTCGGTTTCAGTTTCAGAGCAGTGTGCGAAAGTGAAATCAGGGAAAGGTTTTTCCGAGGCGGTGAAAGAGATTCAGATTCTGTTTGAGAGAGCGTCGGAGTCAGGGAATCCGATTTTGGAATTGTTGGACGTTGGGAAACTTCGTTATCATCGAAAATTTGATCTCAATCCGGGTAAGCGTGAAGGTGCATGCGTTTTTTTGTTTTTTTGTACGTTTGTTGTTGTTTTTTTTTGTTCTTAATTTTGTTGTTTCTGTTGTTGATTAAACTTAAACTAACGAATAAGTGAGAGGTTTTTGGGATCAGTTTCTTGCAAGATGATGCATGTGTTTACTCCTTCAAGTCCTCTTGGAGCTAAATGCATGGAATCCCAATTGCTTGTACGGAGAATGGGTTCTGAGAGTGACGGAGTTTGTAGTTACGGAAATCTCTCTTCTACTCTGAAGAAACTATGTATGTGGGAGAGGAAGCTGTATCATGAAGTCAAGGTATAAACTTTTTTTTTTTCCTTTTCACGGTTCTTGTAAAAATGGCGATAAATTTATAAGAAGCGTTCAATTCATTTATTTTCTTATCCAATAATCATTGTGTTTAATTTCTCAGGCCGAGGAGAAATTGCGCATGCTTCATCAGAAGAAGTGTAAGCAGTTGAGACGTATGAAACAAAAAGATGCCGATGCACAGAAAATCGATTCTGTTCAAACTTTCATTGGGATTTTAGCTACAAAAATGAAAATTTCTATCCAAGTAGTTGACAAAATATCAATTACAATTAGCAAGTTGAGGGAAGAGGAGTTGTGGCCGCAGATCAACCGGTTTATTCTCACGTAAGTCGTAACAAAAGTTTCTTGTAACAAATCTGTGTTGAATTGTTTTAACCTCTTTAGGTGGCACTTGGCAGATACGTCATATAACTTAGTTTTTGAGAAGTTAAGAGCTAAGGATTTGTATTTTTCACTCTTGATGGCCGTTATCTTGTTTTTTAGCCTGTAGGTAACAGTTTTTTATAATCTTATACTATGCCAACAACCATTGCAGGCATTATTAGCCTGAGCGACAAAACAATGACATCCTAGTAACTTTTGCATTAGAAACATACCTTGTTCATTCTGTATCAAATTAAGAAAATATAAGCGTGTCAGCACATGTACTTTTCTGGAACCTCTTCAGTGACTTCTTTATTTTTAAGGTTATATATATATTTTATAATGTGTTCTGAAAGTTGTATTGAACATTAACGCATCTATATTGTAGTCCTTGTAGTCATCTAAAAGATTGTTATTCCTTTTCATTCTTCATCCTAGCTGATGACTGTTCATGTATGGAAAAGGTTTCTAGGAATGTGGAGAGATATGCAAGAATGTTACAAGTGTCAATATCAGCAAATTGTTGAAGCCAACACTTTAGATGCCTCTTCCTTAAGCAGAAAGCATAGTAATGATCATATTGATGCAACAATGAAGCTCAAATCTGAGATACAGAAATGGAACTTGAGTTTCTTAGATTGGATTAAAGCACAGAAGTCTCATGTGAAAGCGTTGAATGATTGGCTCGTAAGATGTCTATTATATGAACCTGAAGAAGTACCCGATGACTCAACTCCCTTTTCACCCAGTAAGATTGGGGCACCACCTGTGTTTGTCGTCTGCAACAAATGGTCGAGGGCAGTGGATAATCTCTCAGAGAAGAATGTAATCGAATCCGTAAATGGGTTTATGCTCAGATTGAATGAGCTTTTGGAAAAGCATATTTTGGAGCTTCAACAAAAACTAACATTGGACAAAGAATTAGAGAAAAAGGTGAAGATGTTGGACAGGGAGGAGCAAAAGATGCACAAAGTGGTGCGTGCTAGAGAGAAACAAATGGTTAGAGAAGATTTTGATGCACTGTTACGAGGGGATGCTGTGCATCATGCTGATATTGTTGATACTACTAACTTACAATCAGGTTTGAAGCAGATCTTTTGTGCCATGGAGAGGTTCACTGACACCACTGCTCGCTTGTATGAAGAGCTTTGCCAACAAATTAAGCAAGAGGACCATGTTTTGGGAGAATCCAACAAAAATAACTAGCTTAGGACTTTTGATTCGATGAATTTTGTAGGATTGATGATGTTATCTCAATTTTCGAACATAATATTTTTGTGCAGTGTCTCATAACTTTTTCTTTGTAGGAAAACGTTTGTTTACTTCATCTGGTAATTGTTAATAATGAAATTCCTATGGCAAAACCAGTTTTAGAAGGTAAAAACCTAAATTGCTCTAGTTCAGGGTCTCTTCTAATTTACGGTCTCCGTGCTTCTGAGACAGAACCTTTATATTTTTCTCAGAAATTATTCATCACTTTTAGATGTAAATAGGGGTATGAAATGTAGTTTCTAGAATGAATTTATCACGACGAAAAAATTGTTTGATACCAAAAATTAATCATTTAACAACTTATTTTAGAGTAAAATATAAAAAAAAAAAAGTGAACTTTATTTGTAAAAAAATAAGTTATTAGATAAGTGTAAAAACTTCATGAATTGTCAAAGTAACATTTTCTTTAGACAGACCATGCATGGAGAGAAAATTTCGGAAGTTTTATCGGAGAGAACTTTATTTATAAAAAAATAAGTTATAAGATAGGTGTAAAAACATTGAATTGTCAAAATATCATTTTCCTTAACACCATGCATGGAGAGAAAATTTAGAAAGTTTTCTTGGAAAGCTATGAAAGTTCAAACTTTAGTTTCTGAATTGCGATGTGAGAATGTTGAAACTTTAAACACTTGGAAACCGTTCTTTGTTTTTTCCACTGCCTGATCGAGTAGTCGCTTTGGTGGTTTTGATTTTTTCCGGAACGTGAACGATGGCCCCCCTTATTTGTCGTCCAGTTTCTGCGGCTGCTGATTTTTTCTTGGGTCCCAACCCTCTATCAACTTGTTTCAACTTCACTATGGAACCCATAACTCTTACTCTAAGTGGAACTGTGTACTTCCTTCTTCAAACTCTCTCTGTACTCTTCATTTTGCTTCATATGGCTACCTTAACTAGTACTCACATCTCTTTAACATGCAATTGATACGAAAAAAGTCTTTGAAGCTGACCATACTTCATTGATAAAGAAAAAAAAGAAGTAAAGGAAAAACAAAAATGTTTATTGTTTGATTTAAATAATTTCGATTTTTTTAATTTTTGTCCTATTTTTCTCAAACAAACCACCTCTCTTTTATCCTATATATTTCTTTTCTCTTCCACAATCTATTTTTTCTCCCATTTACCTTCTTTATCGATCACACCTTACTCGTTATGTTCAACTTTTGTCTCTATTGTAATTGATCCTCCATGTTATGTTGAAATTCAACAACAACCAAATTGAATCTTTTAAAAACTAAATCAAAAGTAACAAAATAAAACTCAATTGATTTTGTAACTCGGGTGGAGGAAGTCAAATTCAATACCTATCTATTCTCTCACACTGGTATTTCACATGTTAAGTGGATGAGTAACATTGAAGCTTGCATTCACACACATTCAAGGTGGAAGGGTTGTATTACAAGGGGTAAATATTGAGTTTTATGCGCATTGCGTTTTGGAGAAAATGTCAAAAAATATATTATGTTCTTACTTTAGGGAAGTTCACGTGGCTTGTTAGATTTGACAGGTGCGGGTTACGCTGCATTTAGGGCCTCTAGTTTTGCATTGATGCTTGGTAACCAAAGACAAATACGTATCTCCATTTCAAGAATCTTCTTTAAGCTGTTTCGTTTTTCTATAGCTTCCATTGATACATATCACTTATTTTCACTTTTTACTTTTCAAGCATTTGTTTACCCCAATAGAATTGATTCCCCTGATCCTTGTGTGATTCCCCATGTTATACACGCTGGAATGCAGGAGTTGCTTTCTACCAAAACCGATGTCTCAGGTACGGTAAAACAACTCCCCACTTTATTCATCTCCAACGTCAAAACCAGGAAAAATCTATGTTTAACATTAAACACGTCGAAATGGAGATGCTCTAAAACCTTCATGTTGGACCTGTATTTGGAATTACGACACTATTAGAGTCTCTATGTAATAATATATATTATTTTTGCTAATAAAACAAAACAAAATAAAATATACAATAAAATCACTAAAAAATATCTTTTCCCCGTCGAAATCAATATCCACTAATACATCACAGACACACCTGTGGTTAAGGTCATTCTTTTGTATGTTAGTTCCTTCTCTACCTCTCTGCACAAGATTTTGTAAATGCTTCTTGCAAGAAGCTGGCGGGGTTGTCCTCGTCTCGCATCCAAGTAATGGGGATATATCTCCTCTCTCTGCACAAGTAACGATTTCAGTGCCGTTTTCTCTGAAGGGGCTATAAGACAACCCCTCTTTAATAACTCATTTTTGTCCTTTCGGTATCATTGATTTAAAATATCTCTTTATTTTTGTTCTTGCTAAATTTAAAATGAGACAAGTTAGAAACATTCGACGTGTCTCTCTTGTAGAGATTTATTTATAGAAATAGAAGTAGTTATTCTCCATTATATTATTACCTAGGAGTAGTAGGCAGCGACACTGTTATCAGGATTTCTTGTTCTAAGTGAGTTTCAAACCCAATATCTAAACCTAAATATTATCAACTTTTTATACTCGTCTAAAGGTCGAGAGCTGAAAATGTTCCTGCTAAATCTAAAATGAGACTTAGACTAGAAATATTCAATGTGTTTCTCCTGTAGTGATACTATAGAGGTTTATTTATAGAGATAAGGGTAGTTATTCTCCACTCTATTACTTAGGAACAGAAGGGAGGTGACACTTTTTATTAGGATTTCTCGTTCTAATTGGGTTTCAAGCCCAATATCTAAACTCAAATATTATCAACTTTTTGTATTCGTCAAAAGACCAAGAGCTGCTATGATGGACAAACAAATTTTCTTCACGATTCTAACTCGTACACCTTATTTTTGTACTTCTTCAACGTTAACCCAAATGTTCATGAAGAAATATATACGACAGTAAGAAAACCATCCCAATAATAGTTTACAGAGAAAGAGTGAAAAAAAGAACAATGGAATAAAATCAAAGCTAGGAGAAACGAAAGTGAATTTAAAAATAATATATTTGTCGCGATTTTTTATATTCCTAACTCAAATAACACACCAATATTAGTCTTAAAGAATAAGACACTCGTAAAAAAACTCTGAACCATGGCTCCACAGTATTTTGGAAACACCAATATTTTAGTTACCACACTTTTATAGCTACAAAAGAAAAACTACCGCATATTTATAAAAAGAATAATTCAACCTATTTTATTTAATTGGTATCTTAGACGTTTATTATCTCGAGATCATCAATATATGTCATCACTTTTATCTTGGTACACGTCCTCTTCTTCACATAAGACAATCTAATTCAGTTTACTCGAGAAATAGTGAAGAATAGGTATTGATGTATTGATAATCTAGAGATATTTATGGTGAAAGATACCCATTAATCAGTATCAATGCTTCTCACATCACATCATATTCGATAACTCTACTCATCTATCTAATATTAACAGCACAAATTTATGGTTAATGTACCACAGCCAACATGCAATTGATGGATTCGTGTATAAACGAAAGATAAATTACCTCTTCATCAAATAGAAGTCTACATTTGTGAGCAAACTATTTCCCATTGGTTTGGTGGGTATCCTAGAACATAAGCCTGCACCAAAATTCAGAATTTATTCATTCTTCATTTAATTTCTAAGAGATAAAATAGCACAAAATATTAAAAATAAAATCCATATTGATCCAAAATCAAAAGAAATTCAGATACAGCTTTAATGTTTTGAAGTTTTCATACTCCATTTTTACCTATTTTCTATGCATTAGTTCTGTCTAAAATAATGAGCCAAAAGTGGCAAGTTAAAATCACCTAGATAGAACCCATCAAGCGCCCTTTGTACCAATTGAGATATCTCAATATAAGCATCTTGCGGAGAAACCCCATTATTAAATACTTTGTCAAATGCAAACGGATACAAATTTCCCATATGGCTCAAAACTCAGTAACTCAAGAGGCATAACTTACCAGATCTTGCAGAGTGATTTTAACCACTAATCCATGTGCAGAAAACTGCCTGTATTGAGTCAATACACAGAATTTACTTAAGAACAAGGAATTGTGTTATTGAGTTTCGAACGACAGGAGGCTTTTTGCAAATGAACTGTAGTATTACAGAATTCCTTGCATTTCGGCCCAAATCTTTCCACACAATCATAGATGACAACAATGTTCAAGAATTTTGTTATACAACCACTTTCTATCCTGCATGTTACCAACTTTTGAGCCTAAGAAGACAATAATTTCCTTAATTTTTCTCTTATCAAAGGTTTTGTCTCATCAAATCCTCGATAATACTTCCCCTATCTTTGTACAATATAGTATATTTACTGTAAAGTTTACAAGAAAAAAGAGCTTGACATTTCATTTTATTTAATTTCTTTCAAGTAGAATTCAGTATACTATCAAGTAAATGCACTTCCATATGAACAAGAAAATCAATTAACTAGCACTACAGTTTACAAAAGAAAAGACTGGATAAAATCTATTTCAAGTAAGAAACAAAATTCAAAATCCAGAGGACAATGAAAAATCCGTGTTTGGGATTTTGAGAAGTTTTATGTCGGTTGTCAAAGGCCTAACTAAAGTCTCCTCCTCATTTACTTGAGCTTGAGACTGGCTGAGACCATGAAAAATGAAAAATCAACTCAAAGTTAACTAGAGTATACCTAACTCCGGGTTCAAAAATAACCAGCTGAAACTTGGAAGAGAATGACCATGCAATGTAAATACAATCTCCAGGAAAAAAAGAGACATTCTGCCTCTGATGATAGCATTACTTTGATCCACACTGGAGACACGTGCACCCAGCACTCAACGTATATGGTGGAAGTGGTCGAAGGCCCGTCTAACCACTGGTTTGCAATATCACTTCAATAACAGCAACAGGAACATCTTCATGTGTGCTTTTGTTATAAGATTTCTTCAATGATGAAGTACTGCAGAGCAGGTTCTGACCAATAACCTCCGTAACACGGGCAGCTTCACGGGCCATTCCAGCCTTCAAAAGACAGGATCTTAAAGTATTTACAGTGATTTCATCCGGGGCACAACCAACAGCCAACATCTTATCAAAGATACTAATTGCTTCAAGCATTCTCCCTTTCATACAATGCCCAATAATAAGAATGGTATATGTTAACTTATCCGGCTTGCATCTATTCATTTCCATTTCTGCTACAACTTTATTAGCCTCTTCAACATTGCCGGATTTACAATATCCATCAACAACAGGATTATAGATAAATGGCTGTGCAACAATGTCCTTCCCATTCAACAGTGCCAAAATATCCCGAGCTTCGTGTAGTCTGTTATTATTGCAAAGGCCACTAACAAGAACAGAGTATGTATATAAACTCGCACAAATATTTTTGTCGTTCATTTTATGCCACATGTCCATTGCTTGGTGCACCTTCCCAACTCGAAAATACCCATTGATTAAAGAAGTGAAAGTAGCAACATCAGGTGGACAACCATTAACAGGCATCTTCTCATACATGGCTTGTGCAGAGGCCATGTCACCCAACTTCCCAAATCCATCAATAATAGCGTTGAAGGTATACGTATTAGGCAAAGTTCCAGATCTAATCATTTCATCAAAAAGCAAAGTCCCCTCCCCAATCATACCCAACTTGCAATAACCCCATATTATCGTCGTGTAACTAACAACATCAGGGTCAAACTCCCCATTCAAACAAACTTCCTTTAGCAAACTTCTAGCTCTATCCACCTCACTAATCCGACACAAACCATGAATAAGAGTATTATACGTAATTAAATCTGGCAAACAACCAAAACTCCTTATATCCTCAAGAAGCTTAAAAGCCTCGCTAATTTCCCCGGCCCTGCACAACCCTCGCATTAAAATATTGACTGTGTAGGTCACGGGTTTATACCGCAACCTGACAAGCTCCCTAAACAGAAAAACAGCATCAAGTGCCTTACTCTGCCTAATCAAAACATTGAACAAGTCGTTATACACAGCAGCATTGACTCCAACATTACAATTACATTGAACATCCGCAAGCAGTTCCTTCGAAATATCTATCCTACCAACAGCGGCATACGAAGAAACCAAAAACCCTAACAACCAATTATCAGGAATCTGCCCGTCACACCTCATCCAATCATACACCAATTTCGCGGCACTGTGAAGATTCGATCGACAAAGTGACCTCAAGAGCAGATTATACGTCAAATAAGGGTGACTCATGTGCAACTTGTGTCTACTGAATTCAACGAACTTGAAACCCAAATTGGGAATGTTCAACTTATTCACGACCTCATAAACGAGCGAAGGGGTTAGGTGCTTACTGAAATAGCCCAGGAAAGGGTCCACCGAGGAAGAGCGAACGAAAATGGTGCACGCGATCTTGACGAACCAGGCTTCGGCCATTCTGATTGAACCCATGGGTTCCAAGTCGATAACATCGGTTCTAATTCGCCGAACGTGGACGCGATTCGGGCTTTTTCTTCGTTGGGCCAGCCTGGGCCTTGGATCTCTCTATCCACGACGCCACACTTCTTAGTTCGCAATTAGAAAATGCGAGTGACGGAGATTTTAAAAAGTGGCCCAAAAAATGCTGCGGAGATGAAGACACAGTTCGATTATAAACGTGATTTATTGTTTGTAAGTGCTTCTGGAAGAACGAGGTGGGAAATGAAGATTGTGTTGTGTCTTTGATTCTGCTATGGCTACCTGCTTGAACCTGTGTAGTGGATTTTAGTGGTTCTCTGGCGCATGCGTGACCTAGGTAGGAGCCACTTTTTTGCGGGTGGCTCCATTGAGTTCTGATATTTGTGAAGAATGGGAATCGCGGTGGCGGAGAAGATAACGATTTTTTGTTGACGAAGAAGATAAAGACTGCGTTTGGTGAAGGCAAAAGGGTTCCCACGGTTTTTTCCGCTTACTCTGTCAGCTTAGGGTTTTAGCATCTTTCGCCTCACCTGAGATGCCACCATTGCGCGTGTGAATTTTAGTTCTTTTTATCATGAGAAATTAAATCGGAGGGGGAAAAAATGTGAAGCTTAAAATAAAAGTAATATATGAAGAAAATATTGAATGAAAAAGAATAAAAATATTGAATTGCATAAAAAAAATAAATGAGGAAAACAATTATTTTACTTTATTGTGTTTTTAATATTTTTTTGGCTATAAAAATGTATTTAATTGTTTAAAAATAAAATAAAAAATGAAATAAATATTCCCCCATATTTCACACTAAATTGGGGGACATTTGATTCAAATTGAAATTTTGTCACAAACTAAAGAAGATAAATATTTTTAGCAATTTCTATCTCTGCTAAATTGAAAACTTGGTTGCAACATTCAGTAAAATTGTTCAACTATTTAAGTTGTTTGTCACTATTCTTTATGTTTATTTTCTCAATTCAAATCATTGTGAAAAAAACCCTAAAACGTTACTTTTTTAATTGGGAGGGGACTGGTTTTTGGTTCATACTGTACTATTGTTCTTTGTTTTGTTCAAGGAGATTTTCATATGATTTTTTTCTTATTATTATCTTATTAGCTTTTGTAAATACAGAACTTATTATGTTTGTAATTTAAATATACTTTTTATTTGTACATAGTTTCCAAACATTATATCGGGGTCTAACAATGAACATAATCAACAACAATTTAGTTGAAAACTTAATATTATAATTGATTAGTTGAACTTGATTTGAGCGAAGGAAGTGATCTTAATTTAAAGTTGATATCGTTAAATAAGTTAAAATTGAAACATGCATAATTCAAACTTTTTGATGCCTGAATCAGCCCAATATATATTAAATTCATCAAACTTTTTTTTTTTAATTCCCCTTTTTACAAACTCAACTATATATAGTTTGGATTGTGGGACTAAATATTTACATTGAAGAAAAGCATAAAAACCCAATCATCCGCAAGCCAATAATGAGAATGACAAGTGCACATTTTTTTCTTCAGAGTGTTGGGTGCACTCTAAGAGAGTTGAATCGTGTGAAAGACCTCCTGTCTGGGACTTGTTCTCACAGTATTCGTCAGATTTTATTGACAACGAAAGAGAAAAATGGCAAAGGGAGTAAAGAGGTACTAACTTGTAACCACACGAGTTCTTTCTGTGTAAGTTTCAAATGTTACATTGAACACGTCTTCGTATACGTGTTTAGTTCTTTGCAAGAGTGGAGGACCCAACAAACGAGGGAATGAAGGAAGCAAAAAAAAATCGTGGTGACTTGTCATTTTATGCGAAGGATTGTAAACTACAGAAGAGAAAGAGCAAGGAGGGAGATAACCGAACATGAGTCCATATCATTCTGTTATCCTAGCAGAAAATCCATTGTATGCTTTGAAGTTTGAAATGGACTTCATCAGAAGGTGTAAAACAGGAACTGAACCGTATTTCTTTTTCTTCTTGAATTTGATAAAATATTTAATTCATTCTTACAGTGTACATGTCTGAGCGTATCTTAAAAGTACAAACATTGATCCTATGACTTACGTGTATGATTATGCAACATATAGTTCGGCCTTTCCATCAATGAATAGACTCATGAACTCTTCACCATCAACAGTTTCTTTTTCTATGAGGAGTTGAGCAAGCTTGTGAAGGATGTCAATGTGAGTTGTGATGATATTTGTTGCCCTAGAATATGCTCTCTCTACCAGTTCCCTTACTTCCGCATCCACTACATCAGCAGTTGCCATGGAGTAATCCTTTTGCGTTGACATCTGCATTAAAATCATTTGAAAAGGTGAGGCATATGTTGTTGTTCAAGAATCAAGAACACGGTAACGGTGTCTGAGGCATCAAACTATTTCTTCTACCTGTTGACCCAAGAATGGATTTCCTCCAGGTCCACCGATAGCAACTTGTCCAATCTTTTTGCTGAACCCAAATCTCTCAACCATCTGCCTTGCCACTCGAGAAACTTGCATGAAGTCGTTTGATGCTCCAGTGGTGACATTTTCCCGGCCAAAAATAACCTCTTCAGCGACCCTGTTTGGCCAGAGATATCAAATTTGTCAGACAATACTCAAAGCTGAAAACTCTGAATCTCAAATCCACAAGAGTCCATTAAAAATATACAAAAGGAGCGAATAAAAAGACCAGTTTATATGCAGATCACTAAGTGGCCATTAAGCCAATTCACGACAAGTGGGGTAGCTGTGATGGAATAGCGACTAGCAAACATCAAAATCCGAAATCAAAGAAAGTAACAGTGCATGTTTCCATGAACTGAAAGGTTCACTGACCTTCCACCCAGAGCAACAGCCATCTGATTTTCCAAGTAGCTTCTGCTGTACAATCCAGACTCGAGCCTCTCTTCACTAGGAGCAAAGAATGTGAGACCACCAGCTTGGCCACGAGGAATAATTGATATCTTGGCTACGGGGTCATATTCAGGCATTAAAGCACCAACCAACGCATGGCCAGCCTCTGAAAATAAACATGGAAAAAACAAGGTTGAACACCAGAAAACGAACCAACACCTCCCAAACTATATAGTATTTAACATACAAAAAATACACACCATGATATGCTACTAATTTCTTCTTCTCATCTGAGACCACGGCGTTTTTCTTTTCGGGTCCGGCTATGATCCTTTCAAGCGCATCAGATATCTCATCTTTACTGATTTCCTTGAGGTCACGCCTGGCTGCAAGAATAGCAGCTTCATTCATCAGATTCTGCAGATCAGCCCCAGTGAAACCCGGGGTTCTCCTTGCAATTTTTTCAAAGTCAACATCCTTTGCAAGCGCCTTTCCTCTTGAATGCACCTAACAGAGAACGAGAGTTGATCAATCCAGAAGTTCAGATACAGAAATGTACATAACAAATTCATCTACACTCATTGCACACAAAGGTTGGACCTAACAAAAACTCCCAAATCCACCAATCTAATTAAAAGTAGAGAAAATTTATATACTGAGGTGCTCTTGGTTTTTCTCCTCCAATCAATTTCAAAAATTTACATTAGTAATGTTTATATGGAAATGTTGGCATCACACTCTCTAATACTATAATTAGCAAAAACAGCAAGGAACTGATCCAATTGAATAACAATATTCGAGAAAGGGTTCATGGCTGAGACTGACTCACCTGAAGGATCTTAACTCTGCCAGCAACATCAGGTCTATCTACAGTAACTTGCCTATCGAACCGGCCAGGCCTTAACAATGCAGAATCAAGAACATCAGGTCTGTTAGTTGCAGCCAAAACAATAACTCCAGAGTTACCAGAAAACCCATCCATCTCCGTCAGAAGCTGGTTAATGGTCTGTTCCCTCTCATCGTTGCCACCTCCAAGCCCCGCCCCTCTCTGCCTCCCCACGGCGTCAATCTCATCAATGAAAACAATGCACGGTGCCTTATTCTTCGCCTTCTCAAACAAATCCCTCACCCTCGACGCACCAACCCCCACAAACAGCTCCACGAATTCCGAAGCCGCGCACGAGAAAAACGGCACACCCGCTTCCCCAGCCACAGCCCTAGCCAGAAGCGTCTTCCCGGTTCCCGGTGGTCCCACCAGAAGACACCCCTTCGGAATCTTCGCACCCAGCGCAGTGTACTTATCAGGGTTCTTCAAAAAATCAACAACCTCTTGCAGCTCAAGCTTCGCTTGGTCCGCGCCCGCCACGTCAGCGAAGGTAACCCCGGTTTCGGGGACTTCTTGGAACTTGGACTTATTCCGCCCGAAGTCCATCGGCCCGCCAAGCCCACCGGGGCCCCCGGGCCCGCCTTGGGCTCTGCGGAAGAGGAAGAACAACCCGGCGAATGCTAGAAAGGGGAAGAGCAAGTTGCCTATGATGTTGAACAAGCCGTTAGGCGATTCAGCTTCGGCGACGGAAATGTCGACGCCGTTCATGGCGAGGATGTCGATGAGGTCGGGGTCATTGGGGACGATAACGGAGGCTCGACGGCCGTCAACGGCGGTTAGTTGGAGAGCGGAACCGTCTTTGCTGAACCTGACCCGCTCGACTTTACCCTTCTTAACGGCGTTCAAGAACTCGCTGTAGCGCCAATTGGTGCCTTCGGGGAGGTCCGAAGAGGCTTGGGGTTTGGGTGCTGTGAGAAGGTTCGAAGAGAAAGGTGAGGAGGTTGCGGTGGAGGGGTTTAATTGGCTCTGTTGCGCTTCGATCACGGGTGGAGGGGTGACGTTATCGGCGGCTACGGCGTGTGGGGTGGCGGAGAGAGTGGCGGAGGAGAATATAAGAGCCGCTAGAGCAGCTTGTGAAGATGCGGAATTGAGTTTTTCCGAATTGGGTTTGTGAGCGCTAAAAATGGTTCTCTTGAAAATAAACGGTAACGGAGTGGATGGTTTTGTTGTTTTGGGGGTTGGTGGTGACACCACGACCTTCCTTCCGAGGAAGTTGGAAGAGAGCAACGCGGTGGTGGCGAAGGCCATCGTAACTGTGAATTATTCGGTGCTCTTATTCTATCTTCTAAGTTGCTCTAGATTTTGGATTCAGAAAGTGTGTGTATGCCACGAAGAGAGGAAAAACACTTCAGCACAGTGCACACTTGAATTAAAGAGATCGTTGCGCATATATGTTGAAAGAATGAAGTGGGAAATGGAGATTTTCGGTGAATGTTAGAACTTGGATTTGGCTTCGGCCACCTGCTTCCTTCTATGCCATAGATTTTGGTGGTGTTTCTATCTCCGATACGTGGCTTAAACTATATCCATTTATTTATCGACAGCTCTGTCATAATAAACCCAAAAAAGAAAACAAAACAAAAAAAAATCAAGCGTGGCCTGGTTTTACTGGACTTTACATTGCTCACTCAAGTTTATCTTAACGGACTTTTCTTACTACACCTCCATACTTTCTTTCCGTAGCTTCATAAGCGTGGTCTTGTTTTACTGAACTTTGTATTGGTCATTCAAGTTCATATCAGCAAACGTTTCTTTCTGCACCTCCATCCTTTCTTCTACCTCGGAAGAAACGCCCCATCTTAGCTCATGTTGTGACTGGGCCTAATCTATTACAATAGAGATTAGAGAGTTTCTATTTATACCCACCCCTCTTACTTATGCACTCTTAATCCTTGAAGTATTGTCAGATTTATGTAAGAAAAATCAAACTCTGAATAATATTCTATAAATTCAATGTGACTTACTAAATCTACACCTTTACACACAAAAAAATCTAAAATATTCTTAATTTATTAGTTTATGATTATATAGCTGATATCAAACTTTACTCAAAATATATACTAATATTTATCATTCTATAAGTCGAGGACCTATAAATTTAAATAACAATTGATACTTTACTGTATTTTTATGATGATTAAAGACACTGTCCTCATAATTTAGTCACTTTACTGTTTCTTACTATTTTCAGTTTATTTTCATTAATATCAATCTTTTGCAAAAACTGAAAATGCTTTGTTTAATTAGTCACAATTTGCACGATAATTTATAAAACATGTGATTAAGACGAGTAATTATAAATAGATGCTCCAAGCCCATTATTACAAATAATGCTTCTTCCTTTACCAAACACACAAAAAATATAATTCTAGGTGGAAGTATTAGAATTACAACTTATAGATCATAGCACCCGTAGACATTTTTTATTATAAAAGTAGTCCCATCATAGATTACAGTATTCACTAAACCTAAGAATAAGATAAAGTGAGTAAACTTAAGACTTTATAAATAGAAATTTGACACTCTAACAAAAAAAATTTAATAAATTTCGACAAATTACTTATTTAGATAAAGAAAAATATAATTTTATTACTTTGTTTTAATTAAAAATTAATAAATTTATTTATTTTAATTTTATTTTACGGTAATTTTGTCAAATTTATTAAAAAACAATTGCCAAAACATAATTTTCTTTATAAATAAATCAGATTAATTCATATTTTTGGTAAAATTAGTTAAAATCACTAAAATATAAAAGCATTGAAAAAAAAAAGACAAAAATAGTTGGTAAAACATAAAAGTACAAGAAAAGAAAAAGCGTTAACTCAATAAATCTAATATAACTTTTTTGTTCCATGTGAATAATTTAACTTTAAATTCGTACGTGAATTTGGAAAAAATTGTTGTGGGTGATATAATTATCTTGTGACAGAGATTAAGTAAACGGAGTCACAAGGATGAGATATCTAATGAGTTGGATCACAATTGAATCATGACATTTGAACTATTATGTTCTTAGGTCACATGAGTTACACCCTGAGTAGTGATTATAACTTTTGGCTCAGTGATAAGTTCTCTATCCAAAAAAAATAAACCTAACAAACTTCATAAATTTGGAACTCTAATAATTCCATAACTCTTCCTATAAATAGAGGAATAGGTAAGGGTAAAAGGTTACTTCTCTTAACAAACTAATATTGCTTTAATTTTTCTTGGATATAACATGATCGTCACAATATCTTTGACAAATACATTTTCTTCGACACCAATCAAAAACTTCACACCAAAATTGAAATCAATAATCTTGAGTCAAATATTGAGAACCTGATATCCAGAATCGAAAATCGAACGTTAAAAAGAAATATTTTAAAGATTATTGGATAGAACTCTTTTTTATGTTATAAACTAGAAAAAAATAATGAATATGTTATTCTTAATATTTTGTATGATCGAATAAAGTTTCATTCATATAAGAGTTAATTAAATAGTTTGATTCGCTTTTAGTGAAACTACAATGGAGTTTCGCTTGACAGTAAGAAAGTATTCAAAATGAGGCAAAGACACGGAAACAAAAAGTGATGGCACAACAAAGTTTGTCAACAAAAATTAAAGAAAGCTCGAAAGCAACTTTGGTAAAAGATGCCACTTCTAACATTCATGCAACTACAAGACCCTACTTCCTGCAATTTCTTTCAAACAATCAAAGACCTAAGTTCTTTTGCTTGGTTGCTTCCTAGACCCTTCATTCAATGTCCACAACAAAAAAATAGCCACAAATTTAATGTCCATAGATGAAGTGCCATTAAAGGGGATTATTCAAAACTACGAATGATCAAACTTTACGAGCTCTCAAGACAATTGGTAACAGTTAAGGTTGCATGTGGGGACATACTGTCGCAGAACAGGTGGTTTAAGAAATAAGTAGATTTTACATTTAATGTAATCTTACAAGACTGATAAATAATAAACTTTATTAATATAAGTTTTGAATTATTAATTTAATTCAATTTTATAAAATTGATTTATAATACGAAATTTCTCTAAGTTATATATATATATATATATATATATA
>Ga0214542_1000061_pt1 | contig 129701 bp, 58 predicted proteins | sample CNSS1metaG_FD_160096 | JGI IMG/M metagenome (GOLD analysis project Ga0214542, IMG submission 160096) | Root nodule microbial communities from cowpea collected in UCLA plant growth center, Los Angeles, California, USA - CNSS1 | ecosystem: Host-associated > Plants > Roots > Nodule | place: USA... | reverse complement strand
ATGAATCTTTTTCTTCGAAACTCTTGAATATGGTAGCCTCTGGATTACTACAATAATCGGTGTCATGACATATAAATCAGATAATTGAAGACTAATTGGACAAAATTACACAGCACTTATGTATGATCTTGAAGAAAAGTTTTGTACCGTGTTGACTTTAAATAAGAAGATACGGAACTCCCATCACTTGCGCTAATGTGAATTGCTGGCAATGCAAATATAGCTCCCGTAAGTAAAGACAATGTACTACTGAATATAAGACCAGCAGCGCCAGAAGCAAATCCTACAGATGGAGAAGAAGAATAGCCATCGCACAAAACAATTTTCCGTTTCACCTTAGCTGTATCCAAAGAATCTCCACGGCAATACCTAAGCAATGCTGATGGAATGGAGTTTTGAGTTGTGATAGAGGGGAAGATTACTAACAAAACTACTCAAATAATAAGGTGAGAGGACGAGTTGCCTAAAAGACAACTAGGTCGGAGGACATGTTGCCCAGAAGGCAGTTAGGTCAAAGAACAAGCTGCTTAGAAAACAGTTAGGTTAGAGGACAAGGTATTCACGTAGACTAAATCTCACTCAACATCCCTTCGTCGGTAACCGAGGTCCAGCAACCCATCATAGAGGAATCGATTGAAGGTATCAACAAGCCTGTACCCTGAGATAAATATCACCACATTACAAAAGCAGAGAGAAGGTCAACCGAAATCCTAACCACATGGATATCCCTATTTTTTTAGGGAAGAAATATCCTTTGTACATTTTGTTGTTCTATAAATAAACAACACACTCTCATGGCTAGGGAGGACATATTTTTTTGGCCTAAAGAATTCACGTTCATTCTGAAGATTTGTACTGGTCGAGGAGAATTGCAACTTTCTTTCCCAGAACAAAATTTTATAAATAAAGAAAGAAAACCAAAAGAAATTTAACCCTATAATTAAAAAGACATATTGGTAAATGTTGGTACCTGGATGTGGAACTATTAAATCCAGCAGCTGGTGCATCTCCCGCATAAATTAAAGGATAACTTTTTTTTGTTGGACTAAACGTATTCAATGACAATCCCTGCATATATGTTGAGGGAAATCTTTTATGTTTCTCTTTTAATATTTTAAAAAATAAATAATTTAAAGGGTTAACTACCTGGAACATTTGGCCATTGCCCAGGTGGAGTTTGGTGAAAAACTTTCTGTCTATAGTGGTGGCAGCCACAGAAATCATCCAGGGTGCAGTATTTGTAGTTGTGGAAGGCTTTGGACCCGCATTGCCCGCAGATTTAGAAGTTAATATGCCTCTCTTCATTGCATGAAAGGCTCCTATTGCAAATTCATCCTCAAAATAATTGATGAATGTGACGTCACTAGGTCCCATTGAAACAGAAATAATGTCAACACCATCGATAATGGCTGCATCAAATCCTGCAAGAATGTCAGCGGTTTTACAACCACTCTTCCAACACACTTTATACATAGCAATGCGAGCTGATGGAAATCCTCCTCTTGCTGTTCCTGCGCCAAGCCCAAACAAATTCGCATTTTTAACAGAGTTTCCAGCAGCAGTGGATGCTGTGTGTGACCCGTGACCAATCGTATCAATCGGAGATATGATGTCTTCTTTGTCGAAATCACCATCAATACGAAAATATTTTGCTATAAACAAATCATGGAGCAAGTATTCATCATCAGTGAATCAATGGTTAGTTTTATCTTTTAATAAACCAGACATACTCTTATTTATATGTGTTGTAGCATGTTATACCAAACATAACTTACTTATTGCAAGTGAAGTTTTGGCATGTTCCTTTCCATTTCTGTGGTGGTGGACCAAAACCTCCGTCGGTGAAGCTTGAGGAATTAGGCCAAATTCCAGTATCCAGTACTCCAACGATTATGTTACTTTCTACCTTTGATCTTTGCACATTTTCAGGGAAGTCAATGAAGTCCCAGGACCTTGATGTTTGGATACTGTGGACTCTGTTTGGAATAACAGAAACCACATCATCCATTCCTGCCAAACATTCCAATTTTTCAAAAAATGTATACATCATAATTATAGATTCACAATCATATTAAAACTACCTTTCATTCTTTCTGATTCTTCTTTGGTCAGCCTGGCCACAAATCCATTGAAACTCTTGTAGCTGTGCACCAAAGTATCTGCTGCAACTTTTCTACATGGATACCGTTTTGAATTTTAACAAAAGTATTTTAGAAGCGAATACATGTAGTGTAGTCATTTAGATGAATATTCTATTGAAAAAGGGGAGCAAGAATTGTGTAATAATATATGACCTGCTGATGACACTTTGAACCATATTAGTATGAAGGGACTCTATGCGTTCCATGCCCTTCGGATGTTCCCCCATGTAGACTATGTAAATCTGTATTAAATTAGAGTACCAACAACATAAATTAAATGCAAAGCGTTGATCAAAGAAATCCAAACAAAGCTAAATTTAACCCATAAAGAGATTGGAGTGGAATAGCAACTTGTATAATTTATGTAAGCAAATAGAGAAAACGTTAATTGTATGTTAGGTCAGATTAGGGTCTATGTGATAATTGGGTAGGGGTTAGTTATGTAGATCATTATGTGTACATTTTTGGCATTTTTTATATATTTAATTTAAATGAAAAACAAAAGTAAAGTTGGAAAGTATATATAATGGATAGAAGTAATTGCGAAGTTTTAATATAACACAATCAAATGTTTGGTTATGGATGATACATAAAATACTAGATGTGAGAGTTTTCATTTCGGATTGGAACCTATAAATGTTTAAAAACTTTACGATTTGAGGTAACTGATAAAAGGAAAATTAAAAGATAAAGCATTTGGAGGATAAAGTTTGAGTAGCAAAGAGTTTGGTGTAGGATATATAAATTAGTACTTGAAAGCAAGTTGCGGACCAATAATCCAAAGCTCTTCTTAACTTGAAAGAATCATATAATTGTTTAAAAAATCATAATAATATAAGATCGTAAGAGTAATTTATGGAAAGATATAGTTTCTGAAGTATTGTACACACTTAGAAAATATAGATGAAGTATATGTTTGCAAAAGTATATGGGATATATATGTTTGCAAGAAGAGTAATTTATTGCAGAAGGATATTGCATATATGTTATTTACCTTTCGATCATCTTTAGAAAATGACGGAGTGAGTAGCAGAATGCATATAAGAATTTGTAGGAGATGCGACAACCCTAAAGTCTTCATCTTTAGTAATCTTCACAAAAACGATGAATGTGTGTTCAACCTCTTTCAACCTGTGAGTAAATTTAATGTCTTAGCAAATGTGAAATGCCACTAACTTTATTACTATTAACATACTATAGTAAGTGTGCATTTGAAACACATTGCAGAATTGAAATTGTAAATAGAAGTATTCATAAAGTCTTATACATAGCAAATTGGGAATGAAAAACAGAAACAATAATGTTAAAAAAAGTAAAGACAAACATATAGACATATACATTAATAAGAAGACACCATCCTAATCTGCACAACAAAGTAATTTTAATATATATTATTATTCACTAATGCATAACGGGTCGCTTTCCAAGCAAAATTAAATGTGCTAAAAGGTTGGTTTTGTGATTTTTTTATGTTTAGATTATTGATTTCTTTTTGTCAATTGTTGTGGTTGACAGATGTGATGTGTTTTTTTTTTTATGATAAAAAGGATAATAAGTTTATAACTATTAAAAATAAATAAATATTTTTATAATTTTATTGTAGATAGTTTACATTTATTTTGAATGTAAATTTTTATTATAAATAGTTATTGTATTTTATAAAAGTTAGTAATAAAGTGTGATTTTAATAAAGTTATTACACACCAAAACTGTCATAACCATTATATAACTCTAATTGATTATTTATTTATTACAAACCAAAACAAGTTATAAAATAATTAAGTAATAAAATAATTATATTTCAAAGTTGTTAAAAATTAAAATATAATTAAACGTAAAAAAATTAAATTAACAAAATATAAAATATTGTTTGTTTTTTTAATAAAGAAGATACAAAATAATTAACATTGTCTGTATAAAAAAATAATATTTTATTTTTTGTTAATTAATTTTTCTATATTTAATTACATTTAAATTTTTAATAACATTAAAATATAATATTTTTTTGTTTTATTATTTTTTAATTTTTTTATGTATCAAATAAATTATTAGTTACAGACTTATATAGACATTTTTGTCTTTTAAATAAAATAAGAATGCACTAATAATTATTAAGGTCATAATGTATTTAATATTATATTTATTTATGAACTTTTACAAAATTAAATGTTGATTAATTACACCTTAAATATGTTCTTAAGACACTGGTTAACATTCTCTGTTCATTTATTACTTTTAAAATTTTAAGTTGAAAATAATGTCAACTTTAAATGTGACTTAAATTTATAATTCATTGATATTGTATGTTTTAATTAAATTGTTTAAAACTTCATCAATTTTATCTTAATTATAGATATCACAAAATGTAAGAGTCAAGTTTCTTTGTTGAGTTTTGTTGTGTTGTTTTGTGCTGAGCATTAAAAATATACTGTTTTGGTACTTTGAAAATAATTTTAATATTTTAAAATTTTAAAATTAATGATAATCAGCGTATTTTAAAAGCACAACAGAAAAATAACAACAAAAAATCAATAGAGAATTTAAATCGTAGACAGTGATATTACAAGTAAATCATTATAAAAAATAATAATTAAAATCAAACCGATAGAATTAATTAGAGATAATGGTTTGTGATGGTTTGAAAAATATAAAAAATCTTGTGATGGTTTGTGATGGTTTATTCAGTAGGTTTTCAATTTTTAAATCGAGGTAACTGGAATTTTAACCTTGTTACACAAGCTTATGTACGAAAGAATGGAAATAAAACATTCTTATAAAAGAAAAGCAATAGAAAATTGTTGGGAGAAAGAAAAAGATACAAATGAATAAGGAATTAGAAATAGAAATAGAGAAGAAACATACTCAATTCAGCCGACCATTGGCGTATATCTGTGTTGAGTGAGAAAGGATGAGAATACACACAAACTTTCTCTCCTTTTATAGCCACTGCATATTTGATGCAAGCATGGTCCCCTCTTTTCACATTTAATCTATAATTAAGGACACAAATTTAATAAGAAAACTTTTAGAGAAAAAACTTTAACATTCACTAACGTTCATGTTTAATAATATAGTTTGACTTGTGTTTGGCATGCGGTGCAGAGTTGGAAGAGTGTATTTCCTTTGAGTTGATTTGTAGGCACCCACGGAACTGGGATAAAAATTTCAGGGGTATCAAACTAAAAATTTTTATATATAATATTTTTAATTAAATGAATAAATTTTTCATTTTCTCTACTTAAATAATTTTTCCACATTAATTCACTCTATTAAAATTTAATACTATTTAATTAATTTATTATGTGTAACAAAATTCGTAATGCAACTCAGATACATTCATAAAATTTTACAAATTTAAATCAAAAACACAAAATCCTTAAATTTCATAATTTATAATTGTTCTAATATGAGAAAAACTATAATCAGGGTTCATGCTAATTTTATAAAAGAATTCCTAAAATCTTGATTAGAGTTCATACTAATATGGAAAAAACTTAATTTGGGAGAAACATAATAATAAGAACAGGAGAATCATAAATTTAAGATACATAAATCATAATAGAATACTAATATTGATTTATGAGATATATTATAATAATGTCTCTTTGTTCTTTAATCTCTTTAATCTTTCTTTGTACTCTCATACTTTCTTATATACATAAACAAAATTATATTCCTTTTTATTAACAAACTTCTATCAAATTATTTTTTATTTTATTTTTTAAACAATAAAAAAAACATCAATAAATAATATATAATTTAAATGATAAAAAAACTTTTCAAAACTTAACATATATATATATATAATATAATATAATAATATATAAAATACATATATAAATTATAAATTATATATAAAATATAAAATTAAAAAGTTTTGGGGAGCCATAACTCTCCTTAGTCCCAACTATCTTTCGCCAATGTTTGTAGGTAAAATTGGGATTGTTTGAATTAAAGAAAAAAATAATATGATTTGAATGGATATGAGTGTAAAATTTATAAAAATTTAGACATGATGTGATCATAAAAATTTAATAATTTTGTTGTAAGATTAAATTATATAATTACTGTGAGACCCCTTCCTTCTCTTTTAATTTCCTCTCTATTTGAAAGCAGAAGCCACTTCTACCATCAACCTTATCACTCCCACTTCTTCCTTGTGCAGTAGGCATAATTGGGACCAATGCAGAACCCTCCATTTCAGTTGAGCTTCCTCCTCTTCCCCGTAAGTTTAGCTTCAACTTTAAATTACCAGAATTTCACCATTTCCGAGCTAGAATTTCGAGTCTCGCTTGCTTTGTGAATCTGCATTTCCCTTCCTTAGGTTCTAAGCAGTAATGGTGTCCCTTTTTGGAGCTTCTTCTCTGCTAAGCCATTGATTGCTTAGAGGTAAGGGAAACTAACCTAATTTCTTGAATTTCTGCACAAAACACCTCTCTGATGGTTGTAAATTCTGTAATTGAGTGATGAATTGTTTTTTTATTTGTTGATGCATGTGTTGATTTGATAATTTCCCTTGATTACTGAATTTGCATGCGAGAACAGGTCAAAAACTCTAATATTTTCACCTGAGTGAAAACACAAAAAACTCATCCTTGTTCCTGCGCGAATTGTTCTCTAGGCGAGTTGGTTTCGCTTGAGCAAGAGACACTCTCGTCTAAGTGAGACGGCTTAGCCTGACCGAGAATTCGCTCAAATTTTTGAGTTGCTCTCTGTTTGAAACCTCGCTTAGACAAGAATAATCCACCTAAGCGAGATAGTCTCTCGCTCGGGACGAAATCTTCTAGCTTGAGCGAGAACCAATGCAATTCTCTGTTTTAATAGATAAAATTATATGTTTGAATGTCAAAATGTGAAATTAGCCTATGATATGCTTGGATTGTTGTGATTGATAGCATGAGTGGTGAAATTGTAGGAATTTGGATTATGAGGAAATGTGATTGAGCTACAATTTCAAGAAAAATTCCATAGAGTATGTTATAATTAATTCATTTACAAAACGAAATTTAAATATTAATTAAATATATATTTAATTATTATAATATCTATATATATAATAATTATTATATATTATCGTTATAATATATATTATAATATATACTACTATTATAATATATATATATATATATATATATATATATATATATATATATATTATTATTATAATATATATATATATATATATATATATATATATATATATATATAATCGAATTTTAATGGATTAAACACATAGTTATTTAGTAATTTTAACGTAATGATGTGTCTTTTCATTATAATTCTCTTTATTATAGAGACGGTTAAAATTTACAACTCAGATCACAAATCAATGAAATTAAACACGTCGATAATTTTTTTTTTTGTTTCGGTGAACAACACTTATCTAGAAACAAACACAACAAACACAACACTAATATAATTATAATTTGAAAAATAATTACTTTGTATTGATTATTATTTATAATAGTAAGATATGAGATAAGATCTCATGATAATGTTCTCAAATATTTGTATATTATAAATTTTATTATTGTTAAAAAAATAAATTATTATTATCATATTTATCATAAAACACTAAAACAGTAAATGTTGAAGTAAAAAAAATATAAACAAATAAAATTTTTTATGTGACTAAATATAAATATAAATAAATAAATAAAATTAATGTATTATTAAGTATAAATATAAATAAATAAATAAATTAATTAAAATAAATAAAATTTATGTGTAATTGAAAATAAATATAAATAATATTTATACAAATAAATAAAAAATATAAAATTACAAACATATAAAATTTATATAAATATAAATTAAATTAAATACACTTTATCAAATAATTATCTATATTTAAATATCTTTTATATATTTATATCAATATATAAAGAAAATTCTCTTGTTTTTTATGTATACATTTTATATTTCAATTTTATACCTGACAATATAATTGTTGTTAATTGACTCTTTTTACAGTAACTGCTATTTTGAAATAAATATTATACTTCCTACTGTTTGTTGGAATTTATTTATTCTTTTCTTAAAAGATTAAATCATTCTAAAGGTTTTATTTTTTTTGTGAAATTTCAAATAATTTTCTTAATTTTTATTTGACTTAATTGAGTTTTTATTCTTAAAAATTCATTACAATTAGGTCCTTTCCGTTGATATTACATTAACGATGTTAATTATGTGTTACGTGTTAACACATGGTTTATTTATTTATTTTTTAAATTTTTTTAGATTTGTTTTTTAAAATAAAAATTGACACGTGTCAATGTGATATTGTGCCACATGGCATAGACAATATGATGTGACAATGACAGTGTCACCGTTACTATTGGATGTGAAAAGTCTCGATGTAATACCTGTATTTATTATTTTGTTTCTAGTCCCAATTTTTTTAAAACTGAATCTATTTCATTCTATATCAAATCTAATTTTTATATAAATTTTACAATGGTGTTTTTATTATAATTGATATTTTTAATAAAATTAAGTTTATTTAAATGTATATTTTGCATTAAATTTTATTTAAATATTATTTCAAATATTTGTATATCAATCATTTATAGACAAATGTTAGGATTGGTTTAAAAATAATAATTTTATAAATTGAATTGTAAAATTTTAAATAAATATATTTATTTTAAATTATTATAAAATTGTTTCAGAATTTTATATTTGAATTTATAAAATTTTTATTTAAATTTTCTATATGATCAATGGCCAATTTGAATATGTATGACGTTGTTTTAGTTTAAATTTCGTGATTGTGGACTTTGAATCATGTATAGCTTATCGCCATCTCAATAAACTTTTGTTGGATAGTTTCATTACAGTATTAGGCTGTTAAATTTATGGAACATAAACAACAACGGGACTCCTTGCCTTGAAAGTGCCATCATCCCAAATCAAGGAAAAAGAAACAAAGTCTGCATTAATGCTTCCTTCAATCCTAAGGGTAAAGGACAGCTTCTGACCCAACGATGAGAAGGTCAAAACATTTGGCACTACTTCCACGTTTAAAGAAGATGGATGTGCACTTACTGTGGCCTTATATTTGGATGTACCTGATCCAACATTTGTGACAGTTCTACCAAAAGTGACATTGTTGTGGCTTGAGCGAGGGGTTGATAGAGCAAAAGATGGGAGATTAAGGTCCAAAACCGATCCTTTATTTGCTGATGTACAAGTGCTGTTATCTCCTGTAACTTTTTGCAGCGATGTTGAATTGTAACCTTGTCCACACAGAAAACTAATATAATCATTTTCATCAGCATCATAAACCAGTCCAGGATTTGCCGCCTTCAAAGGATTGATTTGGCCCGCACCGTAAGCAAATTCAGCGTCTGGATTACGTGCAGGATTCATAGGGGTAGCTGCAAATAATCAACCAACAAATTTGGTCCTTAACATGTATACTTGACCATTAAGTTGTACCACAAAATATTTGACTTTTCCCGACAGATATTTAAAAGTAATTAATTCTTTCGCAGCCTCATTTCTGCTACATTTTTCAAGGATTATAGTATGCAAAGGATGATAAGACATTATATTATATAATTACCAGTTGTCATCAAGGCGGATTTTATTGCAGCAGGAGACCAATTGGGATGAAAAGATTTGACGTAAGCAGCTGCTCCAGTAACATGAGGGCATGCCATGGAAGTTCCAGATATTATAATGAAATTCGATGCTCTTTTATCTCCTTTAACACCAGAAATTGAAGAAACCGGAGACCATGCAGCCAAAATGTCAACTCCTGGAGCTGCTATATCAGGCTACACCATCAACACAAAACTTAGATTACAAGCAAATATATGCTTGATGTGTTACAATGTATGTAGCATGCATGATTTTACCTTAAGAATGTTTGGAGTGACAATATTTGGACCTCTTGAGGAGAAAGGAGCAACGTAAGGGGCTGATGAATCTTTTTCTTCGTAACTCCTGAATATGGTTGCTGTTGGATTACTACAATAACCGTTGACATGACATGGATGAGTTAATTATAGAGCAGTTATGTATGATCTTTTATGGATTGAAGAAAAGTTTTGTACCTTGTTGACTTTAAATAAGAAGTTACGGAATTCCCATCACTCTCGTTAATGTGAATTGTTGGCAATGTATATACATCTAGTCCAACTAGAGTCAATGTACTAGTGAATATAAGACCAGCAGCTCCAGAAGCAAATCCCACATATTGAGGAGGAGTGTAGCCATCACACAAAACAATTTTCCCTTTTACCAGAGCTCCATCCAAAGTATTTTCAAAACAAAACCTAAGCAACGCTAATCTATGTTAGAATGGCGTTTAGAATTGTAATAGAGGGAAAGATACGTAACAAACTACCTAAATAATAACGTTAAATTACTTTTTTAATTCCTTTAATTATTTATAAAATTCTGTTTCCCTCTCTAGATGTCAATTTAATCACTTAATTTTCTAACAAAAATCAAATATTGTCTTCTCCATCCGAACAAAGTTGATTGACCATATAAAGAATGTGCTAAACTATACTTTGCTACTATTCTATACATAGGTGCAATTACAAAAGCACTACAATTTTAATTTAAAGTTTTTTATTCGTTAAAATTATATTCTATGTTGGTGCAATTACAAAAGCACTATCCGTTTTGAATAACTGGGAATTTTTATTTTTTAAATTTAAAACTGATTAAAAAAATAAAATTATATATTTTTCAATAAATTCTTTATTAATAGTATACTTATTAGCACTAATAACTGTAGAAATATGATACAATATATATTATTAAATTCTTACGTTAATCAAACATATTAATATAAATATATTAATAAATATTACAATTTAAATGCCATTATTTTTTAATATTAATAAATTACTACCAAATTAATAAATGCCATTATAAAATATATTAATAAATTTTATAAATAAAGAAAGAAAACAAAAAAGAAATTTAAGCAGATAATTAAAAAAGATATATCAGTAAATGTTGGTGTACCTGGACAAAGAACTACCAAATCGACGAGCTGCTGCATCTCCCGCATAAATTAAAGGGTAACTTTTCTGTGTTGGACTAAACATATTCAATGACACTCCCTGCATATATGTTGAGGGAAATCTTTTATGTTACTCTTTTAATATTTTAAAAAATAAGTAATCTAAAGGGGTAATTACCTGGAAGATTCGGCCATTGCCCAGGTGGAGTTTGGTTAAAAACTTTCTGTCTATAGTGGTGGCAGCCACAGAAATTATCCAGGGAGCAGGATTTGTCATTGTGTAACGGTCGGGACCCCCATTGCCTGCAGCTTTAGAAGTTAATATTCCTCTCTTCATTGCATGGAAGGCTCCTATTGCAAATTCATCTTCAAAATAATCGATGAATCTGGCGACGCTAGGTCCCAATGAAATAGATATAATGTCAACACCATCCATAATGGCTTCATCAAACCCTGCAAGAATATCAGCACCTCTACAACCACTTCTCCAACACACTTTATACACAGCAATGCGTGCTGATGGAACTCCTCCTCTTGCTGTTCCTGACCCAAGCCCAAACATATTTGCATTCTTTACCGAGTTTCCAGCAGCAGTGGATGCAGTGTGAGACCCGTGACCAATCGTATCAATTGTGTCGTCTTGCCCGAATTCACTCCCAAGACCAAAATATTTTGCTCCGATTATTTTGCTGCAAACAATCATCAACCAAGCTTTCATCATCAGTAAATCAATGGTTTAGTTTTATCTTTTAATAAACCAGACATGCTCTTTATGCACTTACTTATTGCAGGTGATGTTCTGGCATGTTCCTTTCCATTTCTGTGGTGGTGGACCAAAACCTCCGTCGGTGAAGCTTGAGGAATTAGGCCAAATTCCAGTATCCAGTACTCCAACAATTACGTTACTTTCTACCTTTGATCTTTGCACATTTTCAGGGAAGCCAATGAAGTTCCAGGACCTTGATGTTTGGATACTGTGGACTCTGTTTGGAATAACAGAAACCACATCATCCATTCCTGCCAAACATTCCGATTTTTCAAAAAATGTATACATCATAATTATAGATTCACAATCATATTAAAATTACCTTTCATTCTTTCTGATTCTTCTTTGGTCAGCCTGGCCACAAATCCATTGAAACTCTTGTAGCTGTGCACCAAAGTGTCTGGTGCAAGTTTTCTGAATGGATATATGCCATTTCGAATTTTAATCATGTTATTTTAGAAGCCAATATAGATATATCATTTTGGATGAATGTTGTAATGAAAATGGGGAACAAGAATTGTGTAATAATATATGACCTGCTGATGACACTTTGAATCATACTAGTATGAAGTGATTCTGTCTGTTCCATGCCCTTCGGATGTTCGCCCATGTACACTATGTAAATCTGTATATCAACAAGATAAATTCAATGGAAAGTGTCATTAGAATTGTTTAAAAAAATCATAAAAAGATAAGAAATAAGAGTAATTTATGGAAATATAGCTTCTGAAGTATTTTACCCACTTAGAAGATATAGCTGAAGTATATGTTTGCAAAAGTATATGCGATATATGTTATTTACCTTTCTATCATCTTTAGAAAATGAGGGAGTAAGTAGCAGAATGCATGTAAGAATTTGTAGGAGATGCCACAACCCTAAAGTCTTCATCTTTAGTAATCTTCACAAAAACGATGAATGTGTATTCAACCTCTTTCAACCTGTGAGTAAATTTAATGTCTTAGCAAATGTGAAATGCCACTAACTTTATTACTATTAAGATACTTCAGTAAGTGTGCATTTGAAACACTGCGGAATGAAAATTGTAAATAGAAGTATGCATAGAGTCATATACATAGCAGATCGGCTGGTGAATGTCTCCAATCTTTCATTTTCTTGAAAATTTGTTCTTTTTTGGGGAATTTTATTCTAACATTTTAAAATATTATAAACTTTGTCGTTAATTAAATGAAATATCAAATGATAATAACGTTTTTCAGTATGGTTTTAAATTATTAATAAATGCACGTATTTAAAATTATTTTTAATACACCGACCAATTTTAACTGTCACATATTAAGTTCAAGTTAGTTATTGTTTACAAAGAAAAGTGTGTCATGAATAAGGTTAAGGTGATGTGTGGCGATGAAGATAGCTTAGAGAGAGAGTGTTGTTTCTATATGGGATGTGACTGAGTATTGAAGAAATCGACTTAAATTCATATTTAATTATTATATCTTTTAATTGAATTCTTAAAAATTCATCAATTTTATAGTATCATAAAAATTTAATTGTCATAAATATAAAACTACAATAAAAGTAAAAGTTATAAATAAAAAAGCAAAACATGGTATTATTAAAGTGTATTCAAAAGTGGAAAAATTCAATGTTTGGTATATATTTAAGACAATAAATTTAATATTAGTGTTGTATAACAAATATAAATCATTAAACCAATATATGAATGCCCAAGTAGAGTAACAGTTATAATGAGTAAGCCACTCTCACAAAAAAATAATTAAAAGTAAACCAATAAAATTAATTAGGGATAATGTTAACGCTTAACGTTACCGAAATTAAGAGAAAGTTATTATATATGACTTGAGATTTTGAGTTTATTAACCCACATAATTCGTAATTTGCGCGGATCTGAGATGTGACGGAGCATACTAGCCTATGATGCACAGATACGATACGTGTATCGCATACGACACGTATCTGATATGTCGATATGTTTAATTTTCAATTTTCAAAATAATAAGATACGATACGTGATAGATACTTTATGTTATGTATAAATATTGAAAAGTGTACAATAATTCTTACAAACATAATAAATATATGGTTGTTAATGAGTGAATCCAAATTTCCTAATTATAGACGAATTATTTTGGTAGCCAAAACCTAGTAGTTAATGTTAGTGACCAATTTAAAAACCAATTCAGAATTGAAACTATTTTAATTATCAATTTAGAGACCAATTATAATTTTTTGGAACTACTTTAGTTGTCAATTTTGTCACTATATAGTGACTAATTATTTTTTGTCACTAAAATAAGTCATTATTCAAAGATTTTATTATAGTGTAGTATGATTTTATAACTTAGATACTTCATTGATAAGTATTGTTGAAGTATCCTAAAGTATTGAACACTTGTCCGACACAGATAGATGACCCAAGTTGAAGTATCGGTGCATCACAAATGCTAGCCCGCTCCTAAAAAATTGATTTTAAATTGAAGGTTAAAACTACTTATATAAAAAATAGTTTATAAATTGAGATTGTTATTTATTTATATATCTTTTTCTACGTTGAGACATATATATTTTGAGTGTGAAATTAAATATATTTATGAATAATTTGATAGCGGATAAAACAATGATCGCAATGAAATAATAAATTTGATTAAGATAAATTCAAATTTATTATGATTCCATTACCGTTTTAAAAAATAAACTTTTAATTTAATTTAATTTTATAAAATTAACTTTTAAAATAAGATTTATATATATCACGAGATCTCTATAAAAATAAAAAATTATTGAAAAAAAAATGTATAGACGAATAAAGTATTAGAAAAAGGAATAGAGAAGGGACGTACTCAGTTCAGTCGACCACACACGTTTATCTGTCCTGTGTAAGAAAGGAATGAGAATACACAGAAACTTTCTCACCTTTTATAGCCACTACATTGGATGAAATCATGGTCCACTCTTCTAACATTTAATTTATAATTAAGGACAAAAATTTAAATTCACAAACTTTTATAAAGAAAAAAACTTTTACATTCTCTAACGTCATTTCTTAATAATATAGTTTGACTTTTAATATAATTATAGTTTCTGAGAAATAATTACTTTGTATTAATTATTATTTTTTATAATAGTAAGATATGAGATAACATTCAATCATAATGTTATAAATTTCATTATTCTTTAAGAAAATTAAATTATTATTGTCATATTTATCATAAAAACTAAAACAGTAAATATTAAAATAGAAAATATAAACAAATAAAAAAAATTATATATGACTAAATATAAATATAAATAAATAAAGTAATGTAAATAAAGTAATATAAATAAATAAAATTAATGTGTAATTAAAAATAAATATAAATAATATTAATATAAATAAATAAATAAATAAAAATTTGGAACATCTCAAATGTATATAAATATAAATTAAATTAAATTAAATACACTTATCAAATACTTATAATTATAAAATAAATAAAATATTAAATGTAATACCGAATGCTTTCCTCTACCCTTCCCATTATCTAATAACTCAGAGACAGAAAACTACCCTTCTTGTTTGAAAAACAATTACTTCTTTTATTATTTGTTAAGTATTCGTGAGTAAAATATCTACAAGTTTTTTTAATATATGTGAGTAAACTATACATACATGTTGGTATTTTTATATTTTAAATAAAATTATTTAAAAAATATAAATTTAATTTAAAAATAATTTTCAAATACAATTTAAATTAAATCATTCAATAAAATATTTTCAAATAAAATTAATATTTTTAAAAATTAAATTTTAATGAGTTGTGTGAAAATATAAATTTTATAAAAGTAATATTTTATATAATAACTTCAATATCATAAATATAAATAAAAAAAATATAAATATTTAAAGTTAAATTTCAAATATATTTTTATGATTATTATCTTTTTAACGAATAATTTTATTTTAAATATTTTTTTTTTCAAAAATAGTTGAAATAATTGTCTCTCTTATTCACAAATATCCATTACAATTATCATCAATGATACCTTAATGTGATCGGGTACGGTATTCTTTTATATATAAAACTGTAAGCATTAATGAATTGAAATAAAATTTCTAACTTTTGTTTACTTTTCAATTGTTTTATATTTTATTTTCTTAAAGTCATAAAGGCTTAAATACTTTTTTAATCCTCATTTTTGCAGTGTTTGTTGCAGATGATCGTCATTTTGACAGAATGTTTAAAATAGTCCTCATTCTCGCAATTCGTGTTTTATTTGGTCATTTTCTGTGACATCGTTTAAATCATTAACAGAACATTGTTCAGGTGGCACAGTTTGTATTAGGGTGTGTTACGTGCCACCTGTATAATGCTCCGTTAATGTTTTAAACAACGTCACAGAAAATGACCAAATAAAACACGAATTGCAGAAATGAGAATCATTTTAAACATTCCGTAAAAATGAGGACCATTTTAAACATTCTGTCAAAATAAGGACCATTAGCAACAAACACTACAAAAATGAGGATCAAAAAAGTATTTAAGCCAATTCATAAATTATTGGAAGAGATAATAAAAATAAATCGAAAAAATTTAAATATTTAAAGATTCAAGCACAAAAGTTTAATACAGACTGATTGAAAGTTTTTAAATTTGTTAAAAATTTAATACATAATTAAGCTAATAATTAATTACAATATTTAATTTATACTGTCAGTCTTAACCTAGTATTAGGTGACATAATAACTTAAAACATAACACAGGTTGGTTAATATTTAATTTAACTTAAACATAATTAATTAATATTTATACTAACGGCATGTTCTTTTGAGGGAGTTGCACTGTTTCAGTGAATTTGAGAGCGCGGAATTGTTTTTCAAATGTGTTCGATTTCAGTGATTTGAAGCGATATGGGAATGCATATTTGAGGGATGGATGTATTATTTCATCCACGATAGAAAGGAGAGATAAACGAGTATAATGAGAGTCTTTACCAAATTGCCCTTGCATGACACCGGTGTTGTGTTGTGTAAGATAGAGAGGATGACATCGGTTACGTAACTAGTGCCTTGTCTTCAAAGGAGTGACACCGGTTACCACACCGGTGTCATGGTTCTTTTTTTTTTTCATTCAGTTGCATGTGTGTTTTTCATTCAATTTTTTTTATCAGTTTTCAAAAAAATTAATTTATTTTTTACGACTAAAAATTACTAATTTAAAAATTATTTCAAGAACATCAATTCAAAAATTCATCTCTTTTTACACAAGGTATTATTGTAACTTCATAAATATATATTTTAACAATTAATTTTATTTATCACATCAATCAAATCTTTCACTAACTTTCATAAAAATTATCTCCAAATCCACTCACTTTACCCTCTAAATCCACACAAAAAAAAAAAAAAATACAAATATCCATCTACCCAAATCAACACAAGTACATCTTCACACTTTTCCCCATATCCATCATTACAAAGGAACACACCCTAAGTTAAAACATAACTTAGTATAGGTTTTTTGTCATTTCAGTCTGTGTTTGGCAACTTTATTTTGATATTTTATTGTATGTTGAGTAGGATGTTAACGAGGTGGGTAGAGTACAGGTAGTAGCTCTTTCGTACCTTACCCACTAGATAAATATATGGTTCGTACTTGTATCCATATTTGTCGGGTATCCGTTATGCGAGTACCCGCCTATTTTTTCATATCCGCGGGTATCTACGGGTACCCACGGATATTTACAAAATTATTTAAAAAACATATCTTTAATCATAAATTCAAATAAAATAAAATATATCACTGTCATCAATTTTAAATAAATTTTAAATAAACTGAAGTTCATACAAGTTCAAATAATTATAAAAGTAGATATTAAATGACGTTCAACACAATGAAAATTCTTTAATTAGTGTTTGGATCAACAAACCCACTTTCTCCGATTGATTCATGAAAAATAAACAAAATAAACAAATAATAAACCTCAACTACCATGTGCCAAGTATTCTTATTTTGTTAAATTCATTCTTTAACAACAAGCATACCATAAACGTCACTGTCTATATATGATTTGCTGTATATGTCCAATTTCAAAGAAAGGAAAGAGAAGAATGTCAAGGGTGTACCTGGAAGAAGACAACGTACCAATACCAATACTTGAAGCTAGAAAAATGAAGACAAAAGACAAAACTATATATAATTAAAGTTTAATGGGTACGGGTATCCACGGGTACGGATACCCGTATCCACGGGTAGCGGGTATCCTGTTTATTATCCGTTTCCTACCCGTTACGGATTTTATCTAGAGATACCCGTGAGTATGGATTTCTTTGACATCCCTAATGTTGAGTAACAACCACCTCCCATACTTATAAATTTGATGGTGAAAAAAAAATTGGAAGAAATTATTACCAATTTTTTTGCAAAATATTTTGTATAAAACACTTTTCGCAACAAATTTTGTACAAAATTCTTGCAAATTTTATAATTTTGAAAGAAATAATTATTCACGAAAAAATTAACTGTCAATTAAGATTCTTAGAAAAAATAGCAGAAAAAATCTTTTGTTATAATTTTTTTTAACATATTTAAAAAAAATGTCATGAAAAATGAGAATTTCTGGTGAAAGTTTATCTCATCTCAAAAAGCAATGATAATGAATGTATGCATACAGTATAATAATGACATATAAATTACTTAGAAGGACTAGTAGAAAGCACTTCAGCTAAAAGAAACTATTATCTTGATTTTAGTCCTGGCTTACATAGCACTTTATCATAATTTCTGTGGCCTCACAAAAAAACAAACAAGTTACAAAATCATTTCCATTCAAGTTGTTTTTTTGTTGCACAAACAAGTGCTGGCAGCAGAAAATTTATTAAACATAAACAACAACAGGGCTCCTTGCCTTAAAAGTGCCATCGTCCCAAATCAAAGAAAAAGAAACCAAGTCTGCATTAATGCTTCCTTCAATATTAAGGGTAAAAGACAGCCTCTGACCCAACGATGAGAAGGCCAAAACATTTGGCACTACTCGGACGTTCAAAGAAGATGGATGTGCACTTATTGTGGCCTTATATTTGGATGTACCTGATCCAACATTGGTAACAGTTCTACTAAAAGTGACATTTTTGTGGCTTGAGCGAGGGGTTGATAGAGCAAAAGATGGGAGATTGAGGTCGAAAACAGATCCTTCATTTGCTGATGTGCAAGTGCTGTTATCTCCTGTAATTATTTGCAGCGCGGGTGAACTTAAACCTTGTCCACACAGAAAACGAATATAATCATTTTCACCGATATCATAAACTAGCCCAGGATTTACTGCCTTCAAAGGATTGATTTGCCCCGCACCGTAAGCAAATTCAGCCTCCACATTGCGTGCAGGATTCATAGGGGTAGCTGCAAAATAATCAACGAACAAATTTGGTCCTTAGCATGTATACTTGGCCATTAAGTTGTACCACAAAATAATTGACGTTAATTGTCTAGTTTTTCCCGACACAGTGTTTAAGGTGGTATAGGGCATATGGTTTTAGGTTATCATACTTTACTTTCTCTTCATGTTTATATATTTAAAATTAATTAATTGTTTCGCAGCCTCATTTTTCCTACATTTTTCAAGGATTATAGTATGCAAAGGTTGATAAGTACATTATATTATATAATTACCAGTTGTCATCAACGCGGATTTTATTGCAGCAGGAGACCAGTTGGGATGAAATGATTTGACGTAAACAGCTGCTGCAGTAACATGAGGGCACGCCATTGAAGTTCCAGATACTATATTAAAATTCGATACTCTTTTATCTCCTTCAACACCAGAAATAGGAGAAATCGGAGACCATGCAGCAAGAATTTCAACTCCTGGGGCTGCTATATCAGGCTACACCATCAACACAAAACTTAGATACAAGCAAATATATGCATGATGTTACCTTAAGAATGTCTGGAGTGATCATATTTGGACCTCTTGATGAGAAAGGGGCAATTGAAGGGGCTGATGAATCGTTCCGTTCGTAACTCTTGAGTATGGTAGCTACTGGATTACTACAATAATCGGTGACATCACATATAAATGAGATAATTGAAGACTAATTGAACAAAATTACACGGCACTTATGTATGATGTTTTATAGATTGAAGAAAAGTTGTGTACCGTGTTGAGTTTAAATAAGAAAATACGGAATTCCCATCACTTGCGCTTATCTGAATTGCTGGCAATGCATAAAGATCTGGCACAGCTAAAGGCGATGTAGTTCTGAATATAAGACCAGCAGCCCCGGAAGCAAATCCCACTTTGGCCGGATAAGTATATATGTCGTCATAATCACACAAAACAATTTTCCCTCTCACCAAAGCTCCATTCAAAGAATCGTCAAGGCAAGACCTAAGCAATGCTAATGTTAGAATGGAATTTTGAATTGTAATACAAGGAAAGTTTAGTAACAAACTATAGGTTAAATTACCTTTTTAATTCCTTTCAATATTTATAAAATTCAATTTCCCTCTCTAGATGTTCAATTCATCACTTAATTTTCTCGAAAATCCAAATATTGTCTTCTCCGTCTAGGTAAAGTTGATTGACCGGATAAAGAACGTGCTAAACTATACTTTGTGGCTTCTAAAATATATATGATGCAGTTGCAAAAGGACTACAATAATTAAATAATATTTTATTTCTTAAAAATATTTTTTATGTTTCGAAATTAACTACATCTAGTGCGGTTCAGAAACTATCTCTCTAATAACTTGGATTTTTTTTTAATTTTAAAACTTTTTAAAACAAAAAAGTTATGTATTTTTTAATAAATTCTTTATTTATTTATTAGCACTAATAACAGTAAAAATATGCTACAAATACAGATTCTTAAATTATTATGTTAATGAAAAACGTAATAATATAATTATACTAATAGTTATTTAAATGCAATTAATTTTTAATATTAATCAAATGTAATATACTAATATCATATACAAAATGACACTGAATAATTTAGAGACTAATTTATAAATAAAAATTATTTTAGTTACCAAATTTTGATAATCAATTATAATTTTTTAAAATTATTTTATTTACTAATAATTTTAAATGTATGAATTGATATCTAAATCGATGATTATAATAACTAATTATCTTTTGTGATTAAAATTAACAATTATTTTAAAAGAAGTTAAATGAATTTATTATAGTGGCGGTTTTTAAATGTATTATTTTACTTTTTTTAGAATAAATTATAATATTATTATAGTGATTTTTAAATCTCTGACTAATTTGTAAATTAAAATTTGAAATCGTTACAAAGTGTTAATCAATTAATTCAAAATTACTTAACCGTCAACTTGATTAGATCAGCATTGAAATTTGAGAAAAATTTAGACATCAAATTGAACCCTTTAGAATGGAGGAACAATATCAATTTTTTCTTTTGTAAATAAAGAAAAAGAATCTAACCAGATAATTGAAGAAATATTGGTAAATGTTGTTACCTGGACAATGAACTATTAAATCCAGCAGCTGGTGCATCTCCACCATAAATTAAAGGGTAACTTTTCTTTGTTGGACTAAATGTATTCACTGAAATTCCCTGCATTTCGTTGAGGGAAATCTTTTATATCACTTTTTAAATATTTAAAAAAATAAGCAAAAAAATTTAAAGGGATAATAACCTGGAAGATTCGGCCATTGCCGAGTTGGAGATTGGTGAAAAACTTTCTGTCCATAGTGGAAGCAGCCACAGAAATGAACCAGGGTGCAGAATTTGAGATTGTGTAATGGCTTGGACCCGAATTCCCAGCAGATTTAGAAGTTAATATGCCTTTTTTCATTGCATGGAAAGCTCCAATTGCAGTTGGATCTTCAAAATATTCAATGCGCATGAAGTTTTTAGGTCCCAATGAAACAGATATAATGTCGACACCATCGATAATGGCTGCATCAAATCCTGCAAGAATGTCAACAGTTTCACAACCAGTTGTCCAACAAACTTTATACACAGCAATGCGTGCCGATGGAACTCCTCCTCTTGCTGTTCCTGAGGCAAGCCCAAACAAATTTGCATTGCTAACATGGTTTCCAGCAGCAATGGATGCACAGTGAGACCCGTGACCACTCGTATCAGCTGGAGATACCATGTCCTCATCGGCGAACACACCACTAAGGCGAAAATATTTTGCTCCAATTATTTTGCTATAAACAAAATCATGAAACAAGATGAGTAAATCAATGCTTAGTTTTATCTTTTAATAATTATTATTTTCAATAGAAAAATTATTACTTGAATTTATGTGTATTTTGGAACATCAAGGACAACCCAAATCTTCTCATATATATTTTATTTTATATATATATATATATATATATATATATATATATATATATATATATATATATTTGATTATATCATAAAATACCAATAAATAGAAATCGCCAAATCTTTTCAAATTAAGCCAAATTTTCTCAAATCTATTTTAAGTATCCACATATCATAGAGATATTAGATTTATTTATTAGATATTTTATGGAGATTACATTACCAAAAGGAAGATTTTGAAAAAAAATGAAGAAAATATAAAGAGCTTATGAGAATACATTCGGAAAACCCTTTGGGGACCAATTTTTTTGCCGGCCCTCGATGTACACCCTCTTATTCCATGTTTTCCCCTCTATTTTATTTTATTTTTATGTTATTTTTAAGCTGGTGCAATGTTAAGTTTTTTTGAGATGATTCTATTGTAATTTTCTAATTAAATTTTAAGGTTAAATTTTTTTTTTGTGATTTATTATCATAATATGTGTCTTTATCTCTTAAATCAAATAAAGATAATGAATATTAGATTTTAACAAGTTAGAACGATACTAAATTTACATAATTTGATTAAAGTTGAAAAATGTGATTGAATGATATTTTATCAATAATTATTAAGTTACTTTAATTAAAGATAAAGACTTTAATCAGAATTAATCAATAAATTATTTAATAAAAAACTTTAATTAGAAGACTTTATTTAATCCTATTCTACTTCATTAACTATTTTTCTATTTAAACTTTTATTTATTTATTTTTATTTTTATTTTATTTCTATAACCTTTTAATATAGATTTTATAAGAATTATTTTGTTAAAAATGAATTCCAAACTCTTTTAGAGACAAAGACAACCTTGGGTTATATATTTATCCTTACTAATATTTTAACTACTATTTAACTCTTGGAGTTGCTATAATTTAATATAAATTAATTTGATTATTTCAACGACAACGTTGTTATCTGTAGAAAAAATTATTATTTGTAAGGAGAAAATCTTTGTTTGGTCGACAATTGTCCTAATTAATTGGTTGGAAAGATTTATTAGATAGATCAACTATTTATTAGGCACACAATAAGAAAAAGAAAATTGGATTCTCTACTTTGTGTTTTTTTTTCTTTCAAAATACATTAATAATGAACATTGACTTTAACATCTTAAAATATGTTAAAAAGATTTTTAAAGTACCACAATATATTTTTAATGTTCAGTAAAGGACGATATAAAAAATAACAATAAAGATTTTAGAGTTCAAGATAAAGAAAATTATATGTTTTTTATGGGATATATATTATGCAACTTAAAAGAATACAACCCTGTGCACCAGAATTTTCAGAAGGAGATAGAAAGACAAAAACTTTGAGTGTCTATGGTGTGGTGTGAAAAGAAAATTAGCCATCAAAAGAGTGTGAAAGAAAAAAGAAGGAAAGAAGACTCGGTGTATATATTGCATATCTATGTAAAAAAGTTAGCTTTGAGAGAGGTTACACCAATTACCTCATATATTTGGTTGCCTTTGTTATTTGGCCAAGCTAGGGTTTTTTGTGCTCTTATACACCTTTTTGGTGAAGAAAATTTTTTTTGATTCGTCCTTGAAAGCTCCAAGGCATTAAAAGTTTTGTATCGAAGTTTTTCTACATTAAAAAGTTTGATATTTGCTGATTTCTTTTCTTTTTTCATTTTTGTGAATTTTATTTTTTTACATATTATTTATTAAAAAAAATTAATTTAGATTTTTCTTACATGTATTAATTTTGTTATCTTTCCAACACAAACATTACTTACTTATTGCAAGTGAAGTTGTGGCATGTTCCCTTCCATTTCTGCGGTGGTGGACCAAAGCGTCCGGTAAAGCTTGAGGAATTAAGCGAAATTCCACTGTCGATTACTCCAACGATTATGTTATTTTCTTCCTTTGATCTTTGCACATTTTCAGGGAAGCCAAGGAAGTTCCAGGACCTTGATGTTTGGGTACTGTGGACTCTGTTTGGAATAACAGAAACCACACCATCCATTCCTGCCAAACATTCCAATTCTAATTTTTCACAAAATGTATACATCATAATAATAGATTTATAATCATATTAAAATTACCTTTCATTCTTTCTGATTCTTCTTTGGTCAGCCTGGCCACAAATCCATTGAAACTCTTGTAGCTGTGCACCAAAGTATCTTGTGCAAATGTGCTACATGGATACCATTTTCAATTTTAATCAAACTTATTTTAGAAGCGAATAATGAAAACTGGGGATCAAGAACTGTGTTATAATATGTGACCTGCTTGATGACACTTTGAACAATATTAGTGTGAAGTGATTCTGTGAATTCCATGCCCTTCGGATATTCGCCCATGTACACTATGTAAATCTGTATTAGATCAGAGTATCAACAAGATAAATTAAAATAAAATAAAGAAGAAATTTTAAATGATAGTCCTACTAGGTTTCATGTGAATGCTTAAATATTATGTTCAACCTTGGATAAAATCTTTTTCAGGTAAATTTGTTCATTTTGGAAATATTCCAAACTCTTCTTAACTTTAAAGCAATCCAATATTTGTTTTTTTTAAAATTTGTATATCATTAAAATTATTTAAAAAAAGGCATAAAAAGATGAGAACGTAAGAGTAATTTATGGAAAGATATAGATTTTGAAGAAGGAATAAGGAATGTGAAAATGAGTTGAGAAAAAAATCAAAAGTGAAGTATTACTATCAAAAGATATTCCGTAAGTATATGTTAGAAAAAGTATATCAGATATATATATATTATTTGGAAAAAATTATGTGACACATAATGTTATTTAACACAATTTAACAATTTTTATAAACAAGACAGAATGATGATAAAAGATAATTTATAATCGATGTAAAAGAATTTTAATATTAAAGTACCGTTTGTCCATATTATTTACCTTTCTATCATCTTTAGAAAATGACGGAGTGAATAACAGAATGCATGCAAGAATTTGGAGCAGACGCAACAACCCTAAACTCTTCATCTTTAGTAATCTTCACAAAACGTTGAATGTGTTTTGAAGCTCTTTTAACCTGTGAGTTTAGTAAATGTGAAATGCCATTAACTTTATCACTAATAGCACACCACAGTAAGTGTACATTTGAAACACATAGCAGAATGGAAATTGTAAATAGAAAGTATACACTTATACGTACCAAATTATTGGGAATGAAAACAGAAACAGTGATCTTAAAAAAAGTGAAGACAAAAACATATTTAAATTATTAATAAATATGCACATATTTAAAATTATTTGTAATACAATGACCAATTTTAACTGTCACATATTCAGTTTTTTTTTTTTGTAATTAAGTTTAGATGTGACTTAAACTATATTTCATTATTGTCTCTTAATTGAACTTCTTAAAAAACCATTAATTTTATTATAATTAGGTATCAAAAGATTTAATTATAGTAAATATAAAACAACAATGAAAATAAAAATTATAAAGAAAAGCAAAACGTGGGTATTATTAAGGTGTATTGAATACTTAATGCTAAAGTAGAAAAAACCAATATTTGGTATATAAGACAATAAATTTAATATTAGTGTTGTATAACAAATATAAATAAATAGGAATACGCAAGTAGGGTAACAGTTATATTACGAGTGAACCACTCTCACAAAAATATAATTAAAATTAAATCAATAAAATTAATTTGGGATAATGTTAACGCTTAACGTTTACCAAAAGCCGAAAGTAAGAGAAAGCTTAGATATTATTTGATTCATTTTGAAAAAAAAAATGAAATTCAAATTTTTAATAAAAAAAATGTCTGCAATATGATGAGATTTTGTTATTAGATGAAAAGTAACGGAATCAAAATTACATTTTTATGCGATTATTTTTAAAATTGAAATAATCTTATTGTGTACTGTTGAACAATTATTTAACTTGAAGAATTAATTAGAAATGAATTTAAACTAAAATATTTTCTATTAATTGTGGAGAAATATTATATAATTATAATTACAACTTCATAGTAAAATAATTATGCTTAAAGGTTAAATAACTTTGTATTAAATAATTAAAATACTGAATAAAGAATAAGTATATATATATATATATATATATATATATATATATATATAACATTATACATTTTACAGTTTTAAGCCATTTTTCAAGTCAAACCACTGACTGAACCAGATTGCATGGTTTGAAAAAAAAAAAATCTAATACAATTTGATAAAGTTTGGTTTGTGATGGTTTCTTATTCAGTGGACTTTCAATTTTAAATTGAGGTAGCTAGAATTTTAACAACCTTGTAATCTTATGTATGAAAGAATAAAAACAGAGCATTCTTATAAATATACAACCAAAAGAAGGAAGCAATAGAAAATTATTGGGAGAAAAAAAAGAGTATAAATGAATAACGTATTAGAAAGAGGAATAGAGGACATACTCAGTTCAGTCGACCACACATGTTTATCTGCGTTGAGTAAGAAAGGATGAGAATACACAGAAACTTTCTCACCTTTTATAGACATGCCACCATGGTCCACTCTTTTCACATTTGATTTATAGATAAGGACAAAAAATTAATTTCATAAACTTTTAAAGAAAAAACGTTTACATTCTCTAACGTCAATTTATAGTTTGACTTTTAATATAATTATAATTTGAAAAATAATTATTTTGTACTAATTACTATTTTTATAAAAACAAGATATGAGATAAATGTAACGATCCAATTTTTTAAGCACATCGGAACAGATACTAAAATGTATGTCCTATATGGTCCTCCTTATAAGAGTTTCCAAAATAAAGTAGTTCTAAAGCCTATACTATATAACACATAGACCATTTTTTTTCAGTTCAAAAACGTCATGATTTGAGTGTTGGATCGTTGGATTGAATACTTAACACTAGGTTAAAAATTATTGTTCTTATCAATGTGCAATTTTTTTTTTGCGTAAGAATCTATCAACTTAAGCATTATGATTCAATTGTGACTCGATCCATTTAATTTCTATCACAAAATAATTAATATCACCTACAACATTTAGTAAATCCTGGGATGTCTGCCAAAATTTAGAAATAAATCTAGAATTTCGATTGTAATCCCATTTTATATTAGATTTGAACTGATTTATGTCAACATTTGATGTAATCTTTTTATTATATGCAAGAATTATTACCTACAAGATTTTGATTGAAAATAACACTTAATTTAAATCTTGAGAAGCCGAAAAGTGTCCTTATGAAATAGTATAACAAAAATAATTGTTGAAAATTTCAATATTTAATTAATTTAAATGTGAAGAAGTTGATTTTATTTAAATATTTATTGATTAGTTTTAAAAACGTTCTTAATATTTTTAATAAATTTTATAATATAATAATATAATACATGAATATAATATGTATATCAGATACAACACATTATATATGTATATTACAAAATATATCTAATTTTTTTAAAACATGATAAATATATAATTACTATTATGTGTGAATTCAAACTAAAATTATCTTTATTAAACCTTCTTAAAATAAATAATTATATATTATTATTATAATAAAAGTATTATTATTTTATAAATTATATATTTTATTAATAAATATTAATAAAATATTTAAACTATCAAACACGAATATAGTTTGGGACACGATTCTTGATCTAGATAGAAATATGAGTACTTTTAACTTTTTGATGTTTGTTGATTATTGAATGGTAGAAAAAAAGTAAAGAAAGATAAAAGTTTAAATTAGTTGTGCAGTATAGAAGAGAAGAAACAGTGAAAATATTTTCATAAAAAACTTGAAACGCTGTACTGTTTTTTCTTTTCTTATTTTTCTTCGATCAAATTCTCTCTCTTTCTTTTTTTCATTATTATTCGTACACATTTGCTTTAGTTCTTCTTAGCAAAGAACCGTATAAAAGATTTTTTTACGCTTCCCGTATATTAGTGAAACTAGTCTTTGGCAGACTCGAGTGACCCATAGGTTTTTTCCATAAATTTTATAATCTATAATTTAAAAATTGACCGTTATTTTTACAATGTTTTTATAAATTCAGCTATTTCTTCTTTTTCTCTTCTTTTTTATTTATCAATGATTATTCTTTCATCTGTTCTGATATATTTCACTTTATTTTTAATAAATATAATTTTAATTTATATAACAACTTAATAATATTACAATATTATCACTTACTAATATAATATCACGTATATTTAAAAAAATATATACACACAGTCGCTAGTGTATAAATAATTAATAACTTCATATACTACATTTCGAATTATAATGATATTAATAAAAATAATTAATGTAATAAATAATTAAAAATACATATTTATTAATTTGAATTATCATTAAATATTTGTTCAAAATAATTTGACATTGTGTTAAGTTTGAAACACCTTAAAGAAATACATTACATGTGAAAAAATAATTATTATACATTAGTTGTAATAAATAATAAATAACTCAACACTTTTAATAATACATAACTCAACTTACTAAATAAATTCAATAGTTAAAAATAATATATAGAAATTATTCTAATAAGTTGAAACTTCTAAATATTTGATTCAAACTTATCATTGGAAGACTACGACTGAAAATAATTATGAATAATTTACTACAGAAATCATTTGTGTTGGTTTATTTTAACCGCAACAATTACTTATGTATTATTTTAATATTTTTAACTTTTTATAATTAGAATGTTTGATAACAGTTTTTTTGGACTTTATCTTTTCCTATTTGATTTATCAAATAAAAAATATGATTTCTTCATATTAAATTATTTCCTTTCGTTCTCTCTTCTTCTTCAAGCTCTTACGTGCTCTACTCGATTGGGATGGAATGGCGAAACTTCTCGTCTCTGATAAGGCTCGTCGGGAGTTCTCGAATCTACGTCACGCTTTTGACGAGGTTTATTTTTAAATACCGACGAAGTTCAGTTAGTTCGCCTCTCTCTCGCTCTCTTTACATTATTCTCTCTTTACATTATGCACTGGATTTAAGATCTGGATTTAGGATGCGAATTTCTGTTTAACTCTGAGATGTTAGATCGAATGGATAATTAAGGCTAAGAATAATTGATTTGCCACAATTCTATTTCATTTTTCCTTCTGTCTTCAATATAAACGTTTTTTTAACCTAATAAACTAATCAAAATACAAATATACTGAACGAGAATTTGCTATTTGAAGTTATCATTTGATAAACGTTGCGGTTCGTGCTGATGAGATGCCGATGGATTGAGTCAGCGGTGGGCGGAACACTATTATTGAGGCGAAAGGGGTCATTGCAGCGAAGGAGTGTGCTTATAAACAATTGCTTCTTCCAATGATTCTTCTTAAAAAGAAGGTAATTTTCTAATCATTGCTGCTGAACTATTTTCGATTAAGTATTTTGGATTGTAATTTCTAATTCGATTGATTTGCCATTGGTGGTTTATAGAAGAATCATTGAATTCTAAATTCTAGGAGAATTCTCCTGAATTTATCCGTAAGAGATTGTTTGATAGCTATCTCATTTTCTCCACTGGGATCCACTTGGATCCTTTGCAGCAATGATCTCAACCACTGGTTTTAATCTAGGGTTTATCAAAATTTAGAGCGCAAATAAATTGATTATATAAATAAGTATGAAAGGTTAACATATTGTAAAAAATGGATATCACGATCTTGGGATGCCCTGTTATTGAAATGCAAAGTTAGTTCATGTGAGTTCTTATTTGGTTATTGATAAAAAAAAACCTAGTCCTTTGAATAAATCATCTAAGTTAGATTGCACAGAAAGAATAAATTGACCATTAAAATGTAAAAAACATGTTGCCGCAGTACCCTTGTTTTAGGATGAACAAAACTCTTCAACCCGATCTTTATCCTTTAGAACTGATATTTGGTGATTACCACATTGGCCGTTATCTCATTAATAATCAAGTATTATGGATATCTACAGTATAGTGACATTTATGTTACATAAGAAGGAGAAACCATTATCTCATTTCAAAAAGCAATGATAATGAATGTATGCATACATTATAATAGTGACATACAAATTACTCAGAAGGACTAGTACAAAATACTATTTGGATCAAAGTAATTATTGTCTTGATTTTATTCCTGGCTTACATAGCACTTTATCATCATTTATGTGGTTTACAACACACTCACAATATTTATTCACTGAAACTTAGGATAGGAAGAAAAAAAGAAGCAAACAACAAGTTACAAAATCATTGCCATTTATTTTTTTTCACTAACAAGTGCTGGCGGCAGAAAATTTATGGAACATAAACAACAACGGGACTCCTTACCTTGAAAGTGCCATCATCCCAAATCAACGAAAAAGAAACTAAGTCTGCATTAATGCTTCCTTCAATCTTAAGGGTAAAAGACAGCCTGTGACCCAACGATGAGAAGGCCAAAACATTTGGCACTACTTGGACCTTTAAAGAAGATGGATGTGCACTTATTGTGGCCTTATATTTGGATGTAGCTGATCCAACATTTGTGACAGTTCTAGCAAAAGTGACATTGTTGTGGCTTGAGCGAGGGGTTGATAGAGCAAAAGATGGGAGATTAAGGTCCAAAACCGATCCTTTATTTGCTGATGTGCAAGTGCTGCTATCTCCTGTAATTCTTCGCAGCGCTGATGAACTATAACCTTGTCCACACAGAAAACGAATATAATCATATTCACAAGCATCATAGACTAGTCCAGGATTTAGTGCCTTCAAAGGATTGATTTGCCCCGCACCGTAAGCAAATTCAGCATCTACATTCAGTGCAGGATTCATAGGGGTAGCTACAAATAATCAACAAACAAATTTGTCGTAAACATATATACTTGGCCATAAAATGAGTAGTGCATGCATGGATAGCAAGAAGAGCATTACCAGTTGTCATCAAGGCTGATTTAAGTGCAGCAGGAGACCAGTTGGGATGAAAATATTTGACGTAAGAAGCTGCTCCAGTAACATGAGGACATGCCATTGAAGTTCCATATATTATATTAAAATACGATTCTCTTTTATCTCCTTCAACTTGAGAAATAGGAGAAATATGAGACCATGCAGCCAGAATTTCCACTCCTGGAGCTGCTATATCAGGCTACACCATCAACACAAAACTTAGATTTAAGCAAATATATGCATGATGTGTTACAATATATGTAGCATGCATGATGTTACCTTAAGAATGTTTGGAGTGACCTTATTTGGACCTCTTGAGGAGAAAGGAGCAACGTAAGGGGCTGATGAATCTTTTCCTTCGTAACTCTTGAATATGGTTGCTGTTGGATTACTACAATAACCGTTGACATGACATGGATGAGTTAATTATAGAGCAGTTATGTATGATCTTTTATGGATTGAAGAAAAGTTTTGTACCTTGTTGACTTTAAATAAGAAGTTACGGAATTCCCATCACTTGTGCTAAGGCGAATTGCTGGCAATGCATATACCTCTGCCGCTACTAAAGGTCCTGAACTATTGAATATAAGACCAGCAGCCCCAGAAGCAAATCCCACATATTTAGAAGAAGAAAGGCCATCACAAAAAACAATTTTCCCTCTCACCAAAGCTCCATCCAAAGTACTTTCAATGCAAAACCTAAGCAATGCTAATGTTAGAATGTAATTTTGAATTGTAATACATGGAAAGTTTAGTAACAAACTATAGGTCAAATTACCTTTTTAATTCTTTTAAATATTTATAAAATTAAATTCCCTCTCTAGATGTTCAATTAATCACTTAATTTTCTCAAAAAAAACCAGATATTGTCTCTTCTCCATCATAAAGTTGATTGACCGTATAAAGAATGTGCTAAACCATACTTTGTGACTTCTAAACTATACAAAAATGCAAAACAAAAGCATTACAATCATTTTATACTTTTTTATTTCTTAAAAATATTTTTTATGTTTTGAAATTAATTACATCTAGTGCGGTTCAGAAACTATCACTTTAACAACTTTTTTTTTTAATTTAAAACTTTTTAAAACAAAAAAGTTATATATTTTTTAATAAATCATTTGCTAATTATAATAGACTTCTTAGCACTAATAAATAACATTCGAAATATGATACAAGTACAGATTCTTAAATTATTATGTTAATGAAAAACGTAATAATATAATTATACTAATAGTTATTACCATTTAAATGCAATTATTTTTTTTAACATTAATTAAATGTAATACACTAATATCATATAAAAACAATTTATTAAGTTTTTATAATTTTATTATTTTAAGACTTAATTTGTATTTTATTTTTCTGTCTTTAATTGTTATATTTATTTTTGTTTCACAATTAAGTTCTTTTTTTTTAATCTATTTTAAAAAGTAGAGATTTAATTAAGTAAAATAAAAGTATAAACATCAAATTATTCATTAAACTTATATTACAAATAAAAACTTGTGTCTTTTGAAACTAATTAAAATTTATTATAGTGATCGTTTTTAAATTATCATTATGTGTAGTATTTTACATTTATAAATAAATTATAATATTATTATAGTCAGTTTTAAATCTTGACTAATTTGTAAATTAAAAATTGAAATACTAATTAAGAAGTGTTAATCCATTAATTAATTCAATATTAGTTAACTGTGTCACTTGATTAGATGAACATTGAATATTTGAGAAGATTAAGACATCAAATCGAACCCTTTAGAATAAATAAACTATATTAAATTTTATAAATAAAGATGGAAAATAAAAAAGAAATTTAATAAGATAATTAAAATGAGATATTGGTAAATGTTAGTACCTGGATATGGAACTATTATATCCAGCAGCTGGTGCATCTCCCCCATAAATTAAAGGGTGACTATTCTGTGTCGGCGTAAATGTATTCACTGAAATTCCCTGCGTACATGTTGAGGGAAATATTTTATGTTACTTTTTTAATATTTTCACAAATAAGTAAATCAATTTAAAGGGATAATTACGTGGAAAATTCGGCCATTGCCGAGTTGGAGATTGGTGAAAAACTTTCTGTCTATAGTGGAAGCAGCCACAGAAATGATCCATGGTGCAGGAGTTGTCGTTGTGTAAGGGTTTGGACCCAAATTGTTTGCACCTTGAGAAGTTAATATGCCTCTTTTCATTGCATGGAAAGCTACTATTGCAAACTCATCTTCAAAATATTGGAAGTGTAAGGCACTTGTATATGCCACTGAAAGAGATATAATGTCAACACCATCGATAATGGCTGCTCAAATCCTGCAAGAATGTCAGCAGTTTCACAACCATTTGTCCAGTAAACTTTATAGACAGCAATACGTGCCGATGGAACTCCTCCTCTTGCTGTTCCTGAGGCAAGCCCAAACAAATTTGCAGTGCTAACATGGTTTCCAGCAGCAATGGATGCACAGTGAGACCCGTGACCACTCGTATCAGTTGGAGATATGATGTCCTCTTTGGCGAACACACGCCGAACGCGAAAATATTTTGCTCCAATTATTTTGCTATAAACAAAATCATGAACCAAGATGTGTAAATCAATGGTTAGTTTTATCTTTTAATAATTATTATTTGAATTTAAGTCTATGTATTTGGATCCCCTTTGATTCACTATTGATGTGGATCAAATGAAGTCAGGATAACTAGCTTTACCACTATTCGTTCAAATTTGACATGAAAGAAAATGAAAATGTGAGTTTCAAAATTGATACCAGACACGCTCTTTATGTATTTTAGAATGTTATAACAACTTTGTTTTCTACATGGACTATTAATCAGTCTAATATGCAACTTAAAGTACTGTAACATAGTGTATCTTGATTTGTAGAGGAGATAGAAAGAAAAAGATTGGGAATGTGTTTAGTGAGAAAATAATTCTAGTGTGAAATTTGATGAAAAATTATTGATATCTTCCCAGCACAAACATTACTTACTTATTACAAGTGATGTTATAGCACGTCCCCTTCCATTTTTGTGGTGGTGGACCAAAGCCTTCATCGGTAAAGCTTGAGGAATTAGGCCAAATTCCAGCGTCGATTACTCCAACGATTACGTTACTTTCTTCCTTTGATCTTTGCACATTTTGAGGGAAGCCAAGGTAGTTCCAGGACCTTGATGTTTGGGTACTGTGGACTCTGTTTGGAATAACAGAAACCACACCATCCATTCCTGCCAAACATTCCAATTTTAAAATTTCACAAAATGTATACATCATAATTATAGATTTATAATCATACTAAAATTACCTTTCATTCTTTCTGATTCTTCTTTGCTTAGCCTGGCCACAAATCCATTGAAACTCTTGTAGCTGTGCACTAAAGTATCTTGTGCAAATGTGCTACATGGATACCATTTTGAATTTTAATCAAACTTATTTTAGAAGCGAATACATGTAGTGTAGTCATTTTAGATGAATATTGTAATGAAAAATGGGATCAAGAATTGTGTGATAATATGTGACCTGCTGATGACACTTTGAACCATATTAGTGTGAAGTGATTCTGTGAATTCCATGCCCTTCGGATATTCGCCCATGTACACTATGTAAATCTGTATTAGATTAGAATATGAACAAGATAAATTAAAAAAAAAAAAAAAACTTTCGATATAGCTTCGGAAATATTGTGCACACTTAAAAGATATAGCTGAAGTATATGTTTGCAAAAGTATATGGGATATCTATGTTTGCAGATTAAAAAAAAAAAAGATATGAGATATATGTTATTTACCTTTCGATCATCTTTAGAAAATGAGGGAGTAAGTAGCAGAATGCAAGTAAGAATTTGTAGGAGATGCGACAACCCTAAAGTCTTCATCTTTAGTAATCTTCACAAAAACGATGAATGTGTTTTCAACCTCTTTCAACCTGTGAGTAAATTTAATTTCTTAGTAAATGTGAAATGCTATCAACTTTAATACATATGTATACATGATGTTACTAGTAATAACAAATTATATATAGTAAGTGTATATTTGAAATATTAATTGGGAATTGGAAATTGTAAATAGAAGCTTACAGTCATGTACATAAACAATTGGAAATGAAAACAGTAACAATGATCTTACAAAAAAGTTAAGATGAAAACATATATACATATACATTAATAAGAAGAACATCATATTAATCTACACAACAAAGTAATTTTAATATACATTAGTAATGCATAACAAAGTGCATAAGCAAAATGCAATGTACTAAAGAGTTGGTTGTCATTTTTTATTTTTATGTATATGTAAATATAAAAAATAACTTAACATTTCACTACGGTTTTAAATTATTGCTAAGCGCACATATTTAAAATTATTTTTACTACAATAACCATTTTATTTTATTTTTCTTTATTTCCTCCTTTTCTAATTATCTTAGAGTTGTCAAAAATAAGTCATCCGGTCCAGTCTGGTCCACGGGTTGATCATTAATGAACAATTCCAATTCAACTCATTTATTAGTGAGACAAACAAATTTTAACTTGGTTCGACTTACTATGAATCGGTGAGTTAAACAAATTGACACACTTAATTAAAAAATATATAAACTAAAATCACAAAAATATAAATTATCAATACCTGACCAAAATACAAAATTCAATATAATAAAAAACACTTGTACAATTTTATCTATGAGTTGATGAGTCAACTTGACTCACTATAAATTTAACATAGAGAAACATAATTCTTGATAGATCAAATAAAAAATTAACCAAATTTGTAAAACTAATTTAATTTGACCCATCTCAAATTCATAATGAACAAAATTGACTTAGAAGTTCTACCTTGATTTGAAAGCTAAGCTTCCTCCCTTCCCTTTTGAAATTTGTCTCTTTCTCCAAATGGCTGCATTATTAAAGTTGGAGGATGAATTAAATTTAGGAAAATCAATAAAGTTTTTTGATAAAGTTGACAATATAATGTGTGTCATTGCAATAAAAAAAAGTGTTTTAAAGTTAATTATTGTTTACTAATTAAGAAAATTGTTATTGCAATAAAGAGATTTGTTTTTATAATGGATGTGACCGAGAGAAAGAGAAGTTGTCTAAAAAGAAATTTTGTATAAAATATTTTTTAATATATTTACGAATTTTATAATTTTATAAAATATAATTATTTACAAAAAAATTATTTACCAATTAAAAACTAAGAAAAATAATAATTTTTTTAATTTCATAACAAATTTAAAAACAACTCACAAAAATATGAAAAATTTAGTAATGTGTGAAAAAAATATATATATATATATATATATATATATATATATATATATATATTTAGAAATATAACTAATGGTTTTAAATTTTATATTGAGTAAGTAAAAATAAACAAAATTAAATATTATATAAAAAAATATTCCTATATTTATTATTTTAAAGTTTTAGATTAGATATGAATCGAACTAAAATAAAATAATTACAAATTAAAGAAAAACGTGGAATTATTGCATGATTAATTAAAAGTGGGGAAAAAAATCATTGTTCCTTTGTAAGACAATAATGTTGTGTAACAGATATAATTCAATAAATGAACAGGAATACGCAAGTAGAGTAACAGTTACATTAAGAGTGAACTACTCACCAAAAATTAATTTCGAATGATGTTAATCTTAATGTTTACCCAAATTAGGAGAAGCTATTATTATATATGATTTGGTTAATTTTTGAGAAAAAAAAATAATCCAAATTTTTAATAAAAAAAATGTCTGCAATATGATAGATTTTGTTTAAACAAAAATTACCAAAACTGCAATTTAATGCGATTATTTTTAAAATTAAAACAATGTTATCATGTACTGTTGCAGAATTATTAACATAAAGAATTAGTAAAGAATGAATTTAAACTAAAACATTTCCTATGTTTTGTTGACAAATATTATATAATTATAATTAGAAATTCATAATAATTATGCTGAAAAGTTAACTTTGTATTAATTAACTAAGATTTAATTATGTTTTTTATCCTTAACTTTTATTGAAAATTGAAAATTAAAATCAATTTTTATTCAAAACTTTGATTTAAAAGATTAAAATATAAAAAATTATAATAAACATTTTACGGTTTTAGGTCACTTTTCAAGCCAAACCACCGACCGAAATTGCATGGTTTGGAAGAAAAAAAAATGAAATACAATCTGATAAGTTTGGTTTCTGACGGTTTAATATTCAGTCGGAGGTATCTGTAATTTTCACAACCTTGTTATATAAGTTTATGTATAGAGGTGTCAATTTCAATAGTGACTCATGACTGATCCTAGTTCACCTTTCATTAAGTCTCTCTTTTAGAGTTTCAAAATATCATAAAAAACAACTTCAAATCCCATAATCTTAAGTGAGTTAACACCAAGGTTAAGGTGGCTTGGCCCTACTAACAAATTTAAATTAACTCTTAGAATACTTTGAGTTTGACTCAAAGACTGAGTCGAGTTGTCTCGGGCCAGATGAATGTTGAAACGGGATCCGTTCAAATTGTCTAAACAGATTAATTTGGATCGACGGTCGAGATTGATTTGGCCGAAAGTCAAGATAGACAAACCCAAGTTGAAAGCAGAAACGAGTTGGCCCCAACTGAATGTCAAGACGGGTTGTCTAGGGATGAAGGTCCCGACCAAAATATGGTCTAATTCGGCCAAATTTGCATCGTACGAAATTTTATCGAATTCGGCTAAGTCTGCACTGATGAGTTGGTCAGGATCGAAGGTCGAGATAAGCCTACCTGAGTTGAAAGTTAATCATGAGCGCTTTAACTGAAGGTTGAGACAGGCCGAATGAAACCAAAAGTTTAATAATATATTTTTCATGTTTAAAAAAAAGATCCATGGGCTAGCCCCGACCTACAAAGATTTTATGGATTTTTTTCATCCTGTGAAGTTTTTTAATATGAGACTTTTTGATTTTGTGGACTTTTATTGCACCAATCCATGTGAGTCAAGATCAAACCCCATGGACTAAACCAAATTAATAATCTTACTTATGTACCAAAGAATGGAAATAGAGCATTCTTATAAATATATACAGCCAAAAATTAAAAAAAAAACATTGAAGCAATAGAAAATTATTGGAAGAAGAGTTATAAATGAATAAGGTATTAGAAATAGGAATAGAGAAGGAACATACTCAATTCAGTCGACCACACATGTTTATCTATCTTCAGTGATAAATGATGTGAATACACACACTCTTTCTCACCTTTTATAGCCACTGCATTGGATGCCATCATGGTCCAAATTTTGCACATTCAATTTCTAAGTTAATTTCATAGATCTTTAAAGAAAAAAGAAAGAACTTTTACACTCCAATAGAAATTGGAGTTTCATCATTGTAATATAAGTGTACTCCTTTCATATTAGCCCTCTTTGTTAAATAATTTTTAGAAGAATTTTTTTAATTGTTTGGTGTGTTGATTTTTATTCTAAAATATGGGTAATTAATTAATAATTTTTAGACAAAAAAGAAATAAATACTGGAATTAGAAATTGTATTTTCTATTAGATTTAGAGTAATTTATGTCAGCATTCACTACAAAAATAATTATTTTTAGCAGGAGTTATATTTGGCGTTTCTGGGAGTTTTAACCTCCAATAATAGTTTTACCAGGGGTTTGAAATTCCCTCCAGAAGAGTAAGCGTGACTAACGGATTACTAGGGTTTTAAGCAACCCCTGGAAGTAGCGCAACTTACCGGGGGTTTTGAAAACCTTCGTTAATGCTTGGGGTTCCGAAAACCTCCAGTAATGCATGGAGTTCTGAAAGCCCCCAGTAATGCATGGGGTTTCGAAAATCCCCGGTAATGCTTGGGGTTCTGAAAACCCCCGTTAATGCTTGGGGTTCTAGAAATCCCGTTAATTCCTCGAAAACCCTTGTTAATACCACAAAGTTAGTGCTCATAATGCTAAAGTTGTACTTTCCTGATAATTGATTTGTTTAATTAATTATTTAAGTACGAAAAGAACTTTATTCTATGGAATTTCCTATTTATTGCTTAACATTTTGGTACCAATCAATACAAATAAGCAAAAACTTCAAGGCCACTTTAAAATAAGCAATCAATACAAATATTGATTCAAATGGTACCAATACAAATATTCATTCAAATGGTACCGATACAAATATTCATTCAAATAGTACCAATAGTGGACTAGCAGTCATAATGCTCTTAATATAATAAGTGTTAGAGAGGTAAAATTTGAATGATAGTGACATAATAAGCGGTGCACTATCTACCTACAATAAACCAAAATGTAAAAGGAAATTAGAATTGTTCCCCATTAGCATAATTAACCAAAAGTTTCCTAGAAGCATATTTGTTGACAAATTCCAAAAGTAAACGAAAAATATCATCTAATGCGGTGTTGGATGTTGATCATTTGTTTCTTCATTAGGAACACTTCCTTGATCAGATACCTAACATATAAAAAAAAATAATTAATAACTTTCCAAATAATAATATCAAACATATATTAATTTAATCAAGATTTAAATATTACTGTTGGTGCATGATGCATAGTAAAATCACGAGGCAACTCTCCTTGATAATTTTGTACCAAAAAATTAACCATTGGCTTCATTTCATTGAGTTGTGATATCAATGTAGAAACCTATTTTAAAACACAAAATTAATCAAAATAATCAAAATAGAGAAAATAACTCTTATTTTCTACTTTTCAAGAAAAAAATGGAGTTCTTTTGACAATCTTGGTTTACATAACATATTACTTTAAACATATTCAAACGTCAAATTTGATAAAAGTAATGCATCATGATCAAAATTAAAAAATTAACCTGATTTTGTAACTGAGCATTAAAAGGATAACTTGAAGATGTTCCATTATATGAATGATCCTTGGAGCCAAACACTTTAGATGGGCAAGGACCCAAACCCCTAACACGTCCACAGTGTTTTTGGCTTCCAAAAGCAAAAGTTAAGGAATCAATACTTGATATTTCTTTTGATACAAATGATGATGATAATGTTGATTCATATACTTGAATTTTTTTCTACAAAGAACATAAGAAGAAACTAATTAAAATAATACAAAGTATGGTTGACAATTATAGACTTTATTTGAATTGAACTTACACTGATTTCCCTTGTTTCATCACTCACAAAGGTTCCATTAGCATATTTATGTGTTGTTATCCACACCTCTCCTCTACTAACCTTGTGGCCACACTCTTTTTCCTATAAAATTAAAGAAAAAATATGACACATAAATCCAAAAGTTCATAATGAACAAAATTGACTTAGAGGTTCTGACTTAATTTGAAAGCTAAGCTTCCTCCCTTCCCTTTTGAAATTTGTCTCTTTCTCCAAATTGCTGCATTATTAAAGTTGGAGGATGAATTAGATTTAGGAAAATTATCTATTGACAAGAAAGTTTTTTGATAAAGTTGACAATATAATGTGTGTCATTGCAATAAAGAAAAGTTAATTATTGTTTACTAATTAAGAAAATTGTCATTGCAATAAAGAGATTTGTTTTTATACTGGATGTGACCGAGGGAAAGAGAAGTTGTCTAAAAAGAAATTTTGTATAAAATATTTTTTTTAATATATTTACAAATTTTATAATTTTATAAAATATAATTGTTTAAAAAAAACTATTTACCAATTAAAAATTAAGAAAAATAATAATTTTTTTAATTTCATAACAAATTTGAAACGGAGTACTGTTTTTTCTTACTTTTATTTTTCTTCAATTAAATTCCTTTAAATCTTATTCTATTTTACTTTTTCACTCTTATTCGAACTTTTTTTTTTCATTTTATTTATCTCTATATAGCAAAGAGCGTAAATATACGTGACAAGACCCCTTTCAAACCTTACATCAAAATCTACTAAAAAAATAATTAGTAATTAAGTATTTATTTTGAAATTTATGATTTTTTTTATGTTTAAACTTTTTTATTTAATTGAGTTTTTATAATCTATGAAGAGATATATTAATTAAAAGTTTAAATATAGTTGCAAAAGTGAGGGAAAAAAATAATTAAGTTTTTTTTTTTTTTAAATTTTAGAATACAAAATTACAAACATCGAAAGTAATAGATGAAAAAAGGATGTTTTAAGAGGGAAAATAACTGTTTGGTGGATTTGTTTTCGTATAAAGAAAAAGTTTAACCCTAGTTGGGAAAGGAAAAGACAACTTCATGACTGTATCAAGAAGATTGTACACTAAAGAATTTCAAAATTCGTGTTTTCATTCTTAAAAATAAGTTTGTTTGTATATAATATAAAAATATATCGAATGGGAAGACGACCGTTAATTCAATATTTATATAATTATCGTTATATTTGAATAGAAGAAAAAAAATTTAACGTCTTTTAATTAAGCTTCGCTTTTACTCTTTTATCTCTTTAACTTTTCAAAAGCAAAAAAAAAATGCTTGACCTTTATAGTGGAAGATTAAATTAATTGCATTGTATTTGATGTATATATATCGCACTTAATTCTATTCTAATCACTTTATAACTTTAATTATGATGTGAAATGTACATGAAACAGTTGAATTTTTTTTTCCTATAAGATAAAGTATCCCATCTATACATAAAAATATCACACATAAACGATTCTTTTTATTTATAAAATAACTCTTTTTCCTGACCATTTATATGGTCATTATGGCTATCTAGTCCGTTTACTTGTCTGAAAACCATAATGAAAAGCAAAGATAGCAAAATCCCGCTGGAATCAATATACTAAGTAACAAATTAAATAAACAGTACATTACATAAAACCAAAGATGTCAAAATCCAAGAAAATGAAAATTAAAAGTGGAATCACCCGTTCTAGCATCTCACAAAACCTTCACTAGATTGATAACTTTCACCTTAAGTTGTTTTATGTGATGATTTAACTCTCATATAAGTTTTGTTTCCACATATAGATGTTCTTTAATCTACAACTCTTCAGATTTTAAGATATGCGATGGGTCAAGAACATACTTCCCAACCAGAAAAACATGAAATATATTGATTTTAAATGAGTTATTTTGTATAACTTTGTTTTAAAATAAAATATTATTTGTTTAAACTGTCATTCGATAATATTTAAATAATTATTTAGACTTTGTTTAAAAATTTATGAATATTAAGTGTTGTATTTTATTTAAATTTATGATTAAAATATATTGTTAAATATTTTAATTCTTTTTATAAACACTCGTAGATATTAAAAAAATGTGAGTACCGTCTGACGAATGCTAACACAAATATATAGATAAATATGAAATAGATATTTATTTCAACGAATAAGGTAATAGCCGTACGTTAAAATTTCTGTATAGTTCCGTAACACAATAGTGACATATAAGTCTTAATGCATATCGAGATATCTTTAACGTACACATATAGCGAATGGGTCGAGATATTTTCGATCTATTATATATACACAAAGTAAATGAAATTTGTCTCTATAAAAAAAGTTATCCATGTGATAATTATGGATTCTGGTTCTTTCTCACTTCCCATATATTGAATATATGTGACAAGACCCCTTTCAAACCCTCTGATATTTGGTGATTAATACATTGGCCGTTATCTCATTAATAATCAAGTATTATGGATATCTACAGTATAGTGACATTTATGTTACATAAGAAGGAGAAACCATTATCTCATTTCAAAAAGCAATGATAATGAATGTATGCATACATTATAATAGTGACATACAAATTACTCAGAAGGACTAGTACAAAATACTATTTGGATCAAAGTAATTATTGTCTTGATTTTATTCCTGGCTTACATAGCACTTTATCATCATTTCTGTGGTTTACAACACACCCACAATATTTATTCACTGAAACTTAGGACAGGAAGAAAAAAAGAAGCAGACAACAAGTTACAAAATCATTGCCATTTGTTTTTTAGTTCACTAACAAGTGCTGGCGGCAGAAAATTTATGGAACATAAACAACAACGGGGCTCCTTGCCTTAAAAGTGCCATCGTCCCAAATCAAAGAAAAAGAAACCAAGTCTGCATTAATGCTTCCTTCAATCTTAAGGCTAAAAGACAGCCTTTGATCCAACGATGAGAAGGCCAAAACATTTGGCACTACTTGGACGTTTAAAGAAGATGGATGTGCACTTATTGTGGCCTTATATTTGGATGTAGCTGATCCAACATTTGTAACAGTTCTAGCAAAAGTGGCATTGTTGTGGCTTGAGCGAGGGGTTGATAGAGTAAAAGACGGCAGATTAAGGTCCAAAACCGATCCTTTATTTGCTGATGTGCAAGTGCTGCTATCTCCTGTAATTATTCGCAGCGCTGATGAACTATAACCTTGTCCACACAGAAAACTAATATAATCATATTCACCAGCATCATAAACTAGTCCAGGATTTACTGCCTTCAAAGGATTGATTTGCCCCGCACCGTAAGCAAATTCAGCATCTGCATTCAGTGCAGGATTCATAGGGGTAGCTGCAAATAATCAACCAACAAATTTGTCGTAACAAATGTACCTCAAAATAATTGAAGTTAATCTACTTTTTCTTCCAACAGAAATGCACTTTAAGCTGGTTGTGGGTAAGGTTTTAGGTTATCATATCTTCTTTTATGTTTATATATTTAAAATTAATTAATTCTTTCACACCCTCATTATTCCTACATTTCTCAAGTGTTATAATATGCAAAGGATGATAAGTAAAATTAATTATATGTTTACCAGTTGTCATCAAGGCTGATTTAAGTGCAGCAGGAGACCAGTTGGGATGAAAAGATTTGACGTAAGCAGCTACTGCAGTGACATGAGGACATGCCATTGAAGTTCCAGATATTATATTAAAATACGATACTCTTTTATCTCCTTTAACACCAGAAATAGGACCAATAGGAGACCATGCTGCCAGAATTTCAACTCCTGGAGCCGCTATATCAGGCTACACAATCAACACAAAACTTAGATGTAAGCAAATATATGCATGATGTGTTACAATGTATGCAGCATGCATGATGTTACCTTAAGAATGTTTGGGGTGACCTTATTTGGACCTCTTGAGGAGAAAGGAGCAACGTAAGGGGCTGATAAATCTTTTCCTTCGTAACTCTTGAATATGGTTGCTGTTGGATTACTACAATAACCGTTGACATGACATGGATGAGTTAATTATAGAGCAGTTATGTATGATCTTTTATGGATTGAAGAAAAGTTTTGTACCTTGTTGACTTTAAATAAGAAGATACGGAATTCCCATCACTTGTGCTAAGGCGAATTGCTGGCAATGCATATACCTCTGCTGCTACTAAAGGCCCTGAACTACTGAATATAAGACCAGCAGCCCCAGAAGCAAATCCCACATATCCAGAAGAAGAAACGCCATCACACAAAACAATTTTCCCTCTCACCAAAGCTCCATCCAAAGTACTTTCAATGCAAAACCTAAGCAATGCTAATGTTAGAATGTAATTTTGAATTGTCATACAAGGAAAGTTTAGTAACAAACTATAGGTCAACTGTGTCAACTTGATTAGATGAACATTTAATATTTGAGAAGATTAAGACATCAAATCGAACCTTTTAGAATAAATGAACTATATTAAATTTTATAAATAAAGATGGAAAATAAAAAAGAAATTTAATAAGACAATTAAAATGAGAGGTGAATGTTAGTACCTGGATATGGAACTATCATATCCAGCAGCTGGTGCATCTCCCCCATAAATTAAAGGGTAACTATTCTGTGTCGGCGTAAATGTATTCACTGAAATTCCCTGCGCACATGTTGAGGGAAATATTTTATGTTACTTTTTTAATATTTTCAAATAAGTAAAACAAATTAAAGGGATAATTACGTGGAAAATTCGGCCATTGCCGAGTTGGAGATTGGTGAAAAACTTTCTGTCTATAGTGGAAGCAGCCACAGAAATGATCCAGGGTGCAGGAGTTGTCGTTGTGTAATGGCTTGGACCGGAATTGCCTGCAGCTTTAGAAGTTAATATGCCTCTTTTCATTGCATGGAAAGCTCCTATTGCAAAGTCATCTTCAAAATATTGGAAGTGTACGACTCTTTTATATCCCACTGAAAGAGATATAATGTCGACACCATCCATAATGGCTGCATCAAATCCTGCAAGAAGGTCAGCAGTTTCACAACCATTTGTCCAACAAACTTTATACACAGCGATGCGTGCTGATGGAACTCCTCCTCTTGCTGTTCCTGCCCCAAGCCCAAACAAATTTGCATTGCTCACAGAGTTTCCAGCAGCAGTCGATGCACAGTGAGACCCATGACCGTTCGTATCAGTTGGAGATATGATGTCCTCTTTGGCGAACACACGCCGAACGCGAAAATATTTTGCTCCAATTATTTTGCTATAAACAAAATCATGAACCAAGATGTGTAAATCAATGGTTAGTTTATTTTATCTTTTAATAATCATTATTTGAATTTAAGTCTATGTATTTGGATCCCCTTTGATTCACTATTGATGTGGATCAAATGAAGTCAGGATAACTAGCTTTAGCACTATTCGTTCAAATTTGACATGAAAAAAATGAAAATGTGAGTTTCAAAATTGATACCAGACATGCTCTTTATGTATTTTAGAATGTTATAACAACTTGGTTTTCTACATGGACTATTAATCAGTCTAATATGCAACTTAAAGTACTGTAACATAGTGTATCTTGATTTGTAGAGGAGATAGAAAGAAAAAGATTGGGAATGTGTTTAGTGAGAAAATAATTCTAGTGTGAAATTTGATGAAAAATTATTGATATCTTCCCAGCACAAACATTACTTACTTATTACAAGTGAAGTTATAGCACGTTCCCTTCCATTTTTGTGGTGGTGGACCAAAGCCTTCATCGGTAAAGCTTGAGGAATTAGGCCAGATTCCACTGTCGAGTACTCCAACGATTACGTTACTTTCTTCCTTTGATCTTTGTACATTTTCAGGGAAGCCAAGGAAGTTCCAGGACCTTGATGTTTGGGTACTGTGGACTCTGTTTGGAATAACAGAAACCACACCATCCATTCCTTCCAAACATTCCAATTTTAATTTTTCACAAAATGTATACATCATAATTATAGATTTATAATCATATTAAAATTACCTTTCATTCTTTCTGATTCTTCTTTGGTCAGTCTGGCCACAAATCCATTGAAACTCTTGTAGCTGTGCACCAAAGTATCTTGTGCAAATGTGCTACGTGGATACCATTTTCAATTTTAATCAAACTTATTTTAGAAGCGAATAATGAAAACTGGGGATCAAGAACTGTGTGATAATATGTGACCTGCTGATGACACTTTGAACCATATTAGTATGAAGTGATTCTGTGCGTTCCACGCCCTTCGGATATTCGCCCATGTAGACTATGTAAATCTGTATTAGATTAGAGTATCAACAAGATAAATTAAAATAAAAATAAAAAAGAAACTTTAAATGATAGCCCTATTAGGTTTCATGTGAATGCTTAAATATTATGTTCAACCTTGGATAAAATCTTTTTCAGGTAAGTTTGTTCATTTTGAAAATATTCCAAACTCTTCTTAACTTCAAAGCAATCCAATGTTTGTTTTCAAAAAAAAAATTGTATATCATTAAAATTATTTCAAAAAAGGCATAAAAAGATAGGAATGTGATAATTAGTTGAGAAAAAAAAAATATTACTTATACTATCAAAAGATATTTCTTAAGTATATGTTTGCAAAAAGTATGAGATATATATAATTTGAAAAAAAATTATTTGACACTAAAGTTATTTGACATCATTTGATAATTTTTATAAAATAAAATAGTTTTAAAAAAAGTTAACTTTTATATTAAAAAGAAAAAAGTGATGATGAGAGATAATTTAAAAAAAAAACTCTAGCATTAAAGTGCCATTGTTCATATTATTTACCTTTCGATCATCTTTAGAAAATGATGGAGTGAATAGCAGAACGCATGTAAGAATTTGGAGGAGACGCGACAACCCTAAAGAGCTCATCTTTCGATGACAGTAATCTTCACAAAATGATGAATGTGTTTTCAAGCTCTTTTCAACCTGTGAGTAAATTTAATGTCTTAGTAAATGTGAAAGCCATTAAGTTTTATTAATATTAACACACTATATAGTAAGTGTACATTTGAAACACATAGCAGAATGGAAATTGTAAATAGAAGTACACATACATATAGGTATAGGTAGCAAATTGGGAATGGAAACACACAAAAATATCTTAAAAAAGTAAGACAAAAAATATAAACATATACATTAATAAGAACAATATCATATTAATCTATATAGCATAGTAATTTTGATATATATATTACTGATCCATAAGAATTCTGATATATATTAAAATTACTAATAGACATGAGCCCGTGTCGAAATTCGGTAAAGTCAACTCAAGCCAAATTTTGGTCAAGTCAATCTCAACTGAATTTGACCGAGTTAGCTAGATAAAAATTAGTTGAATTTGGTTGAGGCAACTCCAACCAAATTTGACCGATTCGGTTGAGGTCGAATTTTGGTAGAGTTAGTCTCGCCCCTGCTGCAAACTATTTGAATTTGATTGTTTATCATGATTGAAATTTGATCGAGTTGACACTGGCCGAAATTCAAGCGATTATATTTTGTCAAAAATTTGGAAGAATTTGGTCGAGTCCGTTCCAGTCAAAATTTGACCTAGCCAACATTGACCGAAATTCGACCGAATTCAGTTAAGTTGGCACCAGTCAAAATTTAGTTTATAGTCGGGATGGACGGACGCGAACTGAAAGTCAAAATTAGTTGGTCTGGCTTAGATTGAAAGTTAACTCGAGCCGATCCAAGTTAAAGTTCACGATAGATCAATCAATATTAAAAATAAAATGAGTTAGTGCAAACCAAAAGTCGACCCTAAACATTTTGCTAAAAGTCAATATATCCTTATTTATATTAAAAGTCGATATGGACATAACTAAATGTCTAATAATATATTTAAAGAATTAATATGTTTTTCATATTTAGAAAGAAAGAAAAAACTCATGGATCGACTATATGACTAGGAGGGATGTTGTGGATATTTTATCCTGTGAGCTTTTTCGATAGTTGGCTTTTTGAGCCTATGGACTTTTTTCTATTCCAATTCACTTGGCCCAGAGTAAAGTGTTGTGTGTGACTAAATTGACAGTTCTACCCCTCTACCTTACCCACATCATCATTTACCTTTTAAAATTAATCTCTCTCCAAATTGCTGCAATTTTAAAATTGGAAATATTTGTTACAAAGAAATGTGTCATCGGCAATGTTAAAGTGATGTGTGGTGATGAAGATAGCTGCATAAGAGAGTGTGTTGTTTTTATATTTATTATTTAAGACTATAAAAATAAAATTAATGTTAGTACTGTATAACAAATATAAATCAATAGGAAAAGATGCAAGTAGAGTAACAGTTATATTATGAGTGAACCACTCACCAAAATTTAATTAGAAGTAAAATTAATTGGGAATGATGTTAATGCTTCATGTTTACCGCAAATAAGAGAAAACTGTTATATATGAGTTGGTTCATTTTGAACAAAAAATAATAATCCAAATTAAAAAAAAAAATGTCTGCATATGATGAGATTTTGTTTAGGTGAAGATTACCTGAATCAAAATTACAATTTGATTCGACTATTTTTAAGATTAAAGTAATTTTATTATGTACTGTTGAACAGTTATTTAACTTAAAGATCAGTAAAGGAATGAATCTAAACTAAAACATTTCCTATCAATTGTTGAGGAATATTATATAATTATAATTACAAATCCATAATAGAATAATTATTGCTGAAAAGTTAATTAACTTTGTATTAAATAATTAAAATACGAAATAAAGAATAAATATTAAAAAAATATTATACAATTTACGGTTTTAGGTCACTTTTCAATACAAATCACTAACTAAACCGAATTGCATGGTCTGAAAACAAAATGAAATACAATTTGATAAAATTTGGTTTGTGATGGTTTATTATTCAGTGGGTTTTCAACTTTTAAATTGAGGTAGCTGGAATTTAACAAGCTTATGTATGAAAGAAGGGAAATAGAGCATTCTTATAAAAAGAGAAGAAAAAAAAACAATTGAAAATTATTGGGAAACAAAAAGAGGTATAAACGAATAAGGAGGTATTAGAAATAGGAGTAGATAAGGGACATACTCAATTTAGTCGAACACGCATCTTCAGTAAAGAAAGGATGGGAATACACAGACTCTATCTCACCTCTTATAGGCACTACATTGTATGCCACCATGGTCCACTTTGATCACATTTAATTTCTAAGGACAAAAATTAATTTCATACATCTTTTAAAGAAAAAACTTTACTCCAATAGAAATAGGAATTTCATCATTGTAATATAAATATACTTCTTTCATTTATTTTATATATATTAAGCCTTGTTAAAATAGGTTTTTAGGAGATTTTTTTAATTATGTGGTCTATTGATTTCTTTTTCTAAGATATGTTTAATTAATTAATATTTTTATTTTCGATCCGATCGCATTCCGTCCGATACAATCATTGTTAGGAATAATTACCGTATTTTCGAGATTTTGTCCGCTTCCGATATTTTGTCTGCTTTGGAGTTACCTAGACCTCCATCACGATTTTGTTCTTAAAAACAATTAAGGGAGATATAAATATTTAAACTATGTTTGACCTTGACTTTTATTGGGTGTACTGAAACAATTGTCTAATAATACATGTAATAATTTTTTATTACATGCAATAATTGTTACGTACAACTTAAATTTTAATTGGAAATTGTACTTAATTAAAAGAACTCGATTTAAGTTGGTTTAGGGTTTTATTATAAATGTTTTTAAATTAATTTAAAAAACCTTGTTCATATTTTTAATACATAAAGGTAGAGGATATACCTGCAAACCATTGGTTGAGAAGAAATGTTCAATCCATAACCGCTAACTGATAGGCCCCTCAACAAAAACTTTTGGCCCTCTAGTTAGAATCTTTTGAAGAAAAAGGCTTTCTTATTGGGAAAATATCTAAACCAAATTTTAATTAAGCGGGAAATATAAATACCAGTAAAAAATAAATTGATGTCATTTAATTAAGTTTCACTTTTCCTTTATTTATTTAACTTTTAAAAAGTAAAGAAAAATGCTTGAACTTTATAGTCAAAGATTAAATTAATTGCATTGCATTTTATCTATATGGCACTTAATTCTAATCTAATCATTTTCTAACTTTATGATGTGAAATGTACATGAAACACTTGACTATACTTTTTCATATACGATAAAGTATCCTTTTGTCTTACTCCATAAAAAATATCACATATAAAAAAAATTATAAAATAACACAATTTTTTCTTGACCATTTATATGGTCATTTTGGCTATCTTCTAGTCCGTTTACTTGTCTGAAAACAACGCCTAGAAGGAGACAACCATAAACGACATCTTCTTTAAACATTATCTTGGACATAAAAAAAAATTATGATAGTATTGTACTAAGGAAGGTGATAAGGGGAAGATTTAATTAGATTGGTTAGGTTCTTGATTTGAGTAAATGGATATGTTTTATTAAGAATTTCATTTGCCTTTTTTCTTTCTTTCTTTTTTGTTGAGTTATTATTTAAGAAGATGTATTGTTGTTGTAAGATTTGATACTTTGAATACTAAAATGTAGGAAATATTCCAAAATTACATGTTTTCTTTTCATTGCTTTGATTATCTTATTGAAAAAAGAAAAAACAATTGTTTTATAAATTTTTTTAAAGTAATAAAAACAATGACTTACAAAACATCACAAACTTCAACTCATCCATATCAAGTAAGAGAAATACAAAGAGAAAAACATATATCACTTAGTATAACAAATATTTTGCAAAAGGAATCGTATTAAAAATATATAGCATATTCAAACTCTTAATCTGATCTTGAACAATTATTTTCAACAAAAATATAGAGAAGGCTTCTTCGAAAAAATCTCTTTAAAAAGTCACAATTCTTTTAACAAATTGAAAAATATTTATTTGTGTAGAGTTTTGAAATAACTGTCTTAAATAATCATTTATTATTAAGTATAATTGATTATTATGTTACTTTCGTTATTCAAAAATACTTATATCAATATAATCAATTATTTATAAATATAATCAATCATTTAAAAAAAATAGTTCATAAGTTTGTTAAACATGATTGAATATTTCTTAACATAATCAATTATTTGAAAGACTAATAAAATAATTAATTATCTAGAAATCAAATAAAATTTAAATTTTGATTCCGTGAAAAAAAAGAGTTGATTTTTATATCAAATTTTACTCAAAGTTGTCTCAAGAGTTTACTTATGTTTTATACTTTTTTATCATTATAAAATAATGACCTTTAAAGCTAAAATTTTTAGCTAGAGGTGGAAATATCATTAAAATATTATTTCTATAAACTTGTCAATGAGAAAGAAATAACCTGAGCGACACGCCGTGTTATCTTATTTCTTCTCCTTTTTCTAATTTTGAAAGGAATATGTGAAAAGAAACAAATTTGAGAAGAAAACTCGAAAACAAACAAATGTGGAAAAAATTGAAAATAAACAAATGTGAAAAGAAGACTTGGAAACAAACAAATTTGGAAAACAAAAAGACTCGACACTTAGAGAGTTGTGTGATACTAGTTTAAATCTCACATTACTTAAAAATAACATTATTATACTCATGTTTCATTGACGTCATTTTTATTTTTCAAAATAAATATCAGTGATATCATTCATCTTAATGATCAACTCAAATGAATTCTTATTTCAATATTTTGGACCATTAATGTTAGGATAGGATAATGACTAAGCTAGAGTGAAAGGATTGAGAGAAACCCAGAAGAGAGGTCACAATTTATGGAATAATTGAGAGATTGTATACAACTTACCAAAGATATTCCTTTGAGACCATGAATGCAGATTTTGCCTTCACGACCAAAAAGGTTCTTCGGGACCATAATATATCTCATGTACAGATAAGCACTATTTTCCTTTTCGGTGAATTTTTTTTAAATAAAACATCTATAATCAGTGGCGGAGCTTTTATAGTACAGGTCATGGTCCCCAATATTTTCTAATTTTTTAAAATTTATATATTAAATTTTTAATATTTTTATAAAATTTTAAATTAAATATATATATATATATATATATATATATATATAAATTAATAAAAATTAAATTATGTATTTTTTATTTATTTAATTATGTTTTAAGTTCTTAATAAACCTGAGAACTTTCAATTGAGTCGTGATAAATTTTTGTAATTTATTGAGTACTAATTAAGTCTTCCAATTTTAAATTTTTTTTTTTTTTAATGGGATGATGTGGTTCTTTAGGAGCAAAGGTAATTATTATATTTCCATTTCACTTTGTTAACTTGTCACCTATATCATTTTATTGTTTTATTATTTTATTATTTTAAAATTTTGTAATTTATGATTTTTTTTAATTTTAGAAATTTATAATTATATATTTTTATTATTTTAATTCAAAATTTTATGATTAATAAACTATAATTTTATTATTTGAATAAAAATTAAAAATATATCATAATTTTATATTTTATAAAATCATAATTTTATAATTATATAATTTTGAATTAAAATATAAAAATTATAAAAATATAAAAATATTAAATCAAATAATTATAAAAGTATAAATTACATTATAAAATTTTAAAATAATAAAATAATAAAATGACATGTGGCGACAACTGAGAAATGAGCAAGTGGCATTTAAAATATAATTAAGCCTTCATTTTATGAAGTACAACGTTTAATGTCAATAAATATTAAAATATAAAATCAAATATAATAAAGAATAAAAATATCTGTTAATTTTTTTTATATTTTTTTTACATTGTCTCTTGAATTTTTCATATATTATACTAATTTCTCAGTTTCACCTATTTTCTTTCATTTTGTTTTTGAATAAAAAAAAGTTAAAGACAAACTTAATATTTTTACTCTCATTTCTTATATTCTCTTCAATTTTTGAAGAAAAAAGCTCTTTTTTATTTCACTTACCGGTGAATTATTAGTTTATTATAGGTTAGCATTATTTTTGTTATCTCATAAACCTTTGTATGTTCACTTTTTATTAAGATAGAAGAAAAATAATGTATTATGTGTTTTTTCATAACGAGTTTTCAATTGTGACTTCATTATTAGAGTTTTCTTTTATTAGGTATATCTTTGAATTATTATGATAAACTATTTTTAAATTTCAAACTTAAAAAAAAATAGGTCAATTATGAAGAATAAAAAAATTTATATTTATTTTTTAAAAATAATAAAAGGAAAACTATATGCGAAGATGAAAATGAAAACAAATTCAAATTCTTTACACAAACCAGAATATCGTACATATAATATTCCAATTGTTCAATTGAATGAATCATTTCTTAAGGTTAAAAACATTTAAGGTGATGATGAGTGTGGCATTAATTCTTTGGAACAATATTATACATAAAAACATATTCAAATATGAGAATATCTAGTAAGTAAAAAGGATGAAATTAGGAGAGCGTATTCAAAATGGTGTTCATATCAAATACAATTTCAAAATTTTGAATATATTAATTTGACTTCCTCATAATTATTGGTCAAGATTCACTACTGTCTATAATTTTTTTTATTCAAATATCATATTATATTAAATGATAATTCAAATAGTACGACTTAGGACAACACTTAAAAAATTAGTTTCTAGAGAACTTAATTTTATTTTAATTTAATATAAAACGTTTCCCAGCTAACATGAAAGTAGAGATGTGTCAAAGAATGTAAACAATTCAAATTCAAATAAATGCAATGTGTTTGATATGTAAAAAAGATTTAACGTGTAATCAAGTTCAAAAAAATTATATTTATTTATTTTAAAAACCAAAATATATCAAAGTTTTGGAAAAGAATAAATTTCAAATTAAAATTAAAATTTAAGGAATAAAACATATTAAGTAATCTTTGAAAAATTACGGAGTGAGTAGCAGAATGCATGTAAGAATTTGGAGGAGATGCGACAAGTGTTCATCTTTAGTAATCTTCACAAAAACGATGAATGTGTTTTCAACCTCCTTCAACCTCAGTAAATTTAATTTCTTAATAAATGTGAAATGCTATCGTCTTTAATAAATATGTATAGATGATGTTACTAATAATAACAAATTATATATACAGTAAGTGTATATTTGAAAATATTAATTGGGAATTGGAAATTGTAAGTAGAAACTTACAGTCATATACATAAATAATTGGGAATGAAAACAGTAACAATGATCTTACAAAAAGTTAAGATGAAAACATATATATACATATACATTAATAAGAAGAACATCACATTAATCTGCACAACAAAGTAATTTTAATATACATTAGTAATGCATAGCAAAGTGGATAAGCAAAATCCAATGTACTAAAGAGTTGGTTTTGTCATTTTTTACTTTTAGATTATTGATTCTTTTTTATGAATTGTTGTTGAAGATGAATTAGATCGGGTGGTGAATGTTTATATTTTCTTGAAAGTTTGTTCTTTGGCGCATTTTATTCCTAACATTTTAAAATATTGTAAACTTTGTCCTTTAATTATGTATATGTAAATATCAAAAGACATTAACATTTCACTACGGTTTTAAATTATTACTAAATGTACATATTTAAAATTATTTTTAATACATTGACTACTTTATTTATTTTTCTTTATTTCCTCTTTTTGTAATTATCTTCACATTCTTCCCCCAACACCAAACCCAGGACACCATTTACCTTTTGAAATTCGTCTCTCTCTCTCTCTCTCTCTCTCCAAATTGCTGCATTATTATTGAAGTTGGAGGATGAATTCAAGTTAATTATTGTTTACTGAGATTTGTTTTTATACGGTCCAGATTCTCTATTGAAATCATGTGAATTTTCTTATGTTCAACATTAAAGATATATTATATTAATACTTTAAAAAATTGTTAACATATTTTAAATTTTTAAAATCAGTAACTATTAATATATTTTGAAGACACGATAAAAAAAACATGAAAACACAATAAAAAATTCAAATTCATGAACTACAAATCAAAAATTAATAAAAAGTAAACCAATAAAATTAAGTAGGGATGATGTTAATCTTAATGTTTACGAAATTAAGAGAAGCTATTATATAGGATTTGGTTCATTTTGAAAAAATAATAATAATAAAAAATTTTAATAAAAACAAAATGCTGCGATATGATGAGATTTTGTTTAGACTAAAATTAACTGAACTAAAACTGCAATTTAATACGATTATTTTTAAAATTAAATTAATCTTATTATGTATTGTTGCACAATTATTTAATGTAAAGAGTTAGTAAGGAATGAATTTAAACTAAACATTTCCTATTGATTGTTGGAAAATATTATATAGTTATAATCAGAAATTCATAATAAACAATTATGCTGAAAAGTTAACTTTGTATTAATTAATTAAAATGCCGAATAAATAATAAATATAAAAATAAAGTACGATACACATTTTACGGTTTTAGGTAACTTCTATACTGACTAAAATTCATGGTTTGGAAAAAAAAAAATCAAATACAATTTGATGAAGTTTTGTTTTTTACGGTTTATTATTCAGTGGTTTTTAAATTTTTAAATTGAGGTATCTCGAATTTTAACAACCTTTTTATATAGCTTATGTATGAAAGAATGGAAATAGAGCATTCTTATATATATATATATATATATATATATATATATATATATATATATATATATATATAAAGCGATAGAAAATTATTGGGAGAAAGAAAGAGGTATAAATGAGGTATTAGTATTCTAAGTTTCGTAAAATAATATTATCTTGAAAAATATATATTTTAAAAAATTAAAGTTTATAAAAGTACTCTTATTGAAAAGTAATATTTTAGAAAATATTATTTTACACCTTTAAATTAATTTTTCCCAAATATTATTCCTGAATACTCAAATATTTAGATTTTATTTCATCTTTGATCTTCATTTTGTATTTTATATCTTTTTTAGGTGTTTTTCTTAAGAACATTTCAAAATCAGTCTCATTCGTTATCATTGTTTTAAACTAATAAAATGTTTTGAAATTTTGTATCTTACCACTATTCAATTCCCCTATTTATTTATTTAGTGAAACTCCTTGTTTAAAAATTTAATTATCTTCTAAACAAAATAATTAAATTATTTAGATATATTCTTATATTCACTTAATCACTTATCTCACTTTATTTTATATCTTCTTAATTGATATATATTTCACCGAAAAATCTTATCTCTTAAAAATTATTTTAAATGAAATAAATATTTTACATTAAATATTTATTAAAACTCTTTTATCTTTTAGAAAATCTTCACTGAACCATCTTATCTTTTATCGTAATCTTTTAAATAAAATAAGTCAAATAAATTAAATAAATAAAAATAATTTTATCTTTTACTTACTATATCATCTTATATTCTAAAAAAAAAAATTATACTATGACTCCTATTTAAAATTATATCATCTAATTAATTAGATGATATAATTTTATTCACTCTAGATTTTGATACAACCTCAGTATAAATACATAGAACCGGGTACATGTTCTTTATTCAACATGGCAACTCTAGGAAGAATAAGAGGGTACGACGTTTGGTTGAGAACAGGAGATGATGAAGTGAAGGTCAAAGTGAGTGACATTTTAAGGATTGATGTAACTATTGGTGTTCGATATATACATTCTGTTCATAGCATTGAAACAACCTTATTAAAAGAGTCGATATCCATTAGCTGTCAGAATTTCATCCAAAATAATCAAGATTTCTTAAGGAGCTTCATGTTCGACCCACGCTGCTCTACCTCCTTCAGTCCAGCAAGTATTGATCTTTATCGTTTGTCAGAAGAAATTGTTGATATGAGTATAAATATCATAGAATTTGGATGTGATTCAGAGTATGTAGATTCAAAATGTCAGGAATTACCTTTGAAATTTGACATCACGGTGGAAATACTTCCTCCAGGAGAAACAACAATGATTCCACCATCTAAAGGAGCCATTGATTCCCTCAACACGTTCACACCTTCATCTTCTTTAAGAGAGGGAACTCAGAACTGCAGCATTTGCATGGAAGATTTGTGTTTCAGAGAGAAGTTATTGTCGATGCCTTGTAACCACGTTTTCCATCATCTGTGTATTGTAGAGTGGCTCAAGATTAGTCGCACTTGTCCCTTATGTCGTTATCCTATACCTCATTTGTAATTTCTGAGTTATTTTATTTTCAAAACACAATTTAATACGTATTCGTTTATGTTTTTCATGTCATTGATCGAAACCTTATTGTTGGATTCTCTTATCAAATATCATTATTTTTAATTTATTTATTTTATATATTAAATACTCATCAAAATTTGATGGCCACCTTTTCTCTTTGATCTGCAAAGTAGATTAATCACGTTCATAACCCTAGTTATTATTAGAGAAGGCCAAAACAATTACCCTGGAGTTGTTTCAGTTTACATTTACATATCCTTTCTGAGAAAAAAAAATTATGATAATGCATGGACTTCATTTTATTTTTGAAAGTCTTTCAAATTCGAATTTTTAACCTATCCAAACAATTTTAATTTTTAACTTATTGGTCCAAGATTTGTCAGTTATTATAGTTGTTATTTTGGCAAATGAGACAATCCAGAACTCATTATAATAAAGGTAGCATAACATGCAAAAAATTCAAATAACCACAAAAAACATTTGTGTTTTCATACTAAATTAGTATATTGATTTGTGCGCACAAGTTGTATTTTTTTTTATTTGTATATTAAAATAATAAAGTAGTTAAAATATATTATGTAATGAAATGTCATGAAGATTAGGTTATTGTAAATATTATTATTAAAGTAATGAAGTAGTAAATATAAGTGATGCGATAATCATTTCAGTTGTAAATATAATAGATATAGTACAGTTAATTGATTTTACGAAATAATTATAATAGTCTATGATCTGTGCATATATATACTTTTTTTATTTCAAATCTTTTTAGAATAATCTTATTATAAATTAGAAAATAGAAATTTTTTAAAAGAATAATCTATAATTATATATAAATATATATCAACAACAAAGCAAAAAATAAAGGACAAGTAATTCAGATAAGATCCCGTACTAAATAAAATAAAAATGAGTGTCTAACTATAATAATAATATCATTATAATAATATCATGCAGTAATAAAAAATAATAATAATAATACAACAATTACATGTATAAAGATATACACATTTTTTGTGTCCTCTTACAGTTCTTACAAATTTATCCTCTTAACTATTATTTGTTAAATTTAAATAATTATTCATAATAAAAAATTATTTTACATTATATTTTTAAATATTTAATTATAAAAGTACCTATAAAAATAATTTTAAAGTAATAAAAACACTCAATTACCTACAAAACATCACAAACTTCAGCTCATCCATAATTAAAATAATTTTTAAGTAATAAAAACACTCAATTACCTACAAAACATCACAAACTTCAGCTCATCCAAGTAAGAGAAATACAAAGAAAAAACATATATCACTTAGAGTAGAACAAATATTTTGCAAAAGGAATCGTATTAAAAATATATAGCATATTCAAACTCTTAATCTGATCTTGAACAATTATTTTCAACAAAAATATAGAGAAGGCTTTTTCGAAAAAATCTCTTTAAAAAGTCACAATTTTTTTAACAAATTGAAAATTATTTATTTTTGTAGAGTTTTGAAATAACTGTCTTCAATAATCATTTATTATTAATTATAATTTATTATTATGTTATTTTCGTTATTCAAAAATACTTATATCAATATAATCAATTATTTAAAAAAAAAGATAGTTTATAAGTTTGTTAAACATGATTGAATATTTCTTAAAATAATAAATTATTTGAAAGACTAATTAAATTTAATTTTGATTAGCTTAATACATTACTTTTTAAAATAATTAATTATCTAGAAAGCAAATGTCTTTTTGTGTATTATGGTGTGTAAATATTTCATTTATGAAAGATAAATGCTTAAACCTTGAAAAATCTTGAAAACATGATAATTTGGATATTGATGGATTTGATTTAATTTCAAAATTAAATATCTTAAGGGAAATTCTAGGTTTGAAAAATGATAAACCAATTAACATTCTCAATTGTATAAAAAGAATAAATTCTTTTCCAAATACATATATAACTCACAGAATAATGTTAATAATTCTAGTGTTAGTTGTTTCAGCTGAAAGAAGTTTCTCAAAGTTAAAGATAATAAAAAATTATCTAAGATCGACAATGTCTCAAGAAAGATTAAACAGATTAATTATGACAATTTAATAAATAATTTTGCATAAAAAAAAGTTCAAAAAGTAAATTTTAAATAAAAGGCCTCATGTTTTAAGTTCGCTTTAGATCTCTCAAACCATTGAGCCGTCCCTGGTCAGGTTTAATATCTTTTCCATTTTGACGAATGTTATATTCTCACATCTAATTACAAGTATTCTTGTAGTGATTTTTTCGATATTGAAATATTAGAATTATTGATCAATATATGAAAATGGTTAAAATAAATCATTTGAAATAATGATAGTAATAATATTTATTTTTTGAAGTTCATATAAAAAGTAATATATAGACCAAAACAATTAGGTTTATCTATGTATTTTTCTATTTGATGGTCTTTAGGTCCGTAAATACGTTTTGATGCCTTTTTGTAAGAAATCAACCTGAAATAACTTGCATGATGAAAGTTCAAATCAGGAAAATATCCACATCCCATTGGAGGACTACTAGAATCGTGAGAAGTTGATGTTCTTCCACCCCACCCTACTTTATCTGCGGAATTCATGTTGGAAAACAATTTTGCCAGAAAATAGGTATGTGGATAACAATTATATGAAAAATTTTGATACATAGAAATGAGGTTATTTTTAGGCAAAGGAGGGTGGACCCAGAAGAAATATTTGGTTTAGTCCAGTTGAGCATGTGGTCTTGGTTGAAACACAAGATGCCAAACGTTAATTTCTCTCATAATGGTTGGTGTTTATGCTTCTATTTATGCTTAAAATCTCTATGAACTGGTAATCTTTATGTGCTTCTTATTGCCTTAGGTGACAAAATAGCATTGGTTAAACGAAGACTTAAAGAATGGTTATAAGGGAAGACACATATAGTAAATTTGCAACGATTTACTACGAAGTCAAAGGAAATACAAGAAACATCAAGTCTGGCCACTACGAAAGGCATGCTAAAAACACAAGGTTTTGAGAATAGTTTGGTTATCTTTGTTGTTTATTTAGTGAACTACACACTAGGCTTCTTATGTATTTATGTACCTCTGGTAGGTTTTGTGGGTATTGAATCATGAGCGGGGTTAATTTGTTGAATCATAACCATGCTCATATATCGACTGGTTCACGTGGGAAGTTTGTACTTTTATAAGTTGCTTCTATTTTAGGATCTTTGCACATATTCAGTGGCGGAGGATAATAGTGGCAGGGGGGAAAAGTTTTGATTTTTTTTTTAATTTCTTTTATTATAGATATTAGGTATTTTGATTTTTTTTATTATAGATATTAAATCAAATATTTTATTTCTTTTATAAATATAATAATTAATGTTAATAAATAATAAAATATAAAATTAAACATAATAAAAAATGAAGAATAAAAATATTTATCAAGATATTTTTTATTTATTTTATTTATTATGGTTTGAGTTTCTCACAAATTGTTCTCATATATCATTCTCACATGTTTTTTCTTGTTTTTTAAGAGAGAAAAAATCTATTATTTCTGCTCTTATTTCTCCCCTGTCCTCTTCCAATCTTGTGGGAGAAAAAAAGAAGGTAATTTTTTGGTCTTAGTTGATAGTGAAATATTAGTTTAATAATTTATTTAATGATCCTCTTTTATATTAATTATTTATTTTATGAATATATAAAAGAAAAAATATTGTACTGGGTGTTTTTTTATAACTGAATTTTAATTGTGGTTCTATTATATGTCTTGAGTTTCTCACAAATTGTTCTCATATCTTATTCTCAACCGTTTTCTTTTGTTTTTAAAGAATAAAAAATCTATTATTTTTGCTCTAATGTCTCCTTTGTTCTCTTCCATTCTCGAAGAAGAAGAAGAAAAGAAGGTAATTCTTTGGTCTCAATTTATAGTGAAATATTAGTTTAATAATTTATTTAATGAACATGTTTTATATTAATTTTTTATTTTATGAACATAGAAGAAAAAATATTATACTGTTTATTTTTTTATAACCGAATTTTAATTGTGGTTCCATTATATGTCTTGAGTTTCTCACAAATTGTTCTTACCTATTTTATTTTGTTTTTGAAGATAAAAGATCTATTATTTTTGCTCTCATTTCTGAGCGATTTTCTTCCATTCTCCAAGAAATAAAGAAGAAAGTAATTCTCTATTGTCTCACTTGACAGTAAAATATTAGTTTAATCATTTATTCATTCAGCCTCTTGTATATTAATTTTTTACTTTATGAACATAGAAAAAAAATTTACTGTATGTTTTTTATAACTGGATTTTAAGCGTGATTTGATTATCATTGAATTTTCTGTTGACAATTTTTTAGATATGTGTGATTTCTTTTTTAGTTATTGTTATACTAAATTATGTATTTATTTTTATTTTATCAATGACAATAATTAAATGTATAAAATTTTGATGTATTATTTTGGCTCCCCCAACAATTTTCGTCAAGATCCGCCACTATACATATTATGATGAGGATTAACATGTGCTTCATGTAAAAGGGTTAGAATATCCTATAAGTGCTCTATATATTATATTCATTTATTCTTTACTGATAAAAAAAAACATCTAAGCATGAGACTAGATATTAATATGTGGTTTGAAAGCGATCTGACAACGAGTGAAACAACATATCCAACAAACAACAAATTTCGTTAGAACATGTTCTAACCATATATAACACTGATAACATATTAAGAAATAGAAGTCTAATTCAATCCCATAAGATCGACTTGTAAGATAAGTTGTATATCTACTTATATATTGTAAATTAACTTTATTTCTGGTCAATGCGAGACTTGAACCAATTTTCATAATCGACTCTGGTTGTTCAACGTCCTCCCGACAGTGTCCTCACAAGCATATGTTGTATATCAACTTTTTTGATGTGCACTTCAAACTTTGAGCTTCATACTCGGACTTCATTTGGAAGGATTAGAGCTATTCACAAATGAAAAAAAAAAAAATTGCTTACAAGGATTAAGATAATCCAGTTTCACGAAAGCCTTATGCAATTTTGAAATGTTGAGACAAGAGCTCAAATTATAATTTAAAAAAATGTAAAATTAATGAAAAAACAAATAAGAATGGGTAAAATAGAAACTATGAGAGAAACACTTGTCACATTAATTACCTTTTAGACATACAGTCAAATCATTTACTTGATTATATATTTATTTTCCCTCGAACTAGAATTAGAATTAGGCATGACAAACCATATGAGTATAATTTATTTTGATTTGACTTAATTTGTCAAAAACGAGTTGGAACACCTACCATAATAAAACAATCTAGAATTTGTGAAATGTCGCACTAACATAGTGTTCCTTGCACGGATGGGGTCGCGGTTATTCTTTTGAGCAGATATGCATTGATTTGTAAGAGCAGATTTGCAGGATCTCTTCCATATTTTATCTTCATTGATATATTACAATTTGAGGGTATTATAGTTAATTTTACCCAATTAACCCTGACATTCTCATGTTTGTCTCTTATTGTTCGAAGGTGAGTGGTAGTGTTATTTAATGACAACATGGTGTGGGTGAATTGAACCAGTGGTGGTGGTGTTATTTAATGGTATGCACCGGTGTGAGGGAAGTGAGGCGTGGGTGTGTGAGTGAAGGAGATGGGATGGGGTGTGGTGCTTGTGAAGTTGTGAGGGGTTGTGCACCGATTACATAACTGGTGCAATGATGTGTGTGTGTGGTACAGGTTACGTAATGTGCATTGTGAATAGTGATATTGGTTTGGGTTTATAGTGTTGGGATTCATATATTGCACCAAAACCCCCAATTTATTTATTTTAACATTTTACATAATTTTTATTTTTTTAAATCATATTATTATTTTTTAACTATTTTTATAACATCAAACTACAAAATTATTCTTTTTTTGCACCAAAGATATTTTGGTAACTTTCAAATTCTATTTATTTTCACAATTTATTTTATCTATCACATCAATCAAATCTTTCACTAACTTTCATAATATTTATCTTCAAACACATTCACTTTACCCTCTAAATTCATTATAGAAGACACACATATTCATCACAAAGGAACACAACCTAAATGATAGGTTGGGAGCTAGACTACCGATTATTTTTTAATCTTTTTAATTTTTTAAAACTCTTTATTTTTTATTTTAATATATATATATTCATCTATTCAAATTCATTCATACAAAGGAACACAACCTAAAAGATAGGTTGGGAGTTAGACTACCGATTTTTTTTAATCTTTTCAATTTTTATTTTGATAATGTCGATTTCATTTTGATCAACGTTATATTTTGGTATTTAACTGCAACGTTATTTTTTATTTTTATTATATATATATATATATATATATATATATATATATATATATTAAAAACATGTATTTAATCTTCTAAGTTATTTTTACTTTAATTTTTAATTAAAGAAAACGTCTCTGAGCACATTAGAATTCATAATGTCGTTTTCATTTTGATCAACGTTATATTTTAATAGTTAACTGCAACCATTCTTATATCATTTTTTTTAATATCCAAATATCAGAACTATTGATCAAAATAAGAGAATCGTAGAATTTAAAATAATTAGAAATAATGAGTATAGTATTTATTTATTTGAGTTTATATCTAAAAGGTTACCGATCAATCACCACAACTACCACCGGGTCCTCCAAATTGAATACTATATTCATGGGATCTATAAACATCACCGTAGTATCTAAGACTAAAACATTCAGGATTGTCCACTTTTTAGGTCCAACGCTTTTTTTGGATGCACTTACGTAAGACATATGCGTGAAAAAACACGAATGATAAAAGTTTGTATCAGAAAAATGTCCGGATCTCATTGAAGGGCTAGAAGAACCTCGAGGAGTTAATGTTCTTCCATCCCATCCTACTTTCTCTGCTGAATTCATGTTGGAGAATAATTTTGCTGGAAAATATCCAATATAAATATTGTTTATATATAGTCACCGGTCTTTGTATATTGGGTCCTGAAAATGTATGTATACAAATTTTTGTCAAGAATAATACCTCATCTTCATGTATTATACAATATTACATGAAAAATGTATGCCAAGAACGTTACCTGACTAATAGAAGTGGAAAAATAATAAATTGGTCCACCATACACAGATGAATTTTGAAAAGATTCACCAAGATAAGCATAACTATTAGTGTGATCAAAACCTGGACATCGACAATGTAGCATCCCGTCTTATGAAAATTGTCTGTCTGTATATATTTTAACATCACATTACATTTTGAAGAAATGAAGCATTCATGTTTCTTTTTTTTTCTTCTTTTACACAAATGTTTCGTAGTTAAAATAAAGTGAGAAATAATATTCATGTGAAGCAAAACTCGAAGTTGATGTTTATGTAAATGTTCGTACCGTCCATGATGCATTAAAATGGGTTCGATTGTCACCGTACAAATCCGAACTCACCTATATTAGAATGTGGGATCAGATAGGTATTGTTTTCTATATCATTAAATAAACACTAATTCAATAATTCTTTTTTTTTTTGAATAATATTTACTAGAAAAAGGATATATAATAATAAAATTAAAACTTACCTGCCATCCAGCACTGATTTTGTTATTACCTCCATTTTGAACCCACACATGAGAAAGTGACATTTGACCCTTACTAACTCTTGGGTTATAAATGCTAGTGGTTCCTTTAACTTCATAATGAGCTTTAGTTGGCGTTCTAGCTCTATATCTTCTGTGACTGTATCTTTAATACAATGAACCCTAGGATTTGCACCACTGCTCACCAAAACCAAAACAAAGATCAATGTCTTCATCATTTTTTCAAGATTGTCAATTACTTTTTGATTCTTATGTTTCTCACTTGTGATAAAATAGTATTTAAACGGAATATTAATGTTTTATATTTATTAATTAGAGAAGTAAAGTTAAATATTTAATATCATTAAGTATTAAATCTATTATAATATTTAATTGTAGAAAAAGAAAATTCTTAAAATCTTTGATAACGATAATCAGTTAGAAACGTTTTAAATATTTAATAGCATTAAATATCATATTTATTATAACATCTAATATATAGTAGAAAAAACAAAATTCTTACAATATTTGCTAGAGATAATATGAAAACCATAAAAATGAGCGGTATCAGAGTCTCATTTGAAATTTGAACTTATTAGTCACCTGCATTCGAGCCCTCCTCGTTTCCCATACTTCTGTCCTTACCATGAGTGCACAATGTCTTATACATGAAGGTGTGGGTTAGTGCCGAGAACCTAAGTGTTAGTTTAAGTTTTATATTGAGTAAAAATGAAAAATTTGAGTACCATATAATTAAAAAGGAATAAAATAAATTGTTTTAAAAAATAATAAAATTAATTAAAAAACTTTCTTTAAATTTTGTTTACTTTCCCCCATTTTCATTTTGTAGCATTATCGATTTTATTTTTCATCCCATAATTTTTTTAATATATTTCACTTTTTTCTAAAAATATTTAAAATAAAAATAAGAATGATTTTTTTTTTCAAAGATAATAAAAATAAAAGTAATTAAAAACTTGTTATAAAATAAAGGTAATAAGAGAGAGAAGAAGAAGAGGAAGAATAGAGGATAAGAGAGTAAGAAGTAACTTCTGTTTGTATGTGTGTCTTATTACTTATAGGACGAGTAATATTTATATATAAATCAAATAGTTAATACAAAATATTTCATAAAGAGTAATCAATCATATCAATATCAATTATATGAGTAATTATATCAAATCAATAGACATTAATTCATAACAAAACTAAAATTATGTTTTTTTTGTTATTTGCTCTTTTAGTGTCTACTCGACCGATTACATTGCACACACTTCATCTTGGAAATACAACAAATTGTAAAACTATTATTTTTTGTGTCTACTCGACTGCTCGCGACACATAACACTCCTATTCAAAATATAAATATAAAAATCATAGAAATGTTTTGGTGTCTTATCGACCACTTCTTCTCAAAAGTACAAAATATAACAAATATTTTTAGTGTCAACCCGGTCACACACGTCACATGACACTTATTTTCAAAAATGTCATAAGATAACTTTCAAAAATTAAATAATTTAATCAAACTTATTACTTATTTTACAAAGAACTACATAACCATGATTTCTTATTTTTAATGAAAATACGTAAGACCAAGGCTAATCATTGTTAGGTCCTTTTCACTCAAAAAATATTTTTGTTCAATATTTTTTTATTTGTGGAGAATGTAAGTATTTAAAATAAACACGTCTCTTTTGCAAATTAAATTAAAGATACCGCCTTTGGGCGGACGCTGTAGGGTACTAATACCTTCCATAAGCGCAACCAACTCCCGGACCCTAAATTTGATTTTCACAGACTTTATTTTATTTTTATGGTTTTCCATAGTTTTATAGTTTTCCAGAACAAACTAAGGTGGCGACTTAAAATCTCATTTTCCAAACCAATTTCTTTTTAGTTTGTCGTCCTGTCACGATTTAGCTTGTGACACCCATAAACTCATTGCCTTAAGGTTTTTAGTCAAGAGTGATATCAATTCCTTATGTGTAGGTTGGACTCATGCTTATTTGTGTTGTATCTCCATGATGATCCTCTCGAAAGATCCAACAGTTAGAGATCTCACATAAACTAGATTTAAGATAAAATTAATATAGAACATACATAAACTAGATTTAAGATAAAATTAATATAGAACATAAATTATTATTTATTTATTTTTCAAGACTAACATTTGTTTCTACATGTTTTCGATAAAACTATTCTAACAACTATTTTCTTCTTTTTTTTATTCATTACTAGATATTTTCTCTTATTTTTTCCATTTATTTCACTCTATTTTTAATAAATATAAATTTATTTTGTATATTAACTTAATAAAATTATAATATCATCACCGACTAATATATATAATATCATATTTATTTAGAAAATGTGTATACACAAACGCGACAACTTGTGTATTTATGCTAGTATTTTATAAAAAAAAATACCTAATTCAATTTATATTAATATAATATATATTACATATAATTTTGAAACCCCCTACAATATAACTAAGCTCTGCCACAATCAATAACAGAATACACCTGATCAATTTTGCTCTTTCTTGATCTTGCCAAACCAAGATCCATGTAATTAATTCCAATCTTAAAAGATCTTGATGAACTCCGGTTATTTCCTTCAATGTGCACCAAGAATGCTTTGTCTTAGTCTTTCCCATAATTCAATTTCTGAATTTCGTGATCACAGAATACTAGCTTTCATGTTCAAATATAGTTGTTATGAGAATTTTAATCGATTCTATTAGTATCCTAATTAGTTAGGTCTTTAATCTTAGATTATTAGCCTACCTGATTAATTGTTCAACTTTTCAGCTACCTTTTAATTTTTTTCACATCATATTGATTTATAATAGATTATGCACAGGTTAAGATGATTATGTATGTGTTTTACTCTGACCTAATTCTAATCTACCTTGGTTTCTACCCTAACCATAGAAAGATATGCATGCCATGGACATCATAAAAAACACAACTCTACCATTCGAACACAAACATACAAATAACACTCCTAGTCCAATACTCTAGGGCAACAAGATCGGGTATGAGTAATATATTTATATTTAGTTTATATTATATTTTATATTTTCTTTTGTAATTTTGTTTAGATTTCATTTTAAAATCTGTAAAAAAATTTAATACTATCGGTATATCTACAAGTTTTTTAAAATCTGTAGATATTTTTTAAATAGGTATCCAACATGGAATGAGACGACAGGTAGCAAATCAAATTTTCTATTGTCAAACACATTTTTTTAGTTTACATTGAAATAAGAACATGTCAAATAGTGCAAACAACTCAAATACTAATGTGAAACATGTTTAACACATTAACAAAATTTAACGTAACTGGGTTAAGAAAACTAAACGAATTCCATTTTCGTTCTTAGAAATTAAAAAATATCAATTTAAGCACCCTACTTCGACCTAACTTGGTTTTATTAGTTATTTTTACTTTCACTTATGTTAGGAGGCTACCTCTTATCTATATAATTATTTTAGTGTTGGATTAGAGTTTACTAGATTAACTCTAATATTTTCTTTATTTTTATCGATACAATATTTCATTAGTTAATTACAATCATTAATGTAGTGAATTTTTTTAATATTAGAGTATTAGAATTGTTGACCAATATGAGAATGGTAAAACAGAAATCATTTGAAATAAATAATAACAATATTTATTTTTGAAGTTCATATCAAAAAGAAAATTAATCAATCACCACAATTACCACCTGGTCCTCCATACAATATAGAATTCTGAAGATTTTCTCGAAGATTATCATAGTAAAAAAGATTATAACAATCAGGTTTATCGACGTATTTTTGTAGTTGGTAGTGTTTAGGTCCATAACTTTTTTTTGACGTATTTCTATAAGCTATTAGCCTAAAATAACTTGCATGATTAAAGTCCAATATAGAAAAATGTCCAGATCCCATCGGAGGACTAAGAGTACCATGAGGAGTTACTGTCCTTCCACCCCATCCTACTTTATTTGCCGTAGTCATGTTCGAGAACAATTCTGCAGGATAATATCCAATATAATGATTTTTCACTCGTAGCCACCAGTTTTTGGTCAATGGATCCTGAAAATGTTTGTACACAAATTTTTGTCAAGAATAATATCTCACATGCATGGAACACACAATATTACATGAAAAATGTATTCCAAGAACATTACCCGAGTAATAGAAGTGAGAAAATCAAAAGTTGGTCCACCATAAGAAGATACAATTGTAAAAGGTTCACCGAGATAAATAGCATCATGAGTCTGAACAAAACCTGGACATACAAGATTGTAACATCCCGTCTTATGGTAATTGTCTCTCTGTAAATGTTTTAACATTACATTAGATTTTGAAGAAATGAAATATTCATGTTTCTTTTCTTTTTCTTTTATAGAAATGCTTACTAAGTTAAAAGAAAATGAGAAGTATTCATGTGAAGCAAAACTCGAACTTGGTGTTCATATAAATGTTCATACCGTCCATGATGCATATAAATGGGATTCATAGTCACCGTACAACTCCGGACACACCTATATCAAATTGAGATATTACATAGGTATTGTTTTCTTTATCATCAAATAAACACAAATTAAATAAATTTTTTCCAATAATATTTACTGAAAAAGGTATATAATAATAAAATTAAAATAAAATTAAAACTCACATGCCAACCGAGACTGATTTTGTCGTTAGTTTCTACAGGTCCGTTTTGAACCCATAAATGAGAAAGTGATATTTGACCCTTAGTGACGACCGGTTTATAAACGCTATTTCGTCCTTTAACTCCATAGAATGGACCATATTTTGAAGAAAGAGCTATTTCTGCAAGCTACAAAGTTTAATAGATTTAAATATTAATCATGATGTAATTTACAAAAAATAAAGGATTAAATATGTTTTTATTTTCTTAATTTTTAGTGAAAGTTGAAATTATTTGATCCAATTTAGTTATTCAACTTTAAGACAGGGTGAATTTAGTCCTCTTAACCAAACTTTGTTAAGTTTATTTAGTGTGTTGAATGCGTTTTATGATAGTTTATTGGCTAACATTTAAGTAAAAATGTGTGAAACGGTATAAACAACTCAAATGATATCATGGAACACATTTAAAACATCAAGTAAATTTAATAAAAATCGGTTAAAAGGACGACTAAATCCACACAGCTCTAAAGTTGATGGACTAAATTGGATCAAAGTTTTCAAAATGAATTAATTCTAATTTTCACTAAAAATTAAAGAATAAATACATATGTAACCCAAAAATAAATCATGAAAATTTGAAATTCACTTGGAGGAGAAGACATACGTGAACACCAGGGATACCTTGAACAAAAATACTACTATTTAATAAACTTTGTTGGCGAATGAGATCTTCAATTTTTGTTCTCCGAATAGGAACCGTTCCTTTTGAACATTGATTTCCATCATGTCCAAATATGGATCTATTGGGTAAATTATTCGTACTTGATTTTTCGGTTGGCTTTTGAAAACTTGGTTCTCTCTACAATTAAACAAGACAAACATACATTAAAATTAGAAGCAAATGCAATCAAAGAAAAATTGAAAGTTTGATATATTCAAGGAAATAATTACATACCTGTAATTCATGATCCTTTAATAGAGGATGATCAAATGCTGATTGTTTGTTAATATCAATACAATCAACAATATCTCCATACTTTGTCTTCAAAATTTAAAATATAATAAACATAAAAGATTAATAATCTATATAATTATATGATACAGCAATGTATAAAGTAATTTTACTAAAAAAATGTAAAATACATGAATAGTTTTGATAGGAGACTTGTCAACGAGTTTTAGTTGTTCTTCCAATTTCTTATCCCCCTTAAGTGTATCTTGAATACAGTGAACTGTAGGGCTTGCACCACCTATCACTAAACACAAAACAAAGATCAATGTGTTGATCATTTTCTCACAAATGACAATTGCTTTTGGTACCTCCCTTGCAAACTAGAGATAAGAGGAGTATTTAAAACCGAATAGTAATGATTTCCATTTATTGATTAAGTTGATTAGTCAATAACATTAAATATCATTAAGTATTAAATCTATTATAATATTTAATTGTAGAAAAAGAAAATTCTTAAAGTCTTTGATAACGATAATCAGTTAGAAACGTTTTAAATATTTAATAGCATCAAATATCATATTTATTATAACATTTAATATATAGTAGACTTAAATCCATTTATAAGATAATATGAAAACCATAAAAATGAGTGGTTGATAATTCATAGGATTGAGTTAGACTTAAATCCATTTACTTAATATGGTATCAGAGTTTTATTTGAAGAGTCTTATTTGCACTAGCGGTTCTTGATCATAAATTTTGGAGAGAAGTCAAAACAATATACTCAATATTAAGATGTCTTTCGAAGAGATAATATGAAACCTCTCACCTGCGCATGTAATTATTCTCATCTTAAAAAATGAACAAACTCTCTAATTCAACAATTGAAGTTTTAGTATCATCCTTCAAAATAGGTGAAGAATTCAAAATATGTAAAGGAAGGATCTGTCTTGTTTTCATTTTCGTGAATATCTAGTTTTATCATTTTTAAGAAGTGAATCTATTCTTTTATTTTTTATCTATATACCTCTCTTTTTTAAGTTTAATTTTTTTTTGTCAAAATATAATAAAAAATTAAAATTTAGGGGGCCCATGGCAGAATCACTTGTCACATTAATTACCTTCTAGACATGCACCCAAATCATTTACTTGATTATATATTTGTTTTGGCTCACATTAGCTAGAGCTAGAGTTATGCACGATAAGACATATGAGTATTATTTATTTTGATCTGACCCGATTTGTCAAAAATAAGTCGGGACACCTATCGTAATAAAACAAGTTAAAATTTGTGACATGTCCCAAGGATAGGTTGAGTGCCAGCCTACAAAATTTTTTTAATTTTTTAAAATTCTTATTTTTATTTAAAATATATATATATATATATATATTAAAAAATATTTAATTATGTATATTTTTTAAAATTTTAATTAATTAATGTTTTCAATTAAATAAATTAAAATAATTTGTACAATTACATAATAAATTACTTTATTATAATTAATAATTAAAATTTAATTTATAAGAATTTAAAATTTCAATTATAATAGTATCTTATATTTACATCCTTAAAAAATATAATATAAAATTTTTAATCGTTTAATTTATTTTTATTTTAAATTTTAATTGAAAAAAAGAACGTATCTGCGGAGCGCATTAGAATTCATAATGACGTTTTCATTTTGACCAACGTTATATTTTGATAGTTAACTGTAACCATTCTTATAGCATATTTTTTTTCAATATCCAAATATCAGAATTATTGATCAAAATAAGAGAATCATAGAAATTTAAAATCATTAGACATATTGATAATAATAGTACTTATTTCTTTGAAATTTATAACTAAAATGTAACTGATCAATTACTACAACTACCACCAGGTCCTCCAAATTGAATACTATAATCCACAGATTTATGAAGATTACCATAGTAACTAAGACCAAAACACTCAGGATTGTCTATGTACTTTTTTATTTGATGTTTTTTAGGTTCATTGTTTTTTTTGGATATATTCATATAAGACATGCGTATGAAATAACATGAATGAAAAAATTTTCTATCAGGAAAATGTCCATATCCTATCGGAGGACTAGAAGAATCTTGAGGAGTTGATGTTGTTCCACCCCATCCTACTTCATCTGCCGAATTCATGCCGGAGAACAATTCTACCGGAAAATATCCAATATCAACATTGTTTACATATAGCCACCAGTTTTTTGACACTGGGTCCTGAAAATGTATGTATACAGTTTTTTGTCAAGAATAATACCTCACCTTCATGTATTATTCAATATTACATGAAAAAATGTATGACAAGAACGTTACCTGACTAATAGAAGTGGAAAAATGATAAATTGGTCCACCATACACTGATATATTCAGAAAAGGTTCACCAAGATAAGCATAACTATTACTGTGAACAAAACCTGGACATCGAACATTGTAACATCCCGTCTTACGAAAATTGTCTCTCTGCATTTTTTTAACATCAGATTACATTTTGAAGAAATGAAGCATTCATGTTTCTTTTCTTTTTCGTTTTTTACACAAATGTTTCCTTAGTTAAAGTAAAGTGAGAAAATAATATTGATGTGAAGCAAAACTCGAAGTTGATGTTTATATAAATGTTCGTACCGTCCATGATGCATAAAAATGGGTTCGATTGTCACCGTACAAATCCGAATACACCTATATTAGAATGTGGTATCAGATAGGTATTGTTTTCTATATCATTAAATAAACACTAATTGAATAATTCTTTTTTGAATAATATTTACTAGAAAAAGGATATATAATAATAAAATTAAAACTTACCTGCCATCCAGCACTGATTTTGTTTTCACCTCTACTTTGAACCCACACATGAGAAAGTGACATTTGACCCTTACTAACTCTTGGGTTATAAACGCTAGTGGTTCCTTTAACTTCATAATATGGACCAAATTTTGAGGAAACACCCATCTCTGCAACCTGCAAATTCAATAGATTTAAATATCAAATATGACCTAATTTGTAGAAATAAAGAAGGAAAATTTGGAATTCAGTTTAAGGACACAACATACGTGAAGACCAGGAACATCTTTGGTAAAAATACTGCTATTTCGTAGTTGTTTTTCTTGAATAAGATATTCTTTTTTTGTTCTCTGAATAGGAATCGTGCCTTTAGGACATTGGTCTTTATCAAATCCAAATGCGAGTGTACCTAGTAATTTCTTTATACTTGATTTTTCAATTGGTTTTCGATTGCTAGGGTTTTTCTGCAATTAAACAACAAAAGCATATATTGAAACTCTAAGAAGATGCAATCAAAGAAAGATCGAAAGTTAGATGCTATTTAAAGTATACATATATACTTGTAATACATGATCCTTTAATAAAGGATGATCAAAAGCCGGTTGTCTATTGATATCGATGCAGTCAACTGTATCTCCATACTTTGCCTTCAGAGTTTAAAGTATATAACAAACATAAAAAAAAAAATATGAGTCACCATAATCACATTGGATTAACCAAAAGAATGTATCAGGAAATTTTATTAAAAACATATAAATACATGAATAGTTTTAATGGGAGGCTTGTTAATGAGATTTAGTTGGCGTTGTAGCTCTATATCTTCTGTGAGTGTATCTTGAATACAATGAACCCTAGGATTTGCACTACTGCTCGCCAAAACCAAAACAAAGATCAATGTCTTCATCATTTTATCAAGATTGTCAATTACTTTTTGATTCTTATGTTTCACACTAGTGATAAAATAGTATTTAAAACTCAATATTAATGTTTTATATTTATTATTTTGGTTAAATATATTTTTCACCCTTAACTTTGAATAAGAATGGATATTAGTTCTTCTTTATAACTTTAAACTTCTTGTTCTCATATGATAGTATTTGAGTCTTATTACTTAGAGAAGTAAAGTTAAATATTTAATAACATTAAATATTATATTTATTATAACATTTAATAATAGAAAAAACAAAATTCTTAAAGTGTTATAAAGATAATATGTTAGAAACGTTTTAAATATTTAATAGCATTAAATATCATATTATTATAACATTTAATGGTAGAAAAAACAAAAGTCTTAAAGTGTTTGATAAAGATAATATGTTAGAAACGTTTTTCCAATTATCATTATTGTTGTCCATAAAAATTTTCAGAGATGATATATTGTCTCTAGTAATATCTGTCGCAACCGGGATTGGAAGAGACTGGAGAAAACCAAAAATAAGGAGTTATCACCAATATTTAATAAGGAAATATTGAAAAAATTAATAAAAAAAAGTTAGTTTATTAAACCAAATTTTTGAATTCGGGCGTTTGTTACATATATAGGAAAAGCATTAGCATTATACGGCAGCCATCATAAATATGGTTGTCCATAATTAATTGAGAATATTATTCATAATTTTAAAATATTAGTCTCACCCTAAAATAAATAAAAGAATAATTTTTAAACATATATTATTATTTTAAAAAATTAATTGTCATTATTATTGTTATTATTGTGTAAAGTTTGATACAAGAAAAATATTTTCTTTTATTTAGCTGGATTAAAATGGATTCATGTTTTGACGTATCTTTAGGTATAAGGGAGAATTTGAGTATTTGAGTTACACAGTTCTTGCATAGAAATAGTTGTGTATTAATAAATATAAATTTCTGTTATTTATATTTTATTAAAAAAATATGAACAATCACGGCCCAAAAATCATGAAAAGAATTAATAGAGATGTACGTCCAAACCAATTTATTAATTTATTTATGTATTTTTTTTCACTATTGTTATTTTAATTCTTTGAATTTTAAAAATCTTTTGTTTAAGCTAAATATTAAGATGACAAGATATTTAAATTAACTCATTCAATATTTTTAAATATTATTATAATTTTTTATTTAAACAAAAAACCTGATTTTAATTGTTATGAAATATTTAATCAAATTATTATGATTAAATTTTGTACCTTTTCAATTTTAGAACAAAGATTTAGATTATAAGTTGTCACAACCTACAACCTATAAGGCTCTAGAAAATAGCTTAAGAGTAATATTATCTAAAATGAAATATGAATATTTTTTTATTCAAGTTTCATATAAAAAAAATATCACCATCTATGTACACAATTTTTTTCTCCTTTTCTATCTGATTTTATAAAATCTCATAATCTTTTTTTAAGACCAGAAGGATCCTAATGTAGAGCAGAATGATTTTATCTGATCAAAATTTTATTATGAATAATTTTATCTTTATCCATTTTCTTGAGTCAATTTTTAGAGGTTCTACATGCATGGAGATAGTGTGTCTACAGGTTACTCTTTTGGGATCAAGATGGATCTTTGTTTCTTTAATATTATAAGGGTATGTTTAAATCTTTGATTTGAGGTTTTTTTTATTTATAAGTGTTATGTGTCTTATGAGAGTGAGAGTTTTTGGAGTTTAGCTTAAGCCAAAAAAACTTGATCTAGGTAAGGGAAGCGAGTTCAATCTATGAATGTACCATAAGATAGATAATCTGATTGCTTAAGTGACTTGGTTACTAATGTTGAACTTATGCAAGTTTGATATATTTGATTGAAATTTATATGTTTGAATTGAGTGTGGTATGTTAAGTAAGTTCGTAGTCTAATTTTAGGTTGATTCACCCAAATTTTGGTTCAGTTGTATATTATTCTGACTAGATATATCACTTTTGACCTAATAAGGGATGAAGAGAAAAAGTCGATGTAAGCCAATTTGATCAATGGATACAAATCTTAAAGGGGGCAAGCACTTATGTAGACTCGTGAAGTAGGTGTAAAAAATTTTAAGTATGAAAAATTACAAAGGTAAAAATTGTAAAAAATAAAATAATTTGAGTATTTAGGTGAAATGATTTGATATATAAATTCAAAAAAGTTATTTTAATATATATATATATATATATATATAAAAGTTGTAATTAAGTTTATTTACTAATTTGGTTTCAAATTGGAAATGACAAAATTAAATCGTTTTAAAAAATAGGAATACTAAATTGAACCAAAAATTTAAATAGTTGACTAAATTGAAAATAACTATTATCACTGTCACATGTCACGACTGTAAATTGTCATGTGACGCGATGATAACCTAACATGTGACATTTTATATATTTTTAGAAAAAAAAAATAAAAATAAAAAAATTAGAAAAAGATTGAGAATTTCACGGCTTGACACGTATCACGTACGGACAGACACAGTACTCCAACTTAATGGAAAAGACCAAATTGAACATTTTTGAAGGGATTGGAGGACTAAATTGAATCAACAACTAGAGACCAAATAGAACCAAACTAAGAAATTAGGGAACTAAATCAGTAATTAATCTTTATTTTTTGTGTGATTTTGATCAAGTGATGTATTATAAATTTTTTAGTGTACAAAAAAAATTCATTAGAGTGTAAAAAATTGAAGTAAAACATACATTTAAAATATTTTTAATTTAAATATTTATTTTCTTTTTATATTTTTTTAAATATTTTTAGTTTTTATAAACTAATTGAAGGTCAAAAGATGAAAAATTTATCTTAAATATCAATTATTAGTAGTACTTTAATATTTGTTCTTTGTATGATTTTGATGAAGTGATATATTATGTTTTTTTAGTGTACAATAAAAAAAGGATTTCATTAGAGATTAAAAAATTGAAAATAACATACATTTAAAATATTTTTTATTTAAATATTTATATTCCTTTTTTTTTAATAAATATTTTTAAGTTTTATCAACTAGGTAAATTTAGTAAATGTTTTAGTTCTCACAAAATTCTATTTGGTATTTTAATTTGAAATGTATAAAATTATAAATTTTTTCTAAAACTTTGATATTGAAGAAAAAAGAATTCCTTTTAATATTGAATATTTGATAATATTATAATTTATTTATCGTAATTTTTTATTATTTTATAAAAGTTAATTAATAAATATTGAAACAATAAGAGACGGGATTATGAGTACAAGTATATACTCATTACCTGCTGAAGATGAGGGTGAAAAAAAATTGACATTTTAACATGGAGATGAAAATATATTTTTCTTTGAAGATATATATGAGTAGGGATGACAAACCGCTGATATCCGCAGATAAAATTCGTGACGGATAGTTACTACTCGCGGGTAATAAATACTTGCGGGTAGCAGATAGCGGGTATTTTAATACCCGTTTATAAATGGGTCGAGTACGGGTATCATACTATTCGTACCCGCGGGTACCCGTTATCCGTAAAAAAATAAAAATAAAAATAAAAATATATTTTATTAAGTTAAATTTAATTAAAATTAAAATTAACAGTATATTTTATTATGTCAAATTTAATTATAATTATAATTATAATTTAATTTATATTTTATTTTTAAAATTTATATTAAAAAATTTATAAAATATTTTTTTTAAAATATTTGCGGGTATCGGGTATCCACTGGTACCTGTGGGTTTTAAAAATATTCGCGGATATTTGTTAAGCGGATACCTAACGGGTAAACGAGCAAGTAGTGAACGAATTTTTTTTTTGCGGGTCGAGTTACGGGTAGACATTATCCGTGTCCGACCCGACCCGTTGTCATCCCTGTATATGAGACAGTGAAACTCATTCTATCCTCATTTCTATCCATTTGCTATCTCTCTATAGGACAAAGGTTAAATGTAACACTAAGTTAATAAAAATTATTTATTTATAATATATTTGACACTAATTTTTTTTCCCTTAATCATAATACCATTCCCATTTAATGATTATTTTTGAATTATAATTAAATTATGAGTAATATGTTTTTTTCCTAAATTATTATAAAAACAATGTGTATTAATTTTAAATTTGATAAAATGTAGAGATAAATAAATATAAAATTTAATTTAAATATAAAATACAATTTTTAAAAATAATTTGAGAATAAAATACATGTTTAATCCTTCTTTAAATAGATGAATGAATTATACTGTTTAAAATTAAGTTCATGCGTATGCACACCACACGATGAAATGCAGACGAAGAAATAAGTTTTTTTGCAGAATGACCACAAAGGTCATATGAATTCATGGTTTAATTATATAAGCATTCAATAGGTTAACACAAAGGATTACTTATAATATTCTAATTTTGTTTCTTTCAGAGGCAGTCAGTGACCAGATTGGTTTCTTGATCTCAAGAGCTAACTAGTTTAATAGTTGTAGATATAGCCTATTAATGTGGTAATCTAGGGCAGTTTAACAATTGCGTTGTCATTTCGACGGTTATCACAAGCCATTTATTAGTATTTATGATGGTATCTTATATTTTCATTCATAAGTTACGATAATATTATCACATATTCGATATTAAAATAATAAGTTTTTTTTTCAATATCAAATATTTTAAAAAAATTATAATACTATATATTTTAATTGTATACATTTTAAATTAGAGAACCAAATAAATTTCATCAAAACTAAAATATTTATTAAGTTTGCAAACACTAATATGACTTACTTATTAAAAATTAAAAATATTTTAAAAAATCTATAAAAGAAAATCAAATATTCAAATTAAAAAAAATGTTTATTTACTTTAATTTTTTAAATTCTGATGAAGTCTCTTATTTCCTACACTACTAAAAGTTATAAATCATTACTTTATCAAAATCACACAAGAACAAAGTTTAAGCTAATAATAGTATAATTTTAACATAGATATTTAATCTTTTGAACTTCAATATATATTGGATGGTGATAAAAAAAATCCATGACAATTATATTAAATTATTATATTATAGCAAATACAATTTATTTATACAATTACAATGATAAAATTACACGTATGATAATGACTTAGAAAATACAAATAATTATATAAAAAATATCAAAATAGTATTCTACGTGATCAAAATAAACAACAAAATAAAAATATTAAAAAAAATGGTCAAATGTGTATCATAAAAATAATTTGAGAGACCATATAATAAGATGAGAAATAGCTTAGAGATCTAAGAAAACTTTTCAAGTATCAACCTAATCTGTTGATAGGTAACGAAAGATGTTTTAGCGAAATAAAAAAGTTCTTCAAGATGAGACAAAAATTAATAATAATAGAATAAAAATATTTTTTTATATAACCCAGTAAATGAAAAGTTTATGTTATTGAACACTTAAATTGATAGTGTTAAATATTTTCATGTAAAAAAAATATACAATAAATTAAAATATTTAAAAATAGTAGAAATATGCAAATGTGAGATATAAAAGATATTTAATTGTCATACATGATTTGAACATAATTATATAAAAGTTGTGATAAGACTTAAAATATTTTTGGAGATATACGAATGAATTTCATAACAAATTAAATAATTAAAATAAATAAAAAATAAAAAGTGTGTAGTATATATATATATATATATATATATATGATTATTAAATCGACTATGAATATTTTAATAATTTAAATATGGATGAATAATATGACGAGAAACAAATATGTAAATCTTCATGTCATGTTCAATTGAAAAAGTAAGATATTTGTCGATCTCATCCCTAATCAATACAAAAAATTTTCATAAAAACGAGAATGGATTTATTTATCATCCATGACCTTACACATCTCCTATTAGCTCTAAGTCAAAGATGAGAAACGTGCTTGGACTTGGTCAAATGAAAGGAAGATATCTCAAGGAGCAGAGGAAATCTTAAATCATATAATATTTATCTTATATGACTACTCGGTTCCGTAAAAAAACAATAGTAAAATCTGACGACTAAATTAGCTTCTTCTCTCTTTTTTTTTTTCGATTCCCATGACCAAGTCGACATGGTAATAGTGTTGCGTCGGGTATATTTTAGTGTTGCGTTAGAGTTTACAACCATTTTTCCAGCAATTTTTTTAATATTGAAATATTATAAATATTGATGAAAATATGAAAATGGTAGAAAAAGAAATCATCTGAAATAATGATAATTAATAACAATATATATTTATTTTTTAAAGTTCATACTAATCAAGGTCCACAATTACCGCCGGGTCCTCCAAATTGAAGAAAATGATGAAGACTTTCACGAACATCACCGTAGAATCTAAAACCAAAACAAGTAGGTTTATCAATGTATTCTTCTACTTGGTAGTGTTCAGGCCCAGAATTTCTCTTTGATGTATTTCTAAAAGAGATCTCTCTGAAAAAACTTGCATGAGCATAATTCAGATCAGGAAAATGTCCAGATCCCATTGGAGGACTAAGAGAACCCTGAGGAGTTAATGTTCTTCCACCCCACCCTACTTTAGTTGCCAAATTCATGTTGGAGAATAATTTTGCAGGAAAATATCCGATATCATAATTTTTTACATTTATCCACCAGTTTTTGGTCAATGGGTCCTGAAAATATATGTACACAATTTTTTGTCAAGAATAATACCTCACATGCTTGTATGGTACAATTTTACATGAAAAAAGTTATGCCAAGAACATTACCTGATTAATGGCAATGATAAAATCATAAATTTGTCCACCATAAGAAGATGAATGTATAAAAGGTGCACCAAGATAAATTCTACGATGAATCTGAACAAAACCTGGACATTGATAATTGTAGCATCCCGTCTTATAGTAATTGTCATTCTGTACATTTTTTAACATCACATTAGATTCTTAAGAAATGAAACATTCATGTTTTTTGTTTTTTACAATAATGTTTGCTAAGTTAAAATAAAGTGAGAAGTGATATTCATGTGAAGCAAAACTCGAACTTGATGTTGATATAAATGTTCATACCGTCCATGATGCATATAAATGGGTTCGATCATCACCGTACAATCCCGGTGAAACCTATATCAAAATGTGAGATTACACAGGTTTTTTTTTTTTATATATATATATAGATATATAATAAAATAAACATAAATTAAATAATTCTTTTTCAAATAAAATTTACTTGAAAAATGTGTACAATAATAAAATTGAAACTCACTTGCCATCCAAGACTGATTTTGGCATTACCGTCATTTTGAATCCATAGATGAGAAAGAGACATTTGATCCTTACTAACTTTTGGATTATAAATGCTGTTTATTCCTCTAACTCCATAATATGGACCAAATTTTGAAGAAACGGCCATTTCTGCAATCTACAAAGTTAAATAAATTTAAATATTAATCATAATGTAATTTATAGAAAAAAAAAACTTAAAAAATTGAAATTCAATTAGGAGAGACACCATACGTGAAGACCAGGAACTTCTTTGACTAAAATACTACTATTTGATAATATTTTTTCTTGAATAATATCTTTGTTTATTGTTCTTCGAATAGGAACTGTCCCTCTAGGACATTGGTCTTTATCAAGTCCAAAGAGGTGTTTATCTTGTAAATTCTTGATACCTGTTTCTTCAATTGGTTTTCGAAAACTAGGTTTTTTCTGCAATAAAACACCACAAACACATATTAAAACTAGATTTAATTAGTTATATGGTATCTATTTTTGTTTATATATGTATTAGTTTGATATCCGCTTCTACAAATGTATTAATCGAATTCTAACTTTTAAAAAAGTGTCTCAATTAGGTTTTTTTCAGAAAAAAAAATTATTAACGCTATTAACTTTGTTCATTCATGACTTCTACCACTAAATTTTAATGTAAGTATAAAATCTTAATTTTGTAAATCATTTTAAATATCAATACCGTTAATGACGTTAATAATTTTGTTATAAAAAAATCTAATTGAGACATCTTTTTAAAAGGTAGAACTTAATTAATACATTTTCAAAAACGAGTACCAAACTAACACATCTAAATAAAAGTGAATATCATAAGAAAAATATTAGAAAATTGATGTATATATACCTGTAACTTGTGATTCTTTAGTAAAGGATGATGAAACACTAATTGTTTGTTCATATCCATGCAATCAACAATATCTCCATACTTTGTCTACAAAATTTAAAATATAATAAATATAAAAAATTAGTCATATAATAAAATCGGATTCAAACGAAAGAAAGTATAGAACAACTCGTTAGAAGATTATAAAATACATGAATAGTTTTGATAGGATTTAGTTGTCGTTGTATTTCCATTTCTTCTGTGAGTGCATCTTGAACAGAGGAAACTGCAGGGTTTACAGCATTAATCACCAAATACAAAACAAATATAATTGTGTTCATCATTTTTTTAGAATTGCCAATAATTTTCCCGATACACCTTTCACACTAGAGATGAGAAAGTATTTAAAAGCCTTCATCATTACCAATAGCACTTATTTATTTATTATTGGGACAGGGAAAGTCAAATATTCAATAGCATTAAATATTGTATTTAGCGTAGCATTGTTTTTTCCGGTGTCTGACGTCATATGCCAGTTGAAAATAAAGCCTTTATAAATATTTACTAAAAATTATTGAAAAAAATATTTAGTAAAGATTAGTTTATGAAATTAAACATTTCAGTTTGTTGACAAAAAAAATCGTTACAAATATTTATTAAAAAATATTGAAAAAACCATTTTAGTAAAGATTAATTTGTGGAATCAAACATTTAAGTTTGTTGACTATAAAAAGTTGTTATAGAAAACAAAATTTGTTGGAAAATGATATTCTAACAATCAAATCTTGACAACAATATTTACAATTTGATGTGACATCTTTTCGAGAATTGATGTAATTTTATTAACTTAAATGTGTTAACTTGTTTTTGTGGTCAAATGGTATACACAATTCAATCAACAAAACAAAACATCGTGTAAGAGTTAAAAAAAAAAGTTAATATATCTTAGTTAGAAGAACTACATTCATTAATAAGTGAAGGACCAAATTGTAAGTCTATTTGTAAATCAACAAAGTGCTCTAGTGATGGCATCAAAGGGTGAAAAGTTTGTTTAACTTCAAAGTGAATGGTGTTAGTTTATGGACTTTGATTCTAAGTAAAAAAAAAGGGTAATTGAGAAGAAATACTAATAAATGGGAAGTTGTTAACTCTTTGGCAAGTTTACCAAATCGTTGAAGTAGTATTTTGAAAAGTCTGAAAATTGTTTTTCAAGAGATTTGCATGTGTTTAGTTAATTGTCTATATTAACTAATTCAAACTATGAATATAAACATGATTTTCAGAGTTAGTCACATATTTGAATGCTCGTGCTCGAATTTACCAGTAGTCACATATTGGGATGCTCATATTTGGATTTATCGAGTAGTAACATATTCAAACGTTCATACTTGGATTTACTGAGTAGACACATATTTGGATGCTCATGCTTTACATATTCGGATGCTCATGCTCATATTCACAAATTCATCAATAAAATATGTGCAAAAAATATTTTGTGCTTTGACTATATCGTGATAAAATTTGTTTGTAAATCAATAATCAATTTTTTTGGAAATTTGTCAGTAATTCATTTATTTTTACAAATTCGTTGGTAATTGTATTTTTATTTAACGAAATGTGTTATAAATTAATTGGATATGGGTGAGAAGAATATAACAAAAAGAGAACAAGGAGAATGAGGAGGATGAGAAGGAAAACAAAAGAAGAGGAGGAGGTGGCAATGATAGTCATGGAGGAGACGGTGAAAACGACGACAACAATAATAGAGGTTAAGGCGGTGGTGATGGACAAGTTGGAAAAGGAAGAGAACGAAGAGGAAGATGAGTCAAAGGCGAAAATGGTGGTGACAATAGTGGAGGAGGAAGAAAAAGAAAAGAAAGGAAAAAAGAAAGAAGAAGAGAAAAAGAAAAGAAAAAAGAAGTGAAGTAGAGGAAAAATAATATCAAATTGTGATATTTATCAACAAACTTCTACTGATATCCAAAATTCATGGGTCATTATATCCACGAAACCTATAAATTTAGGCCTTGATAATTACTAACAAATTTTTGTATTCATCGATAAAATTTATCAAATAACATTTTATCGACGAATTTTTTAACATCAATAAACTAACAATAATTTTAATTTATTAACAATTGATTACCAAGAAATTCTACAAGTAGTTAACTAAAAAAGATTATAAAAATTTAAATTTATTTATGTTTAATTATTTCTAACAAATTTCCGACTGATTTGGATATTTGAAAATTTCCATGAATTCATCTAATAGTTACATATATTATAAGGGTGGACAAAAAATTCAATTTTTATGATCCAATCCATTTTTTCTATGATCCAATCCATTTAATATCCATTCTATTAAAAATCCAATCCATTTAAAATTCATTTTATTAGATCTGGATATCAATCTAATCTACATTTTATATATTTTATGGATTAGATATTCATTCTCGAAATCTAGATTTTCAAAATAGATAATCCAAAATATCCAATCCACATTTTCACTTAACATTTTTTTGTTAGGTTAGGCTAAAGGTTGAGACAGAGTAGCCCAAATTTAGTCGTATTTGTTTGAGTTGGCGTGACCCTGTACAAAATTTGGCCAAATTAGGCCACATTCTATCAAGTCAGTCCTGATCGAGATTTGACCCAGTTGGTCCTGGACAAAATTTGGAAGTATTCAGCCAAATTTGTCAAATTCTTTGGTGTCAGCCATATGGAAACAAATTTGGATCCACATCCATTATTTGGATCCAAAATGGATGTGGATTAGATTTTCGATAGGGCTGACACCATAAAATTTGGCAGATTTTTTGTCGAGGCCAACGAGGCCAAATTTCACCATGGGATGAACTTGGATGACTTTTGAACGAATTTCGATCGGGGACGACATGACCAAATTTGGGCTAAGGTCGACTCGACAAAATTTCAGTTGAGATTGACTTGACTGGATTCGACAAAATTTCGGCCAGGGCCAATTTTGCCTAATACGACCAAATTTTGGCCAGAGTCGACTTGGCCAAATATGGCCACATTTGGGTCAAGGCTTGATCAGTCAAATTTCGGTCAGGATTGACTCCACTAAATTCGCCGGTCGGAAATTCGTCGGTCGGGACTGACTTGACTGAATATGGCCAATTTTCGATCACAGCCGAATAAGTTGATTATAGTCAAATTTCGTTCGGAACTTAGTCGACTGAATACGGCTAAATATGGCCAAGTGTCGACTTGATCGAATTTTGGTCATGACCAACTCGACTAAATTTGGCCAAATTTAGGTTAAGATCGACTCGCCTAAATATGACCAAATTTCGGTAGCGATCGACTCTGTCAAATACGACCAAATTCAGGCCAGGACCAACTCGGTCAAATTTTGGTCGAGGTCAACACGATCAAATTTTGACCAGAGCCAACTCGACTGAATTCGGCCGAATTTCGGTTGTCGTCGACTTAGTTGAATACAGCCAAATTTCGATCGTGACCGACTCATTTGAATATGGCCAAATTTCACCCTAGGCCGTCTCAGCCAAATACGACCAATTTTTGGTCAAGGTCAGCTCGGCCAAATCTCAACCGGGGTCAACTCGATTAATTCGACCAAATTTTGACTGGAGCCAACTAGGCTGAATACAACCAAATTTTGGTCGCGGTTGTCTCGGTCGAATATGGTCAAATTTTGTCTAGGTCGACTCAGGCCAGTGCAGACAGAATTCAGCCAAATTTTGTATAGGGTCATGCCAACTCAATCAAACACGACTAAATTTGGACTAGTCGGACTCAACTTTTAGCCTAACCTAACCAAAAATATAAACTGAAAATTTGGATTGGATATTTTGGATTATCCATTTTGAAAATATAGATTTAGAGAATGGATATCCAATTCATAAAATATATATTAGATTGATATCCATATCCAATAAAATGGATTTTAAATGAATTGAATTTTTAATAAAATATATATTAAATGGATTAGATCATATGAAAAATAGATTGAGTTATAAAAAATGGATTTTTTGCCCACCCTTGATTAGAATTTTGTGACACATTTCTTCGCATATTGAATGTCAGAACAGAAAACCAATAAAAAAATATTGCCTGCCAACATCTAAAAACTTTTCTAAAATCATGCATATAATGATAGCAGACATCTGAAAAAGCTTCAAATTACTGTTGTTGCATAAGGTTAGTTTTCCTATTTTCGGTAAAATAATGTCATTTCTTTTTCTTCTTTCGATCAATAAGAAGCTATTATCTGAAGAAGGATAAAAAACAAAGAAGAACCTTAGCTATACTGCAACCAGTAAACCAAAGCACCATTATTTTATGAAAGAATCAAGTATTTCAGTGCAATAATGTGAGACGTGAGACGTGCTACGTGGGACGTGGAAGGTGAGACCTGGGCGTGATACGTGGGACGTGAGACGTGAGACAAGAGACGTGAGACATGAGACGTGGAAAGTGGAACGTTAGACGTGAGACGTGAGACATGAAACATGAGATGTGGGTCGTGTGATATGAGACGTGACACGTGGGACATTAGACGTTAGACGTGAGACGTGAGACGTAAAACGTGAAACGTAGAACGTGGGACGTGAGACGTGGGACATGAGACGTGATGAGAGACGTGGAATGTGGGACGTGGAACGTGGAATGTTAGACGTGAGACGTGAAACTTGAAACTTGAGATGTGAAACGTGGGACGTGAGACGTGAGACTTGAGATGTGAGACGTGAGACGTGAGACGTGGGACGTGGGACGTGGGACATGAGACATGAGACATGAGACGTGAGACGTGAGACGTGAGACGTGAGACGTGAGACGTGAAAGACGTGGGACGTGAGACATGGAACGTAGGACGTGAGAGACGTGCGACGTGAGATGTGCGACGTGAGACGTGAGACGTCCGTAAACACTAAACCTTAAAATTTATATTCATAAACTTTAAAGTTTACAATTTAATTGAAAATTTTAGAAGTTTAATAAAAGAATTGTTAATGTATCCATAAATATGTACTAACAAATTTAAATTATACTTTTGTAAAAAAATGTATTAATATATAGAGATTAAATACATATAAAATTGAAAGAATAAAAATATGAGGGTAAAAGTAATAATTAATGTTTATTTAACACATAAAAATAAAAATTATGAGGATAACAACAATAATTTATATTTATTGAACTCTTAAATGAGCGGAAGGAAGCAGAGGATGATCTGGAAAGTTAAACTAAGGATGGGCAAAATATCTAATTTTCATGATTCAATCCATTTTTGCTATGATCCAATCCATTTAATATTCATTTTATTAAAAATTCAATCCATTTTATTGGATTTGGATATCAATCTGATCTACATTTTATATATTTTATGGATTGTATATCCATACTCTAAATCTAGATTTTCAAAATGGATAATCCAAAATATCCAATCCAAATTTTCAATTTATATTTTTGGTTAGGTTAGGCTATAAGTTGAGACGGACTACTCCAATTTTAATCGTATTTGATTGAGTTGGCGTGACCTTATACAAAATTTGACTGAATTAGGCTAAATTCTGTCAAGTCGGTCCCGATCAAAATTTGGCCCAACTGGTCCTGGACAAAATTTGGAAGTATTCAGTTGAGTCACCCCGACCCAAATTTGACTACATTGGGCTGAGTCGACCTAGACAAAATTTGACTGTATTTAGCCTAGTTGGCTCTAGTGAAAATTCAGTCGAATTCAATCGAGTTGGCCTTGATTGAGATTTGGCTGAGCCGACCTTGACCAAAATTTGGTCGTATTTGGCTGAGACGGCCTAGGGTGAAATTTGGCCGTATTCAAATGAGTCGGTCACGATCGAAATTTGGTTGTATTCAACTGAGTTGGCCACGACCGAAATTCGGCCGAATTCAGTCGAGTCGGCTCCGGTCAAAATTCGGTCGTGTTGGCCTCAACCAAAATTTGACTAAGTTGGTCATGGCCTAAATTTGGTCGTATTCGGCAGAGTCGATCCCTACCGAAATTTGGTCATATTTAGGCGAGTCGGTCCTAACCTAAATTTGGCCAAATTCAGTCGAGTTGGTCATGACCAAAATTCGGTCAAGTCGGCACTTGGCCATATTTAGCTGTATTCGGTCGAGTAAGTCCCGAACGAAATTTGACTATAATCAACTTATTCGGCTGTGATCGAAAATTGGCCATATTCAGTCAAGTCGGTCCCGACCGACGAATTTAGTGGAGTCAACCCTGACCGAAATTTGACTGATCAAGCCCTTACCCAAATGTGGTCATATTTGGCCAAGTCGACACTGGCCAAAATTTGGTCGTATTAGGCAAAATCGGCCCTGGCCGAAATTCAGTGGAATCCAGTCAAGTCTATCTCAACTGAAATTTTGTAGAGTCGACCTTAGCCCAAATTTGGTCATGTTGTCACCGATCGAAATTTGTTCGAAAGTCGTCCAAGTTCATCCCATGCTGAAATTTGGCCTTGTTGGCCCCGACAAAAAATCTATCAAATTCTATGTTGTCAGCCCTATGGACACAAGTTTTAAAAAATTTATGAAAAATGGATTTTGGATTTTGAACTTGATCCAAATATTTAGATTTGGATTTAAACTTGATCTAAATATTTGGATCTGAATTTAAAAAAAAATCCAATCTACTTTTTTTGAAAAAATGGATTTGGATCGAAAATCTAATCCAATTATTTGGATCCAAAATGGATGTGAATTGAATCATTAAAAATTCGATCTATGATCACCCTGATATATTATGCTCAAAAAGTTATGACCACATCAATTTACCAAAAATATTGTATTGGATTAATTGTGATAGGCTGAAACATTTCCACTTCATCACTTGTTTTCTCTCATTCAAATTACAATTATAAATCTTTATAAAACTTTTAAGCTTTATAAACTTCACAAGACTTAATTGTAGAAAAGATACACTTCCATAATATTATTCACAGTACCAAGAAAACAAATAAGTACCAGAAAACACACACTATAGTATTTGTTAATTGCCGAGGTAGATATTTTTGGGGTATTATATTATACATTCTATAACAGAAAATAAACCTTTTATCTAATAAGATTCTTATTCCGTGACGTTGGTGGTATTGCCCCCTCAACATGCAAATTTGGAGATGAATAGTTAAAATTTATTATTAAAAAATAATTAATTAATGAAATGCACATTCCGATTTTGCGGGAATTGAGTAAAGTCGCATTGAAAGGTTTGTTTGTCGTCCGTTAATTTTGTTTGGGCTAACGTTGTTGGCCTTGCAATGTGCCTCTTCCTTCTCCTTGTTCCTCACTCCTCTTCACCAAAGTTTGAATCTTGAATCCTCTAACTAACAATTTATTTTCCCCAGTTTGATTTTTCGTTCCATTCTTTTGCATGGCGTACAAAGTGGATCATGAATACGACTACCTCTTCAAGATCGTGTTGATCGGGGACTCCGGGGTTGGCAAGTCTAACATCCTTTCCAGGTTTACGCGAAACGAGTTCTGCTTGGAATCCAAGTCTACCATTGGGGTTGAATTCGCAACCAGAACATTGCAGGTTCCTTCTTTTACACATACAGTTTTTATTTTTGGATGATGACATTCTTTGATTGATTCAGAAAAACTTTAACGAAAGAATGGTTCTTGCCCATGATACGATCTTTGAAAGTATATTATATTATATGATTCCTCTTACATGTTTGATGATTGGCCTCTGTGAAGAAAAAGAAGGAATTGAATTTCCAATGCTATATACATATATTTCCTTTGCCATCTGCATGAAGAGTTGACTAATCCTTCTTTGGAAACACATGTTTATGCAGGTGGAGGGAAAGACAGTAAAGGCACAAATATGGGACACTGCAGGGCAAGAGAGGTACAGAGCAATCACGAGTGCCTACTATAGAGGGGCTGTTGGTGCCTTGTTGGTGTACGACATAACCAAGAGACAAACATTTGACAATGTGCAGAGGTGGCTCCGTGAACTAAGGGACCATGCAGACTCCAACATTGTTATCATGATGGCTGGAAACAAATCTGACCTGAATCATCTGAGAGCAGTCCCTACTGATGATGCTCAAGGTTTGGCCGAGAAGGAAGGTTTGTCCTTTCTAGAAACTTCAGCATTGGAGGCATCCAATGTGGAGAAGGCATTCCAAACCATTTTGTTTGATATATATCATATCATGAGTAAAAAGGCACTGGCGGCACAACAGGCCAATGCCTCTTCTGGACTTCCCCAAGGAACCACCATAAACGTCTCCAATATGCAAGGTAACACCGCCGCCAGAAGTTGTTGCTCTAACTAGTAATGTAGAAGAAGAGAGGGAAAAGTAAGGGTTTTCAAAAAAATGTTATTCAAAAACACATGAGGAATGAATAGTTGCTGGTTAAATGCTACCTTTTGTCAGGTTTGTTTTTGATTCTGTGTAAGATGTGGGAGGAGGATGATCTATAGTCTTCAACAATCTCGATTGAAAATGAATGTGACGTTTTAACAATTCATGTTCTTTGCTTTGGCGTTTACTGGTTCTTGAAATGCATATATACCATTAGGAGTTAGGATCTTAGGTTTAGTCTTTGATATTGTAAAGTTGCTCCTATTCTTTCTGGTGTATGTTTCATTCATAATAAAATCTTAGGGTTATTCCTAACACAATTTTGTTGATATTGATCTAAAAAACTATGCTTAGTATTGTTCATTTTGATTGATGAATTGTATATGTACAACTGTATAAGCCATGTATATTTTTTAGTTCTCACCACAAATATAATACTAAAATCACACCTAAACCCTCCACTTACCATGTCTAGTTCAAAATGAAACTTCACTATTCTGTCATAAACGTTGGAAATCACATGTTAACTAAAAAGTTACACACCAACTTTTTAGCTTAAAAACTCAAACTAGAAGTATTATTAACCATTGGTTGATGGGGATATTATATATAGACAATAGTATTTTCCATATTAAAGAGGTTCAATTTTTTAAAGCTAATAAAATACAAATAAAAAGTTTCAACCAAAATACTGCAATTAATGGACATATATGTTGTAGAATCAGAATAGGCAACTATTGTTCATTGATTACAGATAAGCCAAATATTACTAGAATTTGGTTAGGAATTTCACTGTTTGGTAAATATATAACTTCACCAATCACTACTGCCATATTCAATTTACAAGCAATGAAATTGCTGTCTGATATGCAAGTACTTAAATTTCAGTCCAAACTGTTTCTTTTTCATTTTCATTTTTGATAAGAGCCTCTTTTCAACACTGTTTTGGGGTGAAAAAAAAAAAGAAAAATATTGGATGGAAGTATCTGTGCCATGCTTGAGGACAGCATGCTCAATCTCAATCATTGGAAGTGGACCATAAAGTGAGACAACCTGCAATTGGACCATGTGAAAATCTGTTCCAACCAATAACCAGAAAACACCCCAAATAAGAACCTCGAGATCAAAGACTCAGACTCTTGGGTATTGTACTTTTCCTTCAACCAATTATCTCTAGACATGGGAGTATGGGAACTATAGCACGTGGATGTAATGCATAATAGTTATTATAATCAAATTCTATCATCACCAAACTTGATGAATCATCAACAGATGGTGTAACATACCAATAATGCATTGAAATGTGGTGTATAAGCCATGCAGCTGCTTTTGTCAACTGTTTACGTAACAGTGTTTGAGGACCCTTTTATAATGGTTCTGTTTGGTGACCCATACAAAAATCACACATTCCATTTTTCAAATTGAAAACCTCACACCATATCTTAAATGTATTTTATGTATAATCTATAATCTATAATGCAGGTACTTTAAAAAAATAAGTTCAAATTAAATAATAAAATCTGTCACAAAAATAAGAAATTTTACTGTAGATTTATAAAACTTTTAGTTAATTTTTAATAAATTTATATCCACACGAAACCTTGGATATTGTTGACACAAATGATAGTTTTATTTTACGAAATCATTATTACAAAATATTTTATACAGTAAAAAATTCTTTTATAACAAAAAAAATAATGTTCAAATTTTTAGTTGTGTATAAGGTTTTAGTTGTTTATTTTTACTTAAATGAATTCATAGCATATTCATTTAAAACACTATAGATTATTTAATTAATTAAAATGTAAGAATGTAGGTAGACTAAATTACAAATTTTTTTAAATAATAAAATTAAATATTTATATTTTAAAATATGTGACCTGAATTGCTCTGAAACAAACGCACGAGGCAATAACAGAGGTTATTAATAAAGAAACATAGGTGTAAAACAGGTGTTAATAAAGAAAAGAAAATAAAACTCACAACAGTTTGTATTTTTTTTAAAAATCAATTCAACAACTATTAATAATAATCACCTAACAATATTACGAAGAATAAAATTGAAATTATTAAATATATATAAAAAATAATCTTCTTTATATATAGATAAAAATACGAGTGAGGTAAAGATCTACAAAATAATTACAAATTGAATTAAGAATTTATAGGAGTTCTAAAATCTTAAGTTTAGAATAAATATCGTTTTTGTATGGCTTTAAACTTTTGAAGTTTCACATCATCAACTACTCGGTTAACAAATATTTCTCTTATATTTCCTAACCAGTTTCCTCTGATTAGAAATTAATCGAAAATTCTTCTCCGTGTAACATAGGAAATATTGCAACTTGGACCAAACAGTATAAATCGGTGCAACTACAAAGCCAACGAAAAACCATTGAATATTAAAAAAATTCAAAAGTCACAAATCAAATAGTCCATTTTTCCTATTAAATGTACTATTAGTCCACGCTAGAAGCATTTTTCATCATTATATATTGTTAAATCTCTTACACTAACATTTATATGTGAAGAAATTATCATCACCTACATGCATTGTTTCATAACTAACACCACTTCAAGTTTTCTCCTCCGAAGAATCAAAATTTTCTACCTAATAAAACAATAGTATTATTGTTTTGTTATGTTTACTAAGTCAAATATTTTGTCCACGCAAATCAACCATGTGTGTTTTTCAACTTTCATGTGTCTAATTGGAAAATATTACATACAAATAAATGTTCATACAATTTAAACAGCACATCAATTTATTTTCATTGTCATTTTCATAACCTAAGAAATTGAGTCATGAAAGTGGTTTTTCTTTTCATTTAATTACAGGTGAAATTTTAGGGAAAAAAAAGATTTTTTTTTTACATGACACGTGTCAGTATTTGATAGGATGCTTGGTTTAACCGACGTAGCCCTAACCTTGATATCTTACAGCTGTCTAACGTGCCTTCTCAACTTAAATTTCAGGCAACGGCCTATTCTCCACTCATATTCGCAGCGGAATTGATCACCTGTATCTGCTTTCACACTAAACCCCTTTTAACTCAAAAAACACCAGACATCACTTCCTTTCAAATCATCAACGCGAAACACAGAATCACCTTGCAGCTCACCGCACCGACTAAAATCCACACTGCTTTATCTTTTCCCGTGAACGCTCCCTGCTGATACGTCACCGTTTTGGTTAATCCGGATCGCAAAAACGACGTCGCCGACCTGAGAAGGGCGGGGAAGAAGAAGAAGAAGAACGCGTGGTCGTTTGATTTTGCGCAGAGTGAAGAAAGCGAAGAGAAGAAATGCTCGATGCATAGTTACAATTGCAAGCCCTTCATATTCTTGTGACAGTGAAGATAGGTTGAGGTTTAATTTTGGTTAGAGAAAGTGGTGAAGGAGAATAGAAAAGTGAAAACCGGAACCAGGAGATGCAAATGGAAGCTAGGGTTGGCGTGGCGGTGGACGGTGGTGTACGGAAATTGGTGCAGCCGCCGCCAAAGCAGATTGGAACTATTTCGCAACTTCTCGCCGGAGGAGTCGCTGGCGCGTTAAGTAAGACCTGTACGGCGCCGCTTGCTAGACTCACCATCCTCTTTCAGGTTCCAATTTTTCAATTCCATATCTACTTTTCAAAAAAAGAAATAAAATCTGCGTTTTTGGTTTTTAAGTAAGTTATTAGAATATTGACGTTGTAATTTAAAGCAAGGGGGTGTTAAGGTTGAGGTTATGATTATTCTGTTAAATCTTACTTTGTAGAATTATTTGTAAAAATGCTTTCAGGTTCAGGGAATGCATTCCAACGTTGCGACTTTGAGAAAGGCCAGTATATGGAATGAGGCTTCACGGATTATCCATGAAGAGGGATTTCGGGCTTTCTGGAAAGGGAATCTGGTGACCATTGCTCACCGGTTACCTTATTCTTCGGTTAACTTTTATTCTTACGAGCACTACAAGAAGGTAAGGTGATAGGTGTTGCGATGGGGGTATTTACTTTCATTTGATGATGTTGTTGAGAAGTAACACATTTGTGTTTATGATGAGTACTTGGTTGTCCTTGGATTGATTTGTGTTTACCGTTACGTTGTATGATCAGTTGCTAAAGAAGGTTCCGGGATTGCAAAGTCATAGAGATAATGTTAGTGCAGACCTTTGTGTGCATTTTGTCGGCGGTGGCATGGCAGGAATTACTGCTGCTACATCTACTTATCCCTTGGATCTTGTAAGGACGCGGCTGGCTGCGCAGGTAATATCACATGTCTAATTGCCTTATTTTGAAATAGATTTTCCGCTAGAGTGGGTGGTTAAAGATACTTGCATTTATATGTACGTTTAATTCTGAACAATTAGCATTGTTAAATATTTGCAGACAAATTTTACCTATTACAGAGGTATCTGGCATGCTTTACACACAATTAGCAAGGAAGAGGGGATACTTGGACTTTATAAGGGACTTGGAACTACACTCTTGGTATGGTGTTATGGTCAATTTAACATCACTCGAAGACTATATTATTTTTCGACTAACTAGCTACATGTTTCTGGTGCTAATGCAGACTGTAGGGCCAAGTATAGCTATCAGCTTCTCTGTATATGAATCCCTGAGATCTTATTGGCAGTCAAATAGGTAATCAATCTACAAATTAATTCAGCAGTTTGATGTTACCCATGTTCCCTTTATTTCATGTATAATCACCTTTTTTCTTATATTAATATTTCTTTATTTATACATATCAGATCCAATGATTCTCCTGTTGCCGTTAGTCTGGCATGCGGCAGTCTTTCAGGCATTGCATCATCAACAGGTGAGCAGTTAAAAGGCGGAATTCTAAATTACATACTTGGCATTCCTTCTGATTAGGTTTTCTTATAACGTGAACTTTTGGTGTTCCTTTTGTCAGACAAGTAGTATTGATATTTGGTTTTTGATGTTCCTTCCAAATGGGGTTATGCACATTCTTTTGGTATATTACCTTTTTCCTACTCTCTTTGTGGCATTAGGGCACTCAACTTAGTTTTGTTGTATCAAATGTTCAATAGATGTTCAATTACAGTTAAGAATCCTTTACTCAAACTATTGAATTTGCTCCACCCAAGAACATCAAAGAAGTTAATGTCTGTAGTGGTTTATTATGCTTTTGATGCAGAGAAAGAGAGTTTGGTGCAGGAACTGCACCAAGTATCTAACCAGATTGACCCCTAGAACCAGAGACCAGGTTGGAGTTGTTATTTTATCTGTGGCATATGACAATATAGTAAGGAAGACGTTAAAAAGACCCTTTTCTTGTCTTTCTGTAACTTCATTATTGTCTAAAGATCTTGCTCAAGTAATCATCTTCCCAAGGTTTGTTCTATGACATGTCTCCCCAAGCTATGCAGTGGATTTCATCATGGGGTGGCATTGCCTGGATGAACCTATATGATTTCCTCGATTACCAAATGTGAGAGGTGTCCTCTTTGAGGTATGCTTCTCACTTAAGGCTACCTTCACCTGATGTTTGGCTGGGTACCGGAATCCTCTTCAGACCTTGTTGATGTGTTTCTGAAGAATCTGTTTTTACAGCTTTAATAATATTGCTTTCAGCATATTCTAAAATTCTGAATGGTGGAAATTATGGTACCAAATTAATAAAATTAATGGTTTATGATAAAGTATTTTCGATAAATGGAATTGTCGACAAAGAACTACTGTTAAACATGGGACAGAAACCAAATATTACTGATTGGGAGATGGATAATTGTGTCAAATATTATTCAGATAGAGACTAACCACATGCACATCCAAAATATTCATGCATGCCAAACTTTAGTAGTGTCCTTTTATCAACTGTGTCAATAAAGGTTGTCTGCCCTTCTGCTGCCAGCCATTATATGTTCAGGTAAGGCTGTATTTTACTTAGACTCTTACTACTTGTGTGTTTGGATTTGTTAAATACTGCAGCCACCACCGTGTTATGATGGACTTGTACATCCATAGTTTCTTGATGTCAAATGATAACAAATTCTATGTTCATCATATTTACTCTTTAGAATAGCCTATAAAGTTGAAGTGCAGGTTTTGCAACTTTTTCAGAGACACAGGATCACTACAATAAGAAACTCCCATTTTGTCTTACAGTTCACTGGTTATTAACTTCAAATGTAGTTTATTTTGATTTCATTTCTTGCTTTGGAATTAGTTTGCACTTGAGTGGATTAATCATCATACCACTTTTGATAATGCCCTGTCTTGTCCCAAACATTAACGATCTGATGTAAAATCGAGTTGCTGTTGACTAGAATGGGTATAGTTCAATTCATCTGTTATTCTATATGCAGCAACGTTTCCCTTGGATCTTGTGAGGCGGAGGAAGCAACTTGAGGGGGCTGGTGGGCGAGCCCGTGTGTATACAACAGGCCTCTATGGTGTTTTTAGGCATATAATCCAGACAGAAGGCGTGCGTGGTCTTTACAGAGGAATTTTACCTGAATACTACAAGGTGGTGCCAGGTGTCGGTATTTGTTTTATGACTTACGAAACTTTGAAGATGCTTTTATCAGATATTGCTACCGGATAACCACACACCCATCAACACTGGGGTCTGGTATGCAAGAAGTAAATTGATAAAGTTTTTTACCCATGCAAAAGGGTTAGAGTTACATTTACGATTTAACAATTGTAGTTCATTTTATTTCACGAGTCCTCAACATGGGAAATTTTGTAATGCTCCCTTGGGGATTGCATTTTTGCATGTACAGAAACTTGCATAACATTTAATATTAAGATGTTATCGTCATGGATTCTCCCGTGGTCTGCTTTGTCTTTAGCCGTAAAGAAAAATGGGAAGTGAAAAGAGCAATATCTATAAATCTGCAAGACTGCACCTGGTTGCTAATGACCCGATTTTTTATTTATTTTTATCTTAAAACTCGTGTTAAAAATAACACTTTCAGAATTCAAGTTTGATAAGAACAGGAGAATCATGCTTCAAAAGCCAGTCATTTGCAGTTGGAGAGCCCATGCCTTTGTTTATTTTTCTCACAATAGAATTTTATGCTTCTAATATGGGACTCGTTGTATACGAAAATTGAATGCTTACTTAAATATTGAGTATGTTGATATTGCTTTAGTTTAAAAGTCACTTTTCAATTTATGGGAGAAATTAAGAGAGAGGTAGAGGTTGCTCTCATTAACTTTGTATAGAATTGATTGATTTTGTTCATTGAGAAACGGTCGTTTATTTAGAAAAAACCATATGATTAAAGGAGCGTTTTTTTATCGAACAAGTCAATTCTTAATTCTTATTTTTTTTCCCTTAAATGTAATTTTCCCTTATATTTATCGATTAAGGAGATGAACTGGGGCCATTGTTTTACCTCAAGCGCTAAGAGAATCATATATACAATGTCTTTTAAGTTATCGTAGGGTCATTCTCATGTTTTTTAAGTTATAATTTTCTGCAAATATTGTTTTTCTATGTCGACATGCGAAGTCACTTCTATTGGATGATTGAATAAGTTCATTTGCTATTAAGCTAGAATTCTAACATGGAGTTAGGGATGTTTTTCTTTGAATATTTGAAAAACAAACATTGCTCAGCTTTGCCAATTTTATTTACTAAATAACTGCTAAATGCATAAAAAGTAACAGTTCCTTATTTTTTGGCCAAGGAAAATAAACAGATGCTGAATACGAACTTGTAATGTAATGTGTTTTTTTTTTTTTGGTCAAATTAGACTCGGACATCCTCATAGGATCCAAATAGCAGAAGTTGTCCAATCGAATGGGTCCTGGTCCTCCACTTGTGGAATGGAACCAAATGAAATGAAAAACAAACACTTATATCCATACACTGAGAACTTGCGTTCTTGTGTTACACTGGAAAAAATCCAGTCAAATGAATATGGTCAAGTGTTCTACGCAAACCATATTTATTAACAGCTTCATTAGCAGCTCTAAAACCACCACCATAAGCAGGGGAAGAATCATTGGCAATCTGATTCTTGAAAAACTCACCCAATTTATTTTCAACATGAGACTTTGCACCCTTCTTTGAAGAGGAAGAAGAAGAAGCAGAAGCTGTGGATGTTGATGGCATGCTTTGAAAGCTAGGCATTACTTCTGACTCAAGCCACATATAAGAAAGAACCTGACAAATACCTTCCTCAACTTCAGGGTTAAGGTTTCGGTAACCTACATAGTTGTTAAAGATGAATGAATAACCTTAAACATTAAAATGAATGTTTAATATCATAAACATTAAAAAAATATAATACCTTTAAGGCGTAGCCAGCCATGCATCAACTCATGGGCAAGTATGGCACCAGTGAGTAACCTGCATGCCATTAAGGTATGAGAACTCCTATAATGAAGTTTGAACATCATCATTGAGAAGTAACATTATAGTCTGTCATTGGTACTTTGTCTTATGAGTATTGGAAAAATATCTGAACTCACAATTATATTCAAAAGCAAAGTTTCCATTGTCCACTAGTTTACCTAGGAAGACCATAAAGAACAAGAATTGCTGTAACTTCACATTTTCTAATCAGTTTTTGAGGTTGAGTTCTCATCCCTATCAGTCGATGGCCTCCAATTCTTGGCCTTCTATGTATCTGAAACAACATATAGCCATAAGGTATTGAATTTATCTTACAAACAATGGTAATCTCATCCACTATGGATTCCACATTCTACCAAAACAAGAAGTAAATACTTTTAATATTATTGAATATGTTTTTAGTCCTTAAACTTTGACATAAAATTAAAATTTGTTACTGTCTGAAACTTTGATACATTTTTGTCTCCAAATTTCAAGAATAAGTGGGTATAATTTTTTAATCCAATTATATTAAATTTTTTTATGCCTCAATATCATATGACATTAAGAAAATTTAACATAATTAGGTTAAAATAATTATATTCATTTTTAATGTTTAAAACTAAAATGTATCAAAGACCATAATTTTAGGTTAAAGTTCAGGGACTAAAAATATATTTAACCCCTTTAATATCATATCTTACACTGGTGACAGTCTGCTCCTCTGAGAGGCACAAACCCCTTGTTTCCGGTAAGTGTAGAAAACCCTGTCAGAAACCACAGAGTGAGAAAAGGTGGACTAGTTATTATTTGACTAAAACAAAGAAGGGATGTTCCTTACATTTTTCTCCCCTACAATAGCTTCATTGAGTGCTTCTCTCTCAACTAGAAGCATGGGAATTTGTTGATCTATTCTCATCTGCATTCCTTCATAGTAATCTCTGATAGAATGGTAAAGAGGCTGGCAATCACCAGTGTCCATTATAGCAGATTCCATGCACTCTAAACACAAACTTCGTCCATCTTCTAGTCTATAGTATTTTATGTTCAGAGGCTTCAAACATAACAGTAGCAAAATATAACTTCAGAAAAATATTGTTCTCAATATCCGAATCATTAAATAAGATGAGTACTTCAATTAGTACCTCCAATCTTTCACAGCTACAGCAACGAGCTGTGTTATCATATTCATGAGATGGACAATACTTTTGGGACCAAAAGGGGTGGCATCTGTACTCAATCAACCCAGCTGCATTTATGGGAATCTGGAATTTAAAAAAGAAAAATCTCTTCTGTTAATATAGCTCTTTATTAACTGCAACGTGATAGGTTAAAAAGAAGAACCAGAGGTAATCTTTTTACTACTGAAATTATGATAAGCTTTTAAACAGAGAAAAAAAAATTGTGAAGCATGAAAGTTTGAACAAGCAAAGGCAAACCAATCTTACAAATTGGAAGCAAACTTCACATTTTGGATGAGTCAATTCTTTAAAGCAGGATTTATGATATGGATGCTTCCCTGACAAGGAAAACTACGATCAACACAGAAAAGAAAACATGTAAGAGATGAATCAAGAAGAAAAGTGGTGATCTCATCATCATTATCATTATCATCATCATCATCTCCTAAGAATATCAAAAGAGGATAATAAAACTACCTCACGCTCAGTAATGGGGTACCGACATGAATGACAGCGAAAGCAATTTGGATGAAAATATGTATCCATGCACCCCAAACAATTTCCATACATTATCTCTTGGTTGCAGCCACCACATGTTCTTCTGTTCAATGACAAACTACACATTATCAGTTGTAAAAATGGTACCAACACTACATGTCTGCATATGCTGCAAGTTTCTTTTTCTCTTTTCAAAATTGTTTAGAAGGAACAGATTTTGATTCCTTCTGCAACTTGATCCACAGAAACAAGTAAGAAATGATGTTATTCATATCTCTTCATAGAATTGTGGTTACTTGGTAAACATGGAAATATGCGATCAATAAAGTTAAATATGTTTTTAGTTCAAACTTTGATGAAAAATTGAAATTGTCCGAAACTATAATATATTTTGGTTTTCAAACTTTAAAAATGAATAGACATAATTCTTTTAATACAAATATGTTAAACTTTTTATTATGTCAAACATGTTTTATGTTAACATTTGAGTTGATTTTATGAACTAATTAGAAACACTTGATGTTTGACATTCATATATTGGGAGAGATTTTACCTATATTCGTGGGGATAAAATGGTGTAGGGGCAAATGGAGGGTGTGTAGATGAACTAAGGGTATCCAAAGGTGCCTTTGAGTAATCGTCTCCAGTGTCTTCTCCCCAACTATATCCTTGATGGGCTAATGGAAACACAACAAGATTAATACCAAACATTTCTATAACAAACACCTTTTTGAAAATCAAATACCAACCATTTGGTCTCTTTAAATCTTCGGCTGAAGAAAGTGCCATTGCATGCCCTAGATCTTCTTTCTCCTTCTGAGCTCTAGCACGATCATCCTGATCATTATTACATCAAAGGTATTATTCAAACATCTTATCTTCAATTATATTTGTGACAGTAAGTAAATCCAAAATAATGATACAGTAAGCAGATCCTAGTTATATTTGTGACAGATAAAACTATAAATGCAATTAATCAAGATGCAATGAAGTTAGTGAAAAGGTTCTGTTCTTAAACGTGCACCCTCGTTGCAATAAGAAATCAGATTCACAGAACTACATGATAATTTATATACTTCAGTAGCCACCATGTAACAATGCAGCATCTAAAATTAAGTCACCAACTTAACATTGTGAGACAAAATTTTTGGTAAAAGAAAAACGTACATTGCAAAATTCCAAAAAAGTGCTCTGAGATTCGATGTAGTTCAAGTACAAGTTTCGCTGCACTCGATGCTGAGATCAAGATGCAGTCTAATAAACCAAACAAGAAAAAAAAGCTATGCTTTTGACAAAGCTTTTGGCTAACTGCATTTTTAATTTAGGCAAAGCAATAATAATAATAATTATAGTAGAGTTAACTTCCATGCACTGTTCATCTAAAGATTTTATGCTTGTTTGTTACTGTAAAGATTTTATGCTGACACCCAATACAAATATCTTATTCATAATTTTCAACATAATTACTATGGAAGTTGAATACAAAATCTCTTTCACCCTTCTTTTCAAACTCAACGAACTAACTTTATAACATAGAAATGTGGACCAGAAAATTAAACCTACAATCTCTTCCATCCTTCGAAAACCTTTGTTATTACGTCACCTTATAATAATATATATGACAAAGCCAATAACATTAGACATAATCGAAGAAAAGTAAAAGGCAGTGTTTCATTTTACCAACGCTCTTGATGGAGCTCCCCAAACTATGCTTTCTTCTGCTGGCTCATGCAGATGACGACCACCCCTTCCTCTATTGGACCCACCTCTGAAAAGTTTACTCAGCCATTTCATGAAACCAGACTTTCTCTCTGAGCGAGGAGAAATATAATCCCCTGCATCCCACCAAAAATTTCACCATGTATATCAAGTTTAGTATGAGAACAAGTAGAAGTGCAAATTCACGTTCTAACTCAGAAAAAAAAGTAACTTATTGGAACCACGTGAAAAGTAAATTCCGAAACTTTGAGAATACCCATTTAGTAAAATCAACAGAAGAAATTTAAAGTTCAAACAACAGCTTCATGGGGCGGTTCACGCTTCTGCAAAATCGTTTTTTTTTTGTTTGTTTGTTTCATGTAAATATCTGTAAAGCAAGCGGTTTGAATAGATGGTGGTGATGAAGGTGAAATTTTGATGAATAGTGGTGAAAGAGAAAGAGAGAGAGAGAGAGAGAGAGAGAGAGAGAGAGAGAGAAAAGAGTGATGATACCGTATATGCATGGATGAGAAAGATGGTTGACATCTGAAGAGGGAGCCATAAGGAGGAAAAAAGCAATGTTGTGAGAGAGAAGATGAGGAAGAGGAATGAAAATGACAGAGAGATGGAGAAGAAGGGGCATGAGAGAAGAGTTAATAGTGGTTGAAAAAGAGAAAGATGAAGAGAGGAATCAAAGAGATTCTTGGCTTCGAAAGCAATGAAGAGAAAGGCAGAAAGATGGGTTGTGGGGTGGGCGAGGAGGGAATCTGCTGATGAGGAGAATATTAAGAAGGGGTGGATTGCAGAGAGAATCAAAACAGGATTTTGAGAGAGAGAACAAGAACAAGAAAAGAAAAGAAAAAGAAGTGCTGTATTTGCACGCATGGAGTTGAGTTAGAAGAGTGTGTGTGTATGAAAAAAAATCTATGTTTGTTGTCTCTGTGGTTTGAATTCAGAAGGTAAAAGGACAGACAGAAAGACAGTTTCAAAGTTTTCAGGATAGTTAGTAACTGTCAACTTTAGTACCTATTATGTTTTCTTTGTAACTATTCCTTCCCATGTTTTCAATATTTGTTCAACAGGTCAGTTTAACTACTGTGACACTGATCCAATTGTCGGTTTAGAAGAGAGTTGAAAAAACTGATTTTGGTTAAAGGTTTTTTAAGGTGTGGTTACATCAGTTTAAAACCACAGAGGAATGATATATTTTTACTTGTACTTCTCCTTTGGAAAACAGGTAACTTTTTCGTGTTTGGATATTTTTAGTTCTTGAAAGAAAAAGTATCAATATAATGTCATTAAAATATTGTGAAAGAAAAGAAAGAATTCGCTAAATGTGATTAAAGAGGCTTTCCAAACTTTCGTATTAAATTTAATAGTTTAAAATCAATAAATATCCTGTATCAATAGTTTATACCATTGAAAATGCTTATCTAACATGTTTAAAGTAAAAGTTTGTTGTGACCAAATTATTCCAATCTATTTAGTTAATTATAAGACATAAATTATGAACATGCAATGTTCATCTTTTACAAAATGTTTAGGCATTTTGGGTGCTTAGGCCACTTTTTCACATAAAAATAAACCATTTTTTATTCTCTTCTTGTTTATTTATTTTTTATATTTGAGGAAACCTAAACTTTCTTATGAAAAATTATTAGGAGTATTCTTTCCTTAAAATAGTTGGAGATGATCCAGTTATCTGCTAATGGTTCTTGAGAGATCACTTAAATCGCAACTTGACTCACTTTTATCTTCTTTTTTTTCAAATCCTATTCATAGCCTGCGAATATAAATAGCTATCCTTTTATTCCTTCTACCAAAGCAAACACTTTTGTTCTCTTTGTCTTCTATTTGACATGACATTCAATAAGCCAAAAAATAATATATATAGTTTCCTTCATCACACACTCTTCATACCCACAACACAAGAATCATCCTCATCCCTGTTCAAACTTACAAATCTTACATATTTATGTTCTTTGGAATTAAAGGATAACAACTTTAAGCAATTATCTTGGTTTCAAAGATCAATATAACTTTCAAAATGATATTTTAATTTGATGTAATAATGAGTTTATGCAGAAATAAAAGTGATATTTAAGTTAATTCAATCTTACAAAACCAGTTTGTAAAGTGAGGTTTGTGTCTACATATATGTGGTAAACTCATCTTATCTCTAGTTAGTGTGAGATCTCCAACAAGCATGAAGTGTAATTATTCATCGACTAAACTTTATTCGAGTGATATGAAAGTTTCATAACGGTTAAAAATTAGTAAGTTATACAATATATAAATAGAATATCTATAAACTTATAGTCTTTAAGATTTCAAGTTAAAAGTGTAATGTTTAAGTATTTTTTATATAGACTTGTTCATGATTCATTGGTATTGAATCTTCCACGTGTTTTTCTCAAAAAACCTCACAATGCCAAAGGAAAATGCCCATGTTGGCCAACCAAAAAAATAATAATTCTATTCCAAAGTTTGGACGGCCAAGAAATGAATAGATGAGTGAAGGTATTGTTGGAGTTGTATATGACTTTTTAGCTTTACATCCAAGCAAACAATGGTAAAAGGATAGGGAACAAAATCTACTCAGAAGTAGTTTTTGTTTAATTCTCAATTTTTCAGTAAAGAATCTCTGCATGCTGTCTATAAACATTTGTCTGAAAAGCAAGTTGATCTGCTAACTTGATCTGTTATAGTAACCACATAACACATAAAAAGAAGACAAAAGTAGAAAAGAAAAAGGCCTTCTCTGTCTTTAGAAGTGTGATCATCATTTGTAGAATGCACACTGAAAAATTAGGAACCTCGTAACCTAACCTAAGGACTAAAGAAAAAGCATTTTACAACCATGCCTCTTCCTTTTCTGATTCTGTATATCATGACCAAATAATTGGACTCTAGTAATCAACCATCTCTTATCACATTTCTCTTTCTTTTTTATCTATCTCAACTCTACAAAAACCAGTTTCATACCATAAGTTTTACCCTTATGAATATATGTTATAGTTTCATTATATCTTCAATATATTGTGGCCAAAACAGCATAGAGAATTACTTTCCAAGAAAAATGATTAATTGGTGCAATGTCCTCACACCTGGCTTGGTTCTGTTTCTTATACTCACATGATTCTTAGGAGAGTGCACACATCTTTTTTTCAAAGAGCTACTTTCGCTAATAAAGAAACAAAAGTAGTTAATGCTTTACTCTCTTTTTCTCCTTTGTTAACACAGTAGGTGCAAGTATATGTGTAAAGCAATAGGAGAAACAAACAAGTTCCAGTGGAAGATCAAAATATGTCACAGTAAACAAAACGACATGCATCGTAAAGTTTGAATTTTCGACCTATTCAAATTACTTCATCAATTGCTCGAGTTATATATGCTATTTTATTTTAGTTATATCAGTTGTTGGTAAGAAATTTCTAACCATTCAAATAAGGGTTTGGTGCAGGGTTAAAATGAACTTCTGCCGTCTCTTTCCACCACCAAAGATAAAAAAGTAAAAGTTACTTCATGTTGCGCCTATTTCTATCATAGATAAGATTAATTTATATTAGAGATAAGGTTAATTTATATCAGAGATAAAGTTAATTTATAATATATAAATAAATATAAAACTCGTCTTATACAAATTGATTTTATGAGATTGAGATAGACTTAAGTGTATTTCTTAACATGATATCATAGTTATGAGTTAGAATCTATCTTAGCAAAATTTATTGTTTGTTGGGTCTGACTAGAGTTAAGGCCAATTTACAATATATATATATATATATATATATATATATATATATATATATATATATATATAAATAAATACAAACTTCACTTTATATAAATCGATTTTGTGGAGTTAAATTAGACTTAAAATTCACTTTGCTACGAGTTTCATATACGCAACAACTATATATGCCACTTAAGGTTGAGGAACGTTGGCAAATTTCTTGTGAACCACCTGTTTCATGAGAATAAAGTGGATGTTTGTGTTTAATCTCAAAAGGGAATTGTCTGTCATCTTCAAACAGTTTTGGGAGCTATAAATTAGGTCTATGGCCTAAAGTTTTGAAGCATATAAGCTGAAACATCTTATTGGGCAGCCTTAAAGCTTTCTTATGTAGCTACTAGTGAGACAGAAAAAGTGCAGAGTATTATTAAATTGGAAGCAAAAGGGGTGAGAAAAGCTATTTCACCCTCAAATCTCATCTTTAGATTTTGTGTGCTTGAAACACATAATATCTGAGTCAGACCACATGTTGGGGAGCACCTTCAAGATGCCTTTTTCCACCTTTTTCAACTTAAAATGGTTACCCAGTTCATGAAACTATGTGCTCCTAAAGTCTTTTTAATTTTTATTTGGAACGTCACAATCCAGTGTCCATCAAAATTACAAAATCTAAAAATTTTGTTTCATAAACATGCTTTTAATCTTGGCAAAGCACCACTTTCCAATTTCAAAGGAATTGTTTGTTGCTCCAGCAGATTTTTAATCTTTTGTCAATGAAATTATTCAACTTGGAAACAACTTTGATTGTGCTAGTTTCGCGGAAATTTTCACTGCCATTGGGAGCATTTTGGGAATTTGATAAATTGGAATCAATCTACAAGTAATACTATCATGAAAAGATACCAAATGTTGCATAACTTAAATAGAGCTACATCTTGATGGATTTTTATATGATAAGGATTCGTTGGAAAGGAATGAGTTCAACCATAATATAAAATTAAGGATGTCAAAATGAGTTAACCCAACTCATATAAGTTGATTCATTACGGGTTAAACTAAAAAATTGTTAGTTAAACTTGACTCATTTTTTGGTGAATTAGAAATTTTGTAATCCGGTCTGATCTACTACGTTAGTGGGTGGATTAGCTTACTTACATAAATTGTAAAAAAATGTTAATAAGTTAAGTAGGTCAACTCTCTTTAATCCGACTCGAACTCGTTTAATCCGTAAATCAAATAAGTAAAATTTAATTCAACCTACTTTTAAAAAAAAAAAAAATTCAACCTAGTCCAACTCAAACCCGTAATAAACCGAATTAATATATAAAATAGAACTCATTTTAACATCTATATGTGAAATTAACAACACTTCCATCAAAACCTTAAAACAATATAAATCATATTTTCTCTTTAATATTTTTGTTTTTATTTAACGTATAAGTTAAATTCGCACCTAAATTTTCAATTGTTATATATCAATTAAAAAGTCATTATAAAAATTGTCTAAATTATAATTAATCTTAAAAAATTATTTATTATAATGATCAATTTAAATACTAATTTTTAAACTAAAAATTAATTAGTATCTAAAATAACTTTTATTATAAATAAAAAATTATAATTAAATTTTTAAATTAGTTTTAAATTTGATAAATAACATTAGCTACTAAACTTTTGCATCCTAAAGAATAAGTAAAGATTATTGCTTTAATACCTATGATGACTACTGGAACTGGAAAAACAAATTCAAACACAAATATGATATGACACATCGCACGGTAAACTTTTAAAAAATAATCACATGTATCATCCATTTTATTGGAAAAAAATTGAAGTTTAAACTAATTATACATTCAAAACTCAAATCAGTAATTAAACAATGTCCATTAAGTAAAAAACAAAAGTACTAAATGGTAAAAAATATTAACTTAAATAACCCATTTGTAACTCTTCCTAGGCCATTCAATTATGAAGACATAATTCACAGTTTAGAATTGCGAATCAAATACAAATCGCCTTTCCAATCTATTGGCATAAAGAAAAAAAATAAACAAGATATGATACTCTGTGACGTGTATTGAAGTTTTCTTTCTCTTTTTCTTTTGTTCTTAAGTAACATAGGACCGACACAATCACACTTGAAAAAAAAAATGAAAAATTTGAAGTCAATGTTATATGCTGATGTTAAGAGAATTTTGCTTTGTGAATGGAGCACACAAATGAAAAAGAAGCAGATAATAAATAAATTCATGAAAACAACAGTTGGGAAGTGAGACCAAAGATGGTTTGGTTTGAAGAATCATAAAGCTTTGCAAATTCAAATTTGTTAAAGCAGAATCCTCTTTTAAAGTTGTGGCACATTAATTATTTGACTCAAATATGAGTGATGCAAAGTGGTGAGGAAGATCTTTAATATCTTACAACTCCAACTTGTTCTGATGCTTTTGCCTTCAAAACCTCAAAGGTTAGTGTCATCACTTCTTCAAATTCATAACTTCCATCACCACTGAAAAAAAACAAGAAAAAAAACAAATCTTTCAGTTCTGAAAAATTGGCAAAAACAACTATAAAGTTTTTGAAGCATATCTTAGAAAGTCTGATATGATTAAGTTTGAAGTCTCATATTTACTTGAAACAATTTAAGAGTATATAAATCAATACAAATTTTATCTTACAAGTTGATTTTGTGAAAATTGAATTGAGTTTAAATTGAATTGAGTTTAAAGTTTATTGGATATGTTGTTACATTTGTTATTGAACCATCCATTAATATATAATTTTACGCTTAAGATAAGATGTAAATACATCAGTTTAAAGTTTTTTTTTAATATAGTATTTTATTAGGCATCCAAAAATTTTGTCTTATGGAAATTTTCAATAGTATATGTAGAATCTTCTAACATTATTATATATTAGAGTTATCAAAAACACAATATTTAAAGAAAAATCGTCTTACACTGCAGAAACGTGATCTTTATAACCAGAATTAGCTTCACCCAACTTCGTAGCATCGTCTTCATTTGCATGCATGGAAATGAAATTTGCCCACAGGAATATAAAAGTAACAACTATTTGAAGTGAGTGATATTAAAAGATTGGATGCATTATAAAATTTTAAGAAATTTTGGCCTCACTTTATCGACTCTACCTTTAAAATAACGAAAAAAAATAAAGATGAAATGAGACTGTTTTTGTTTGATGTATAAAACTTTAAAAAGAAATATATTGTCCCAGTTATAATAAAATCTTTAAATTGATAGAACATTAAAATACTAATGATTAATATTTATTTATTAAAAAGTAATAATTATGTGTTTTTTAGGAAAAGAAAAGACATAATTAATGAAATATACGTGGCGGAACTTCATACAGTACGTTGGGGGTGCCAAAATTTTGGTTAAATTATTATTTGGTCTATTTTTTTGTCTAAAAATATCATATTGGTCCTATAGTATTTTTTAGTTTCAATTTGGTCTGGATCTCATAAAATTAATGCAATTTTATCTTTTTCGTTAAATTTTTTCAATCGGAACAAAGATTTTTCATCAAAATTGATACTACGATTATGTCAATTATACCAATAAAGCAAATCATTCACAACTTCAATTTTGATGAAAAATTATTGATTTGATTTAATAAATTTAACGAAAAAGGACAAAATTACATAATTTTTTAAAATTTGGATCAAATTGAGATTAAAAAAGAAACTAGATGACCAACTTAATATTTTTGAACGAAAATAGGAACCAAAAGAGTAATCCTAAAATTTTTATATAAACTAGTCAAGACATTGTATTTACTTTTTTTATGATAATAAAAGATAATAAAATTACAATAATTATTATTATAATTATAAAATTAGATATAAATAATTTTTATAATTTTAGTATAATTAATGGTTCAATTTTAAAAAATAAAAAATAATTAATTAAACAAATAACCATTTAAAAATAATATTAATAAAATAATTATTTTTATTTAAAAAATGTTTAAAAAATTAAATTAAAAAATAAATGTGAAAAAGAAAACATAAAAAATATAAATGTGTAAATATTTATTAAAATATTAAATTTGAAAAAAAATTATTTAAAATCATATATTAAATTAAATGTAACAAAAAAAAATTGGGGGGCCATGGCCCCCTTAGTCCCAACATAGTTCCCTATGTTCATGATTATTAATGATTTAAATGGTATTATAAAAAATAATTAAATTGAATAAAATTGACAAAAAATATGACTTATTTAAGCACAAAAATAAAATTATGACTTATTTAACAAAAATTAGAATAAAAAAATATTTTAACCTACACAATTTCTATTTTTAATTTAAAATTTTAAAATAATAAATTTCTAAGTTTATATATATATATATATATATATATATATATATATTATTCAAAGTAGAACTTAGAATCACATTAGATTAGTTCACAACTTTCTAACATATTCTTGGTCTGCCTCTTGGTTTAATTATAAGGTATTATTGTGTAACGAGAGTATTTTTTTGGATAAATTATGCAGGGTTATCAAGTTTCATATAAACCAGTCAAATACTATCTTATTGTTTGGACATATATATACTTTTGGTTGTAGAAGCATAACAATATTCGTGTTATTAATTTATTCTTTTGGATAATATTTAAAATATATAGTGATGGTATTTATTACATTAAATACTAATTCTATGTTTATTTTTAGAATAGTGGGTTAAATGATTTGGTGAGAAAAGTCACATGCTTATATAATTTAAACATTTTAAGTCGGTGGTGTGATTATTTTAGACTAGTCATTATGTGTTGAGTTTTACCATAATAATGGGAACTTTATGTATAGATACTGATGTAGGGACATTTCGAACCAATGCTTTTTCATTCCCTATAATAATGAGTACATATCCAATTAGCATAGTTAATATACATATTAAAGAGATTGAGTAAATCTTAATGTACTTAGATTATGTAGTGCAAATCTCTTGTTTTTATTTTTCTCTTTTCTTTTTTTTTTTTCTAAAATTTCACTTGTAATTCTTATTAGAATATGGTCGCATCTCCCGGCAGTTGAGGAACATTTTTTTCTTATCAGAATTTTAAATAGAAAAAGTTTTTCTCATCTTATTTTTTGTATGAGTTTGTCGTAAATTTTAGTATGATTAGTTGATAAAATTGATTTTCTCAACTTGTCTTTATCATATATTAAATTTATATTATGTTTAGATACATTTCTCTATAAATTCCTAAGTTTTGAATAACCTTGTACCTTGGGTTTTGGTACTTTGTCTCGAGAGGATAGTATTATGTTTAGATACATTTCTCTTTAAGTTCCTAAGTTTTAAATAACCTTGTACTTTGGATTTTGAAATCTTGTCTCGAGGATAGTCATTGTAAATAGGAAAAATTATGTATTTTTTTTATAGAATATTAGGATAGTTGATTTGAATAGTAAGTGACTTCGTTAGTGAATTGTTTTTTATATGCAGGGATTATGATTAATTGAAAAATCGTTTGAATGTTTGAACTTGAATATCGTTGAGTTTTGTTTAATAAATTTTGAATTAATTAGATATTTTTGTTGACATAAGTGACTAGATCATGCATGTTAAGCATAGGATTTCCTTAAATAGAGTTTTTGAATATGGTTTAGATTAACAGAGTAAATTTTCTTATGTTGAAGTGAATATAAACATACATATTTGAACTAATGGATTAAAATTAGTAAAGAAATATTTTTGGATAACTCGTGATTTAAATTAATCAATTGAGTTGTTTAAAAGTAGCATATTGAAGTTGCTGAGTTTGATTTTGGAAAATTAGTTTGATTTTGTTATTGAGGATAATTTATTTATATTATGTTCACTCAAGCGAAGGATTTTTCTCAACGAAAAACATCGTAAAAATAGTATAAAGATTTATACTTATTTTCTGTCCTATTTTTCTCAATAAAAAGTAATATCACAATTCAATATAGTTTTTATCCAATTTTTGTTCAAACGAGATATTGTTGCTGAAACTTAAAAACAATATTCTTTTCCTTTTTATCCATTTAACTTATTCAATATATATTTTTATAAATTCATTTATAAAAAGCCTCTATAATCAAATTTTAAAACTAAATAAAAATCACATTGTGAAATATTAAAAAAACCTCAATTAATTAAACTAAGATAAGAAATTCACTCTTAAGGATGAGATGCATGATAGTTATTTGTTTGATTTAATCATGAAAAAATGATTTATAGACAATTTTTTTATTCTTTTTATATCTTGATTAGAAGTCGAAATAAAAAAAAAACTAATTTAAATGTCTTTTTAATATTTGAATATGCTATTAATGAACATATTTTTTGGTAAAGTAATGGTTTTCTCGTTTTTGGGTAAAATGCTGTTAATACAAAAAAAATCATTTGAAGGAAGAAATAATAATTATTTCTTATAAGCATTTCATCTACATTTCATAAATTTATATTGAAATTTTAGAAATATTTTAAAAGTAAAATATTATTCAAAACAATATTTATTCAAGGTTCAAAATAATAACAACAAACAATTAAAATACGTAAATAAAATAATATGAAAAAAATACAGTAACTAAAGTAAATAATTAAATTAAACAAATAAGAAAAATGTAGGAAAAAATGTTTTAGTGTAAATTATGTTAATACAGTTATCTACAATATACTATGTAAAATGTAATATTTTTAATAATTTTTAACATTCGAAAGTAATATTTCCAAATAATGTCACTTCATATTTACCATATGCATAGGAATGTTCGCTTACTTCTTTGGTAGTGAGAAGGATAATGATTGTTTTGAATAATGAATCTTCATGACATATTATTCAACAAAATTATTTACACATTTTCCTGTTATACAAAACTTTTATTCTGATTAAAACAAAAGTAGAAGTAAAGTATTTTTTAGGCTAATCATCCGGTGATCAATCATTATATTATATTATATTATATTATTTTATTTTATTTTTATTAGCTAATTCATGTCAAAATCCTTTATGGATTATAAAATTATATTAAACATCTAAAGTGACACAAGTGTAAGTTTATTTAACACTTTATAGACATACATTTACATTAAGACAATATAGAAATTATGCAAAAAAAATATTTTAATTATATAACTTTAAAAAAAAAATTAGCACAAAAATTTAATGATATATAGTCATAAATATCAGCTGAATCCATAAACTCATTTAAACCACATTTCATATTTCAACTATGTATTTTAGTAAATTTTGGTTTGATGTATTTTTTCTCTTTAACTTTTTTTCTTATTTGTTGATTTTGTAATTTTAATTTTTCAGTAACATTAATTTTAGTTAATGTGACCTTCTTCTGTGTTTGGATACATTTTTAAAATATTACAATAATAATTTGATTATTTAACATTATATAGTTTACAAATTTATTTAAAAAAATTCATACTTTTTTTTTAATTTATGTTTTTTCTCTTTTATTCAATCTCAATAGTGAATTTACTTTTTCGACTTTGGTTAAAATATTATTGACTTGATTGAAATTGCAATCTATGGGTGGGAAATTTTCTTTTTTTATTCTATAGTTAGTTATAATTATTTTTAAGTTAAAGTTGATTATCACTTTCAGTATAATTTTATTTCGTCATTGATATTATTTAAAGTTTTCTTTAATATTAATGATGTGTTTTCTTAATGATATTAAATATGAGTTTTTCAATTGAATTTAATTAAGATTATTTTAACTTATGGAACTTGATATTTTTTTATTAATATCCATGAGAACATAAACTAAAACTATTTATGGATTAATAATAATTAAGCTTTTCTTGACTAATTTAGAAAAAAAAAACAATTTTTTTATGATGTTAGCCAAAAAAGTTTTTCAATGTTAATAAGATAATTTCCAGTAACTCATAGGTAAAGGACAAAATTGAAACACTAACAAGAAAACAAGATAAAAAAAAACGAAAATGAAACACCTTTTATTTTCCATATAAATGAGCGTCTAAGGTTTAAAAATCAAGCAATTATGACACGAGACATAATCAATTTACGCGTAAATATTTTATTATATTTATTTAAATATAATTGATTCTATTTTTTTAATATAAATTAATATACTAAAACAAATAATTTGAACTTCAATATTTTATAAAATAGATTAATTTAATATTATATAATTAATATAATAAAAAATATTTAAATAATTAATTTTGTTATATTGTTTTAAAATAATATATAACACATAATTATATATATATATATATATATATAAATATATCACTACAAGAAAATATTTAATTAACAACCGATTTTGATAATAAAAATAATTAGTCACTTTGATGAAATTATATATCAATTTATAAACTAAATATTTATTTATATAATATGAATTCAAAAAATTATAGTTAATTTCAGTGAATAAAATAATTTATATTATGAATTATGAATTGATATCTAAATTAGTTAATAATATTAATGACCTAGATTTTGTTATCAAGATAATTGATTTCTAAATTAGTCTCTAAATTTCTAGTTAAAAAATTGATTTATAAATTGGTCTTTACACATGTATTTTTATCATAAAATTATCACTACTAGATAGTTTTATTGTAGAGTATTTTATTATTGTAATAAAATGAATAAATAAAATAATATTATTAAAATAATTAAAAAAATAATTAATTAAAATAAAAATATTAAAACAAAAAAAATTAAATATTGATAATTTATTTTAATATATTTTCATTGAGAAATAGAATGTATTTATTTATGAATGTTTTGTAATAATGTTATATTTTAATTTATGTTTTTAATTTTTTTTACATTAAATTATTTAATAAATTTATTAATATACAACCAAATCTATCATATTAATCACATCTAATATAAATTTATACTTTTCATTAATTTTTTTCTCGATGCTAACCTTATATTCCCTTAATTATTTTCTAATCCAACCAAAGTAAAAAAAGATGAAAAAAAAAGTTAAAGAGGAGAAGAATTGAAAATCCTGAAGGTGTGAAGAGTGAATAAGTTTAACTGGATAAATAAAAACGGATATAATTTTTTTTTTCAGATTAACCTTTTTTAAAATCTATATATATATATATATATATATATATATATGTATTTATTTATTATTTTTATTGGATGGTGCAAGAAAGGAAACAATGGAGTGCAAACAAACACTGACAGACAAAGAGTAACACAGAAAGAGAGAACCAAACCAAGAAAAGCTCTTGGTTGGTTCACCCCTTGGCCTTGTTTGTTATTGTTGCTGAGAAGTTGCTTAGAAGAAGAAGAAGAAGCAGATTTTGATCGTATTCGATGAGCTCGCAGGGGCAAGGGATTGATGAAGCGGTTCTGGATGACATAATCCGCCGCTTAACTGAGGTCCGATTGGCCCGACCCGGCAAGCAGGTTCAGCTCTCCGAGTCAGAGATCAAGCAACTCTGCGTCGCTTCTCGAGACATCTTCATTAACCAACCCAATTTGCTTGAACTCGAAGCCCCCATCAAGATTTGCGGTACCCTTTCCTTTCTCTTTTCTCTCTCCAATTTGCTCCCCTTTTCTGTTTAGGGTTTAGAGATGCTTTTGGGTGTCATGGTTGATTCGAAGGAAATGTAGGTTACGCATTTGGTGTTTAGGGCATGGGATTTTTTTTTTATCATTTCTGTGGTTTAGAGACATCCGTGCTTGATGTATTACGTTGGCTGCCTAGGGTTTAATACATCCTCTTCCTTTTCCCGGGGTTCAGACTGGCTATGCAACCTTAAAGGGAGTTTGGTCTTTAACCAAGCACAATGATACTGAGTGATGGCCAACCTCACTTAGTGGGATAGTGCGGAAAAAATTCAAGTCCCGAATTGACTAGAGATGGACTTTGATACCGTTTTGGAGATTAGGTTTAGGCTAAACTCATTCATGGTGGGTGTTGCTTCCCACTTATTTGCATACAGACATACATACATTCATACTAACATACAAACATATATATATATATATATATATATATATATATATATATATATATATATATATATATATATATATATATTTTGGGAATATCATTAGTCAACATGGGGTTTTCAACAGATAAGGCTTTTGCTGAAATGGGTTTAATTATCTTTTAGCTTTTGATCCATTGTTTCCTTTAGTGAGTTTGGTCTTTAATAAAATAAAATGGGGTTGAAAGATTCATGTGGCTAATCTCATAACTTAACTGGAAACGATTTTTATTATTGTTGTTGATATATTTGTTAGGTTTTCTATTTACATTCACTGTAGTGATATTTTATGGCATTGTTGAGATCTCTCTTCGCATTTTCAGGTGACATTCATGGGCAGTACAGTGATTTGTTAAGGCTATTTGAGTATGGGGGTTTGCCTCCTAAGGCAAATTATCTCTTTTTGGGGGACTATGTGGACCGTGGGAAGCAGAGCTTAGAAACCATATGTCTTTTGCTTGCATATAAAATCAAATATCCCGAAAACTTTTTCCTGTTGAGGGGGAATCATGAGTGTGCTTCCATTAATAGGATTTATGGGTTTTATGATGAATGTAAGAGAAGGTTTAATGTGAGGCTTTGGAAAGCCTTCACCGAATGTTTTAACTGCCTTCCTGTGGCTGCCCTAATAGATGATAAAATATTGTGCATGCATGGTGGTCTTTCCCCTGAACTCACAAACTTGGATGAAATCAGGAATATAATCCGTCCTACTGCAATTCCCGACACTGGCTTGCTCTGTGATTTGCTTTGGTCTGATCCTGGTAGGGATGTGAAGGGTTGGGGAATGAATGACAGAGGAGTGTCCTACACCTTTGGCCCTGATAAGGTGGCTGAATTTTTGACAAAGCATGACTTGGATCTCATTTGTCGTGCTCATCAGGTTACTATCTTTTGTTGACAATACTCATTCAGCTTCTCTAATACAAGGGTGAACGTATGATGCTTTGCTGTAAATTGACACTAAATTTTTGTGTAGGTTGTAGAGGATGGGTATGAATTCTTCGCTGACAGGCAACTTGTTACGATATTTTCAGCTCCAAACTACTGTGGTGAATTTGACAATGCTGGTGCAATGATGAGTGTGGATGATAACTTGATGTGCTCTTTTCAGATTCTGAAGCCTGCAGAGAAAAAAACAAAGTTTGTGATGTCAAACAAGATATGATGGTTTGCACATTACTTTCACGTAATTAACTAAGGTTATGTTACTATTGCTTTTCCTTTTATTTTTTATGGTATAGGTTCGTTGACTGAGCATACAATTTAAAACTGCACTGATTTGTTTATGTGAGATTCCTGGTTTTTGTTTTGTTATCAATGGGTTCTTATAATTTAGAAGATTTAATCAATTACTTCCCAAAACAGTATAAGAATATTTTGACCTTTTTTTTGTAATGGGGGTTGTGTTGATTTACTTGCAATGGTTTCAGCTATTAAAAACCATATCTTTTTAATCCAAGCATAGAAAAAACTTTAAACTAAAAGAAAGCCCAAAGCGCACCTTTACCAGACCTTGCTGTATTTTCGAATTTGATTTGTCAAGTAACAAATATCATTTTAAAAGGGAAGGGAATAATGCTACTGTTATTACTGTATTGTCAGGGTCAAAGTTTTTTATTTTATGATTTTGGGATCAAGTTTCTATTAAGAAAATCCTGTTAAATGACTCAAATTCTTGCTTCTATGCTCATTAGCATCAGGGAGTTGTGGAGGTATGTATTAATTTATTAATTTATGAAGGTATTTTGAGACTTCTTAGATTCTGGTAGTTGCTGAAATCTAAAATAAAAGCTCTCTTGGGAAGGTGGCAAAAAAGTGATTCCCTCTCCTAAATTAGTTAAACCAGATGGCTGTTTCTTCAAGCTGAGTAATAGGATATGGCTTGTTTTTTAAGACCTTTATTCTCAAAAGCTTTTTTAATATAAATTGACGAGAAAAAAACACTTGAAACCCTTGTTTTTTAATTTTTTTCTTACACTATATAATTAAAATTTTTATTGAAACTTATCTTTTGATTAAAAATATTTTTTTCTTAAATAACATACAAGGCTCTTAGTTTAAATATATAAATGAAGATATCCCTTTTGCTGCATGATGACTACCAATATGTGAAATAAACTTGCAGATGGATTTGTTAGGTTTGGTTTCTCTTGTTACTAGTTATGATCAATTATATACATCGGATAGTTTATACATTAAGTGCATGTTTGATTGAGCTCATTTGGGAAGAATAGTTGTTTATTTTCCAACTTCATCAGAGCTTTGGAGAATAAATGATTATTTCTTCAATAATAATCTATACCAAGCATATACTGCTTTGAAACAAACAAACCAAGAACATATGCTAGAAACCGAAAAATAAGTCTAAGAACAAAGCTTGGGTACAGGTTTTAAATGCTTTTGGTGTTATTCTTCGATCAGAACTAGCTCACTTCAATGATCTTCACAGTAAATTTTGGTGTTGGCTACCAAGGTGTATCTTTCAATTTGGTGGGAGAATAACATCAAAAGCATCCTAAAAACTGCATCTAAGTTTTGTTGATAGCAAGAAAAGTAAATGGGATTGTGTAAAAGATCTTTTGACTGTATTCTTATTTGGAAAAAAACTATATAACAATGAAAGCTTTATCTCAGTAGGTGAAGTTGGTCATATGGATCACATGATGTCATTTGACTCAGTTAAAGATCAAAGAACATATTAGGCAAGCTTTTGCTCTGTTGTCATACTGCCAATGGTGGTTATTAGTCAATGTCTGCTTTAATATATAATAGTGTTATTCTAAGCATTGCATGAAAATATAACAGCCTCTTGGGCTTGACAGTTTTCAAGGCATGCTGAACCCTTTGCTACAGACAGAGTAATAGTAGGAAGCTTCTTTTATCTTGTATAAAAAACTTTTGCTCCCTCCTTTCTCACAATTGGTAAATTTAATTTGTATAAAAAATTTGTAGTCTGGATAACAACTAGGTTGAACTGAAGCCGTGTATGTATATTATGCATTTTTTTTTCTGTAAATTGCTATTTCTTTTCATTGTATTTGTATATAGTATTCTTTCCTTTATTTGGCTATCTGGTATACTAGAATAGGAAATTCCCTTACTTGACCCCTGAATGCCAAATGAAACTCTTTTTTTCATCTCTTTTCATGTTAGCTTCTATTTGAATAGACTATACTATGTATTCATAACTCAGATGCTTTGTGTTAACTATTAACTTTTCCTTTCCTCTTTTTATCTACTCACAGGTGCAGATGTATTCACGGACTTATATTTAATTACTGAAGATTTCATGGTCTTATATTCTATCTATTCTGAGGTGGTGGTGGTGATGGTGATGGACCAGCAAAATTACTGTTAGAACATCCAGTCATGCATTGAGCGTGAAGTACTATAAGCGATATTGGGCACTGCTGGGTGGCCATAAAAGCAAAGGCTTTTATCTTCATTTTCTTTTGTTGTTTCATAATTATTCTACGACACAGTATGTACATATATGTGTTGTGGATGCTGTGGAAATGACCTTCTTTGCTCTGAAAGGTTCTCTTAGACTATAAATTTACACTGATAGAACAGTATGTGATGGTGATTCTGACCAATTTTATTCAGTTAGTAAAGGTGCAATTGCTTGGATTTTTTGGTTTCATATTGGTCTGTGCTTGCACTGTTTGATCATGATCTGATGCTATTAGGGACAATTCAGTATCTTTGCTAATCTTCTTATTTTGGAACATCTATGATTGCTTTGATTTATCATTAGATTGTGGTGTCTTTTTTATATATAAGAATTGAATAAGTTAACAATGATTAACGCATACTTCACTCATTATGAGATATGTTAGTTTGCATTCTTATCTAGAAAAACTTAGAATAAAAATTTGAAATAAGTAGATTAAGGTGTTTTTCATATTAAAAATAAGTAATGGTTTATATTTTTTAATTTTAAGAGAAATATTAGTGACACTTCTTTTAATGCTTTTTTCAACATGTTTTTTTTTTTTCTGTTGTCTGAAATTTATTTAGGGAAACATATTTTCTGTATTCTTTCCTCTAATTTAGAAGAGAGAATTATAACATGTAAAAAAAGTGTTGGAAAGAGTATAGGTAACATTTCTTATATATTGGTTTTCTTAATAATAACATGTGGAATCTATGTTATAGAATTTTGAATGAAAAAAAAAAACGTGAAATTTTTGTTATTTTTTACGTGATTATTCTTATTTCATTATTATTTTTTATTAGTAGTTCATATGATCAATTATAATTTCGTATGCATAGATGTGAAGTTGTTAAAAAGAAAAAAAATGGCATGTTAAAAGCGTAAGTGATTATTAATAATAATTTATTTTTTCTTTCGACTTAAATATCTTTTTCACTTTATTTTTATTCTATTTTTCATTTATCAAGTTATTAATTTTTTTATTCTATTCTTCATCTATTTCTCACTTTTCAGTTTCCATTTTCTTTAAGTAGTGAAAGAGTGTCTTTTTCATTGCTTTTTTAAGTATGAATTCTCATTCGATCTGATAATCCTTCAAATTCCACTCAATTTGACTTATTTACACTCTAATATTTAAGTTTATCCATAAATACTAATTTAATCCTTCAAATAGATTAATAATAACATTGTTATCATTTATAGTTTAAATATGTTGTTCTAAAGTTTATCCTTAAATACTAATTTAATCCTTCAAATAGATTAATAATAACATTGTTATCATTTATAGTTTAAATATGTTGTTCTAAAACAATCGTGGTTAAATAAAGTTTAAAAGTAACCCAACTTTTAATCACCATAATATTTTTTTATTAAATTTTAAACATTATAAAAGAATAAAGGAAAAGAAGGAAAGTTTGATACAACTTAATATCTCATTTCAACCCTCACAAACTTTCTCCTTCTTCATTTTACACCCCTCATACATTTACCTTCTACAAATTCTCACCTTAAACACGACTTCTCAAAATGAAAAACGAAAAGTGTTATTTTATAAAAATTAATTCGATAATATATGTATATAGAGAGAATGTTATCAAACGCAAGTTTAATCTAATGAAAAACAAAATTTAAAATAATAATATTAGAGTGTATTTTACAGGGTAGTTGTACTTTTAATTATGACTCATCTATACTAGTATCTTTCTAAAGTTTACTTATTTATGTTTTTTTTAAATACCCATATTAAATATATCTTCTGATGAGAAGAGATGATTGGGAACATTAAAATCGAAGTGATTTTAGCCACCATTATATTTTAATAAATAATTTGAACAATTTAACTAATCATAATAATTAATTTAAATTTTGAAGTGATTTTTAGATGTTTTTATAAAAATAAATATTTTAAAGAAAAGTATAAAAATGTTATTGTAAATTTGATATAAATTTTTGGGTAATATTGAAAAGACAGTGAATAAAAACAGGAATTTAAAACATAAAAGATAAAAAATAAAAAAATAATCTTGCAATCCATGTAGCGTAAAAAACGAGCAAAGAAAAGAAAGTAATATTAATTACTAATTTATTAATTAACTTATTAACTAATTAACTAATATTAATAAAATAAAATAAGTAAGAGGTAATCACTAGGACAAGCGCTAGTCATTGCAAGAGCAGCGTTGGAACGATGATGAAGAGCATATAAAGGCGCCCACTGTCTTAACTTTTTCTTCGTTCAAAAATTTCACTCTCTCTCTTTCTGGTAGAGTGGTTGTTTTGTAGGGTTTATAATTCATATTCATATTTCAAATCAAATCGGGAATGCTACCCTCGCAAAACTACTTTTCCTCAAACTAACATTTCAAATTCAAATTCAAATTCGGCAAGTTTACCGATCCGTCAATGGCGTTATTGGCGGCTAGTGGCGGTGACACCGTCAAACTCTTCGACGCCTCCGCCGTCAAGCCCGGCGTGTACACGCCCTCCGGCGATCCATGTGCCCTCAGCTTCACTCCTTCTCCCGGTTCCCAAGTCCATTCAGTCAAGTGGAACCACACCAGTGAGTCCATTTCACACATTTTAGCTTTCTAGGGTTTGCATTTCCCCTTATCGTCGTCGATTGCGCTGAATTTGAGTTTTCCGCAGACTTAGTTGTGGCCAGTGCGGGAGACGATAAGAAGATCTCGCTGTGGCGGAAGAATGGGCACACGATGGGGACCATTCCGGTTGCCGGCAGTGATAGTGGAGACAACATTGAGGTCATTTCTGACACATGCTTTACTTATTTGATGTTTTTTTTTTAAGCAACATCTGGTAGAAAAATAGAAATTAGTTGACACAATATGCATACTGTGTGGCAATGCTCTTGCTCTCCAGGAGACAAAGCTCTAAAGTCAATGACACACCAAAGACTCAAATGACAACAGCATATACCTAATTACATAACCTATTATGCATTACTGTAATATAGAACTCAGCAGGAATTACACGATGAGCTATTTTATGGAACGATGTCTGATAATACGTAGCTACTCCTTACTCTGTCGTAACTACCAACGGGACAGTGAATATTGGGAGAATCTGCCACCAAAGTTAGCTGTACTAAGTTGCCGGGCTATAATTCTCACCCTAGAATCCCATATCTCCAATGTGGGACCAAAGTCTCATACCTTTCAATTGGATACTAAAATCTGACCACACTCCACAGCCCAGGCAACTATGCGAGCTGGCTGTGCATCTGTTCACTTGGCCAGTTTCGGGTTAACGCTACAATACCAATATATTATTTGCACTTCTCACTTTCAACTGAGAGATTTGGTGGAAGGCTAGTTGTTGTTAGAAATGCATCTAATATAAAAAATTAGCTCTTCGAAAGTGAAACGTATACTGTGAAAGAGTGATTAATTGTTCATGATTGATTTAAATTAAGGCATATAATCCACTTTACATTAGTGGTGGAAAGGGCCATGCTTTGAAGGAGTCAAATCCAATTATACCGGATTGCACATGTCAGTTTTTATCAGTTCCCTGTCAACATTGTGCACAAGTTTTAAAGCCCTGTTTTGGTTCTTTGCACTTGTTTGAAGTGCCTTAAAATTGTTGCCTTTGCACTTGTTTTTGCGTGATGATGCAGTGTCAGCATCACCACAAACGTGTGTGTGAAATTTTTGGGATAAATTTAATGATATTCTTAAGGAAAAAAACTACATTCAAGAATTTCCTTCAACATTTGATCCAATTAACAGAGAATTGAACTTTGATTGTGCATGAGGGGGAAGATTATCCTGTCAAAGTTGGCTCTTCTTGGATTTTTCAGAAGAAGTGACAAAGGCAGGGAGACCCCTTTGTGTAATGCTTCTAGTTTCCTCTCTGATAGTCCTTGTAGGTCATAATTTTGGCAGAAGCAGTCAGACAGTTTGTTACTTTCTTTTTTTCTTTCTGTGTTACTTCATGCATGGCTTCATGCTGTTTTTTATCCTCGCAGGAATCTATATTGGCTATCAGCTTTAGCAACAAGGCATCCAGATATGTATGTTCTGGAGGCACTGGTCAAGTTGTAAGGATATGGGATTTGCAAAGGAAACGGTGTATTAAATGGCTAAAGGGTCATACTAATACTGTCACAGGTGTAATATACAACTGTAAGGATGAACATTTGGCATCTATCAGCCTTAGTGGAGACTTAATGCTTCATAACCTTGCTTCCGGGCAAAAGGCTGCTGAGCTCAAAGATCCCAATCAACAGGTTTTTCTGCTTTGTTGTACTTGATCCTTCTGCATCTTTGTGAGTTGTTTTGTATGTGTATGGACTAACCCTCCCTCCATCTTTGAAATTGTAAGACCAGATGTTGAGAGTTCTTGATTATTCTAGAGTTAGTCGTCACCTTCTTGTGACTGCTGGTGATGATGGGACAGTACATTTGTGGGATACAACTGGTCGCAGCCCTAAGGTATGCAATATGCTCTCTTTATATGTATAAATAGATTATGCTGCAAAATTCTACCAAAAATGAGCTTGGTTGATAGTTGAAACCACAAATTGGTCTTCTTCATTCAGAATAATAATAAAGAATAACTTGTATTTGCAACGTCTTCCTTTTATTTCTATTGTACAACCTTCATAATCATATGTCTCAGTGATCAATTTGGTATTATTGTGGTTTAACGAATTAACTCTTTCTGTAGTAGGTTTCTCCTTTCTTGCCTTTTATTTTTCATCATTATTTCAGATAGATGCTTTTGAGTTGACAATATATTTTTTCTTTCATTGTGTTTGAAAAAAAGGTTTCATGGACAAAGCAGCATTCTGCTCCAACTGCTGGTATTAGCTTCTCTCCATCCAATGACAAGGTTTCATTTTTTATTGCTAGTTCGACTTTTATAGTATACAGTGAGATTGTTTCATCCCCGCTTTAAACTTTTGACCCATTCTTTGGGTTACAATAATATTGCTTTCTGATTTCTTTCTTCAATTAACAGATCATTGCTAGTGTTGGCCTTGATAAAAAAATGTACATTTATGATTCTGGATCTAGAAGACCATCATCTTACATTTCTTATGAAGCACCTTTCTCTTCATTGGCCTTTAAAGATGATGGTTGGATGCTGGCTGCTGGAACTAGCAATGGCCGTGTGGCATTCTATGATGTTCGTGGCAAACCACAACCTGTTGCTGTTCTTCATGCTTATGGTAGTTCTGAGGTAATTCTTAGCTTCATCAACAGTGTTTCTTTTTGTCTGGACCTGCATGGTTTAATGTATTTAAGCCTGTTAGTTGGTTACCATTCATAGTTGTCTCATTTGACATTAGGATAGATTCATGGAAGTTGAAAATTGTCTTACATCTACCACTGGCTTGAACTCACGCAGAGCACTTTAAGCTTCCACAATTACTTAAAATTAGTTTTTTCTCATCCCAAAAGGGGAAAGTAAATCTATCCAACAATTAAGCCTTCATAGCAATTCCCTTGATGCTCTGTAATGGGTGAGCAAGCTACCTTATTTATGTTTGTTTACATACATGATCTGTAAAGGTTATGAAGATCCTTCTTTCATATCTTGTTGAGCATTAGATTTACAAATTTGTGGTGCACAAATTTATTAAGGGGTATTTGATTTCATGTTGACAAGTAACACAGATACCTTCTAAGAAAGTTCTTTAGGTCTGTTATAATCTACAATTAATACCTGCTTCCTACATTTTTTTGTTCACACGACTTGATCTTTTTATTTGACCAATGTTCCTAGATTATGTGACCAGTTTTATTTCTTTGCTTATGATAAACAATTCTTTCACCTGATATATATTTAACTGTGTATAGCAGAACAGAGACAAAAAATTATTCTGCTATATAATTTCAGTTTTAAAATAGCTTGATGGCACGTGATATATTTATTCAGTATTGTGATTAGTGATATTTTGGACCAGAGTGAGGTTTATAAACGTATAGTAGCATGTATAATTGAATAGCAGAAGATTTTTTTTGTATTTAATTAAATATAGATTGTAACATGGGTTGTTTTCTCTTGTGGGGATGATTATGTAAATGCAGAAACTAAACTCCTAGAGTTTTTCTAAGCAGTGAAAATATTATATTGTCATTTGATGATAAATAATTATTCCAAAACACATTATAAACTGATGGCACTTTAATATGAAGGATTAAAATCTTCCAATGTTAATCACTGATTTATGCTTGTAAAATTAATGTCTTCTTTTTATCTAATTATTATAGCATGTAACAGGCTGTTACGAGCTTATGCTGGCAAAGGTCTAAACCAGTTGTTGTTGATGAAAGAAATTGCACTGCTGAGACTGCTCTTGTGGGAGATACAGTTGAAGATTCAATACTTATGCCTGATCCTTTACCTCCGGCAAGTTCATCAAACATTTCTCTATCGACATCCATGCTGAATCCTAGGAACTCTGGTCGGGTGGGTGTCTCCATTGATGCTGCTTCATTTGTGGCATCTGGCAGTGGTTTTCCATCCAACGTACCAAATGTATCAAATGCAGAAGAAACTCCACAACGAAACAATTTATGGCCAGGTGGAACCCTGTCAAGATTGCATGCTCCCCGAGGTAGTTATAACCTAAAGGATGACATGGAGGTGTTCTCCCCTCTTGTGGATGTTCAACCATTAACGCCCTCTCTATGGGATGAAAATGGGATGAAGAAGGATATTTTATTTTCTGATAGGAAACCTATGTTGTTTCCTTCATCTAGTCGAAGATTTTCAAATTCTGAGGAAGGAATCAGTGACCATCCTATATCTGATTGGAAATCTGGCTCATCTTCCAAGCAGGTTATTGTCTCACATGACCCTGATTTTGAATTTAGCTCTGTGAAACATCGATCTATAATTCTTCAATTCAAAGTGAAATAAATCTGGGTTTATTGCTATTGATGCCACTTAGTTAAACATTGTCAATGTGTGACACTTTAATTCCCGGAGATTCAGTGGGAGGACTACTGCATTTTTTTTGTTTATAAGAGCTCCATAACTGGAATTACTTGATTAGGAAGGAAGGCCATTTCTCTTTTATGCCTGTTTCTTATTAATTACTTTGTCAACCAAGTGTACCCTGATGCCCACAAAATGTTTGTTCCTTCCTCGTATTCTCTTCATGGTTAAAGTTGCATCGCCCCTAACACCAAAGTCACAGCTAAAAGATTAATTTCTTTGAGGAGAATTTTTTAGATGCATTTAATTCAGTCATTTGATTGAGATGTGATCTGTGAGGAAGACATGCTACTTAAGATCGTCTGTTTTCTAAGTTGTTTTATCAAATCATTTCCTAGATTATTATGTATTGGTTGTTTGGATTGAGTTCTGTACTGTGCCTGCCTGGGGAAGTTCCCTGTGCCAGAATAAACCAAAATTGGAAATAATTCACTTTTATATTATTTGAATTGATTTAAAAATCAAATATTACGCTTGAGACTAATCGGAAAAAGGGGAATTGATTTGATTTTAAATGCTTTAAATTTTTTCTTTTCTGCAAAGTAAAATGATGAAGTGAATAACGGTAAAATTGTTTACTAATTTAGAATCCAATCTAATGCAAATTCAATCATATTTGATAGAATTCATAAATATAAAGCAACGACCCGTGACATTTTAAGAAACAAATCATTTCCTATTTTATGAACATTTCAAACATATCCCTCTTTCATTTTTGTATTCCATACATATTTATGTTTTACCAGGCAAATTTTGACTGATTATATTGCAATCTAATTGTAGGATATTACTCAGTCTTCCTTTCCACTTGCGGGGTCAACTCCTCCTCCTCCTCCTTCAAAGAGTGAAGATTCTTCTATCACTCCTCCTGAAGCCTGGGGTGGTGAGCGGTTAAGTGAAAAGTATGGTTATCACCGTCAGCCTGTCAATGTACCATCTCGTTTTGGGATGTTGGCTTCTAGTGGTCAGACAGCAGGATCAATGTTATCTGGATTACATGATACTTCCTCGTCTATGGGTGTTAGTTCCTATGCCACTTCAAGCCTGAGTTTAGCTAATATACGTACCAAGGATGCCTCTACAAGCCAGGAGATTTCCTTGGGGTTTACTGATCACACTTTCCCAACTTCTTTGCCTTTGTCCGCCAATGCAAAATCCAGCCTTGGACAAGCAAACATCGAGTCCCCAAAAATCCTTGATTCCCCGAGAATGTCATCTTTTAATAGAAGATTTTCTACTTATGCTGAAAGAATAAGCACTACTTCTACCTTCAGCGACGGAGTTTCCCTTTCAGTTGGCTCTCCTAAGATTAAGAAATCAGGAGCCGAAACCAGAGAAGAACTTCTAAATAGCTTGCTGTTGAAGTCTGATACATCTGCTCCAACAGAATCTGGCTCATTTCCACTGACAAGTGTATGCTAATATTTACAAATTAATTAGATTTTATTATTACTTCATATCTTGATGTATGTGTTTGGAAGAGAGTAGATAATTTTTCTTCTGATTCTTCGTCCATTCGTGTGCTTCAGATTTGAATGGTACCGGGGAGTGGGTTTCATTGATATAGATTGTGTTATTTTTCATGCTATAAGGAATGCTAGTTATATAACGTTTCATTTATTTGCTCTAATGCTCTTATTCTCTTTTCAAATTTATGACAGGGAGTCATCCCACAACAGAAAGCATCTCAGCCAGACCCACAAGGATCTTCATTTACACTTCAGCTTTTTCAACGGACCCTGGAAGAAACTCTGGATTCCTTCCAGAAATCCATACACGAGGATATGAGAAACCTTCATATTGAAATTTTACGACAGTTTCATATGCAAGAGGTGTGTATCTGGAATTAGTGATGGTGATTTTCATTTTTAATTCCGCTCTAATCAATTGTCTCATGCAACAGACGGAAATGTCAGCTGTAATGAACTCTCTTATGGAAAACCAAGCTGAGTTGATGAAAGAAGTGAAGTCCCTTCGTAAGGAAAATCAGCAACTCAGACAAATGCTTTGATGGGTGTGAATACATTTTTGTTTGTCCTGTATTGTGGGGTCTTTTGATTTTCAAGAACTAACAATTGATGTATGCCTGCTGTCATCTTGATTGCGTCTTAGCTTTTAGTGGGTGGTGGTTGAAGAAAAATATCATGAGATAATTGCTTTCTACTAGAATAGGGCTTTGAAAATGTACAGGATCATGATTTTTCCAATTACAGAAGCTTTGTTGAATGTTATATTTACGCTTAAAAGCCTCTTCAATTCTCAAGAACAATTATTGTTTTTCTCAATTTTCCTAGAAGTTGGGGAAATAAAATAAATAATGTTTAGTTTTCAAATTACACTATATTTTGTTACTTGGAATGGTTTGGACACCCTTTTGCATTGAAGTGAATTTTCCATCTGTGTTGTCATTTTGTTGTCCTGAAAATCGACATTGGTTGAATTTCGTCTTTCCTTAGGGTAAAGCAGTATTGCCGTAAGTGTCATCATTCACTTTTTTTGGGAACTATTCTATTTAAGAATAAGAATATTGGGCCGTTTTGTCAACAAGTACATAAATTTGAATTTTAGATGTCAATCTGAAAATAAAGATTGTTAATGAATTTTGTGTTCTGTTGCACGATATTCTACTCCTTCATGCAATGCTTTAATTACTCTTATGTCATTTTTTTTTTCATTTTGCATATATATATATATATATATATTATTTTTTTTTTCTTTAGAATTTTCAATTCAACCTTTATCTGTGAAGGGAGATTCCACTAAATTCACTGATACATTAACGAGTATGACACTATTATTCATTTCATCTTGATTTGCCTTTGAGTCACACTTCCACCTAATCATGATGCTGAAAACAATAATAATTGGTTTTCAGTTACTGTAATTTCAGTGTCGTGGAAAAGAATCTCATTACATTTTAATTTCGATTAAAGGAAAATTGAATTGTTTAATGCTATTGAAGGAGAGAATTAAACTTTACATAACCCGCGAAACTTAATTAAACTTCACGGGCCTAATTTCATGAAATTATCATGATATATAAAACAATATCTAAATTGTTTTTAAGTTCACTTTCTATTTTTTTATACGCCTTTTCTATATCTTTAGAAGGCTTAATTATCATTTTGGTCCCCTAATTTATTGGGTTGGTTCACTTTGGTCCCCTTATTATTTTTAGGTTCAATTTGGTCCTCTAATTCTTTAAAAGGTTCAATTTGGTCCCTGCCGTTAAGTC